>Ga0308165_1003955_pt1 | contig 15229 bp, 14 predicted proteins | sample PhyWR2_FD_201032 | JGI IMG/M metagenome (GOLD analysis project Ga0308165, IMG submission 201032) | Phyllosphere microbial communities from UC Gill Tract Community Farm, Albany, California, United States - DLSLW.R2 | ecosystem: Host-associated > Plants > Phyllosphere > Unclassified | place: USA...
TCGATCAACGGCCCATCGGACGTACTCCACGATCAAACCTTGCAACTTACACAGGGCTGTTCGACCAGGTGAGAAAGCGTTTTGCAAATACCATGGTTGCCAGGAAACGCAGATACGATGCGGGACGGTTTTCTTTCAACGTAGCCAAAGGAAGATGCCCTCACTGTATGGGCGAAGGTTTTGTGATGGTAGAGCTGCTGTTTTTACCAAGTGTTTATACTCCCTGCCCGACCTGCAACGGATCACGCTATAATCCGGCTACGCTCGAGGTTACCTATAAAAATAAAAATATTGCACAGATACTGGAAATGACTGTAGACCAGGCCTGCGATTTCTTTGATGAGGATCCCAATGTCTACCGCGCACTTGATATTCTGCGGGAGGTAGGCCTTGGTTACCTCAGGCTCGGGCAAGCGGCAACCGAGCTCTCCGGTGGTGAAGCGCAACGGATAAAACTGGCAACAGAACTGCAGAAAAGCCAAAAAGGGTCTTCGCTTTATATCCTTGATGAGCCAACCACCGGACTTCACCCTTCGGATGTAGAACGTCTAATGATCCAACTCAACAAACTGGCTGATGCAGGAAATACCGTAGTGGTGGTTGAACATGATATGCAAGTCATTGCACAAAGTGATTGGGTAATTGATATCGGCCCGGGGGCGGGGGAAAGCGGGGGAAAGATTGTATATAGCGGTCTTGTCGAAGGTCTGCTTAGATGTGGTGAAAGTAAGACTGCACCATTTCTGTCAGCATACCTTAAAAAGGATGGTGCGAACTAACAATATTTGCTGAACCAAGGTAGTAATGCATATGAATTATTTTTTATCAGTCCAAAACTGAGCTTCTAAATCATTTTAAATAATCTGTATTCACCAGGGTAAAGCTTGAGAAGTCAAAAGAAGAGCATTTTATCCAGCACTCCTGCCGCGACAGGATTACCGATTGACCACTATGACAGATATAAGGCCTATGATATACGCAAACATGTACCGACACAACAGCTTTTTTGATCAATAGTGGGGGCAATGAAGGTGCTACAAGCAACAACAGTAGCATTCAATCTGGAAATTGTTGATCATCAAACAGGTATGTGTTATTGTTTTTCTCTGCAGCATTCAGGCAGCCTCCGAATCGGATGCGGCATCTTTAGGATGTTACTTAGTATGATCCGCGGAAATCAATCATTCTGGGATTCATTTAAATGCTGAAGCTTGTTTTTATCAACCAGATTTGAAAATTTCGCAAGTAAGGCCTTTAGTTTGGGATTTACAATATTTTTGCAAAAAGGTTTTTCTGGATTTTCATAATAATAATTTAGATATTCATCATTAAGCTTGAATGATACGAACGGCAGTACCTGTGTAATAATCGCATCGGGGAAATCGATCTGTAAATTGGTAATGGCAACAATTGCCTGCTGTTCCTGCTCACAGGTTGTAACATAAACTGCGGAACGGTATTTTGCACGCATACTATGCTGAGACGTGCAACTGTGGGTATAAAGGTGAACTTTGATCAGTATTTCCAAGCTGATCTCCCCAGGTTCATAACTGACCAGTACAGCTTCTGAAAGCTCCCAGTGTTCACCAGAGGAAGCGATCCAACCTTGCTCAACCTTTCGAACGCTGTTCAGGGACTGAAATATTGCTTCAGTACACCAATGGCAGCTGCCACCAAATCCTATTATTTCCAATGTTTTGATTTTTATGGATAACCCGATCGATATGCAGTTTGTTTGACCTATCCCATTTTCTATGCACTTCGATAGGTTTGGAAAAGCGGGAATATTGAAAGTACAGTGTATGGGATATTTATTAACCCACTCGGGTATGGTTACAAGACCTAATCTGTCATTTAAAGACTTAGCAGAAAACGGGTGTTTCACACCCTTACTAAGCTCCTGTCAAAGCCTTATTATCGGGCAGTCGTACATCATCTTTGAACGAGACAAGGCCATGCTTTGCCATCCTATATCTCTAAAAATCCAAACCATGGTTCATGGTAACCTTAACTATCACAAATCCTACTTATTATTGTTTGCGGTAATTTGTTCCCCTATTGTCATCACCAAGTGATCGTCTAATTCATCCATCGTTCGCCATTGCGTGCCCTGATCTCCAGGCTCTGCATAAACTACGCCGATTTTATTCCCTTGCTGAAGAATTCGGTAAGTCCCATTTTCTTGCGGTTCAATAGTATATTCACCATCCTCTGCCGTAACTTTAAAATTTTCCATTCCCAATTATTATGTTTTTACTTAAAATTAATAACGTAACAACACAAATAAAGGAACAAAAGTTTAAGAATAGTTCCTTGGCCATAAGGATAACGATTCACTCTCTGAATAGGTGAAATGGATCGACATTGATTCTTGATTGTGTTCAAAAGCGATATGGAGCGCTAACTCCGACATCAATTCTATTATCAATAAACTTATTATGCGATTCAAATTCTTTAAACCGGCTTTTCATATGCCGGCAAATATTTGAAGAAAAGGCGAACAAACTGATCCTGAACTTATTTCTGGCACTAGAATTATTTAAGAATGCCATCCCAAACAAATTATCCACTCACGTTGTTCAACATTAAAATCTAAATACACTCACATGGAAGAAAAATATATTCCTACGGGGAACGCCTCGACATCAAGCATCATTAAAACCTTGGCCATAGGTATCTTTGCCTCCCTGATCCTGCCTATACTTTATATCGTACTGTCACAATTGATACCCAACATATGGTTCATTGCTATCTGCGCCTTTTCTTTGGGAATGCTTCTCGGACTGACAATAGATTTTGGAATAATGATCGGGAAAATCAGAAACTTTAAGGTAGCCCTCATTATAGCCGCGGTGTGCAGCCTGTTGGCATTTTATGTACAATGGGTTTTCTTTGATGCAGTGATGTACAGTCAAAGGGGCTTTAGCTTTAACCAAAGCCTTCCAGAGCTTAAACAGCTTTTAGGCGACATGACATTCCTATTTGTTCATCCGGGTATCTTGCTCAGCGAAATTATAGGCTTAAACCAGATCGGTACTTTCCGCATCCAGGGAAGTGACAACATATCAGGGGTTCTGCTATGGGTGATCTGGGTAGGGGAATTTATCGTCATCATAGGCGGAACATTGATAGTCACTTGGAACGGACAAGTCAAAAAGCCTTATTCAGAGCTCAACGATGAATGGATGAAACCCAGAAAACCCAACTGCATTATTCCATCTGTTACCGACACTGATCAGTTTTTAAGCCAGCTGAGGAACAGAAACTTTAATATAATCAAAGATAGCTCCGATGAGATCAGAAAGCCAGAGTACGCCGAAGTAGTGATCTATGAATCTAGTGGGGACCCTACCAAATTTATCAGCGTACTAAACGTAACAGCCCCCTCAGGTAGGAACAAGCAGCCCAAGAGAAAAACCGTTTTATCCCATTACCCGATCTCTGGCAATGCTGCAATTTGATTGTATTTAGCTAAAGAAAAGAGCGCTGCGCCTTTGTTTTGGAAAGGGTATGAAGTCTGGACCGTCAAATAAAAGCGAAGAGATATAAATAGTCCCGAGAACCCCCTGAATGATTAATCCAAACAGGCAGGAAGTATTTTTCATGAATTTTAATTTTTCAAATCCGCAAATTGGCCTTACACATCACTCAACAAAACCATGCCCATTGAATATAGCGGATAGCCTGGTATTTAAACCAACAGAATGAGCATGTCTAATGTATAAACCAAAAAAGGCGCCCGACAATTGAGTTATCTTCATTGGCGGGATGGAGGGTATGTAATGGGCCTTGATGCTCCCAGAAAATCCTTTGGGCATTCATGCTCATTTCCTGATTAATCTCACTTGTTTATTTTTTCAGATCGAAATTTATATCTTGGACAACTAAATTAACGATTATGGTCCATTTAAAACATCTGACATTAATGTACAATCTGAGATAGGGGGCATACTTAACTGCAAGCAGCTATGCACGAGCTGCAAACATTAAACGAATAGCTCCTATTTATAAAAATAGATTATAACAAAAATGATTCCGCATCTTCTTCAAGCAGCCCCATCCATATTGGACAATGATTTTTATAAGTTTACCATGCAGCAGGCTGTGGTACGCCTTTTCCCATCGGCAATGGCCCGCTACAGTTTTATAAACCGTGGTAAACACCGTTTTCCGGCTGGTTTTGGTAATGCGTTGCAGGAAAGGATAAATGAAATGTCGAAACTGCGGCTGAGCAATGATGAGAAGAACTTTCTGCATACAAACTGCCCCTACCTAGATCCGCTCTATCTGGATTTTTTGGCCGGCTACCGTTACGACCCAAATGAGGTGAACATTATACAGAATGGAGCAGAAATTGATATCCATATTGAGGGACATTGGTACCGCAGCATTCTTTGGGAAGTGCCGATTATGTCGCTTATCTGCGAACTTTATTACAAAATGACCGGCGGTGAGAGGATATCGGATGAAATGCTCATCAAGCAGACGGCCATGAAAGCGAAACAGTTTCGCGATCTTGGAGTAAATATCGCAGAATTTGGCACGCGCCGCCGCCACAGTTATCACGTACAGAAACTTGTAATTGATACTTTTAGCCGCGAAGGAGGAAAAACCTTTGTGGGCACAAGTAACGTTCATTTTGCAATGCTCCATCAAACCAGGCCCATAGGTACGCATGCCCACGAATGGTTTATGTACCATGCAGCGGTATATGGTTTTCCGCAGGCAAATGCCACATCCCTACAGCACTGGGTGGATGTATTCCGTGGTGATTTGGGCATAGCGCTTTCAGACACCTATACAACGGATGTATTCTTGACACAATTTGATAAAATGTTCTCAAAACTTTTTGATGGGGTACGCCAGGACAGCGGCAATCCCTTGGAATTTGCCGACAAAATCATCGTACATTACAATAAGCTCGGCATAGATCCACTTACAAAAACCATTATCTTTTCCGACGGACTTGATTATGAAAAGGTTGCCAGGATAACTGAACACTGCAGTGGCAAGATTGGTTTTTCATTCGGTATAGGTACCAACCTGAGTAATGATGTAGGATTAGAAGCGATGAACATCGTAATCAAAATGACACAGACCAGGCAGGCAAATGGTAAATGGACGCCTGTAGTAAAGTTATCGGACAGCATAAATAAGCATACAGGAAATGAGGCCATGATTGCGGCAGCGAAAACAATATTAAACATTGGCCACTAAAGTATTCAAGGCCGATAAAGGCGTAAATAATAGCCTTTCAACTTGCTTTTCACAATCATTGATAGAACCAGATAATGGGTAATTAAACTGCTTTTACCAACATAATAATTTTATCGAACTCATCTCCCGTGACCAGGGCCTTGGCCTTTATACGCATTTTGTAAACATATATCGTATTAACGGAATACTCTAAAATGGTTGCAATTGCTTCATTATCGCTTATTCCCAATCTGATCAGTGCAAATATCCGAAGGTCTGTATTTAACAGTTCTGGCGCTTTGGGCCATATCTGATCTTCTTGTTTTAACAGTGAGTTGAATACCACTATAAAATTAGGGAAGATGCTCATAAATACCCTATCGAAGGTATTGAAAAGAATTTCACGCTCTCGTTTGATGTCAATATCTTTTAAATCGGGAAGGATCTCTCCAAACCGTTTGGCAAGGATTTTACGTTCTACATTTTTTTTCAAACGATCCAGCTTTAATATATAACCGGAAATTACATCGAAAAAGTAGCCGATGTATTTTTCGTTCACCGTAGCGTATTCCCTCAGTTTATCATTGATGTTCAAAAGCTGTTCATTGATCTGATTCAGTTCCTTATTTTTCTCCTTTATCAACTGATCCTGAATTCTGAGTTTTCTGAGCTGGATAAAAATCATAAATGAAACAAGCAATATGATAGCCGCTACCAGTGAAATGGAAAGAAAATAGGTCATAAATTTATTTTTTTCACGCTGAATGTTCATGTTAACCTGTGCGGCGATATCGGGCAGAACGGATTCAATTTTGAGCTTTCGCAGGCGGTTTCCGTAAAAACCGGCATCATCTCTCGATTCCTGGATAAAAAGATAAGCATTGTCTACATCACCATGTTTAAAGAGATCTTCGGCCAACAGCAACGTTGCAAGTGTTTCTTTTGTAGAAGACCGGATATCGCTGATTGCAGATTCGGCAAGCAACCAGATCCTTTGGTCATTTTGATCATCACCCTGATAAAAGGCCGCTAATCCTGTTAATAATCTTGCACGATTATGTTCTGTTAGTTTATAATTTTTTAAAAGTTCCAGAAAATATTTCGGAGGCCGGTCTGTTTCGCCAGCTACTACCTGTCGGTTGCCCATTGTAAAAAGCAGATCGAAAGAATTAGGCGCGCAAAATGCTATTGCAGAATCCAGGTAGCTTACGGCTTTAGTGTTGTAGGTCTTCGTAAAATTCCCGTCGCTGTTATAGATGGCGAGATTGGAATAGGCACCTGATTTTAATGCATAATAATCAAATCTATATTTACGATCGAGCAGGCCAGGTTTGATTTCTCCGAGATAATCGAAGGTTTCTTTGAACATACCTGCGTGCAATAGCAGGGAAGCCAGTTTAACCTTGCTCTCATTCTCCTTTACCTCATTACGCATTTTAATGCTAAGATCGAGCATTTTCTTCCCATAGAAATAGGCTGAATCGAATTTGTAATATTCAAATTCATCAAACAACTTTAAGTAGGTATCAAGTAATCCACCGGGCTTGCGCGATATATCAGTTCTGAGTTTTTGTATCCTTAAAAGTTTTCGCTCATCATATCCCTTTTTTTTCGATATCTCCATTTTCAACTTATGCAGCACGCTATCCTTTTTTGCTGAGGGATATGCGGAAAGGCAACAAACAAGTAATAATATCTTGACTATAAAAAATTTCATTCGCGCAGGCCTGTTTTTATTCAAAATTATAACAATTTATAAGCCCAGGGCAAGAAAAATCTATTTATCAATTTTCATGCTCAAATTTCCCCTCTAATGGTTTTCATCGAAAAATATCTATGGGATTTCTTGTCAAAAATTGAGTATAGCGGCAGATGCCCATGCAGAAATCACTAGTTGACACATCTGCTCTTGTGACCATCAACATATTTCGGATCAGTTTTAGTTAAATATGCTTTATATTTTCTTCGCAATGAATTATCATACAACACTATAATTCAAATACTTAAGAATAAAAAAATACTTTTTTTCTTATACATTTTCAGGTTCAACTACGCGGGGGATATATCGATGCAGGGCAATTGATAATTTAGATGCTCTGTTTCCATCTGGTATGCTACAAATGGGATTAGAACATTCATTTAACCAAATTAAACATATTCCCCACAGCCAGGGGTAATTCTGAAAGCTAAGTTAGGTAAATCCATTTAGCTTCCCCGATTTCTGACGGCGCGGTGAGGGAATGGCTATCTACTATGAGCAAGAACAAACCTCCATAAGATGTATAAATTACCCTCACTCCAGCCATGAGCATATTGGGTTACAACAGGAATTACGGCCGGTATGCTATTGTTATATCGGAATCAGTATGCCTTGTGTAAATCGGTACTAGCTCTGGCTTTCTTAAAAAACATAAACTAACAATAACCTATTTAACATTCGAAACATGTACAGGAAATTTTTACTGTTGCTGAGCCTATGCTCATTTTTGTGTGTACTCGCATTTTCAGCGAATGCGCAAACCAGAATCATATCCGGAACGGTAACCGACCTCTCGGACGGCGCAACGCTACCGGGAGTAAATATAACCGATAATATTAAATCCTCAACGGCAACCACCAACGCTAAGGGAATGTATTCTTTTACTGTTGCCGCAGGTATTAAAAGCATTACCTTTTCATTTATCGGTTATGCCCCGAAAACATTGCCCCTACCTGATAGCAATACACTGAACGTAACATTAAGTTCTGCCTCTAATACATTGGATGAAGTAGTGGTGGTGAGTGTGGGATATGGAACCCTTGATAAGCGGGAAGTTTCGAGTGCAATTACCCACATCTCTTCAAAGGATCTGCTTGCCGTTGCCTCCAACAATCCGCTAATGTCTTTACAGGGGAAAGTGCCGGGACTGAATATTACCAATACAGCTGGCGCCGACCCAAATTCGAGCCCGAGTATTCAACTGCGTGGCGTTTCTTCTCGAAATGCAGGCTTGGGGCCGCTTTATGTGATAAACGGTGTACCTGGTGGCAATATTGACAACATTAACCAGAATGACATTGAAAGTATAGATGTTTTAAAAGGTGGTGCGGCATCTGCAATTTATGGCACCAGGGGAAGTAATGGGGTAATTATCATTACCACTAAAAAAGGAAGTTCACAATCAAGGATGTTTTATGATGGTTACGCAAGTTTCGATTACCTCACCAACCGTTTAGAAAACCTAAGCCCTGATGAATTTATTACAAACCGCGTAGCGAATAAACAGGGACAGGATTATAAGGCAAAAACCAACTGGCTGGATGAAGTTACCAATTCTCCTGCTTTTGCCCAGAAACATACGGTTCAGTTTTCGGGAGGTTCTGCCAAAACGAACTATTTTGCATCTGGAGATTATCGTGAAGCAGATGGTATTGACCTGCGTGCGCACAAGCGGGAATATGGGGCAAGATTAACGATAAATCATGCAACCGAGAACAATATGTTTGTGGCTTCGCTGAGCGTGGCGCCAAGAATGATGAAAACAAACAATGCTGATCAGGCGAATTTCAACAATGCCCTCACGCTCAACCCCACCTACCCCATCTTTAACAGTGCTGGAAAATATAACTATATCAATACCGGATTTTTTTCCAATAACCCGGTAGAAAATGCAAATATGATCAAATCGGAAGGTGAAATAAAGGAACTGGACATGAACGCCTCCCTAAAGATGAACATACTTTCCAACCTGAGTACAACAGTAACGATTTCAGAAATCAACCGTTCACTCAAGAACCTGAATTTTTCTCCTTCTACCCTTTCATCGGTGGTACAGGCCAATCAGGTTACTAAAACGAATTTTGCTAAGCAGGAGCAGCAGGAGAACGACCAGAAAAACATTGAATGGACCGGAAATTATGCTTTGGATTTCGGAAAGAACCATTTTAAATTACTTGGTGGTTATTCTTACTCGCTTTACAACTATAAACAGTTTTCTGCCCAGAACTACGACTTCCCTTTTGATACCTATGAATGGAACAACCTGGGTTCGGGACTATATAATGGCGGGGCTGCAGGTCAGGGCCAGTCGGCAGTGGGATCTACACAGAATGGCTCTACGCTAATATCTTTTTTTGGAAGGGTAAATTATGATTTCAACAACCGGTATATTTTGACCGCCAGCCTTCGTCGTGAGGGTTCGTCAAAATTCGGCACGAACAATAAATGGGGAAACTTCCCGGCAGTATCTGCTGCGTGGCGCCTGTCGGAAGAAACTTTTATTAAAGACAAACTTCCTTGGGTTAACGAACTGAAAATAAGGGCTGATTATGGGGTAACAGGAAACCAGGATTTCGATAACTACAAATCTCTTTTGTTATACGGAGGGGCGGGATATTTCCCATACAATGGTCAGTATTACCAGGTATACGGCCCTGCTTCGAATGTTAATCCGGACCTGAGCTGGGAAAAATCAGAAAATTTTAATGTTGGTTTAGACTTCTCGATCCTGAACAGCCGTATCAGCGGCTCAATCGATTACTACATCAGAACGAATAAGGATCTTTTGGGTGATTACAATGTACCTGTACCACCAAATCCTCAGAGTATAACATTTGCCAATGTTGGTACAATGAAAAATTATGGTATCGAACTTGCTCTCAGCGGAGAGGTGATCAAACAGGATGATTTCGGTTACAATGTTAGTGTTGCCTTTTCTTATAACCGCAATAAATTTATTTCTTTTTCGAACCAGATTTATCAGGGGGGCACCTTTCAGGATGTTGCCGGGCTTCCTGCCCCTGGCTCTCCAGGTAATATCCAGCGCATACAGGAAGGGCACAGCATAGGCGAATTTTATATGCTGCGCTCTGCCGGGGTTAACGATGCGGGGGCTTTGCTGGCCTATAGAAAGGACGGATCAATTGTGCAGGCAAACCTAGCCTCTAATGATGACAAAGAGTTTGTAGGGAACGGATTGCCCAAATTTATTGCCTCGATGGGCAATACCTTCCGGTATAAACGTTTCGATCTGGGTATTTTTCTACGCGGTACTTTTGGCTACAAAATATTCAATACCTCTGCCTTTTATATCGGTACCCCATCCAGCCAGAGTGATGCAAACGTGTTAAAATCTGCTTATGACAGCAACAGCAAATATTCGCTGTTAAAAAGTAATGCAACAACCTCGATTGCATCGGATTATTTTCTTGAAAACGGTTCATTTTTAAAAATCGACAATGTCTCGCTAGGTTACAGACAACCCCTTAAAACGAAATATCTTAATTCGTTGAGGATTTATGCAACGGGAAGAAACCTTCATACGTTTACCAAATTTACTGGTGGCGATCCGGATCTTATCGAGGTAAACGGTTTAACCCCGGGAGTAAATACTTCTTTAAATTATTATCCATCTACACTTCAGCTGATTTTTGGATTACAGGTAACATTTTAAAACTGGAAAAATGAAAAATTATAATTTATTTATCATCTGCACCCTATCGTGTTTTATGGTAGTTGCAGGATGTACAAAACTGGACGAACAGGTTTATGACAAGGTTGATGCGGCCAATTTTCTTACCCGCAGGGATGATGTGATCAGGGATTTTCTCCGCCCATTTGAGCATGCGTACTGGAGCATACAGGGGAACGATGTATATGCGGTTGGAGAAAACGCAACTGATGAAATTGGCACGTATAACCGCCAGGGCGACTGGCAGGACGGTGGATATTACCAACGGATGCATTACCATACCTGGACACCGCAAGATGGTTTTACCAATGGTGCATGGAGAAATTTCTATCAGGGCATTGTGCTCGCCACCAACTCCCTACAGGACATGGAAGGCATTGCAGATCCGACTAAACTGAATGTTACGGTTGAAGAATTGAATGATTTTAAGGCGGAACTCAGAACGCTTAGGGCATGGTTTTATCTCCGTGCATTTGATTTTTACCGTAATATTGAAATCGTGACCGATGTTAAAAACACAACGCAGGGCGGTGTACAGGCTCCCCCTCAGGAAACTTTTGCCTATATAGAATCTGAGCTGAAGGCAGCAATCCCGTTTCTTCCCACGCGAGAACAGCTTGGTGCAAACGGTATAGGCCGTTGGACCAAAGCAGCCGCAGCCACCTTACTATCACGCCTTTACCTTAATGCCAAGGTTTATACCGGCACTGAAAGATACAGCGACTGTGAAACAGTTTGCCGTGATATCATCAGTGGCAAGTACGGCGCTTATACTTTAGATACCCGTTGGGATGCGCCCTTTGATTATACCAATAAAACACTGAATTCGGAGGTGATTTACGGCTTTCCGGGTACTCTTGCCAGAACACACTGGCAATATGATGGGGGAATGTTTTTCTGGGGGATGACTTATGATGCCGCTCCGCTTTATTGCGGTTTTACCGACCTGGGACAATCCAACCCCAGATATGCGCTTCAACCCGGCCGAGATGTGGATAGCGTAGAATATACGCACGCTTTAGGAAAACCTTTCGTAAAATTCCAGAAATACCCTGATGATCTTCGCCTGAAAAAATACAAAAACCTTGGCGACAGCAAACGTGAGGGAATGTTTTTATATGGCTACCTTCCATATACCACAACTGTTAACGGCACAGCAAAAGCAGATACTGTACGGGGTAACAAAGGCCCTTATGCGCTCTTCATTCGTGATCAGGTGGGACTATTTTTGGGTGCAAAACCGGGAACCAGGATTGCGGACAAGGAATCTAACATGAACCATGCGGATCACAACTCCGGTGTTTTTCTGGTTAAATATCCGTTTTATCCCACACCCGACCCTAACCGTATTACTTCGGCATATGCAGAGATCCGCCTGTCTGAAGTGTATTATACGCTTGCAGAGTGCCGTTACCGCAGTGGCGACAAAGCAGGGGCAGCAGGTTATCTGAACCAGGTAAGGCAGCGCAACTACCCTGCAGGTTCACCAAGTTTATATAGCCCCGGTGGCGAGCAGCTTACCGATCAGGAAATGCTGGATGAATGGGGAAGGGAATTTATCGGTGAAAACCGACGCAGAACCGACCTGATCCGCTGGGGCGTTTTCAGTAAAGGAACATGGTGGGATAAAAAACCGGATGCGGACAACCATACCGAAATCTTTCCGTTGGGAAGGGATATCCTTAATTCAAATTCTAAATTGAAACAGAACCCTGGATATAATTAAATAGTATAAAGTTTGGTTGGTTTGGGGTGTTTCCGGTAAAATGGGAGCACCCTTTTTTTTTTGTAAAATCCACTGGATTTATTTAACTTCAATGATCTAAAGTCTAACTATGAAACGTATTCTATTTCTTTTATTGATCATCATCAGTATCTCCAGCTGCAAAAAGGACGCGGATCATACTACAACCGAAACCCTGAGTGGGAAATGGGCTACAGGTGGATACGATTTGGAACTGTACAATTCCTCGGGTGTTAAAGTTAGCCATATTGTAGCGGATGCGATAAAAACGTACTGGACATATGATACTAAACAGGTAAAAATTTCTACTGATCTTAATACGCAGGTAATTGTTTCGGAATATAGCCTCAGGCGAAATATGAATAACAGGGTGCTCTCGTTTAGCAATCCTGATGTTGCAGCCAAGCAGGCTGATTGGAGTATTGAGGAACAGACCGATAAATATATGCGGATTACCGCTCGCATTACTGATAAACAATCTTTGGTTTATGGCGATAACAAAACGGCTGCATGGGGTATAATGAGCATTTCTTTCAGTAAAGAATAAAATCCAGACCTAAAGTTTCCTATTACAACCTTACTGTTCGGCGCTTTCAGGCATCACGCCGTACACTTGCTATTATTTTCGAATAACCTCTTTTTTCCTCGCCTACATTACCGCTGCATGTCGGATTAGTAAAAAAATGTAATTTCATGGGTGATATTTCGTAAATATTCTACACCTAGTAATAAACAACATGATGGCAGAGAGCAACAACAGATTTTTAACGGTTGAGATGCGTGAAGCATTTTTTATGGCACTTTACAAAAAGGCATTTTCTCCGGTTGCCCATTACGTAGCAAGAATGGGTGGCAGCCTTGATGAAGCACAGGATATTTTCCAGGATGTGCTGGTGATCTATTACGAAAAAGTTACCGCAGCAGGGGCATTAACCATTGTAAACGAGAAAGCATATTTACTGGGTATCGCAAAAAACCTATGGTTACAACATTACAAAACAGTCCATAAAAACCTACCCTTAAATGAGTATGACACCGAAGTTACCACTGATGAGCAGCTTGCCAGTGGCAAAATACTGCTTTACCTGGAAACTGCCGGTAAACGTTGTATGGAATTGCTGAAGGCTTTTTATTATGATCATTTACCAGTATGCAAACTGGCTGCAGAATTTGGCTATTCAGGTACACATTCGGCAACAGTAGCAAAATATAAATGCCTGGAGAAAGTTCGGGATACGGTTAAACAAAACTCATTAAACTATGCGGACTTCATTGAATAACATCAAAACTATCGAGGATTATTGTTTCGGACGTATGGCAAATGGTGATGCGCTTCTATTTGAGGCCAATGTGCTATTGAACAAGAAGCTGGCAGAGGATGTAACCCAGCAAGGCATCACTTATGAAGTCATTAAAAAATACAGCCGCAAAAAAATTAGGGAAGAAATTATGGCCGTAAAAAATAAACTTGTTGCTGTACCAGAACATCAAGGCTTTATGCAGCGGATTATTAACCTATTTAAAAAGTACTGAACCATGGATATCAACCGTAACGAATTTAGAAAATATGCCATTAAACACCATCGTATAGGCAGTCAATATGTGGATAGGTATATCAATCGAGGGGTGCACATTCCAAAAAGCATGACACCATACATTACTGAGGAGCGCCAATTGAATGTGGCACAAATGGATGTTTTTTCCCGCCTGATGATGGACCGAATTATATTTTTGGGTGAACCTGTTGCAGACCGTATGGCCAACATTATTCAGGCCCAGTTACTTTTTCTGCAATCTGTAGACGCAAAAAAAGACATTCAGCTTTATATTAATTCGACAGGAGGCGATGTATACTCCGGGATGGGTATTTATGATACCATGCAATTGATTACCCCTGATGTGGGCACCATTTGTATCGGAATGGCTTTTTCTATGAGTGCTGTACTGCTCTGCGCAGGGAAAGCCGGAAAACGCGCTGCCCTGCAACATTCCAGGGTGATGATTCACCAGCCTTCAGGCGGAGTGCAGGGTGTTTCTGCCGATATCGAGATCACTGCACAACAGGTGGTAAAGGTAAGGCAGGATTTATATGGCATCATTGCGAAACACAGTGGCCAGAGTTATGATTGGGTACACCGTGCATCGGATAGGGATTACTGGATGACGGGCCCCGAAGCCAAAGAACACGGCATCATAGATGAAGTATTGGGAGATACGGATTAATCCTTTTCAGGGTATAAAAAGCATCTAAATAAAAAACCCAAAACACCGCTTTTGCTTTGTTTTGGGTTTAATTTGATTATCCAGACTAGTCAACCATCTGAGTTCAGAGTGCGGATGGGCATTAATTAATAATCTTCTCTATAACAATCAATTACGATTTCTTCGTTTTGGTTATCGGGTATATAAAACGTTCTGGGACTTGCGCTGTAATTAATTACAGCATAAATCTGGCCGTATGCGGGTGTACGCACATCAAAGGCATAAATAGCTGGAGAGGATGTGGTGATGGTTACCGCTACCGAATGTAAAGGGCCATCGGTATAAAAATCAAAATAGTCTGAATTTCCATCAGCAATACCATAAATCGTTTGCGTTTTAGCAACGCCCGAATCATCTAAACCAGAAATAACTACGGATACAAAACTTGCACCAGTATTATTGATGATGCTGAATCCTGAATTGCTCCTTTTTTTGTAGTGTGTTTTGAAAGGAGCTGGTTTTTGCGAAGGGCTATAGGCAAAAGAGCTGTTAGCGATTAAAATGAGTAACAATACCGAAAGTAATTTAGGGATGTGGTTTTTCATAGTTTTCTTAATTTTTATCATTAATAATTGGA
>Ga0308165_1003957_pt1 | contig 15224 bp, 10 predicted proteins | sample PhyWR2_FD_201032 | JGI IMG/M metagenome (GOLD analysis project Ga0308165, IMG submission 201032) | Phyllosphere microbial communities from UC Gill Tract Community Farm, Albany, California, United States - DLSLW.R2 | ecosystem: Host-associated > Plants > Phyllosphere > Unclassified | place: USA...
GAAAATATCATCACCCTGGCGGAAGCTGCCTCGCTGGCAACGTCCACGGCCCTGACCGATGAGCTGGTCAGCCACGGTGAACTGATGTCGACCCTGCTGTTTGTTGAAGTGCTGCGCGAGCGTAACGTTCAGTCGCAGTGGTTTGACGTGCGTAAAGTGCTGCGCACCAGCGATCGTTTTGGTCGCGCCGAGCCGGATATCGCCGCCCTTGCCGAGCTGTCCGCTCAGCAGCTGGCGCCGCGTCTGGCAGAAGGCATTGTCATCACCCAGGGCTTTATCGGTAGCGAAGCCAAGGGCCGCACCACCACGCTGGGTCGTGGCGGCAGCGATTACACCGCGGCACTGCTGGGTGAAGCCCTGCACGCTTCCCGGGTGGATATCTGGACCGACGTGCCGGGCATCTACACCACCGACCCGCGCGTGGTGCCGACGGCAAAACGTATCGATGTGATCGCCTTTGAAGAAGCGGCCGAGATGGCGACATTCGGCGCGAAAGTGCTGCATCCGGCCACCCTGCTGCCTGCCGTGCGCAGTGATATTCCGGTCTTCGTTGGTTCCAGTAAGGATCCTAAAGCGGGCGGTACCCGGGTGTGCAACACCACCGAAAACCCACCGCTGTTCCGCGCTATTGCCCTGCGTCGTAAGCAGACCCTGGTCACCCTGCACAGCCTGAGCATGCTGCACTCTCGCGGCTTCCTGGCAGAAGTGTTTAGCATCCTGGCGCGCCACAATATCTCGGTAGATCTGGTTACCACGTCTGAAGTGAACCTTGCCCTGACGCTGGATACCACTGGCTCAACGTCCACCGGCGATACGCTGCTGACCCAATCCCTGCTGATGGAGCTCTCTGCTCTGTGCCGCGTCGAGGTGGAAGAAGATCTCGCCCTGGTCGCCATCATCGGCAACGAACTTTCTCGCGCCAGCGGCGTGGGCAAAGAGGTCTTTGGCGTGCTGGATCCGTTTAACATCCGCATGATTTGCTACGGCGCATCCAGCTACAACCTGTGCTTCCTGGTGCCGGGCCACGAAGCCGAGCAGGTCGTGCAGAAACTTCATCATAATTTGTTTGAATAAAATTAATTAGCACGATAAACAATACCTATAAGCCGGGCTCGAACCCGGCTTTTTTATAACTAAATTTCACAACACAATTGCAAGGAATCCATATGTTATCCGTCCTCACCCGGCTGTTCCCGTTATGGGCACTGCTGCTCTCTGTACTCGCGTATTACACGCCAACCACCTTCACTGCCATTGGCCCATGGGTCAGCACGCTGCTGATGCTGATCATGTTCGGGATGGGCGTGCACCTGAAAATCGACGACTTTAAACGCGTACTGTCGCGTCCGGCTCCGGTGGCAGCAGGGATTTTTTTGCACTATCTGGTGATGCCGCTAGCGGCATGGTTGCTGGCAATGGCGTTTAAGATGCCGCCGGATCTCTCCGCCGGAATGGTACTGGTAGGCAGCGTTGCCAGCGGGACGGCATCCAACGTGATGATCTATCTGGCGAAAGGCGATGTGGCGCTGTCGGTGACCATCTCCTCGGTCTCGACGCTGGTGGGGGTGATCGCCACCCCGCTGCTGACCCGTCTGTACGTGGATGCGCATATCCAGGTGGACGTGATGGGCATGCTGCTGAGCATTCTGCAGATCGTGGTGATCCCGATTGCGCTGGGGCTGGTTATCCATCACCTGTTCCCGCGGCTGGTAAAAGCCGTAGAGCCGTATTTGCCAGCATTTTCGATGGTCTGCATTCTGGCCATCATCAGCGCCGTAGTGGCCGGTTCTGCGGCCCATATCGCCTCGGTCGGCTTTGTGGTGATTATCGCCGTGGTGCTGCATAACACCATCGGTCTGCTGGGCGGATACTGGGGTGGGAAGCTGTTCGGCTTTGACGAATCCACCTGCCGCACGCTGGCAATTGAAGTGGGAATGCAAAACTCGGGTCTTGCCGCGGCGCTGGGCAAAATGTACTTCTCCCCGCTGGCGGCGCTGCCGGGTGCGTTGTTCTCGGTCTGGCATAACTTGTCCGGCTCGCTGCTGGCCGGTTACTGGTCGGGCAAACCGCTGGACGGACAACAGAAAAAAGATGCGGTGAAACAGAGTTAATTTGTGGCGCTTGCTTTACACTGGAGCCTCCCTATCAGGAGGCTTTTTCAATGGCTATACCACGACTGACGCAGAAAGAGATGACCGAAGCCGAGCAGCGCGAACTCAAGACGCTTCTCGACCGCGCACGCATCGCCCATGGCCGACTGCTGACCAATGCCGAAACCAATCACGTCAAAAAAGAGTACATCGATAAACTGATGGCTGCGCGTGAAGATGAAGCGAAGAAAGCCCGCAAACTTAAGAAAGCGCAGGCTTATAAAGTGGATAAAGAGGCGACATTTTCCTGGTCTGCCAATACCTCACCTCGCGGAAGGCGCTAATTAGCGCCCTTTCTTTTTGCGCCCTGGCTGAACAAAGCGTTTACCCGCAGGCTTTGGCCGGCCTTTGTCTTCTGCAGGCGGGGCTTTAACCACCGGGCGTTTGATTGCCTGTGCCTGTGCTTTTGGTTTCGCTTTAGTTTTCGGCTTCGCTTCCGAGGAGGAATCCTCGATAAGCTTAAATAGCTCAATCAGCTCATCGCCGCTCAGGTCACGCCACTCCCCCAGCGGGATCCCCGACAGGCTGACGTTCATGATCCGCGTCCGCTCCAGCTTCGTCACGTCATAACCAAAGTGTTCGCACATGCGGCGGATCTGGCGGTTTAAGCCCTGCACCAGGGTAATGCGGAACGCAAACGGCGCTTCTTTCTTCACCTTGCACTTTTTCGTCACCGTTCCGAGGATCGGCACGCCCGCCCCCATCCCACGAATAAAATCGTCCGTCACCGGCTTGTTCACGGTGACAATGTACTCTTTCTCGTGGTCGTTACCGGCACGCAGGATCTTATTCACCAGATCGCCGTGGTTGGTAAGGAAAATCAGCCCCTGGGAGTCTTTATCCAGGCGGCCAATCGGGAAGATACGGCTGCTGTGGTTAACGAAATCGACAATGTTGTCGCGCTCGCCATCTTCCGTGGTACTGACAATGCCAACCGGTTTATTCAACGCAATAAACACCAGGTCTTCGTCGTCCCGGGGTTCAATCAGTTGACCATTTACTTTGACCACGTCGCCCGCGACAACCTGATCGCCGATGGTGGCGCGTTTACCATTAATAAACACGTTGCCCTGCTCGATGTAACGGTCAGCCTCACGGCGCGAGCAGATCCCGCTCTCGCTAATGTATTTGTTTAATCGGGTGGATTGAGTTGGCAGCATAATTTCTCCTGTAGAGGCGAAATATACCTTAGGTTTGGGCTGGTAAAAAGTTTACGCCAAAGAAATACGAGGCACATTCCGGATCCGCTAAAGCCTCCTTTACCTGCCATCGCTCTGCGCCTAATTTCCCTCGTCCACTTGTTAATCCGGAGCGTAGTTTATAAAATACAAGGAGGTTTGATGAAGGAGATGATTCGCGATGAATAAATTGACCCCTTACGATCCCGCCTGCGCGCTCATCGATGATGAGGAAATTGCCGTTTTCATGGCCGATGCGCTGGAAACGGGTGACGCCGCTTACATCGCACAGGCCCTTGGCGTGGTCGCGCGAGCCAAGGGGATGACGCAGATTGCGACCCAAACCGGCCTTTCACGCGAGCAGCTCTATCGTTCGTTTAGCGAAAAAGGGAACCCAACGCTCAAAACCACTTTAGCCGTGATGAAAGCGTTGGGCCTGGGGCTGACCATTAAAACTGCAATCGATTAATACTCATCCCGCTCATCGTCGGCATCCGGCTGTTCCATCACGCTGTAGGCCACCGAGCAGAACAGCGAGTTCAGACGCTTCATGTCGCCGAGCAGGCCGAGGTGCAGGGAGCTGGTCTCGATGCTTTGCACGTTCTGCTGATGGAGACGATCAACGTGAGCGTGAGAATAGCGGCGGATAAGGATACGGAAGCGGTGCTTGTTACGGCGCAGGCGACGGGCGCTGGCCAGATCGCTGGAGAAAAACACCGACATCGCCAGCTTCAGGTTGGTGAGCAGCTGATCGTGCAATGCATCCAGCTCTTTGACCCCTTCCAGTGAAAATGCCCGGCGCGCGGCCAACGATTTGTCGCCGATTTCGCTGCCCATTCGCTCAACGATGTCAGACGCTTGCTCGAGGTTGAGCGACATCTCGATGATCTCCGCCCAGCGGCGGGACTCCTCTTCCGCCAGCTCGTCTTTCGGCATTCGCGCCAGATAGAGTTTGATGGCGGTATAGAGCACGTTAATGTCGTCGGCAGTCTTACGCAGCTCTTTCTCCTCGCGCGGTTCACCGTGCATCACCCTTTTCAGCCCCTCCAGCATTTGCTCCATCGCATCGCCCATCCGCAGCGTTTCGCGGGCGGCATTCGCCAGCGCCAGCGCCGGGGTATCGAGGGCCGAGGTGTCCAGATGCTTCGGTTTCAGGCGTGCATCCAGCTCCGGTTCATCACGAATCACCCGTTTACAGAATCTCGCCATCGGCTCGGCAAAGGGCACCATCGCCACGCAGCGCACCAGGTTATAGAAAACGTGGAAGTAGATAACCAGCTCCGATGTCGGCAGCGGCAGGTTATCCATTACATTCGCCAGCGGATTCACAAACGGCAGAATGACAAGGCTCCCCACCAGCTTAAACAGCAGGCTGCCGAGTGCCACGCGGCGGGCAGCGGCGTTGGCGGCGCTGTTGTTGAGCACGGCCAGCAGGCCGGAACCGAGGTTGGCGCCAATCACCAGACACAGCGCCACCGGGAACGAGATGATGCCTGCGGTGGTCAGGGTGGCGGTTAACAGCACCGCCGCCAGGCTGGAGTAGCTGATGACCGCAAAGACCGCGCCAATCAGCGCATCAAGCAGGATATCCCCGGTCAGCGACGCGAAAATGACCTGCACGCCGCTTGCCTGGGTGATGGGGGTGACGGCCTGAACAATCAGCTCCAGCGCCAGCAGAATCAACCCAAGGCCGATACTCACGCGGCCAAGCTGCCCGGCACGGGTCTGTTTGCGGCTCAGGAAGAAAATTACCCCGACGAAGATCAGCAGAGGCGACAGCCACGAGAGGTCGAAGGTTAAGACCCGCGCCATCAGCGCGGTCCCCACATCGGCTCCAAGGACAATTACCAGCGCCGGGGCCAGCGCCACCAGATCCTGGGCCACAAACGAGGTGACCAGCATGGTGGTGGCGTTGCTGCTTTGCACCAGCGCCGTGACGCCGATGCCGGAACAGAACGCGAGCGGTTTTTTCTCAACGCTGCGGCTGAGGATGGTTCGTAAGCGGGCGCCAAAGACACGCATCACGCCGGTGCGGACAATATGCGTGCCCCAGACCAGCAACGCCACGGCAGAAAGCAGATGAAGCAGAGTCAGCATGAAGGGTGTTCCTCCTTATTGTTATTGGGTCTCCTGAGGCTCATTGCGCGCTGTGTTGCCGGATGGCGGCTGCGCCTTATCCGGCCTACGCGGAACCTTCTTCCAGTATAAGGGGTTAAACGTAATAAAGAGACAGGGCACCTTAGAGGTGCCCTGTTTGTTGTAAGGAAACGTGAAGCGAGCCCTGACCGTAGGCGGTGCAGCCAGATTGCACACGGACTGCCCGCAGCGAGGGGAGCGTACACGAAGTACGTGACCCGAGTGAGGACAGCCCTGGTGCAGGCTGGCAAATAAGCCAGGTCAGTCGGCGTCGTAGCCGAGATTCGGCGCTAACCAACGCTCCACGTCTGCCACGCTCATCCCTTTGCGGCGGGCATAATCTTCCACCTGGTCACGCTGGATCTGCGCCACAGCGTAGTATTTGCTGTCAGGATGGCTGAAATACCAGCCAGAAACAGATGCGCCCGGCCACATGGCGAAGGACTCCGTGAGTTTCATCCCGGTATGGGTTTCGACATCCAGAAGCTGCCAGATGGTGCCTTTTTCGGTATGTTCCGGACAGGCCGGATAGCCCGGTGCCGGACGGATCCCCTGGTAATTCTCGCGGATCAGCTCCTCGTTGCTGAGGTTTTCATTCGCCGCGTAGCCCCAGTGCACTTTACGCACCCGCTCGTGCAGGTATTCGGCAAACGCTTCGGCCAGACGGTCAGCAATCGCTTTGACCATGATTTTGTTGTAATCATCATGCTGCGCGTCGAAAGCGTCCGCCAGCGCGTCTTCTTCCAGCCCGCCGGTGACTGCAAACGCGCCGATGTAGTCCGCTTTGCCGCTCAGCTTCGGCGCGACAAAATCGGCCAGGCAGTAGTTGGCGAAGCCGACTTTCTCGGTTTGCTGACGCAGATGATGGCTGACGGTCAGGACGTGAGTGCGGGTCTCATCGCGATAGATTTCGATGTCGTCCCCGACGCGGTTTGCCGGGAACAGGCCGACCACACCGCGCGGATTGAGGGTTTTCTCTGCACTCAACTGATCGAGCAGGTCGTTGGCGTCCTTGAACAACCGCTGGGCTTCTTCACCCACCACCTCATCTTCGAGGATACGCGGATATTTGCCGGCCAGTGACCAGGTCATAAAGAACGGCGTCCAGTCGATGTAGTTTCGCAGCGTTTCGATGCTGGCGGTAACCTCCTGCACGCCCAGACGGTGGGCAACCGGCGGCGTATAGCTCGACCAGTCAAAAGCCAGATCGTTGTCGCGCGCCGCAGCCAGCGTAACCGGCGGGGTGCGCGGCTTTTTACGCGCATGCTGAATACGCACCGTTTCGTACTCTTTGCGGGTGCGGGCGACAAAATCATCGCGCTGGGTATCCGACAGCAGCGCCGATACCACGCCAACCGTGCGCGAGGCGTTCTGCACGTACACCGTCGGCCCGCTGTAGTTCTGTTCGATCTTCACCGCCGTGTGCGCTTTCGAGGTGGTCGCGCCGCCAATCAGCAGCGGCAGGGTAAAGCCCTGACGCTCCATCTCTTTCGCCACGTTGACCATCTCATCCAGCGACGGAGTGATAAGCCCGGAGAGGCCAATCAGGTCGGCATTCACTTCGCGCGCGGTTTTGAGGATTTTATCCGCCGGCACCATCACGCCAAGATCGATAATTTCGTAGTTATTACACTGCAGCACCACGCCGACGATGTTCTTGCCGATATCGTGGACGTCGCCCTTCACGGTGGCGATCACCATTTTGCCGTTACTGGAGCCTTTTTCTTTACTGGCATCAATATAAGGTTCGAGGTAAGCCACCGCTTGTTTCATCACGCGGGCGGATTTAACCACCTGCGGCAGGAACATTTTGCCCTCGCCGAACAGATCCCCGACCACGTTCATGCCGTCCATCAGCGGGCCCTCGATCACCTCAATGGGGCGAGTCGCCTGCTGACGCGCTTCTTCGGTGTCCAGCTCGATAAACTCGGTGATACCTTTCACCAGCGAATATTCGAGTCGCTTTTTCACATCCCACGAACGCCATTCGGCCTGTTGGATATTGGCGCTTTCATCGGCTTTACTGCCGCGATACTTCTCTGCCAGCTCCAGCATACGCTCGGTGGCATCGTCGCGACGGTTAAGGATCACATCCTCAACGCCGTCGCGCAGTTCCGCAGACAGATCGTCATAAATTGCCAGCTGTCCGGCGTTGACAATACCCATGTCCATCCCGTTACGAATGGCGTAGTAGAGGAACACCGCGTGGATCGCTTCACGCACCGGGTCGTTGCCGCGGAATGAGAACGAGACGTTGGACACACCGCCAGAGATCAGCGCGTGCGGCAGCTCGCGTTTAATGTCTTCACAGGCGCCGATAAAGTCCTGCGCATAGTTGTTGTGCTCTTCAATGCCCGTCGCCACCGCAAAGATGTTCGGGTCGAAGATAATGTCTTCCGGCGGAAAGCCAACCTCTTCGGTCAAAATCTTGTACGCCCGACGGCAAATCTCAATTTTGCGCTCGCGGGTATCGGCCTGGCCCACTTCATCAAACGCCATCACCACCACGGCGGCACCGTAGCGGCGCACCAGCTTCGCGTGATGAATAAAGGGCTCAATCCCCTCTTTCATCGAGATGGAGTTGACGATGCCTTTGCCCTGAATGCACTTCAGCCCTTTTTCGATGACCTCCCATTTCGAGGAGTCGATCATGATTGGCACGCGGGCGATATCCGGCTCACCGGCGATCAGGTTGAGGAAACGCACCATCGCCGCTTCGGCGTCGAGCATCCCTTCATCCATGTTGATATCGATAATCTGCGCGCCGCTTTCTACCTGCTGGCGGGCAACGTCCAGCGCTTCGTTGTATTTCTCTTCTTTGATCAGGCGTTTGAACTTAGCGGAACCGGTGACGTTGGTACGCTCGCCGACGTTCACAAACAGACTTTCAGCGCCAATGTTCAGCGGCTCCAGACCGGCCAGGCGGCAGGCGACCGGTAGCTCGGGCAGCTTGCGCGGTGGCACACCCGCTACCGCGTTGCTCATGGCGGCAATGTGTTCCGGCGTGGTACCGCAGCAGCCGCCAACAATGTTCAGGAAACCGGATTCAGCCCACTCGCGAATTTGTGCCGCCATCGTATTGGCGTCGAGATCGTATTCGCCAAAGGCGTTCGGCAGGCCGGCGTTCGGATGCGCGGTGACGTAACAGTCCGCGATGCGCGACAGTTCCTGCACATACTGGCGCAGTTCGTCTGGCCCCAGGGCACAGTTCAGCCCGAAGGTGAGCGCGTCAGCGTGGCGCAGGGAGTTATAAAACGCTTCGGTGGTCTGTCCGGAAAGGGTACGCCCCGAAGCATCGGTAATGGTGCCAGAAATCATGATCGGCAGGTCGACGCCCAGCGCCTCGAACTCCTCTTTCACCGCATAGATCGCGGCTTTGGCGTTGAGGGTGTCGAAGACCGTTTCAATCATGATCAGATCGGAACCGCCTTCCACCAGCGCTTTGGTCGATTCGCGGTACGCGGCGACGAGCTGGTCAAAGGTGACGTTACGGAATGCCGGATCGTTAACGTCCGGGGAGATAGAGGCGGTACGGTTAGTCGGGCCAAGCACACCGGCGACATAGCGTGGCTTGTCCGGGGTACGGGCCGTCCACTCATCGGCGCAGGCGCGCGCCAGTTTTGCCGCCTCGTAGTTGATCTCCGCCGACAGGGATTCCATCTGGTAATCCGCCATGGCGATAGTTGTCGAGTTAAAGGTGTTGGTCTCAACGATATCCGCGCCCGCCTCGAAGTAGGCGTAATGAATGGCAGCGATGACCTCTGGCTTACTGAGCACCAGCAGGTCGTTGTTGCCTTTCAGATCGCAGGGCCAGTCGGCGAAGCGGTCGCCGCGAAAGTCGTCTTCACTCAGACGATAGCTCTGGATCATGGTGCCCATACCGCCATCCAGCACCAGAATGCGTTCATTTAACTGCGCACGCAGTTGATCTACTTTGCTGCTCACACTTGCTCCCGACGACGCTCAACAAGGCCAAAAGGCCAGCAGACCATACTGGCATAATCTTTGATAAGGGAGAAGTCACACCGCGGTAACATGAGACATGTTCACTATTACTCCTCCGATCAGTGAGGATAACGGTTGCAAAACAGCCAAATAAAACGAAAATGATTTCCACGATACAGAAAAAGGAGCCTGCTATGGTCGCCACCGTTCCCGCTAAACGCGGCAGAAAACCCGCCGCCACCACAACCCAACCGGGCGGGCAAGTCCAGTCCCTGACGCGCGGATTAAAATTGCTGGAATGGATAGCCGAATCGCACAGCAGCGTGGCGCTGACGGAGCTGGCTCAGCAGGCCGGTTTGCCGAACTCCACGACCCATCGCTTATTGACGACCATGCAGCAGCTGGGCTTTGTGCGCCAGGTGGGCGAGCTGGGCCATTGGTCGGTAGGCGCTCATGCCTTTATCGTCGGCAGCAGCTTCCTGCAAAGCCGCAACCTGCTTGCCATCGTGCACCCCATTCTGCGCACGCTGATGGAAGACTCCGGCGAGACGGTCAATCTGGCGGTGCTTGACCAGAGCGATCACCAGGCGATTATTATCGACCAGGTGCAGTGTACTCAGCTGATGCGCATGTCGGCACCCATTGGCGGTAAGCTGCCGATGCACGCCTCCGGTGCGGGTAAGGCATTTTTAGCGCAGCTCAGCGAAGAGCAGGTCACGGGCCTGCTGCACCGCAAAGGGCTGCACGCGTATACCCATGCGACGCTGGTCTCGCCCGTGCATCTGAAAGAGGATTTGGCCCTGACGCGCAAACGCGGCTACTCCTTTGATGACGAAGAGCACGCCCTCGGCCTGCGCTGTCTGGCGGCCTGTATTTATGACGAGCACCGCGAGCCGTTTGCGGCGATCTCCATTTCAGGCCCCATCTCGCGCATTACCGACGATCGAGTGACGGAGCTGGGTGCGCTGGTGATCAAGGCGGCGAAGGAAGTGACTCTGGCGTACGGCGGGATGCGTTAAACTGCATACCGCACGCTAAACCGCTGCTTACGGCGGTAGGCGTATACATCCTCCACATGCCCGTTCTGGATGCGTGTTTGCAGGCTGCGCCAGTAGTCGGCGCGGAACAGATCGGCATGCATCTCTTCAAACAGCGGCCTGATGCGCGGGTCGGCGCAAAGCCAGTGGCGAAACTCCTCCGGGAACACATCCCCCGGCGAGATGCTGTACCACGGCTCGCTGGCCAGTTCATCCTCCGGGTAACGCGCCGGCGGAATATCGCGGAAATTCACTTCGGTCATATAACAAATTTCATCGTAATCGTAGAACACCACCCGTCCGTGGCGGGTCACACCGAAGTTTTTGAACAACATGTCGCCCGGAAAGATATTGGCCGCAGCCAGCTGGCGGATCGCGTTCCCGTACTCTTCAATGGCATCGTGTAAAACCTGCCCCTCTGACTGCTCCAGCCAGATATTGAGCGGCACCATCCGGCGTTCGATATAGAGATGGCTGATGGCAATTTTATCGCCCAGATCGGTGATTTTCTGTGGTGCTTCCTGGAGCAGCAGCGCCATCAGCGCCGGGGCTATCTGGCGCTTATCCAGCACAAAATTCTCAAACTCTTGGGTATCCGCCATCCGCCCGACGCGGTCATGCTCCTTCACCAGCTGATAGCAGGCGCGCACGTGGGCGGCAGACATCTCTTTTTGCGGGGCAAACTTATCCTTAATCACCTTAAAGACCCGGTCAAAACCCGGCAATGTGAACACCAGCATCACCATGCCGCGAATGCCTGGCGCTTCGATAAATTGCTCATCGGCATGCGCGATGTAGTGCAGATATTCCCGATAGCTCTCGGTTTTAGCGTGTTTCTGACACCCTATCGCCATATACAACTCGGCGGTGGTTTTGCCCGGCAGGATCTCTCTTAGCCACTCCACCAGTGCGCCCGGCAGCGGGGCGTAAACCATGAAATAGGAACGGGCGAAGCCGAACACAATGCTGGCTTCCGGGCTGGTTGTCAGGCAGGTATCGACAACCAGCTCTCCTTCATCGCTGCGATGAATCGGCAGCAAAAACGGCACGATGGCGTCAGGCGTAATCAGCTTCCCGACCAGCCAGGCCGCTTTATTGCGATAGAACAATTCGTTCGCGACCTGCAGATGGCTGTTTTGCAGATTTTCTGCGCCCATCGTCTCCGTCAGATGGGCAATGATGTACTCCACATCACGCGCGCGGTTTTGCCACGGCAGGCGCAGCGGCAGGTCGGATAAAACTTTGGTCAGTAGTGCATCCCAGCCCTGATCGGGGAAAAATGCTTTCGCCAGCGGGCGCGGCAGGCTGCGAAAACGCTGCCCCGGCTGAGAGCTGAAGATAAACAGCCGCTCCGGTGACAGGGCACGGTGGTCAAACAGCCGACAATAAACGGAGTTGAAAAAGCTTTCCGCAATCTCATAGCGCGGGTAATCAGGCAGCAAATGCGTGTAATGCGCTTTAACGCACAGCAGGAAAGCAGCATCGGTGCTGGCGCTGCCGGTAATGCAGCGCAGCTGTTCCACCACCAGACCCACGTGATGATCGTATAGGTGAATACGCTGCTTCATGGCCTGCTGCACGGCGTGCCAGTCAGCCTGTTCAAAACGCTGCTGCGCACCGGCAGTCACTTCAAGAAAACGACCATACTGGGCATCGAAGCCTTGCAGGATGGTTTGTGCAATCAGTAACTCCAGGCCACGCGACATAGATTCCCCTCATCCCATCGGCGGGTAGACCCGGTAAGCGCAGCGCCACCGGGCATTTCTGTTATCAGAACTGTGCTTCTTCGGTCGAGCCCGTCAGTGCGGTCACGGACGAGGCGCCGCCCTGAATGATGGTGGTGACTCTGTCGAAGTAGCCCGTACCCACCTCCTGCTGGTGTGAGGCAAAGGTGTAGCCTCGCTGGCTGGCCGCGAATTCCGGCTGCTGCACTTTCTCAACATAGTGCTTCATACCTTCGCCCTGAGCATAGGCGTGCGCCAGGTCGAACATGTTGAACCACATGCTGTGAATGCCCGCCAGCGTGATGAACTGGTACTTGTAGCCCATGTTCGACAGCTCCTGCTGGAAGCTGGCGATGGTTTTATCGTCGAGCTTTTTCTGCCAGTTAAAGGATGGCGAGCAGTTATAGGCCAGCAGTTTGCCGGGGAATTTCGCGTGGATGGCGTCGGCAAAGCGTTTCGCCAGCGCCAGGTCCGGGGTGGAGGTTTCGCACCACACCAGGTCGGCATACGGCGCGTAGGCAAGACCGCGGCTGATCGCCTGTTCAATGCCTGCATGGGTGCGATAGAAGCCTTCGCTGGTGCGCTCGCCGGTAATGAACTGGCTGTCGTACGGATCGCAGTCAGAGGTGATCAGGTCTGCAGCATCGGCATCGGTACGCGCAATCACCAGCGTCGGGACGCCCATCACGTCGGCGGCCAGACGGGCGGCCACCAGTTTCTGGATCGCTTCCTGAGTCGGCACCAGCACTTTGCCGCCCATGTGCCCACACTTCTTCACCGACGCCAGCTGATCTTCAAAATGAACCGCTGCGGCCCCGGCTTCAATCATCGATTTCATCAGTTCGAAAGCATTCAGCACGCCGCCAAAGCCCGCTTCTGCATCCGCCACAATCGGCAGGAAGTAATCCACAAAGCGCGGATCCTGCGGCTCGATGCCGGACGCCCACTGGATCTGATCCGCGCGGCGGAAGGTGTTGTTGATCCGCTCTACCACGGCCGGAACCGAGTTTGCCGGATAAAGCGACTGGTCCGGATACATGCTGGAAGCGAGGTTGGCGTCAGCCGCGACCTGCCAGCCAGAAAGATAGACCGCTTCAATGCCCGCTTTGGCCTGCTGCAGTGCCTGGCCACCGGTCAGGGCGCCGAGGCTGTTGATGTAGCCTTTTTTCGATTCGCCGTGCAGCAGACGCCACATTTTGGCGGCACCCAGCTGCGCCAGCGTGCATTCTGGATTGACCGAACCGCGTAACTTCACCACCTCTTCTGCGCTATAAGGACGCTGAATACCTTCCCAGCGCGGTTGAGTCCACTCTTTTTGTATTTCTTCGATTTGTTGGGTACGGGTTTTCATATGCAGATGCTCCATATTGTTATGTAGTGGATTTAAGCAAGCAGGCGGTAGCCAGGCAGCGTCAGGAAGTCGATTAATTCATCTGAGGTGGTGATTTGTTCCATCAGGCGCGCGGCGGCGTCAAAGCGTCCGCTGCTGAAGCGGTGCTCGCCCAGCTCTTCCTGAATGGCCAGCATCTCTTCCGACAGCATCTGGCGGAACAGGGCCTTGGTCACCGGCTTGCCGTTGCTGAGCGTTTTCTGATGGTGGATCCACTGCCAGATAGAGGTGCGCGAAATCTCAGCGGTAGCCGCATCTTCCATCAGGCCGTAAATCGGCACGCAGCCGTTGCCGGAGATCCACGCCTCGATGTATTGCACCGCCACGCGAATATTGGCGCGCATCCCCGCTTCGGTGCGATCACCCTGACACGGCTCAAGCAGCTGCGCGGCGGTGATCGGGGCATCGTCCTCACGGGTCACATGCAGCTGGTTTTTGTTATCACCCAGTACGCGGTTGAACACGTCCATCGCCGTGTCCGCCAGCCCAGGGTGCGCAACCCAGGTGCCATCATGGCCGTTGTAGGCCTCCAGCTCTTTGTCGGCCTTCACTTTGTTCAGTACCTGACTGTTACGTTCGCTGTCTTTGCTGGGAATGAACGCCGCCATTCCGCCCATCGCAAACGCTCCGCGCTTGTGGCAGGTTTTGATCAGCAAACGCGAGTAGGCGTTGAGGAATGATTTGTCCATGGTGACCACCTGGCGGTCCGGCAGGACGCGGTCCGGATGATTCTTCAGGGTTTTGATATAGCTGAAAATGTAATCCCAGCGGCCGCAGTTCAGGCCAACGATATGATCGCGCAGGGCGTGCAGGATCTCATCCATCTGGAAAACGGCTGGCAGCGTTTCAATCAGCAGCGTGGCTTTGATCGTCCCGCGCTGCAGATCAAAACGATCTTCGGTGTAGCTGAACACCTCGCTCCACCAGGCCGCTTCCTGCCACGACTGGGTTTTCGGCAGATAGAAATAGGGGCCGCTGCCTTTTGCCAGCAGGCTTTTATGGTTGTGGAAGAAATAGAGTGCAAAGTCCAACAGGCTGCCAGGGATCGCTTCACCCTGCCAGGTTACGTGTTTTTCCGGTAAATGCAGGCCACGCACGCGACAGACCAGCACCGCTGGGTTGGGCTTAAGCTGATAAATTTTGCCTGCTTCATTAGTGTGGCTGATAGTGCCATTGACCGCATCGCGCAGGTTGATCTGGCCTTCGATCACTTTACTCCAGTCAGGTGCCAGCGAGTCTTCGAAATCCGCCATAAAGACCTTTACGTTGGCATTCAGGGCGTTAATCACCATCTTGCGCTCAACCGGACCTGTGATTTCAACCCGGCGGTCCTGCAGATCCTGCGGAATGCCACGGATTGTCCACTCGCCATCACGAATGGAAGTAGTTTCCGAAATAAAATCAGGCAGCTTTCCGCTATCAATGTCTTGCTGCTGCTGGATACGTGTCGCCAGTAACTTATTACGTTTTGGCGTGAAGCGGGTCACCAGCTCGGTAAGAAACTCAACGGCATCGGGCGTCAGGACCTGCTTGTCCTGCTCATTATGCGGTTGGGTAAAGGTTAATTCATCGATAATGGTTGCCTGTTGATTCATTGCACTGCTCCTCGTCGTTGATCCGAATTCGTTTCCGCTCGCGCACGAAAAATTGTCGTGTAATTTTCG
>Ga0308165_1003958_pt1 | contig 15217 bp, 15 predicted proteins | sample PhyWR2_FD_201032 | JGI IMG/M metagenome (GOLD analysis project Ga0308165, IMG submission 201032) | Phyllosphere microbial communities from UC Gill Tract Community Farm, Albany, California, United States - DLSLW.R2 | ecosystem: Host-associated > Plants > Phyllosphere > Unclassified | place: USA...
ACCGGCACCCACGCGCAGATGGTCGCCAACGCCAATGCGCGTTGGGCGGATAGCGTCGGGGCATTCGAGGACGCGCTGCGCGTTCAGGCCGGCGTCGTCGGCAACATCGACGGCGCGCGCACCACGATGGACGGCCTGGTCTCGGCCAGCCAGTCGGCGACCGGCGCGCTCCAGGCCGCACAAGCGGGCAACCAGCTTCTCGCCCTGCAATCGCAGCAGCTCGCCGATCTCACCGCCGCCGTCGCGGCGCAGGGCCGCGCGCAGGCGCTCGAATCGGCGCGCAACGCGGCCGTCGAGGCGGAGGCGCGCGAACGCTTCCGCCGCTTCCGCAACCGCGACTGACCCGAACCGGCGGATGGCGCGCAATCTGAAAATCGCGGGCGGCGCGGCGCTGGCCGGCATGATGATGGCGGTGGCGATCGTCTCGGCATCTCACCGTCCCGCGCCGGCCGCGCCGCCGCCGGCTGTGCGTGAAAGCGCGCCGGACCCGATCATCGCCGACATGCGCGGATGCCGCACGCTCACCATGCCCGACAGCGGATGCGAAGCGGCCTGGGAAGCGAAGCGCCGCCGCTTCTTCGGAAAGGACGAGCGATAATGGAAGACACCGGCGTCATCGACACCTTCCTGGACGTCTTCACCAGCTACATAGATTCAGGCTTCGGCCTGCTCGGCGGCGAAGTTGGCTTCCTGTCCTCGACGCTGATCGCGATCGACGTGACGATCGCGGCTCTCTTTTGGGCCTGGGGCGCCGACGAGGACGTGATCCAGCGCCTCGTGAAGAAGACGCTCTATATCGGCACCTTCGCGTTCATCATCGGCAATTTCCAGTCGCTTGCGACCGTCGTGTTCGAGAGCTTCGCGGGGCTGGGGCTCAAGGCGAGTGGTGACGCCCTCAGCCTCGCGGAGTTCATGAAGCCGGGCAGCATCGCGGCGACCGGCCTCGACGCCGGGGCGCCGCTGCTCGACGCCACCGCAGATTTGCTGGGGCCGGTCGGCCTGTTCGCCAACTTCGCTCAGATTTTGATCCTGCTCCTGGCCTGGCTGATCGTCGTCCTCGCCTTCTTCATCATCGCGGTGCAGGTCTTCATCGTCCTGATCGAGTTCAAGCTGGTGACGCTCGCCGGCTTCGTGCTGCTGCCGTTCGCCTTCTTCAACAAGACCGCCTTCATGGCCGAGCGCGTGCTGGGCCATATCGTCTCGACCGGCATCAAGGTGCTGGTCCTGGCGGTCATCACCGGCATCGGCACCACTCTGTTCAGCCAGTTCACGGACGCGGCCGTCACGGTCGAGCCCGACATGGAGCAGGTCATGGCGATCGCGCTCGCGGCGCTGACCTTGCTTGGGCTCGCCATCTTCGGCCCGTCGATCGCCAACGGCATCGTCTCGGGCGGCCCGGCACTCGGCGCGGGCGCCGCGGCCGGAACCGTGCTCGCCGCGGGCGGCGCGCTGGTCGGAGGCGCCGCCGCAGCCCGTCTCGGCGCTGGCGCGGCGGCAGGCGCCATCGGCAATGCGGCCAGGGGCAGCGCGTTCGCATCGGGCGCAGCGAGCAGCGCCTATGCGCTGGGTTCGGCCGGAAAGACCGGCACGGCGGCCGTCGCGGGAGGCGCGGGCGGTATCGGCAAGGCGGCGGTCGGCGCCGCCATGTCGCCGCTGCGTAAGGCGGCTGCCTCGTTGAAGGACAGCTATCGCTCGGGTGGCCGCGCCGCCGTTACCGCGACCGGCGGCACGATCACCGGCGGCGCCACGCCGCCCCCGTCATCGTCCGATGGCCCGCCCGCCTGGGCGGCCGCCATGAAGCAACGCCAGACCATGACCCACGGCGCCACCGTCGCCGCCCATACGCTGCGCGGCGGCGACGGCGGTGGCGGCGGCGCGTCGGTCGATCTCAGCCAGAAGGATTGATCCGCAATGTTCCGACGCCCCACCATCCGTTACGGGGAGACCCCCGAACCCGTCACCCCCTATCAGCGCGCGACGCAGGTATGGGACGACCGCATGGGCTCCGCCCGCGTGCAGGCGAAGAATTGGCGCCTGGCCTTCTTCGGCGCGCTGGCGCTCTCGGGCGGCCTTACTACCGGCCTGGTCTGGCAATCCGCGCGCGGCCATATCGTCCCTTGGGTGGTGCAGGTCGATCGGCTCGGTGAGGCGCAGGCGGTCGCGCCGGCCGAAGCCGGATACCGCCCCACCGATCCTCAGATCGCGTTCCACCTGGCTCGCTTCATCGAGCAGGTCAGGAGCATACCGGCCGACCCCATCATCGTCCGCCAGAACTGGCTGCGCGCCTACGACTTCACGACCGACAGGGGTGCGCTGACCTTGAACGACTATGCGCGGACCAACGACCCCTTCGCGCAGGTCGGCAAGGTGCAGGTCGCGGTGGACGTATCGAGCGTGATCCGCGCGTCGGGCGACAGCTTCCGCGTCGCCTGGACCGAGCGGCGCTATCAGGACGGCAGCCTCGCCGAGACGACCCGCTGGTCGGCGATCCTCACCGTTGTCGTGCAGACCCCGCGCACGCCCGACGCGCTGCGCAAGAACCCGCTCGGCCTGTTCGTCAACGCTATCAACTGGTCGAAGGAACTGGCCCAATGAGAAATCCCCGCTTCCGCAAGGCCGCTGTGCCGGCCTTGCTCATCTCCGCGTCGGCGCTCGGCGCTTGCGCCACAACGTCGGCGAAGCCTCCCGCTGCCGCCTTCAACGCTCCGCCGGCCGAGATCACCGCGACGCCGGCCCCCGAACCGCCGCGCGCTGTCGAAGTGGTGACGATCCCCGAGCCCCTGCCGCTCCCCGGCCAGTTGAAGCCGATCACGGCCGGCGTCCCGCCATCAGAACCCACCGATCCACGCCAGCGCGTTGGCGCGGCCAACGCCGCCGCCCGCGTGCAGCCCACCCGCGACGGCTATGTGAACGCCATCCAGCAATATCCTTGGACCGAAGGCGCGCTCTATCAGGTCTATGCCGCGCCCGGCCAGGTGACGGACATCGCCTTGCAGGAAGGCGAGCAGCTTGTGGGCGCGGGGCCGGTCGCGGCCGGCGATACGGTGCGCTGGGTTATTGGCGACACCGTGAGCGGTAGCGGCCCCACGGCACGGGTGCATATCCTCGCGAAACCCACCCGGCCCGACATCTCCACGAACCTGGTCGTCAACACCGACCGGCGCACCTACCATCTGGAGCTGCGCGCAACGCCTTCGACCTACATAGCGTCGGTGAGCTGGACCTATCCGCAGGATCGACTCATCGCGCTGCGCGGCGCCAACGCCGCCGCCGCATCCACCGCGCCGGTCGCCACGGGCCTCGACATCGCCGCCCTCAATTTCCGTTACCGCATCGAGGGCGACCGCGTGGCTTGGAAGCCCCTGCGCGCGTTCGATGACGGCCGGCAGGTTTTCATCGAGTTCGCGGCTGAGATCTCGCAAGGCGAGATGCCGCCGCTGTTCGTGACCGGCGCGGCCGGCGATGCCGAGCTGGTCAATTACCGCGTGCAGGGCCGCTACATGGTGGTGGACCGGCTGTTTGCCAGCGCCGAGCTGCGCCTGGGCGACCGCCGCACCGAGCGGCGCGTCCGCATCCTGCGCGACGACGCGCGCAGGGGGCGGCCGTGAGCGATCCTGCCAACAATTCCGCCGCCCAGCCTGCCGCGCCGCAGGCAACGCCGCAACCTGGGCCAGCCGATCCCCGCGCGTTTCAGCTTCGGGGCGATCCGCCGCGCGTCATGCGCCTGTCGAGGAAGGCGCTCGCCGCGCTCGGCGCCGCCGCTGGCCTCGGCATCGGCGGCTCGTTGCTCTACGCGCTGAATCCTCCCGACAAGAAGCCAGCTCAGGAACTCTACGGCACCGATGGTAAGGCGGCCGAGGCCATTACGTCCGGCCCGAAGGACTACAGCCAGGTTCCCAAGCTCGGGGCGCCGCTTCCCGGCGATCTCGGCCGTCCGATTCTTGCGGCGCAGCAGCGGGGCGAGAATGTGCCTGTCCCGCCTATGGGCGCCGGGACGGGCCAGCCCGATCCGCGCGCGCAGGCGGCCGAAGCCGCTCGCCAGCGTGCAAGCCAGGAGCGCGACGCCGCGCGCACCGCCAGCCTGTTCCTCGGCGGCGGCCGGGCGAGCGCCGACATCGGCGCCGCAGCAGCGCCGCAGATCGTTCCCGGCGAAACGCAACCGGCGACACCGGCCGATGCCCCACAAGGCGACCAGGGGGCCAAGCGCACCTTCATGGCCCAGACGTCCAACCAGCGCACGGTCAGCGTCGAACGGCTGACAGCGCCGGCATCGCCCAACATCGTGCAGGCCGGCAGCATCATTCCGGCTGCGCTCATCACTGGCGTCCGTTCCGATCTACCCGGCCAGATCACCGCCCAGGTGACGCAGAACGTCTATGACAGCCCAACCGGGCGCATCCTGCTCATTCCGCAGGGCGCGCGGCTGATCGGCGAATATGACAGCGAGATCAGCGCCGGACAGACGCGCGTGCTGCTCGCTTGGGATCGGCTGATATTGCCGGACGGCCGCTCGATCGTTCTCGAGCGCCAGCCCGGCGCCGATCCGGCCGGTTTCGCGGGCCTAGAGGACCGCGTGAACCAGCATTGGGGCAATATGCTCAAAGCCGCCGCCATTTCGACCTTGCTCGGCATGGGGACCGAGCTGGCCGCTGGCAGTGACGACAACCTTGTCCGAGCATTACGGCGAGGCACACAGGACACCATCAACCAGACCGGCCAGCAGATCGTGCGGCGGCAGCTCAATGTGCAACCGACGCTCACCATCCGGCCGGGCCATCCCTTGCGCGTGGTCATTACGCGCGACCTGGTGCTCGAACCGATCGGAGCGACACGATGACCAAATTGAAGCTGGGGCCGCTGGCCGACGACCGGCCGGTCAAGATCAGCGTGGAGCTGCCCGCCGCCGTCCACCGCGATCTTGTCGCCTATGCCGCCGCGCTTGCAGCCGAGACGCGGCAACAGCCGGTTGCACCCGAAAAGCTGGTCGCCCCCATGCTCGCCCGTTTCATGGCAACCGATCGGGCGTTCGCCAGGGCGCAGCGCCAGCCTCACGGAACATCGAAGGACAGTGCGTAGCGGTCGCGCACGAAGGCGAGGAATCGCCGCAGCGCGGGATTGCCGTTGTCTCTCCGCCAGTATCCCGAATAGCCGATGAGCACCGTCCCCTGTTCGCCATGAATGGGCCGGTAAACCACATCAGGATAGCGCGCGCCGGTCCCGCCCTCGCAGACGACCGAGAGGCCGAGCCCATCACCAAGCACGCTCAGGATCGTCTCGCGGCTGGCATGGTGCATCCTGATATCCGGCTGGGCGCCCACGAGCGACAGACGGCCCAGCAGCATGTCGCGGATTTCCGGGCCGGGATCGGCGGCGGTGAGCAGGAACCGCTCTCGCCGTAGATCGGTCCAGTGGAGCAGCTCGCGCTCGGCCAGCGGATGACTGGCCGGCAACGCGACCATAACGCGCTCGCTCCAGAACGGCTCGTGCCGGAACCCGTCATGGCTGGCGTCGCCCAGCAGGATCGCAATGTCGATCTCGCCGGCATCGAGCCCAGCGAACAACACGCCCCGGTCAGCTTCCACGCCATCCAGATCGACATCAGGGTGCGCGTTGCGCCAGCCTAGCATGGTTGCGCGCAGGTTCCCGGCCGAGACCGAATTGTAGTGCCCGACCATAAGCCCGCCGGCACGGCCTTGCCCCGCTGCCCGCATCGCCGCCACGATTTTGTCCGCATTGGCGACCATCGGCCGGACGCTACGGATGAAGTGACAGCCTGCGATGGTCATGGTGACGCCCGCACGCGAACGGTCGAAAATCTTGGCGCCAACCACGCGCTCCAGCTTGAGGATGGTCCGGCTAAGCGTCGATTGCTCGACATCCAATGCCCGCGCCGCTCGGTAGAAACTGCCGTGATCTGCCGCCGCTATGGCATAGCGAAGCTGACGAATGTCAAACGGCACGCATAGTCCTCTATTCTTTGGTCAGCGCATCTTATCGATCTAGAGATTCCCTGAGTGGACACTTTGCTCGATAATCAAACGGACACGATCCAGGGCGTTCGCCCGATCACTATCTCCTACTCGGATTGCCGCCTGCATTTCGTCGACCAAATACTGGAGGCTTTTTATGCCGTATGATGCCATCAATGTCTGAGCGAGAAGTTCCGGCTGTTCCACATTGTAAATATTGGGATTCTGAAAGCTTGGCATCGACCCTTTTCCTTTCACTATTTTATCTCATAGGGGTGTGCCTAGCGGATCATGTGAGAGATTTATGTCGTCCCACCATGGCGGAATCTGACGCGAACTGGTCGATTGACTGACTAGTCGATGGGATGCGCAGTCCACTTGGACTTACGCCCGCGCACTACGCCCCGTCTTAATCATGGTCGCCCTCGGGAACCCAGATGCTGTGAGAATCGATCTGCAATTTCAGCAGCGCCCGCGATGCTTCCGATCGCGCGTCGATCTCGGATCGGCGGGCGTCGTTCGCCTGACGGCGGACATAGAGCAGATCGACCAGATCAATCTGGCCTAGCTGATAACCGCGCTCCGTCCTCCCGGCAGCATCGGAGGCGCTCTGTGCCGATGCCTGCGCGCTTCGCCACGCCTCCAGCCGGGTGCGTGCGTTGGACAGGTCCGCGTCGGCAATGGCCGCGACCGATCGCTGGATATTGGCGAGTTCAAGACGGGCGGCGTTCGCCTCGGCCGAAGCCTGATCGGCTGCTGCCCGGCGATAGCCACCGCCCAGCGGGATGGATGCCACCACGCCTGCTCCTCGCTCCATGCCGCTACGCTCGCTGAACAAGCGGACACCAAAGGAGGGATCGGCGATCCGGTCTGCTCGAACCCGCCGCGCAACGACGGCTAGCCGCTGTGCCTCGCGATCGGCGGCGCGAATCTCGTGACTGCGCTCGACGACCAGCGCCCGCATGGTTTCGAGATTCTGTAGCGGCAGTTCGGGCAAGGCCAGTTCAGCCGGCTCGGGAGGAAGCGGTATCTCTGGAAACGTCGCGACCAGGATCACGCGCGCCTGCTCGCGCGCAGAGAGCGATGCAGCGGCCTGGGCTTGCGCCTGCGCCTGCGCAGCGGAAGCCTGGTCGAGATCGAGCGCCGAGGCATCGCGGAGCTGGACGCGGCGCCGCAAGGCGGTCAGCGCCGCTTTCAGCGAGCGCACCGTGTCGAGGTCGTTGCGATAATGGCTGCCGGCGGTCAGCCAGTCATGCCAGAGCCCAGACAAGACCAACGCGGCCTGGTGGCGGGCATCCTCCATCTGGTTTTCCGCAACCTCGACGCCCAGCGCGCCAGATTCTCGGTCAAGCGCAGCCTTGCCGGGAAGGCGGAACGGGCGGGACAGGGTCGCGTCGAACTCGTCATAGCCGCCTTCGCGGTCGACGCTGCGGCGAATATAGCTGCCCGCGATCGTCGCTTCATGGGTGCCCCTGCGCAGCATGTCCCCGCGCGCGCGCGCGGCTTCGACCCGGGCAGCCGCCGCCATGACGGTTGGATGGTTGTCGAGCGCTTCGTTGACTTTCTCGACCGGCGGCAGGTCGGCGCGCTGGGCGTGGAGTGTGCCCGGCGCCAGCATCAGGAGCATGGCTAGGGCCAGCACGGACGCTCTCATGCGATCCTCCCGTGGCTGACGACCGGCAGGGCGTGCCAGCGCACCGGCCGTTCGCGCCGTGAGTCCGTCACCGCTCGGATCACATCTTCCTGGACAGTGTCCGCGATGATGAGTTCGACCGCACTTCGCCGAAGATTGCCCGTCACCTGTTCGGCGGTTCGCGCGTCGCTGAAATCCCGGCCACGCACCGCCTCTTCCCGGACGTGGATCGGTGCGCGTGCGACGGTGCGGATCGCATCCACGATCGTCTCCGTATCCCGGATCGCGCAATGGAAGGTCAGGAGCAGGTCAGGCATTTTCGGTTTCCCCGACGCTCTCGCCAAAGCGCTCGAACAGAATGGGCAACAGCACGAGCGTCAGCAGCGTGGAGGTGATGAGGCCGCCGATGACGACGATGGCGAGCGGACGCTGGATTTCCGATCCGGGGCCGCTGGCGAACAGCAAGGGCACCAGGCCGAAGGCCGTGATGCTGGCGGTCATCAGCACCGGCCGCAGCCTGCGCTCCGCGCCTTGCCGGACCGCCTCGGCCATGCCGTAGCCCTCGGCCAGCAGTTGACGGAAATAGGCCACCAGCACGAGACCGTTGAGAACGGCGATGCCGAGCAAAGCGATGAATCCGACCGATGCGGGCACCGAGAGATATTCGCCCGAAGCCCAGAGCGAGACGACGCCGCCGACCATCGCGAACGGGATGTTGAGCAGGATAAGGATCGCGGCGCGCAGCGACCGCAGCGTCGCCAGCAGCACGAAGAAGATCAGCAGCAGCGCTACCGGGATGACGAGCATCAACCGGGCCGAGGCGCGCTGCTGGTTCTCGAACTGGCCGCCCCAGACTATGCGGTAGCCGGCCGGCAGCTTCACCTTTGCGGCGACCGCCGCCTTGGCCTCATCGACATAGCCCACCAGGTCGCGGCCAGAAACGAACGCCTGCACCAGCGCGAAGCGGGAGCCGTTCTCATGATCGAGCTTGACCGGACCCTGTGTCGTCTCGACTCGCGCCATGTCGCTGACGCGCGCCAACCCTCCGTCCGGCGTGCGCAATTGCAGGTCGGCGAAACGGGCGGGATCGGAGCGCAGGCTCTCGTCACCACGGATGACGATCGGCACGCGCTTCTGTCCCTCGGCGACGATGCCAGCCCGAACCCCCTCGACCTGAGCGCGAAGCGCATCCTGCATCTGGTCGACCGGCATCCCGAAGCGTCCGGCGGCCGCGCGATCGATGTCGAGTTGAAGATAATCGACACTGTCATTGGCGACGGTCAGGACTTCCGAAGCGCCGCTTATGCCCGAGAGCGCGTGCTGGACCTGCCCGGCAAGATCACCGAGCGTCGCCAGGTCCGGGCCGAATATCTTGACGGCAAGGTCGCCGCGCGCGCCGGTCAGCATCTCTGACACACGCATCTCGATCGGCTGGGTGAAGCTGGGCTGGATGCCGGGCAGACCCTCGATCGCCTTGCGCATCTCGCCGACCACGAAGTCCTTGTCGCCGCGCCACTCGGACTGCGGTTTCAGGCGCACGAAACTGTCGGTCTCGTTCGGCCCCATCGGATCGAGGCCGATCTCGTCGGAGCCGACCCGGGCGATCACATCCTGCACCTCGGGCACGGCGCGCAGCGCGCGCTGCACCGCCAGGTCGCCCTTCACTGACTGGTCGAGGCTGATCGAAGGCAGCTTGGTGAGTTGGACGATCACCGAGCCCTCATCCATCGTTGGCATGAAGGTCTTGCCGACCGCGCCATAGGCCATGCCGGCGATCACCAGGCCCGCCGCCGCCAGGCCATAGACCACCCGCTTGTGAGCGAACGCGGTCGCCAGCAGCGCATGATAGCGCGGTGAGAGCTGGCGCATGATCCACGGCTCGCCATGATGGCCGCTCTTGAGTCCGAACGACGACAGGACCGGCACCAGCGTGAGCGCCAGCAGCAGCGATCCGGCGAGCGCGAAGACGATGGTGAGGGCCACCGGCGCGAACAGCTTGCCTTCAAGTCCCTGGAGCGCAAGCAGCGGCAGGAAGACGAGTGCGATGATGACGATACCGGCTGAGACCGGCACGATGACCTCGCTTGACGCCTGGAAAATCTGATTGAGGCGCGGATGGCCTTCCTCATGCGTGCGTCCGAGCCGCTCGACGATATTCTCGACCACCACCACCGCGCCATCGACCAGCATGCCGATTGCGATGGCGAGTCCGCCCAGGCTCATCAGATTGGCGGACAGGCCCATGCCGCGCATGAACAGGAAGGTGATGAGCGCCGCCATCGGCAGGGTCGCGGCCACGATCGCGGCGGCACGCCAGTCGCCCAGGAACAGGATGAGCAGGATGACCACGAGGATCGTAGCTTCGAGCAGGGCTTCCTCGACCGTGCCGACGGCGCGGCCGATGAGGTCGGAGCGGTCGTAGAAGACATCAATGTGGGTGCCGGCCGGCAGGGTTTTCTCAAGCTCCGCAAGCCGGGCGCGCACGCCGTCGACGACCTGGCGAGCATCGGCGCCGCGCAGGGCGATCACCAGCCCTTCGACCGCCTCGGCTTTGCCATTCTTGGTGACCGCGCCGTAGCGGGTGAGACTGCCGGTCCCGACCGCTGCGACGTCGCCCAGACGGATGATGCGGCCGTCGCGGCTGGCGATCACAAGCGACTGGAGGTCGTTGATCGTGCGGATCGCACCGACCGCACGAACGATCAACGATTCCTCGCCGCTGGTGAGCCGTCCCGCACCGTCATTGCGGTTGCCGCTCTCGATCGCGCCGCGCACGTCGGCGATCGAGAGCTTCGCGCTGGCGAGCGCCACTGGATCGGGCCTGACCTCGAATGTCCGCACATAGCCGCCCAGCGCATTGACGTCGGCGACGCCGGGCACGGTCCTCAACGCGGGCCGGATCGTCCAGTCGAGCAACTCGCGCTTCTGCTGGAGATTGAGTGGCCCCTCGATCGTGAACATATAGACGTCGGACAACGGCGTCGAAATCGGGGCGAGACCGCCGCTGACCGAAGCCGGCAGATCGGCCAGCACGCCGGACAGGCGCTCGGCGACCTGTTGGCGTGCCCAGTAGATGTCGGTCCCATCGGTGAAGTCGATGGTGATGTCGGCAATGGCATATTTGGCCGTCGAGCGCAGGATCGCTTGGTTCGGGATGCCCAGCATCTCCATCTCGATCGGCGTGATGACGCGGCTCTCCACCTCCTCGGGCGTCATGCCAGGCGCCTTCAAGATCATCTTGACCTGCGTCTGGGCGATGTTGGGATAGGCATCGACCGGCAGGTTCACGAATGCCCATGCGCCGAGACCCGCAACTGTCAGGGCGAGAGTGAGAACGAGCAGGCGATAGGACAGGGCCGTCGCGACCAGCGAGCGAAGCATTGGCCGATTACCGCGACAGGGCGAGCGCTTTGAGCGCGCTCGTGCCGGCGATGACGACCTGTTCGCCGGGCTTCACGCCGGCCAGCAATACGGCCTGGCCGCCGCCCGTCCCGCCGATCTCTACGTCGCGCATGGCAAAGCCGCCGGTGGTGGCGACGAAGACGACAGTCCTGTTGTTCACCGTGGCGACTGCGGCAGCCGGCACACCAACCGCACCCGTAGGCGCCGGGCCGGCGATCGACAGGCTGGTTGCCCGCCCGGCCACGATACCTGGACCGGCGGCGATCTCGGCCTTCACGCTGGCTGACCGGGTTGCCGGATCGATGGTCGATCCGACCGCTGTCACGCGGCCCTTTATGTCTGGGTCGATCCGCACGGTCATGCCGGGGCGGATCAGTCCCACCAGCCGTTCGGGCAACTGGCCGAGCACTTCGTAACGGTTCGCCGCGTCGATCACATAAGGCGCGGTCGTCCCGTCCACCGAACCTCCCGCCTGGATGCTGGCGGTCGTAATGCGCCCCGCGATGGGCGCCGTCAGCGTATAGTTGCCGCTTGCGCCATGCCCGTTGACCATCCGCAGGATGCGCGCTTTTTCGGAAACGTCGGCGCTGGTTTCCACAGCCATCGCACTGGCCTCGTCGGCGCGAGCGCCCGCTATGATGCCTTCGCGGCTGAGTTGTGACAGGCGGGCGGCGTTCGACCGGGCGACTCCGAGGCGTGCATTTGCTCGCGTCAGTTCCGCGCCCATCATCAGCACCTCGCGGCTGGAAATGACCGCCAGCGGCTGTCCTTGCCGCACCGTGTCGCCCTCGACGACCAGCGTGCGCATCACCACGCCGGGGAAGGTCGCTGCCACCGCCACACGCGCATTCGCCGGGGGCTGGATCACCGCCGGCACGGTCGCCAGCGGGGTGTCTTCAACAGCGACCGCAGGAGCCAGCCGGATACCAAGCTGTGCCGCCTGTTTGTCGTCCACCCTAAGATCACCGGGGACGGCTCCAGCATTTGCTTGAACCGTCCCCGGCCGCGCCGCAGGGGGTGCCGGCGCGTTCGAGTCAGCAGCGATCCACCACAGGCCGGATACGATGCCGACCGCTACTATGGCGCCAATGGAAAGATAGGCTCGGCTGTTCATGCCCTTCGCCTAGAGGGACAAACTGACGGCTCCCTGACGGCGAGGAGATTCAGCTATTCTCCGGGAACCGCAATGTCAGTTCGCGTGCGCCCGGATCGGTGGTCAGCGCGCCGCCATGCGCGGCCATGATCCGCTCGACGATCGCGAGCCCGAGGCCCGCGCCGTCCTTGCTGGCATGGTCGGCGCGGCTGTGGCGCCGGATCAGATCATGCAGCCGATCGGAAGACAGGCCCGGCCCCTGATCCTTGACCCGGATGGCACACCCAGGGCCGACGAACACCTGCACGGCGCCACCGGCAGGCGTTGCGCGCACCGCATTCTCCACCAAATTGCGGAGCGCCGCCGCTATCGCTTCGCGCCGGCCGCGCACGATCGGCGATTCCGCCCCGGCTTCCAGGGCGATCGTCTTGCCGGTCGCGATCACGCCCGGCGCCAATAAGCTAACGACATCGGTCGCTACATCGGTCAACGGCACGGCCTCGGGTGCCAGTTGCGCCGCCGTCGCCGCGTCGATCTGGGCGAGCAGCATCAATTGATCGATCAGCCGTCGCATTGCCGCGACATCGGCTTTCAGGCGACTTGCCTCGGTATGGTCGAGCCGGTCGAGTTCGAGCGACAGCACCGCGAGCGGGGTGCGCAGTTCGTGCGCGACATCAGCGGCGAACGCTTCCTGCCGTGTGGCAGCGTCATCCAGCCGCGCGAGCAGATCGTTGACGGCATCCGTGAACGGCAGGGCTTCGGCAGGCATCCGCGACGTGTCGATCCGGTATCCGCGCTCATGCCCGCGCGCCGCCTCGATCTCCATGGCGGCCTCTTCCAGCGGCATGAAGGCCTGCCGGATGACCCTGAGACCGACAAACGCCATTGGCACCATCAGGACAAGGACCGGCAGACCGACATGTTCGAGCATCTCGCGGATCGCGCGGTCCGTGGCCTGCTTCGCGCTGAGATCGACAAACGAAAGGCGGTAGAAGAAGACGACGGCAGCGAGCAATAGGATCGAGCCGATCAATCCGACCAGACCGAGCCCTCTTGCCAGACGCCGGGAAACGGATCGCCGATGTGTCATGCCGTCTCTCGCAGCATATAGCCTATGCCCCGGATCGTATTCAGCTTTCCGCCCGCACCAGCTTCGTCGAGTTTCCGTCGCAATCGCGACATTGCGGCTTCCACCGCATTGGGCGTGACTGGCTCGTTGAAGCTGTAAAGCGCGTCCTCGATGGCGCCGCGCCGGACGACCGTGCCCGCGCGCCGCATCAGCAGTTCCAGAAGATCGGCTTCACGGCGGGACAAGTCGATTTCATTGCCTTCGTAGCGCGCCGCTCTGGTCGCCGTGTCGAAACTTAGCGCTCCTATTTCGATCACGGTCTGCGCTCGTGGACCGGGACGGCGCAGCAGCGCCCGGACCCGAGCCGCGAGTTCCTCGATCTCGATTGGCTTCACGACATAATCGTCCGCGCCACCATCGAGTCCCGCAACCCTGTCCTCCAGTGCGCCACGCGCTGTCACGATGAGCGCCGGTGCGACATGTTGTGCGCGGCGTCTTGCGCCAAGCCAGTCGACGCCATCACCGTCTGGCAGACCGAGGTCAAGGATGATCGCGTCGTAGGCCGCTCCATCCATGGCGCTGTCCGCATCGGTGAGATTGCCGGCGATGTCGCAGGAGAAGCCACGGCGCTGAAGCCCCTCGGCCATCAGCTTTGCCAGTCGGTCATTGTCCTCGACGATAAGCACCCGCATGAGGGAGAACTCTCCAATCTACAGTTCAGACTCTGTAGTGTTTCGACCTGCGTTGTTCGATCACCATGACGGAAATCGCATGGATACCGGCTGAACCTCGGGAGAAGACGATCAGCATTCAACGCTGCCAGCAAGTTTGGACGAGGGACTCTCGTCGCCATGCCATCCATAACTGACGTCAATCTGACGCTGGAGATCCGAACCGAAGGAGACTTCTCAATGCGATGCCAAATTCAAAGAGATGTCCCGAACAGATGTCCGATACCCGCCGTCAGAGCCATCGCCAGCGCCCCCCAGAAAGTGACCCGGATAACAGAGCGGACAGGCGCAGCTCCGCCCGCTTGAGCACCGAGCACGCCAAGCACAGCCAGACAAACCAGCGATGTGACAATCACCAGCGGGATCAGTAACTGTTGCGGGGCTAACGCGATGACGGCCAAGGGTGCCGCAGCTCCGGCGCTGAAGGTCACCGCCGAGGTGAGCGCCGCCTGTAGAGGGCGCGCGGTCGAGACTTCCGAAATACCAAGTTCATCGCGAGCATGCGCTCCCAATGCGTCCTTGGCCATGAGTTGATCCGCAACCTGCATGGCAAGATCAACATCGAGTCCTCGTGCGACATAGATATTCGTCAATTCCTGACGTTCGGAAGCAGGCTGATCTGAGAGTTCGCGCTTCTCTTTTGCAAGGTCGGCTTCCTCCGTATCCGACTGCGAGCTGACCGAAACATATTCACCCGCCGCCATGGACATCGCGCCGGCAACCAGCGCCGCGACGCCTGCGACCAGAATGTCGGCCTTGCCTGCGCCGGAGGCGGCGACACCGGCAATCAGGCTCCCCGTCGACACGATCCCATCATTGGCGCCCAGCACGGCAGCCCGCAACCAGCCTATGCGGCCTACAGCGTGGCGCTCGGGATGGGTTCGTAGTCTGCTCATGGCTTCGTCCCGATGCGACTTGGCCTGGTGGCGCCAACCGGCTGTTCTAGGTGCGCCATGGCAGCATCCTGCGCAACGTATCGTCCTTCATGACATAGTGATGGACGAGTGCAGCGAAGGCATGAATGCCGATGAGATAATAGCCAAAGCTCCCCACCGCTTCGTGCAATTCCTTGATCTGGCCAGCGACACCTCTGTTTTCTCCTATAAGCGGAGGAAGGGCGAGACCGAAGAATGGGATTGGCTTTCCCGATGCGCTCAGAACCAGCCAGCCGGCTACCGGCATGCAAATCATGAAAAGATACAATGCCAGATGCACGGAGCGCGCTAGGAAGTTCTGCCATGCCTTTGGTTCGGGCGTGATCCGAGGCGTCGTCCCCGCGACGCGCGCGATCATACGGATGATGACCAAGGCCAGGACTGC
>Ga0308165_1003962_pt1 | contig 15198 bp, 15 predicted proteins | sample PhyWR2_FD_201032 | JGI IMG/M metagenome (GOLD analysis project Ga0308165, IMG submission 201032) | Phyllosphere microbial communities from UC Gill Tract Community Farm, Albany, California, United States - DLSLW.R2 | ecosystem: Host-associated > Plants > Phyllosphere > Unclassified | place: USA...
CGCCATGTTCCAGCAAGGCCGAAACCAACAGTCAGCACAAGCGCGACACCAACCGTCATCAGTGCAACATCCGGTAGAAACTGTGCTTTGAGCTTCATCACTTCCACAACCACATACCAGCCCGCGACACCACCTGCGACCAGCGCAAAGACCGCCGTTGCAAGACCCAGCAGCATGTATTCAATGATATAGGCGCTGATCAGTGTGCCGCGCGTGGCACCCAGCGTTTTTAAGACCACTGCGTCGTGAACACGGGCGCGGTTGCCCGCAGCCAGAGCGCCACCCAACACCAGAACAGACGCCGCAAGAGCGATGGATGCTGCAGCCCGAATTGCCGTTGCAAGCTGGCTGATCAGATCGTTCGCCACATCAAGCGCATCGGTCACGCTGACGGTTGTGACGGCTGGCCATGTTTTCGTGACCTGTCGCAGAACATCGGGTGCCAGATTTTTCTGACCGTCAGGAATTGTAAGCGTTGCAAGCCATGTGGCGGGTGCACCCGCAAATGTGTTGGGCGAGAACACCATGACGAAATTCATCGCCAGCGTTTCCCACTGCAACTGCCGGAAGCTTGCGATTTTGGCATTGATGTTGCGGCCAAGCACATTGACCGTAACCATATCGCCTACTTTCAGACCGAGTTCTTTGCCTTCGCGTTCGGCAAAAGACACCAGCGGCTCGCCGGAATAATTTTCCGGCCACCATTCGCCTTCGGTCAGCGTCGAATTTTCAGGAACTTTGTCGGCAAAGGTAATACCACGATCACCGCGCAGCACCCATGCAGCCTCTGGCGGAATGGTCATGTCACGCACATTGGTTCCGTTGAAAGCAACGATGCGTCCCCGCAGCATTGGTCCGGAAGTGAGCTTCCCGTCCGGTACGATCCCGCTCACAAGCTTGGTAAAATCGCCAATGTCGTTGTTCTGAATATCGACAAAGAAGAAATCCGGAGCCTGTGCCGGAATATTCTCCGTCACCTGACGCCGAAGATTGCCATCGATCAGCGCAATCGCCACCATCAGCGTAAGGCCGAGGCCGAGCGAAAGCACAACGGATGGTGTCAGAGCGCCGGGACGATAGATATTGCCAATTGCCAGACGAAAGGCCGTCGAGCGTGTACGCGGCGCACGACGCGCCAGCCAGCGGATACCATCCGCCACAAGGCGCAGAACACCAAAGGCTGCAATCGAGGCCACGATGAATATCGCCGCAATCCGCCTGTCATAAGCGACGTAAAGTGCCAACCCTGCCAGTGCAGCAATCAGCAGAACGGCCAGCGCAAGATAGAGGAACGGCGGCAATCCGCGTTGCTCAAAACCCTGTTCGCGAAACAGCGCAGTCGCCGGAATATTGCGCGCGCGACCAAGTGGTATGATCGCAAAGGCTAATGTTGTGATGAGGCCGAACACGGCTGCCAAAGCGAGCGCATCCGGGAAGAAACCACCACCGCCCGCAACTGGTAGGTAATTGGCAAGCGCCAAAGCCGCCGCAAATGGGATGATTGCAGCCAGAACAAGTCCGATTGCAATGCCGATCAGACCAATCACCATGATCTGGACCAGATAGACCAGCACGGCAAAACGCGCTGGTGCACCCAGTGATTTAAAGGTCGCAATCACACCGCGCTTGCCATCGAGATAGGCGCGAACGGCATTGGCCACACCTACACCACCAACGATCAAGGCAGTCAGGCCAACCAGCGTTAGAAACTGTGAAAAACGTTCAATATTGGCGGTCAGCGCCGGTGCCGCATTGTTGCGCGAACGGATGTTCCAGCCGGCGTCGGGGAAGTCAGCCGTAGCGCGTTCGCGCAATTGCGCGATTGCAGTATCAGGTGCGCCATCAGGCAATGCGACTTTATAGATATGATCGACAAGGCTTCCAGGTTGGATCAGGCCGGATGCGCGGAGGCCATCCATCGACACAAGAAATCGCGGTGCGAAATTGAAGCCTGATGAGAGTAGATCAGGCTCGCTCTCAATCAATGCCCGCAGTTCAAATGTCTCAGAACCAAGCAGAACTTTCGTTCCGAGTTTCACACCCATCCGGTTGAGGAAATCCTGACTAACAGCAGCACCGTAAGCGCCGTCCTGCTGTTTTGTCATGTCCTCGAAAGAAAGCTCTGGTGCGACTTTCAACTCGCCATAGAGCGGGTAGACAGTATCGACGGCCTTTACTTCGACCAGCGACTGATCAGAGCCATCCGGCAGACGTGCCATCGAGCGCATGGTTGCACTTTCAGCGACCTTGCCTTGGCTGTCTATGAAAGCGCGCTCTTCAGGGCTTGCTTCGCGCTGGTTCAGTGAAAAACTAGCATCGCCACCCAGAATACTTTGGCCTTCTGCGGCAATGCCGGTGCTGACCGAACGGGCAACCGAGTTGACGCCGCCAATGGCTGCGACGCCCAAAGCAATACAGGCGAGAAAGATATAAAACCCGGAAAGCCCACCACGCATTTCGCGCAGCGCAAAGCGAAGAGCTAATAAAAATGATGCAAGTCTGCTCATGCGCTAGCCGCCGCTGTTTCAAGCGCTGGCTCTTTTCGTGCAGGTTCTTCAATGCGGCCGGAACGGACCGGAATTTCCTGATCACAACGCGCTGCAAGCGATGGATCATGCGTGACAAGCACCATGGTCAGGCCGTTTTCACGCTGTTTGGAAAACAACAGATCGGCGATCTGTCGGCCCGTGGCCGTGTCGAGATTGCCTGTTGGCTCATCGGCAATCAGGATTTTCGGGCTAGGCGCAAGCGCACGGGCAATCGCTACACGCTGCTGCTCACCACCGGAAAGTTCTGACGGATAATGCGTGAGGCGCTCGCCAAGGCCGACTGCACGCAGTTCGCGTTCGGCAACTTCAAACGCATCCCTGCGACCTGCAAGCTCCAGTGGTACAGCGACATTTTCCAGTGCCGTCATATTCGGAATGAGATGGAAGGACTGGAAGACGATCCCAATATTGGCGCCACGAAAAGCGGCGGCCTGATCCTCGGTCATTTTGCTGATGGTTTCGCCTGCGATTTTCACCGTGCCCTGATCGATATGTTCAAGACCAGCCAGCACCATCAACAGTGTGGACTTGCCCGAGCCCGACGGGCCAACGATACCAACAGAACGGCCCTGCGCAATGGAAAGCGAGACACCTTTAAGCACATGAACGGATGATGCCGCATGTCCCAGAGTCAGATGAACATTCTCTAGCTCGATGATCGGGCCATGATTTAGCGAAGTCACCTGTTCCGTCACGCGTTTTTCTTCCTATATGAATATTAAGAGCCAAAGCGCGTCACAAAAATGATCTTGTTTTGCGCAAGAAGGAATCATGTAGGTGGATCCACCACCAATTAGCTAGATATGGGTTGCTAACGATGCGTTTCAAACACTCGATCACGGTTTGGTTATCGATTTTTGTCGTAGCTGCGTCTTTTATCGCTACGGGTGCGCGTGCGCAGGAAGAACCAACAGGACTTGAAGACGCATTGCCAACCGAACAGCTGGCACCCGTCAAAATTGTTGGCTTCGGTGACAGTCTGATGGCGGGTTATCTTCTGCCTTCAAATGCCGCCTTCCCGCAGCAACTCGAAAAAGCGCTTGATGATAAAGGCTACGAGGTCAGCATAGAGAATGCCGGCGTATCGGGTGACACCACCACTGGTGGTCTTGCGCGCATCGACTGGTCGATTCCCGATGGCACGGATCTGGTTATTCTGGAACTCGGAGCAAATGATGCGCTGCGCGGGATTGCACCTGATATTACTGAGAAGAACCTTGATGAAATGCTCTCGCGGCTGAAAACACGCGGCATCTCGGTTATTCTCGCAGGTATGATGGCGCCGCCCAACATGGGCAAGGATTACGCAGACAAGTTCAATCCAATTTTTCCGAAGCTAGCGCAAAAATATGGCGTGCCGCTGTATCCATTTTTCCTTGATGGCGTTGCCGCACAAAAGCAGTTGCAGCTTGAAGACGGCATGCACCCGAATGAAAAGGGCGTGGAAACGATGGTGAGCAATTTTATGCCAACAATCGAGAAAGCGCTGAAAGCTGAACAAAAGACGGGGACATCAGGCGGCTGACACAAACCGCAGGCATAAACAGCTTGCCCAAGAAGGCGAAGAATGATTCGCTAAGAAATACATCGATTAGGAAAAGAGATTCGTTTTTCCGATAGTCGATGCACAGGCACTCTAAGTCAGAGCGTCCTCCCGTGGCTAAGCCACACGACGCTCTGGATCAGAACCGTTCGAGGAGGATGCTTAATGCCGCGTCTCTTTACTGCCCTCGAAATCCCGCGCGACGCCGCGCTTTCGCTTTCGTTATTACGGGGCGGCCTCCCAGGCGCACGCTGGATTGATGTCGAAAACTACCACATAACTCTGCGTTTTATTGGAGATGTGGAAGGCCATGTGGCCGACGAGGTCGCCAATGCACTGGATCGCGTGCGGCGACCCGAATTCATGCTCAATCTGTCCGGTGTTGATGCTTTCGGTTCCAAAAAGCCGCATAGCATCTATGCAGGTGTATCACCCTCACCTGAACTCAACGCGTTGCAGGGCGAAATAGAACGCATCTGCCAGCGGCTTCATATTCCGGCTGATCCACGCAAATTCACGCCCCATGTGACTTTGGCACGGCTAAGAAATCCACACATTGCCGATGTCGTGCATTATCTCTCATCACGCGGCAATTTCTCAACGATGCCCTTCAAAGTGGGCCGCTTCGTGCTGATGTCTTCACGTGATTCTGTTGGCGGGGGGCCTTATATTGTCGAAGAAGCCTGGCCTTTGATGGCCGCATCACGCCAGAACTGGTCGGCAAGCGCCTTAGAGGATGCGAGCACCATCCGGTAAACCTGCTCGAAATCCCCGATGTTTCCATAATAAGGATCGGGGATTTCAACTGCTTTTCCCTCTGCTATTTCGGTGAAAAGTCCGATACGCACGGTCGTGTTCGCAGGCTGGCGCTGCGCGATCATCCGCATATTGTAGCGGTCCATTCCAAGAATGAGATCAAAGCGGGTGAAATCTGTCGCGGTCAACTGGCGGCAAGATTGTTCCGAAATATCAAGGCCATGCTTTGCTGCAACCCGGACTGAGCGTTCATCAGGCTCTTCGCCCGTATGATAGCCGTTTGTGCCTGCCGAATCGATCTTCACATGTTTGATGCCGCGCCTGGCCAAAACATGTTCCATCACGCCTTCTGCGAGCGGAGAACGGCAGATATTGCCTGCACAGACAAACAGAATACTGGTCGGGGCTTGTTGGGTCACGGAACTCTCGCGGCTATGATAAGTTATCATCAGAACCGCAACATAGGCGAAATGTGATGGCACGCAACAGGCTGACAGAAGAAGAACTCAAACAAGCACTCAGCGAACTTGAAGGCTGGCAGAAGGTCAATGGCCGCGAGGCGATCAGCAAAAGCTTCAAGTTCAAGGACTTCAACGCAGCTTTTGGATTTATGACGCGGGCAGCGCTTTATGCGGAGAAGCTCGACCATCACCCGGAATGGTTCAATGTTTATAATCGCGTAGATGTTACGCTTTCAACGCATAGCGAGAACGGTATTACGGAACTCGATATTAAGCTTGCACGCAAAATGAATGCGATTGTGTGATTCGTTCAAACTTTTGAAATATAAACGAAAATCGTCTTCTTCTGAAAATTGAAACTGCCGTCACGGTTTCTCGCGATGTATGGCAGTGCTTTGGTCAGATCAACGCGATCACTCCACTGTTGGCCGAGTGCGCCACCATTAATACTACGAATAAACACATCTCCTATCGAGACGGCAGAATGGAAAATGTGGCCAGCTCTTACATCATAAAAGCCGATGGCGCGTCCGTATGGAAGTGAAGAATAACCGTTCCAGAGTTCTCCAGCACGGAAGTTTAACAGCGGTATCCAGTTCTGGCCGGACGTACCGCGTAAGGTATGCTCTGAAATACCCGCACCAAGCAGAAAGCGCATATAGGCCGTGATGTCATAGCAAATGCCGTCTTTCACATCGATATTGACCTGATCGCCAATATCCTGTGCGGCTGCGAGTTGATGGCCGCGATAGAACTGGCTCGACCGGTCACTGCGCACAAAATTTTCGCCATAACCAGTTAAATGCATCGGATAGCTCCACTCCATCAGATCGTGTTCAGCCCTAAGAGGGCAAAATCCATAATCCGGTGATTTGGGAGTCGTGGTGAAGCTGATGGTTCTGGCAGGGTCTGCCAGTGTCTCATCGGGCAGAAAACTTGAAAATGACGAAAAATAATCCCATCTTCTTTTGGTGCAGCCCTCTATCTGGCTGACAGGAGTTAAACTGACTATGGATCGCACCAAGATTGATGACATCCTTGAACCCGGAAGCGAGCGCGACCACGAGAAGCGCAGTGAACGGGTGAAACAGGGTTTCTGGAAGACCGCACGTCGTGCCGGTCGCATGGTTCCGTTCATGGACGAAGTCGTTGCGGCTTATTATTGCGCGCTCGATGAAAAGACGCCAACCCGCGTGCGCATGACGCTAATGGCAGCACTTGCCTATTTCGTGCTGCCGTTCGACATTATTCCCGACATGCTAGTGGGTATTGGCTTTACCGACGATATTGCCGTGCTGATGGCTGCATTGACCGCTGTACGCACACATATAACGCCAGCGCACAGAATCGCAGCGCGTGAGGCTATGCGCGATGAGGGCGAAGCCGCTTAAGCTCTATTTCACAGATTTGTGACGGTGGAATACATCGCTCAGAGCGAATTGACGCGATATGACAAACTCTTGCCGCTTTCTTTTCATTGAAGTTGGCAACGGGATCGTGGGGTCATTGACTTACTCGTTCAAGTTTTCTTTCAAAACTTCACCGTTTGGTAACCCAGATTAAGGCACATTAAGGGTCATCAAACGGGGCGGCGTGTTGAACGGCGACATCCCGATATTCGACTTTGAAGCAAACGAAAGAGAACCGGTAAAAAATCATGCTTGGAAAATCGATCGTCGCGGCTTCGGTGTTCACGATTGCAATGGCAGGCTCAGCACTCGCCCAGACACCGACCCAGATTAAGCAGTTCGACGCCTGGGGCGCATATAGCTACCAGTCTGCCAATGGCAAGGTTTGTTATGTCCTGTCTGTTCCGACGCAGAAAGCGCCCGCCAATGTTGATCATGGCGATAACTTTTTCCTCGTGAGCAAGAAGCCAGGCCAGAACGTCAATCTCGAGCCACAGTTTATGGCTGGCTATGAGCTGAACGCCAATGCGAATGCCAAGGTTATTGTTACCGTGGGAGCTCGCAATTTTACGATGTTCGTGAATGGTAAGTCGGGCTGGATGGAAAATGCAGCCGAAGAGCCGCAGCTGATTGCAGCGATGCGCGGCGGTGCGGACATGAAGGTGCAGGCACAGTCCAAGCGCGGCACAAAGACCAATTATACCTATTCGCTCAAGGGCATTTCGGCAGCGCTCGCAGCTATTCAGAATTGCAAATAGTTCATTTGGTCCAAGCTAAAACTATAAGCCGGGGCTTCGCTCCGGCTTTTCTTTTCGACACTGCATCCTCACTTATGCATGTCTGCTACGACAGACTGCGGGATGACGGATGCAATATTGTGTGCTAAGAGCGCGCGCATAGGCTCGCATTTCAGATGAACGGGCCCATATATCCATGCAACAGATCGTGTTTACCGGCGCGCGTTATGCGGCGTCCTCAACAGTTGAAAACATATGTCCATTTCGTTCGACCTAACCATTGATGATACGCGTGACCAGCTTGCCCGTCATGTGCGCGCAAATATGGAGCAAAAGCCGTCGCTCATCGGCATGTCGCGTGAGGAAATGGCTGATGAGCTGATCAAAATTGGCGTCTTGCCAAAGCAGGTCAAGATGCGCATTGCGCAGCTTTGGCACTGGCTATACGTGCGCGGCGTTTCCGACTTTGCTGATATGCGCAACATTTCCAAGGATCTGCGCGCTCTTCTGGCGCAGCATTTCACCATTGCGCGCCCGGAAGTGGTTGAAGAACAAATTTCGCAGGATGGTACGCGCAAATGGCTGTTCCGCTTTCCGCCACGTGGTGCTGGACGCCCTGTTGAAATCGAATGCGTGTATATTCCTGAGGAAGGTCGCGGCACGCTGTGCATTTCGTCTCAGGTTGGCTGCACGCTGACGTGCACTTTCTGCCATACCGGCACGCAGAAGCTGGTGCGCAATTTGACCTCAGAAGAAATTCTGGCTCAGTTGATGACAGCGCGTGATCGTCTGGGTGATTTCCCGGAAACCGACACACCGGACGGTGCGATCGTGCCTGCTGAAGGCCGCAAGGTCACCAACATCGTTATGATGGGCATGGGCGAACCGCTTTATAACTTCGATGAAGTGAAAAAAGCGCTGCTGATTGCGTCTGATGGCGATGGTCTGGCACTTTCCAAGCGCCGCATCACGCTTTCGACCTCTGGCGTCGTGCCTGAAATCTATCGCACCGGCGAAGAAATCGGCGTTATGCTGGCAATCTCGCTGCATGCGGTGCGCGATGAATTGCGCGATCTTCTGGTGCCAATCAATAAGAAATATCCGCTCGAGCAACTGCTTAAGGCTTGTCGCGAATATCCGGGCCTGTCGAACGCCAAGCGCATTACATTTGAATATGTGATGCTCAAAGACGTCAATGACAGCATGGAAGACGCCAAGTTGCTCGTGAAGCTTTTGCGCGGCATTCCGGCCAAGATCAATCTGATCCCGTTCAACCCATGGCCCGGTACAAATTACCAGTGCTCGGACTGGGAGCATATTGAACGCTTTGCCGATTATGTGAATGCTGCGGGTTATGCTTCGCCAATCCGTACACCACGCGGTCGCGATATTCTGGCTGCCTGCGGTCAGTTGAAGTCGGAATCGGAGCGTATGCGAAAAAGCGAACGTCTGGCGCTTGAAGCTATGATGATTGCCGGGCACGGTGAATAATTCAGGGGGACTAAGCGCCTTTGACCGATACGTTTGATTATATCACGCGCTTTGTCGTTATCGTTTTCGGCTATTGCTTAGCCGTTCTGGCCGCTGGATTTTTTCTGGCGGCTATTTTGTATAGCCAGATTGATGTGCTGGGCTATGCCATGTCGGACCCGTTCTTTGAGGACGTTTTCACGCAAATCCGCAACAGCTGGGATACGACCGGCTTATATGCAGCGGTCCTCGTTGGTGGCCCCGTTCTGGCATTCATGGCGGGTGGTTTCAGCTTTTTCCCCGCACTGGTGCTGATTGTGATCAGCGAAGCGCGCGGATGGAAATCATCACTGCCATATTGCATTGGTGGTCTGGTGATCGGATTGCTGGGAATGGGGACGGGATCGCTTTTCGCGGTAACCGATCAGCAAATCTCTGCCGGGATTGCTCTTCTGACAGGCGCTTTCGCCGGTTCAGGTGTTGTCGGGGGCTTCGTCTATTGGCTGGTAGCTGGCCGCAATGCCGGGCGATTTTTGAGTCGCCCGGCTGAATAATTCTACTTTGCCTGTGCAGTGATAATTTTCAGCGCGAAAGCTGAGAAAATACCCGCAAAAAGCCAATCCACAATCCGTGTGACAGTTGGGTTCTTCTTGAGAAGACCGGCGAACTTGTCCGCTGCCACCACCATTGGAATGGTGAAAGGCAATGCCAGTGGAATGAAGGACAGGCCGAGGAAGAACAGTTTTCCCATCGCATGCGGATCGCTAGCTGAAACAAACTGCGGCAGGAAGGTCATATTGAACAGGATGATCTTCGGGTTAAGCAGATTGATGCCAAGGCCCGTTGCCCAGTTCTGAAACAATGTATGCTTTTTGCCGCCATTCTTTTCCGGCGAGAATGCAGATCCCTTGCGGATTGCCTGCACTGCGAGCCAGACAAGATAGATCGCGCCAACAGCTTTGAGTGCTGTGAAAGCGGCGGGCGACGCAAGGATCAGCGCGGACAGGCCAAGCGCCACCATGCTTGTATGAATGACGATGCCAGTGCTGGCACCTGCCATACAGGCAAAGCCAGCAGCCTTGCCCTCAGACAAAGCACGACCAACGAACAGCGTCATATCCGGGCCGGGGGTGATCGACAGGATTGCAGTGGCAATCACGAACTGGACGAAGATGGTCCATTCGGGGATGAAGGTCAGGTTTGTCAGAAAAGACATTGAAAAGCACTCCGGGAATTCGCGGCAAGCTAACGCGAATCCATGTCCTCCGCCATCGAATTTTTTAGCCGTCTTAGCGACCCAATTTTACGCGTAAGCAACCCATCCACGATAGGTGAAAGACGCATAAAAAAGGCTCACATTCTTAAAGCCCGCACCGCGGATAAGTGCTTCATCCTGATGCGGCGTAAAGATATGCAAACGCTCGTTGATCGCCGTGCTGCCTTTTACTGCACTCGTCAGATCAACGCCTGAATCATTCAAAAATGCGGCATAGCGCGACAACCACAAAGCCCGCTCATCGGCGTTGCTCTGCTCAAAGCTGAAATGCGCCATGATGAACGGCGCACCGGGTTTCAATCGGCGATGCACATCCGCAAGAGTCTTTTGGCGCGTTTCAGCATCCAGAAAATGCATGGTCAACAAGCAGACAGCGCCATCGAACGGTCCCTTTGCAGCAGTGTCGATATAACCATTATGGAAATTCACGCGCTCTGCATTGGAGCCCAGATTTTGCCGCGCCAATTGCAGCATTTGAGCCGAGGGATCAACTGCTTCAAAAGTCCAGCGCGGATGACTTTCAGCAAAGAGTGTGAGTTCAAGACCACCACCCGCGCCAAGCACGAGAATGCGCGCATCATCTGAAACCTGTTCAGCGAGCAGCAAACGCGTCATGCGCTGCATGTCCCGAAAGCCCGGCACAGCTTTCGGCGGCCCCTCGGCATAACGTGCAACCAGCTGCGGATTAGAAAAAGGATTGGGTTGATTATTCATGTAACTTTTATAGTTACAAATCAAGATGACAGTCAACACTGTTCAAAATGGAAGATAAAGCTTTCTTTTCGACCACAACGCACCATCCGGCTTGCACGCTGCTTAGCAACTGATAAAAGAGCTGCAACATCCTGTTCTACGGCCCTTCAGGCCACCATCGCATCTCAGACGGAAGTGAACTATGAGCAAGCTGAAAGACGTCAAAAAAGTCGTTCTGGCCTATTCGGGCGGTCTCGACACCTCGATTATCCTGAAATGGTTGCAGACTGAGCTGAACGCAGAAGTCGTTACCTTTACCGCCGATCTCGGTCAGGGAGAAGAACTTGAACCAGCACGCAAAAAAGCGGAAATGCTGGGCATCAAGGAAATCTTCGTTGAGGATGTGCGCGAAGAATTCGTGCGCGATTTCGTCTTCCCGATGTTCCGCGCCAATGCCGTCTATGAAGGCGTTTATCTGCTCGGCACGTCGATTGCCCGTCCGCTGATCTCCAAGCACCTCATCGAAATCGCCAAGAAGACCGGCGCTGACGCGATTGCACACGGCGCAACCGGCAAGGGCAATGATCAGGTTCGCTTTGAGCTTTCCGCTTATGCGCTGAACCCGGACATCAAGATCATCGCTCCATGGCGCGATTGGACCTTCAAGAGCCGTACGCATCTGCTTGAATTTGCTGAACAGCACCAGATCCCTGTTGCGAAAGACAAGAAGGGCGAAGCGCCGTTCTCGGTTGACGCAAACCTGCTGCACTCTTCGTCCGAAGGCAAGGTTCTGGAAGATCCGGCAATCGAAGCGCCGGAATACGTGCATATGCGCACGATTTCGCCAGAATCAGCACCAGATACACCAACCATCATCAAGGTTGGCTTTGAAAAGGGTGATGCCGTTTCGATCAATGGCGAACGTCTGTCGCCTGCAACGCTGCTTGCCAAGCTCAATGATTATGGCCGCGACAACGGCATTGGTCGTCTTGATCTCGTTGAAAACCGCTTCGTTGGCATGAAATCCCGCGGCGTTTATGAAACACCGGGCGGCACGATCCTGTTGGCTGCGCACCGCGCCATCGAATCGATCACGCTCGACCGTGGTGCAGCACATCTTAAGGATGAGCTGATGCCACGCTATGCAGAACTCATCTATTACGGTTTCTGGTTCTCGCCAGAACGCGAAATGCTGCAGGCTGCAATCGATCTCAGCCAGCGTCATGTCGAAGGTGAAGTCACGCTTAAGCTCTATAAGGGCAATGTGATCGTAACTGGCCGTGAATCGGACAAGTCGCTCTATTCCGACAAGCTCGTTACGTTTGAAGACGATCAGGGCGCTTATGACCAGAAGGACGCAGCAGGCTTCATCAAGCTCAATGCGCTTCGTCTGCGTACATTGGCTGCTCGCGATCGTCGCTAATCGGATCACATCAAGGCAAAAGCCCGCCTCCCGGCGGGCTTTTTTATTTCACTAGTTTTCTATCGCCTCTAGTGCAGAAGACAAACCTTCCAAAAAGGCACTAAACTCCAATTTATTCGTAGGAGCGCCTTCACCTGAAGTAACTGAATAAGAAATTTGGGGCGAACTCCCCTTACTGATATAATCTCGCATTCGAGGCCCCACAGGAAGGTAACCTATACAGGTATTCGCATCACATCCAGTAATCTCGAAAAAAATCGGCACATTACCGTCGTTAAAATCAAGCGCAATTTTCTGCTTTCGATCTACGGCCAATGGGACACGTAATATCATATAAGGTTGCCCGTCAGTTTTCGCTGCTAGAGACCAGCTAAATATGTCTCCAGTACGTTCATGCACAATGGACTGGGTGATGTTGCAAATACGCTTTTGAACTTGCAGATTTTCATCACATATTAATATCCAATTTTTGAAGGGCTGTATTATTCGACGATACTTCCCAACATCCACGTTCGGCGGAACTCGAACATCCGACTGACGCACATGGAAGCCTGATACTGAAAAATTTGATAGGTAATTTTGCTTATCTTCGGCAGTGGAAATGCCGCCGAACATAAAATTAGCAATCAAACCTATCGCGACACAGCGAATGACATGAATATGATTCAATGAAGTCAAGTGATCATCTCTTTAGTTAAACGTGTAACTAAAACCTGCTCCAAAACCGAATTTTTCACCGGCACTCGTTGCCGAAACGTTAGCACGAATATTACCTTCTTCACTCGTGTAACCGATCCCCGCAGAGAGTGCAGTTTCATCGCGCCAAAATCCACCGCCGACTGACGCGCTCAGTTTGCCGGGGCGATCATCATATCTGAGTGAAGAAGCGGCCAGCCCGATTGCAGCAGCCTGTCGAGCCTCTCGGCGACCCGCCATGATTTCACGGTTCAACATGCCAAACTTACTATCGGTATAAGCAGCGGCTTGACCCAAAGTGTTCTGTGCTTTTTGATCGACGTAACTGATCGTTTGGCTAACTCGGTTGTCAGTATACCTGCGATGGTTCACTGCGGCTTCAGCAATGCTATTTTTCAACTGGCCAACATTTACAGCACTATTGTGCTTTATCCCTCCCGCTACATTATCGAGTAGGACGGGGGAGTTTGGGTCGCCCCCCTGAAAAATTACAGCATTGCTGACGGTGCCATCGTCATTTGCGCTGTATCGGACGCTAAAATCGTTATTAGTCTTCACACTGGACGCAATTGTTTCAAGGGCCTGGTTCGTCGCAAAAAGCTGGCTACCATTCACAGCATCAGTCGAAATTTCATTGACACGTCCCGCCGCAACGTTAGTAAGCGTTCGCTCCCTACCTGCATCACCGATTGAAACAGTGCTGGTCGGGTTACTCCCTGCGAAAAGATGATATTGATTGTCAATCATAACGCCAGACGTTGTAACGACATCCCCACTCTTGGAACCAGCACCAAGAGCTACCGACTGCGAAGCTGTAGCCTGAGAATTGCTACCTATCGCTATGGCATCTTTAGCTGAGGCTAGTGCACCCTCATTGCCAGCACCAATAGCTAACGCTCGTTCTCCAGAGACAGCATTTAACGTAGAGCTTGATCCTATACGGATACCGCCTCCCTCTGTGCCGCCACCCAAGCCAAGATCACCGCTATTAACGAATAACTCTCCACCAAGTGTCAAAGACAGCGTTTGTTGCGAGGTAGAATCTCCGTAAAACAAAACTCTATTTTTCTGCGTTGCTTTATCGCTTGGAATACAGACTACGCGTGACGTGCCACCCAACTGAGCAGGCGTGGCAGACGGAAGCGTGCCTATACCGAATGTTTCACGAGGGTTTGTATTTCCTATGTTGGTTACTTTCGTATCGTCATAAGTCCAGATACATCCAGCGTCTGTTCCATCATTTATGAATATTCCAGGACCTGAAAAACTAGAGCTGCAAGATGCATATAAAAATATTGTTGTCGTATACGTTAATAAAAATAATTTATTCGAAAAATTATACATCTAAATTAGCCCTACTTATATAAAAAATATAAAATAAATTATTTTTTATATAAGTAAAATAAGCAATTTTTTATTTATTTTTTATTTTAATATAATAATAATTATATATTCTAATTTAGCTATATCAAATTGAAAGACCTAAATTGCATTCTATTTACTTTGCAATATCTCTCTGCATTCTGCTCGGCATTTATTTGCTGATCCGATGCATTTCTGTCCTGTGGGGCATCATCATACCAGAGATCCGTCATCGCTTTAAAGCCGACAGCCAGCCACACCTGTTTCACTTGCCAAATGCCGGACGATACACTGTCAGCATCGTATTTCCGCCGCAGACGATTGTCACAGGCACCGCTTACTTCTCGACGCAATTTGCTATCAAAGCACGAGTGAGTGGAGCAGCAATTGCCTATCGCTCGACAAGCCGCTCGCTGCTCGGCGTCAGACGTACAGATATGAGCGGCTACGCTTCGCATGTTCTTGGCAATTTTGAGTGCTCAGCAGCGGGCAATTACCATATAATCTGTCTTACGCCTGAAAAAATCCGGTCGAGTTTTCAGCTGGAAATCTCGCCCTATGTTTCATTCCTGAAACTCGTGCCTGCAATCTTAGGGACAATTCTGGCAAGCGGAATGAGCATCGGCGGAACGATTATCTTCGTCCTTTTGCTGGCAGGTAAAATCGGGTGATCGTCATACCGCGTGACTGGTAGAGCCAAGTATCTTTTCTTCGCCGGGACGTAAGGTCAGCACCCGCACGCCATTCGACGTTACAGCCACAGTATGCTCAAACTGAGCTGACAGTTTTCCGTCACGCGTTACCACGGTCCAACCGTCTTTTT
>Ga0308165_1003964_pt1 | contig 15193 bp, 16 predicted proteins | sample PhyWR2_FD_201032 | JGI IMG/M metagenome (GOLD analysis project Ga0308165, IMG submission 201032) | Phyllosphere microbial communities from UC Gill Tract Community Farm, Albany, California, United States - DLSLW.R2 | ecosystem: Host-associated > Plants > Phyllosphere > Unclassified | place: USA...
ATCTCGATGGTGCCCTCGCTCGCCGTGTAGAGGCCGGTGAGGATCTTGATGAGCGTCGACTTGCCGGCACCGTTCTCGCCGACGAGGGCGACGACCTCTCCCGGCAGCACCTCGAGGTCGACGTCGTGCAGCACGCGGACGCCGCCGAAGTCCTTCGCGATGCCCCGCATGGTCACCGCCAGCACGGGTGAGCCGGAGGCAGCCGCACCGGGCCGACCGTCCAGCGTGCGCTGGGCGGTCGACTCGTCGGTCGAGGTGCGGTCCGTCATTCCAGGCCGAGCCGCTTGCGCTCGTCGGCGACGTTCGCCTTGTCGATGAACACGGCGTCGAGGTAGGTGCTCAGCGGCACCTCGTCCTGCTGGCCACCGAGGTACCGGGCGACGTTGTCCGCACTCGTGGTGCCGAACAGGGTCGGCTGCTGCGCGACGGTGAACTGGTAGACCGAGGCGGGGTCCTCGATGAGGTCGAGGGCTCCGCGCTCCGCGTCGACGCCGTACACCTTGATCTCGTTCCGACCCGCTGCGTCGATGGCCTGCGTGGCCCCGATCGCGGGGAGGTCCCAGCACGACCACACGGCCGAGATCTCACCCTTGGGGTAGCGGGTGAGCGCGTCGTTCGTCTTCTGCTTGGCGTCCTCGATGGTGCCCTCGTAGATGTCCTGCAGCTCGGGCTCGATGATCTCGATGTTCGGGTAGTTCTTCAGCACGAGCTTGAACTCGTCGTAGCGGATCTGGCAGGGGGTGACGTCGTAGAAGCCGTTGAAGACGAGCACCTTGCCCTTCCCGCCGATGTCCTCGGCGAGGGTGCGGGCGAGGGTGGAGCCGATCTGCCAGTTGTCGGAACCGATGTTGTTCACCGAGTTCTCGCTGGCGTGGTCGATCGTGAAGACCGGGATGTCGGCGTCCTTCGCCTGCTGCAGCGCCGGGGCGAGCGTGGTCGCGTCGCCGAGGATGACGACGATCGCGTCGACCTTCTGTGAGACGAGGTTCTCGACGTTGGCCAGGTGCTTGTCGTCCTGTGCGTCGGCCTGGGTCGCGACCACCTTCGCGCCGAGCTCCTCCAAGCGGTCCTGGACGCCCTGGTAGGTGAGGCGACCGAAGTCGCGCACGACGTCCTTCGCTGCCACGCCGACGGTCTTGCCCTTGAGCGAGGGGACGTCGGCGTCGGAGGCCGCTGAGCTGGCGGCGGGGCCGCTCGTCGACTCGCCGGATGAGGACTGCTTCAGCGAACAGCCGGTGGCGAGGCCGGCCACGACGGCCAGCGAGATGATGGACAGCGCGAGGCGTGATCGACGACGCATGGGGACTCCAGAGGACGGTGGGGCGCGGGAGGGTGCAAGGGTGGTGGGGCGGGCCGGCGTCCGCTGTCGGCGCGTGGGGGCGCACCGGGACGTCGGGTTGCAGTAACAGTAAGGAGTGATCGGACGGGCCGCGAGAGGGCGCTCAACCTGACGTAACACAAGCCGCGCGGCGTCGGAGGTGCGTGCTGACCGGTGCCGGCGCAGCCCACGAAAACGTCGGATGTATCATGGCGCGAGGCGGAGCGACCGGCGACCGTCGTGCACCAACGGGGGGTCTCCATGGCAGTCACCGACGAAGCGATCGCGAGGATCCAGGCGATGATCGTCGCCGGCGATCTCCAGCCCGGGCAGCGGCTCCCTCCGGAGAAGGAACTCAGCGAGACGCTCGGGCTCTCGCGCAGCTCGCTCCGTGAAGCGGTCAAGGCCCTCGAACTCATCCGCGTGCTCGACGTGCGTCGCGGCGACGGCACCTACGTCACGACGCTCGAACCGAGCCTGCTGCACGAGGCGATGTCGTTCGTCATCGACATGCACGCCGACGGTTCCCTCATCGAGATGTTCGAGGTGCGGCGGATCCTCGAGCCGTCCGCCTCGGTGATGGCGATCCGCCACCTGGACGACGAGAAGATCGCCGAACTGCGCGCGATGGTCGACGAGGTGGACGAGTCCACGACCGTCGAGGACCTCGTCGCGCACGACCTGCAGTTCCACGCCCGCGTCATCGAGCTGAGCGGCAACGCCTACCTCGCGAGCCTGCTCGCCGCCCTCGGCAGCAAGACGGTCCGCGCCCGCATCTGGCGCGGCCTCACCGAGGAGAAGGCCGTCGCCCGCACCCTGCAGGAGCACCATGCGATCGTCGACGCCCTCGAGAAGCGCGACACCGAACTGACGCGTGCCCTCGTGACCGTGCACGTGAGCGGCGTCGAGAGCTGGCTGCGCCGGTCCCTCTGACCCCTGCCACGTGCCCGGGTGGGTCGGAGCGGGCTCAGCGTCCGCCGAGCCCGCTCGTCACGATGCCCCGGATGAGGTGCTTCTGCAGCAGGATCAGCATGAGGACGGTCGGGAGCATCGAGATGACCGAAGCCGCCATCACCAGATTCCACTGGCTGCCCTGCTGCCCGAAGAACTGCTGGAGCCCGAGCGGGATCGTCCCATAGGTGTTCACGTCGTTGACGATGATGAGCGGCCAGAGGAACGAGTTCCAGTAGGCGATGAACGAGAAGACGGCGAGAACCGCGAGCGTCGGGCGGGCGAGCGGGAGCATGACGTGCGTGAACGTCTTGATCACGCCGGCGCCGTCGACACGAGCGGCGTCGTCCAGTTCCTGCGGCACGGTCAGGAAGAACTGCCGACAGAGGAAGGCGCCGAGCGCGGTGAACGCGAACGGGATGATAAGTGCTTGGAACGAGTCGACCCAGCCGAACCCCTGCATCATCACGTACAGCGGGATGAGGAGCACGTCCTGCGGGATCATCATCGTCGCCAGGAAGAGTACGAACACGAGGTTGCGGCCCCTCCACCGGAGGCGGGAGAAGGCGTAGCCGCTCAGCACGGAGACGGCCATGTTGATCATGGTGCCGACGACAGCGACGAACAGACCGTTCAGGAGGAACCGGCCGAAGGGCAGGTAGCTGAAGGCCTCGGAGTAGTTCTCCCAACGGATCGACGAGCCGATGAGCGTCGGGGGTGTCGTGAACGTCTCGGCCGGAGGCTTCAGCGAGGTCGCCACCATGTAGACGAGCGGTGAGATGAACGCGAGGGCGACGAGACACAGCACCACGTAGGACACGATCGACCGAGCACGGCTGACGGACTTCGTCTGCCCCCGCCGGAGCCCGCGGGGGTTGACGGTGACGAACGACGAGGTCGGCGGATGCTGTCTGGCGGCCGACCTGCCCGCCGAGATCCGATTACTCATAGTGCACCCACTTCTTCTGGCCGAGGAACTGCACGGCGGTGATCGCCAGGATGATGATGAACAGCACCCAGGCGGCGGCGGAGGCCACCCCGAGCTGCTGGAACACGAATCCCTGGTTGTAGATGAATTGCACGAGCGTGGTGGTCGATGAACCCGGACCACCCTTCGTGAGGATGAACGGCTGGGCGAACACTTGGAACGCGGTGATGAGCGTCATCATGGCGGCGAAGAAGATCGACGGCGAGATCATCGGGAACTTGATCCGCCAGAACGAGGTCCATGCCCCGGCACCGTCGAGCTCGGCCGCCTCGAGCTGGCTCTCCGGTACCGAGTCGAGCGCTGCGGAGAAGATGAGCATGTTGTAGCCGAAGCCCTGCCAGACGCTCATCGCGACGATGGCGAGCATGGCCCAGTGCTCATCGGCGAGGAAGTTCGGAGCCGAGACCCCGATGCTCGACTGCATCGTCGCGTCGATCAGCCCGTCGGGCTGGTAGATCATCCGCCAGATGACCGCGTTCGCGACGATGGGGGTGACCGTTGGGATGAAGAAGAGGACCCGGAAGATCTGACGGTGTTTGATCTTCGGGCTGAGCCAGGCTGCGAGTCCCATCGACACGATGAGGTTGAGCGGCACGTACAGGACGACGAACAGGGTCGTGTTGAGGATGACCGTTCGGAAGATCGGGTCTGCGAACAACGCTGCGTAGTTGTCGAAGCCGACGAAGGTCGGCGATCCGAGCATCGGCCAGTTGTTCAGGCTGATGACGAGCGACGCGATGATCGGCACGACGGTGAACAGCGCGAGACCGATCGCGTGCGGACTGGCGAATCCCAGTCCCCACCAGGATCGTCGGGCGTGGACCGCGTCCGGATCGACGCGCGCGGTGCGCTTGGAGGGCCGGACGGCTCGCACCGGGGCCGCTGGGAGGGTAGCCATGCGGGTTCTTCCTTTGCTTCGACGACGATCGGAGCGGCTGGTGGGCGACGTGGGTCGCCCACCAGCCGGAGCTCACTTCGGCAGTTGGCTCGAGATCTGGTCGAGGACCTCGGCGCCGGATTGCTGTCCGTTCATCGCCTGGATCGCGTACTGGGACATCAGTTGGGCGAGCTGATCGCTGTTCTTGTTCCCGGGCAGCGGGACGGATCCGTCCTGGGCTGCTGCGAAGCTCTCCTCGACGCCGTCGATACCGGCGTTGTCGAACCAGGCGCCCTGCGCTGTGGTGCGGGCGGGGAACGCCCGCCCCTCCTTGCCGAGTGTCGAGAGCACGTCCTCACTCGTCATGGTGGTGATCGCCTGATAGGCCTGCTCGGGGTACTTGCACTCCTTCGAGACACCGAAGCCCGATCCCGCGGAGAAGGTCGTCGGGGCGCTACCGGCCGGCAATGTCACGACGCCGACGTCGAACGTCGCCTTGGCTTTCGTGTTGATGAGCGACCAGGGTCCGTCGACATAGGTGGCGGCCTGTCCGTTGATGAAGGCGTTGTCGTCGGCCGAACTGTCGGCGCTCGCAGGCGTCGCGTAGCCGTCCTTCACGAGGCCGGCGATCCACTCGAGACCCGCAGCGAATTTGGCGTTGGTCACGTCGAGCGAACCGTCCTCGCTCACCACCCGACCGCCGTTGTAGGACAGGATCATGGACTCGAGGTAGAGATCCTCTGCGCTCGGCGCGTAGAGCTGCTTCCCCGCCGATTTGAGCGCTTCACCCGCGGCTTCGAAGTCGTCCACGGTCCAGCCGGGCTTCGGTTCGGCGACGCCGGCCTCGGCGAAGAGGTCCTTGTTGTAGAACATGACGAGCGGGCCGGTGTCGTAGGGGAGGGCGTAGAGCTTGCCGTCGACCTTCATCGCGTCGAGCGCGGTCGCGTCGAACTCGTCGAGCGCGGTGCCGCTGCTCTTCGCGAGGTCGTCCAGCGGGAGGAGGACATCGGTGTAGTTGGCCGCCCGAAGGCTCTGCACCGTGACGATGCAGGGGGCAGTACCGGCACTCAACTGGGTGCGGAGCTTCGTCCAGTAGTCGGAGAACGGCGCGCCCTGGATGGTGACGTCGATCTTGTCCGACGACTTCACCTCGTCGGCGACCGTCTGCCACGCTGCCTGGTCCTCCTGACCGGCGATCCACATGGACCAGACGAGCGACTCTGCAGTCTGGGAGCCGGTCGCGCTGCCACCGGAACACGCCGTGAGGGCGAGGACACCGGCCATCGCCGCGCCGGCCATGAGCTGTCGTTTCATCGGATGCTTCTCCACTTCGTTGGGCGTGCAGTACTCAAGGGATCCAGACCCGGTCGGGAAAGACGGCTGAACGTGGTGCGATCTAAACATCGGATGTCTCATCTGTCAACTGTTGATATTTCCGCGAATCTGGGCCACTTTGGAGACATTCGCCCCGCAGAGTACGGATGATTGGCATCCCTGACTCGCATCTCAGCCGCATCATCGACGACGAAGGATCACGCATGGCCATGTTCAAGGACGACTCCGTCCGCCTCCCCGAGTTCGAGAAGTTCGTCCACGAGACACCCGCCTGGTTCTCCGACGCCAAGCTCGGGATCTTCGTCCACTGGGGGGCGTACTCCGTCGCAGCCTGGGCGGAACCGATCGGTGAGCTCGGGGCGACGGACCACGCGCACGACTTCGCCCGGAACCCGTACGCCGAGTGGTACTTCAACACCATCCGCATCGAGGGGAGCCCGGCGCAGCAGCACCACCGGGAGACCTTCGGAGACGTCGACTACGACCACCTGCTCGAGCTGTGGCGCGCCGAGCGCTTCGACGCGGACGAGGTGCTCGCCCTCGTGAAGCACACGGGAGCACGGTATTTCGTGCCGACGACGAAGCACCACGACGGGATCACGCTCTGGGACGCTCCCGAGACGAACGGCCGCAACACCGTCGCCCGAGGCCCGAAGCGCGACCTCATCGGCGAATTCGCTGCAGCGACGGAACGCGCCGGGCTGCGCTTCGGCGTCTACTATTCGGGCGGGCTGGACTGGCACTTCTCCCCGTCCGAACCGGTCGTCGAGACCGACGGGCCGGACGGCTGGACGAACCGGGCCAACGACCGGCCGTACGCCGACTACGCATACGACCAGGTCGCCGACCTCATCGAGCGGTACCGCCCTGACATCCTCTGGAACGACATCGAATGGCCCGACCCGGGCAAGGACGACGGCGCGCGTGGACTCGTCTCCCTCTTCGACCGCTTCTATGCCGCCGCCCCGGACGGACTGATCAACGACCGCTGGGGAGACACCCATTGGGACTACCGGACCACGGAGTACCAGATGGGCGGCATCACCGATGACCCGTGGGAGAACTGCCGCGGCATCGGCTACTCCTTCGGCCACAACACCCTCGAAGACGAGAAGCAGCTGCTGAGCGGCGAGGAGGCGATCCGGTACTTCGTGGACATCGTCGCGCGAGGCGGGAACCTGCTCTTGAACATCGGCCTGCAGGCGGACGGTACCGTCCCTCCGGAACAGCGCGCGACGCTGGAGGCGCTGGGCGATTGGAACGCGGTGAACGGTGCGGTCGTCTTCGGTTCACGACAGCTCGACGACGGGATCGCGAGCGGTTCGGAGTCACCGTGGACGAGGTGGACGCGTACCGGCGACATCGCCAACGCGATCATCGATGCGGACGGCCCGGTGACGCTGACACTCGCTGCCGACGCGATCCTGGTCGACTCCGCTCGACTCGTCGACGGCACGTCGCTCGCCGCGTCCGTCGTCGACGGTGGTGTCAGGGTCGATCTTCCGACGCGCTCGGTGCCCGGCCCGCAGGTGGTCCGCTTCGATCTGAGCTGAGCCCGCTCCCGCTGCCCGCGATGGCGGGCGGGTAGTTTGAGGGGATGAACGGCACGATCGACACCCGAGCGCTCATCGACCCTGTCGACAGCGAGGCCATGGCGAAGGCGCCCGCGTACCACCGGGCGCCTTCCGCGCGGCTGTTCATCGGCCTGATCGCGGGAGTCGTCGTGGTCACCGTCGCCGGGTTCGTCCTGTTGGGGACGCTGTCGTCTTCCTCACGAGGCGGCTCCGGCCCGACGCCGCTGCTCGGGATCGGACTCCTCGCGGCCGCCGCCGTCGCGGTCGTCGCGGTCCTCTCCTGGCGCACGAGGCGCATCAAGCGCTTCCGCCTCTCCCAGTTCGCGGCGACCAACGGGATGACCTACACCTCCGACCTCAGCTACCCACCGTTCCCCGGCATGATCTTCGGGATCGGATCGTCGCGGCAGGCTACCGACGTGCTGCGGGCTGATCGTCCCCGCCCCGTGGAGTTCGGCAACTACCGGTACACGGTCCGCCATGGCAAGAGTTCGACGACGCACCACTGGGGGTACGTCGCGGTGAAGCTGGACGTCCCCCTGCCGAACATCGTGCTCGATGCGATCGGCAACAACGGCTTCGGCTCGAACCTTCCCGCGGCGTTCCAGCGCGCCCAGCGGCTGTCCCTCGAAGGCGACTTCGACCAGCACTTCACGCTCTACTGCCCGGCCGGCTACGAACGCGACGCCCTGTACCTATTCACGCCGGACATCATGGCGCGGTTCATCGACCACGCCGCCCAACTCGACGTCGAGATCATCGACGATTGGATGTTCCTGTACACGAAACGCGAGGTGTCGACCCTCGATCCCGACACCTGGGCCTGGCTGTTCAGCGTCGTCGACGCGCTGATGACGAAGTTGGACCAGTGGGCGCGGTGGCGGGACGACCGCCTCCAGCCGCAGTCACCAGGAGGGCTGGAGCATCCGTCTGCACCAGGCGCTCAGGCCGACTCCCCAGCACTCGGACTGCTCAAGCCGCCGCCGGGGGTCGCTCCGTCCGGCCGCAGGTTGCGACGATCCGGCACGTGGATCCCCATCGTGTTCGTCGTCGGAACGGTGATCCTCTGGATCGTCATGCGCATGAACTGACCACATGGTCCGCACGCATGTCGAGGACGTCTGGTGATCGACAGACGAGGACAGAACAGGCCGGTTGCTGGGATGGCTGGGTGACCGACCCCGGTCACTCGTCAGAAAGGACCATCCCATGCGCAGATCAGCCGCCTTCGGCTTCGCCGTCCCCGTCCTCGCCCTCATGCTGGGGCTCACCGCCTGCTCCGGGACGTCGGACGCCCCGTCCGGCGGTGGCGGGTCGCCGTCGACCGCCGACGGCTACGCCCAGGCGTTCGACGACTACACGATCTCCCTCGCGGGTTGCCTGCGCGACCACGGGGTCGACGTCGTGGACCCGGAACCCGGCACGGCGATCACCCTCGACGGCAGCGATGCGATGAACCAGGCCTACGACGCCTGCAGCACGGAACTCGGCCCACCGCCGGCCAACCCCGATCAGCCCACCAGGGCGGAGATCTCCGACGAACTGCGGCTCCGCGCCCAGTGCCTGCGCGACCAGGGGTTCGACGTCCCGGACCCCGACGCGAACGGCGTGTGGGACCTGCCGGAGGACCTGTTCGACGAGGCCAGGGCCTGCGCCGTGCAGTGACGACCGCTCCGGACGGGACGGCCGACCGATCCGTTGATCGGTCGGCCGTCCCGTCGTTCCGGGGTCAGGCGTCGTCCGGCTCAGGAGCGGGCACGGCGGGCAGCAGCACCGTCACTTCGAGCCCGCCGGCCGGCAGCGGCGCGAGGCCCAGCGAGCCACCGTGCAGCTCGACGATCCGCGCACCGAGCGTCAGCCCGAGCCCGTTGCCACGGTCGGCACCGGCGGCGCGCGCGATCCTGGCGTCGTGGCGATCGAACGGCTCGACGAACCGAGCGACCTCGTCGTCGCCGAGCAGCGGTCCTGAGTTGCTGACGACCACGACCGCGTGGTCGGCCGCGGACGGGTCGGCCTGCGGATCCTCGCCCACCCAGACGGAGACCCATCCGCCCGGACCGCTGTTGTACCGCACGGCGTTCGACAGCAGGTTCGTCAGCAGCTGCTGGAGGAGCACGCGATTGCCGAGCACGGCGGTGCTCCGGAGGGTCGAGGAGATCGTGACGCCGGCGTGGGCGACGTCCGGTGCGACGAGCTGCGACGCGTCGCGGGCCACCGCCGCCAGGTCGACGGGCGAGGTCACGAGCGGTCGGCGGTCGAGCTGGTTCAGCTGCAACAGGGCTTCCACGATCGCGATCCCCCGCTCGTTCGTCTCGTGCAGTCGGCGGAGCGCGCGGTCGACGTCACGGCCCTCCGGGTCGGCCTGCGCCACCTCGATGAGCATCTTCATGGTCGCGAGCGGCGTGCGCAGCTCGTGCGAGGCATTGGCCGCGAAGCGCTTCTGCGTGAGGAACGACTGCTCCAGGCGCGCGAGCATGTCGTCGAAGCGGTCGGCGAGTTCGCGGAACTCGTCGCGCGGACCCGTCATCGCGATGCGGTGGTCGAGCGAGCCCGCCGCTGCAGCCCGCACCGCGTCGTTGAGGTCGCGCAGCGGTCGCAGGACCCGACCGGCGACGATCCAGCCGACACCGGTGCCGATCACGGCCATCGCGATGAGCGCGAGCATCGAGTAGTTGATGAGCGAATCGCGGATCTCGCCACGGGTGATGCCGGACAACTGCTCCGGATCGCCGGCTGGCGCGATCGGGTAGTCGGGGAAGCGCCAGATGATGACGTTGATGACGATCAGCGCGACGAGACCGGTGACGACCGTGAAGGCGGCATAGGTCGCGGTGAGCTTGACGCGGGCCGTGATGCGCGTCGGACGGGACGCGACCGGCCGAGCGGGGGACGCGGTGGTCATTCGGCGTCCACCCTCGTGCGCTCGTCCTCGCCCGGCGGGAGCACCCGGTACCCGACGCCCGGCACGGTGTGGATGACCCACGGCTCGCCGAGGACCTTCCGCAGCGTCGACATCGTCACCCGCACGGCGTTCGTGAACGGGTCGGCGTGCTCGTCCCAGGCCTGTTCGAGCAGGTCTTCAGCGCTCACGACGCCACCCTTCGCTGCGAGGAGGATCTCCAGCACGGCGAACTGCTTCTTCGCCAGGCGCACGTAGCGCCCGTCGCGGTACACCTCGCGGCGGAACGGGTCGAGCCGCACCCCGGCGTATTCGAGGACGGGCGGCAGGGACGCGGCAGGCCGACGAGCGAGCGAGCGCAGTCGGAGCACCAGCTCGCGCAGCTCGAACGGTTTCGTCAGGTAGTCGTCGGCGCCGATCTCGAACCCGCTCTCCTTGTCGTCGAGCTCGGCGGCGGCGGTGAGCATGAGGACCCGGCAGGGCAGTTCCTGCGCAACGATCCAGCGACAGACGTCGTCACCGTGCGTGCCGGGGAGGTCGCGGTCGAGGACGACGACGTCGTAGCTGTTCACGGCGAGCCGTTCGAGCGCGGCATCGCCGTCGAACACGAGGTCGGCGGCGAGCCCCTCGTGCTGCAGCCCCTCGAGGATGCTCTCGGCCAAGTACTGCTCGTCCTCGACGATCAAGACACGCATGGAACCTCCGGTCGTCTGGGCGTCGTGTCGATCGTAGGCGGCCGGATGTTTCGGAACCGTCTGACGATCGCCCGACGCCCACGAGACCCCCGGGCGGCTGGACTGGGACCACGATCGCCGGACGTCGACCCGCGGCGATCCGTGGAGGAGGAATCATGCGACACCAGGATTTCGACCAGCGGCACCACCCGCGGCGAGAGCAGGCGACGCGACAGGCCGCGCCAGGCCGGCGCACCTCGAACCAGGCCGTCACCGTCCTCGCGGTCTCCGCCGTCACCCTCGCCGCCGCGATCGCCCTGGTCGCGTGCACCGGCGTCGCGCCCTCGGCCGGGCAGCCCGATCCGGACGACGGCACGACCGCGACCGACGGCGGGTTCGGGACCGCCGACGGCGTCCTCGAAGAGAACCGCTTCACCGTGGACGACATCGCGCTGCCCGGCATCGCGAACCTCGAACCGAACCTCCTCGAGGCGGTCCGCCAGGCGACCGAGGCCGCAGCCGACGACGACATCACGCTGTTCATCAGCTCGGGATGGCGGAGCACGGCCTACCAGCAGCATCTGCTCGACGAGGCGATCCTGCGGTACGGCAGCGAAGAGGCGGCCCGGCAGGTCGTCGCCACCCCGGATGGTTCCTCGCACACCCGGGGAGCCGCCGTCGACATCGGTGCCACGGACGCCGACTACTGGCTCATCGAGCACGGTTCCGCGTTCGGCCTCTGCCAGACCTACGCGAACGAGATCTGGCACTTCGAACTGGCCACCACCCCGGGCGGCGACTGCCCGGAGCTCCTCCCCGACGCTGGCTGAGCCGCCGTCAGGCCGGCCGGTCCAGCGACTCGGCACGGGGCTCCGCGGGCAGCGGTGCCAGTCGGCTGACGAACTCGTCCACCCGGATCCGGAGGTCCCGGAACGCCTCGTCGAACGCCTCTTCGGTAGCCGACAGGGCGGGGTCGGGGACGGACCAGTGCAGGTCGTCGCGCCCGGCGAGTTCCTCGTGCGCCCGGTTGCAGACGGTGATGATGAAGTCGTCCGGCTGGAGCACGTCCTGCGTGCCGCGTGGGTGCCGCGAACCGATCCGGACGCCGTGTCGCGCTGCCGCCCGCACCGCGCCCGGGTTCACCTGGTCGCCGGGGCGACTGCCCGCCGAGGCGACCGGCACCGTGCTGCGGTCCCACCAGAGCGCCTCGGCCATCCGGGACCGCGCGGAGTTGGCCGTGCAGACGAAGACCACGCGGCTCGGGACGCTGATCGGTTCCGGTGCGAGGCGGTCGAAGGCGCCGGGGACGAGGCGGACGTAGTTGCGACGCCCGTCGGACTCCGACCGCGAACGCGAGAGGATCCCCGCCTTCTGCAGGACGCTCAGGTGATGGGCGATCAGGTTCGAGCTCATCCCGAGCGCAGCCTGGATCTCTGTCGGCGACAGGTCGCCGAGCGCGAGGAGGTCCACGATGCGCAGGCGGGCTGGCTCGGCGAGCGCGGCGAACTTCGACGCCCTTACCGCCAGCGACTCCACCGACACAACCCCCGTTGACTCAACCACGATTGACTCAATAATAGGCTGAGTCACCCGTCGGTCACGCTCGAGCACGCCCGCTCGACGCCCGGGTCACCTGGAGAAGGAGCTTGTCATGGGTATCGGAACCGGAATCGCACTGATCGTCATCGGAGCCATTCTCGCCTTCGCCGTCAACGTCGACGTCCCCGCCGTGGACCTCACCCTCATCGGGTACATCCTCATGGCAGCCGGCGCGGTCGTGTTCCTCATCTCGCTCGTCCTCGTGCTGCGTCACCGCCAGGTGTCGTCGACGACGCGTTCCGCCGTCGACCCCAGCAGCGGTGAGCGCGTGACCCGCCGGAGCACCACCGACAACGACGGTCCCGTCCTCTGAGGACCGGGCCGACCGCAGCACCCATGACCGAACCCGGCGTCGACGACCCGCGGACCGGCGACCTCCTCGACGGGCGCTACCGCCTCGGCGGACGCATCGGATCCGGCGGCATGGCGACCGTCCACCTGGCCACCGACGAGACCCTCGGACGCCAGGTCGCGGTGAAGCTGTTCCGCCCCGGCACGACCGACGCGTCCCTCGGGGCGCGGACCGCCTCGGAGACGCGTCTGCTCGCGTCGCTCAACCATCACGCCCTCGTCACCCTCTTCGACGCACGCGTCACCTCCGGCGACGGCTCCTACCTCGTCATGGAGTACGTCGACGGACCGACGCTGTCGCAACGCATCAGCCGGTCGTCGCTGCCTTCCCATGAGGTTGCCGCGATGACCGTCGACCTCGCGGAGGCGCTGCACACGGTCCACGCGGCCAGGGTCGTCCACCGCGACATCAAGCCGTCGAACGTGTTGTTGCGCCGATCGGTCCTCCCGCACCAGGAGTACCGGGCGAAGCTCGCCGACTTCGGCATCGCGCACCTCATCGACAGCACCCGCATGACCGCGCCCGGCTCCCTGATGGGCACCGTCGCCTACCTCAGCCCCGAGCTCGTCCGCGGCGCCGATCCGGCCACGCCCGCCGACGTCTACGCGCTCGGGCTCGTCCTGCTCGAAGCTCTGACGGGCCGCCGCGCCTACCCGCAGACCAGCACACATGAATCCCTCATGGCGCGCCTGAACGCGTCGCCGACGATCCCCGGTGAGCTCGGGTACCAGTGGAAGTCCCTGCTGACGGCGATGACCGCGTCGGACCCGGCCGCGCGCCCGACGGCACTCGAGGTCGCCATGGCAGCTCGCGACTTCGGCCCGCTGCCCGACCAGGCGACGGATCCGGTGACCGAGACGATGGCGATGTCGGCCGGGTCGGCGTCCACGACGGACGCGACCACTCCTGCCGCCGCGATGGCATCGGCTCCGACGGCGACGACTGAGCGGTTCGCCGCCGCGGCTCCCACGGCGACGACGGAACGGTTCGGCGCGCAAGGCTCGGCCGTGGATCCCACGATGGAGCTCCCGACCCGGTCGCTCGATGCCGAGGGGCTCTCCACGACGACCGTGCTCGACGATTCCCCGCGCGCGACGCGTCGGGTCGACGAACGCGCTCGACGCGCCGCCGTCGAACGGCGTTCGCGAACGATCCGGGTCTGGGTGCTCCTCGGCGTGATCCTGCTCGTGGCGGCCGCCGCCCTCGTGTGGTTCCTCGTCGCCTCGGCGCAGCCCGCCGTGCCCGCCCTACCGGAGCTGCCGGATCCGCTGTCGACGCACCTGGACGAGCTGATGCGGGAGGTGACCCCATGACTCGGCCGAAGAACCGCGCTCAAGCGCTGTTCGCAGCTCCCCTACTCGTCATCGCACTGCTCAGCGGCTGCGCGTCGTCGGACGCCGGACTCGAGGCGGACACCGGTCGCGAACTGCAGCAGGGCGTCGTCATGGTCGCCGATGCTGCCGCCGCCGGGGACACCGTCGGCGCCATCGCGGCGTTGGACGCCCTCGAGGCACGGTTGGCCGAGGCGGAAGCGGCCGGTTCCGTGTCCGCGAGTCGACTGACGGACATCCGCGCGGCCATCGCCACCGTCAGGGCCGACCTCTCCGCCGTCGTCGAGACGCCGGCACCCACACCGACGCCCACGCCCAGTTCGGTCGAGCCGGCGGAGCCTGCCGCCCCGGTGGATGACGGTGCGGACGAGCCAGGCGACGATGGTGGCCCCGGGAACGGGAACGGGAACGACGGCGGCGGCAAGAACGGCGACAAGGGCAACAACGGCAACGGCAACGGGAACGGCAAGAAGGACAAATGAGACGACGAGGCATGTCAGCAGCAGCAGCGGACGACGAGCCCGGCACCGGGCCGGACGATGAACAGTCGACGAAACGCGACCGCCGGGAGCGCGACGGGGTGTCGACCGTCCAGCACAGCATCATCGTCGACCTCCCCATCGCGGCCGTCTACAAGCAGTGGGTCGACTTCGAGTCGTACCCGGAGTTCTTGCCGGCCGTACGCGAGGTGAAGCTGACCGGCGAGGTCTACAGTCGCTGGACCGTCGCGATCAGCAAGCTCTCGCGGCAGTTCCTCGTCGAGATCCTGGAGCAGCTCCCCGAGGAGCGTCTGGTCTGGCGCACCATCGAGGGCGACGTCTGGTTCAGTGGCGACGCCACCTTCGACGCGATCGACAAGCAGCAGACCCGCGTGGACGTCACTGTGCACTGGAAGCCGGTGTCCGCGGTGGAGCGGACCGCTGCGGCGCTCGGGCTCGCCGGACGGGTCGTCCGTGGGGCGCTCCAGGCGTTCAAGACCTACATCGAGTCGACCGGCGGCCCCTCGGGTCACTCCCGCATCAAGGTCGTCTCGCCGAAGGGCTGAGTCCGCCCGACAGCACGACGCCGGCCGCGAGACCTCTGTCTCGCGGCCGGCGTCATGCCGTCTTGCCCGTTACCGCTCGCGCTCCTCGGGTGTCGCGGTCGACGATGCCGCACTGTCGGCGTTGTTCGCCTGACCCGTCTCAGTGCTGCTGTTCACGGAGGTGAGAACCTTGCCGCGCGCTGCGGCCTCGAGCGACTCCGCCTCGTCCCCACCGACCGCCTCGCCGCGGGCGACGAGCCCGGCGACGTCG
>Ga0308165_1003966_pt1 | contig 15190 bp, 13 predicted proteins | sample PhyWR2_FD_201032 | JGI IMG/M metagenome (GOLD analysis project Ga0308165, IMG submission 201032) | Phyllosphere microbial communities from UC Gill Tract Community Farm, Albany, California, United States - DLSLW.R2 | ecosystem: Host-associated > Plants > Phyllosphere > Unclassified | place: USA...
ACATCACTATCATTAATGAAGGTAATGCCTGAGCAAACTTCTGGACAATTTCATCGATAATATTCTGAAAACTATATCCTAACCACATTGCCACAAATGAAATAATTATTGCCGTAAGAATCAGTAAGGCTTCGAGTTGTATATTCAGCAAGGTATAGCCGAATATAATAAAAGAGAGTGACAGCCCTAACAGTAAAAAAGAACTGGCTAAGCTGAGTTGTTTAGAACCGGGTTTCTTTAACGGCTCTTGCAGGCTAGACATAGAAATCCTCGCTTTATTTATAATATTGTTGCGATAGCACACGAGTATGCGGACTCGTTATTTTTTCATCATTATTTAAGACAAATAGGCTCAGGTAAGTCTCACCTGTTCATATATAACCTCGTAGAATCCGTTAATTATCCCCGTCATCATTCAAGTTGCCTGCGTTCAGCCTGCAGGCAACTTGAATTATTTGTTATTATTGGTCGTGTAAAGAGAATATCTGCTCCATCCTGACCCATTTTTCCCCTTCCGGGGTCCAGGGCGTCGGGCGCTGAAACTCCCACATCAAGGTTTCCCAGCGCTGAATCACCGGGTTAGTTTCTGATTGCCGGGCGAAATGCTGTTCATCAAAGGTCTCATCCACCTCCATCACCATCACCAGACGCGTGCCCAGCCGGTAAATCTCCATGCCGGTGACACCATGCTGGCGAATATGTGCTGCGACTTCAGGCCAGATTTTTTGATGAAGCTGGCAGTACCCGGCTATTTTTTCTTCTGAATCGGCCAAATCAAGCGCCAGGCAGAATCGTTCGGTTTTCTTAATCATGAGATTGCCCTGTCAAGATGCAGATAGCCACCGTCGACACTTAACCACTCGCCCGTGGTGTGCGAAGTCCGGGATGAAAGCAGAAAGACCACGGTATTAGCGATTTCCTGCGGGGTGGTCATGCGGTTACCTAACGGCACGCGCTGATTGATTTTCTCCAGCTCGACCTCCGGGTCAGGGAAGGAGGTTATCCACTGTTTATACTGCGGGGTCATCACTTCAGCAGGTACCACGGCATTAACCCGCACGCCGCTGTGGCGTAATGACAGCGCCCATTCCCGGGTCAGCGATAAAATCGCGCCTTTTGCCGCACAGTAACCACTGGTGCCGCCCTGGCCACTCAACGCGGTTTTTGAAGCAATATTGACCACTGCTCCCCGACTGGTTTGCAGGGCAGACTGGCAGCAATGCATCATTTGATAATAATGAAACAGATTTTTTTCCAGCGACTGGATAAAGGCGGTTCTGCCCGCGTCAATACCCACACCATCATTGACTCCGGCGTTATTGACCAAACCATCAATACGCCCGAAACGCTGGACTACGGTTTCTACCGCTCTGGCACACTGCTGTTCATCACATAAATCGGCAATGACCACTGTGCTTTCTGGCTGTTGCTGCTTTAAGGCAGCCAGCCAGACTTCATCGGGGGAGGCGTTAGTGATCATCACCGGAATCGCGCCTTCTTCAGCTAACAGCTGAGAAATGGCCGCGCCGATACCTGAGCCGCCGCCGGTGACAATCACGACTTTATTTTTTAAATACAGATCCATTTTATCCTCGCTCCAGACCATAAATGCGGGCTGCAGTTGTTCCCCAGATAGCGTCCTGCTCAGTGGGTGATAAGCGTTGTATCTCTTGATGTATCAGCTGACAGGTTTCATCATATTCAGCCGCGAGCAAACAGACCGGCCAGTCCGATCCAAACATCAAGCGGGAAGGGCCAAAGCGCGTCAGCGCTTCTTCAATAAACGGACGCAACAGGCCATGATTACCCCGATCCGCGGGATTTTCGGTGACCAGCCCGGAAAGCTTACAGACCACATGGGGTAAGGCCGCAAAAGGGGCAATTTGCTTGCCCCATTCCGTGGCTCCCCGGGCGATATCCGGCTTGCCCAGATGATCCAGCACCAGCCAGTGGTTATCGTGCCGGGCCGCAAAGCGGGCTGTTGCGGCAAGAGAACGCCAGGTCACCAGCATTTCCCAGAGATACCCTTGCTGCTGTAATCGTTTGATGCCTTTCGCCACGGCAGGCTGATGCTGCCAGCCTGCCGGGTCAGGTTCATCCTGGACCTGATGACGAAATCCTTTTAGCAACGGATGATTGAGCATCTCCAGATGCTGGTCTAAGTCAGGTGACTGAATATCGACCCAGCCCACCACGGCATTGATGCCATCACCTTGTTCCGACCACTGTAATAGCTGTTGTGTTTCCACCATGCTGTGACAGGCCTGAACGCTCACGGAACCCTCGAATTGCTGTCCAGCCAGCAAGGGTTGCAAGGTCTCTGGTAGAAAATCCTGTTTCAGACGACCCAGTGGCTCAGTTATCCAGGGGTACTGTTGCGGGGAATAGCGCCAGTAGTGCTGGTGGGCATCAATACGCATGGTCAGGCTTCCTTCACCGTATGACGATATTGCGCCCGTGATTCAGGGTACATTTCGATTGAAAAACCCGGAGCCGTCGGTGGCATATAGGCCGCACCACGAATTTCGCAAGGGTGCAGGAAGTGTTCATGCAGATGGTCAACAAACTCAATCACACGACCTTCATGGGTTCCGGCAATGGCGACAAAGTCGATCATCGACAGATGCTGCACATACTCACACAGCCCAACGCCGCCAGCATGCGGACAGACCGGTAACTGGTATTTCGCCGCCATCAGCAGCACTGCCAGCACCTCATTGACTCCTCCCAGACGGCAGGCATCGATTTGCACCACGTCAATGGCACCACGCATGATAAATTGCTTGAACAGAATTCGGTTCTGGCACATTTCACCGGTTGCGACTTTAACCGGCTCAACGCCTTCACGAATTTTGCGGTGTCCTTCGATATCATCCGGGCTGGTGGGTTCTTCAATAAACCAGGGTTTAGCAAACGCCAGCTGTTTTACCCAGTCGATAGCTTCACTCACTTCCCAGACCTGGTTGGCATCGATCATTAAATGACGGTCCGGGCCTAACACTTCGCGGGCCACGGTAACGCGACGGATATCATCTTCCAGGTCGCGGCCGACTTTCAGTTTGATATGCGAGAAGCCCGCGTCGACGGCTTCCTGGCACAGACGACGTAATTTTGCATCGTCATAGCCCAGCCAGCCGGCAGAAGTGGTGTAACAAGGGAAACCTTCTTCCTGTAACTGCTGGATCCTCTGCGCTTTGCCTGCCTGACGCTGGGTCAGTAGCTCAAGCGCTTCTTCTGGCGTAATACAGTCGGTCAGATAGCGGAAGTCGATACAACGAACCAGCTCTTCGGGTGACATATCGGCAACGAGTCGCCACAGCGGTTTGCCTTCTGACTTGGCCCAGAGATCCCAGACCGCATTGACCACTGCGCCGGTTGCCAGATGGATGGCACCTTTATCCGGGCCAATCCAGCGCAGCTGGCTATCACCGGTGATTTCACACCAGAATTTCCCCATATCGGCAGCAATATCAGCCAGTTTGCGACCAATAACCAGAGGTTCAAGGGCGCGGATCGCGGCGCAGCAAATTTCATTTCCACGGCCAATGGTAAAAGTCAGACCATGACCACTCAGTGCCGGGTTATCGGTTTCGATAATCACATAGGCGGCGGAATAGTCCGGATCCGGGTTCATGGCATCGGAGCCATCAAGGTGCTGAGAGGTCGGGAAACGAATATCTTCCACGCGCAGCGCGGTTAAAGTAGTCATTATGCGGTCCCTACCGTGGTTTGACGTTGCTCACCAAGGCCTGCAATTCCTAAGGTCATGACCTGTCCTTCGCGCAGATAGACCGGCGGTTTTTGTCCCATACCGACACCTGGCGGTGTTCCGGTTGAAATCACATCACCCGGCTGCAGGCTCATAAACTGGCTCAGATAACTGATGATTTGTGCGACGGTAAAAATCATCGTCCGGGTATTGCCGTTCTGATAGCGCTTACCGTCAACCTCCAGCCACAAGTCCAGTTGCTGGGGATCGGCGATTTCGTCAGCGGTGACCAGCCATGGCCCCAGCGGACCGAAGGTGTCGCAGCCTTTTCCTTTATCCCAGGTGCCGCCACGTTCAATTTGGTATTCGCGCTCGGAAACATCATTGATCACGCAATATCCGGCAACATGAGACAGGGCATCTTCTTCGGAGATATAGCTGCCGCCTTTACCAATAACCACGCCCAGTTCAACTTCCCAGTCCGTTTTTACCGAACCACGAGGAATACGCACATCGTCATTTGGCCCAACAACGGCGCTGGTCCATTTACTGAAAATTATCGGCTCAGCGGGAATATCCGCGCCGGTTTCTGCCGCATGGTCGGCATAGTTCAGGCCGATGCAGATAAATTTACCAATCTGCCCGACACAGGCTCCGATACGTGGATTGCCGGTCACTTCTGGCAGTTCACTGACGGGAAGCTGGCGTAATTTTTCCAGCGTTTCAGGAAGCAAAGCTGCACCAGCAATATCCGTAATATGCTGAGATAAATCACGTAACACGCCTTGCTCATCCAGCATCGCCGGACGTTCCTGACCAGGCATACCTACACGTACTAATTTCATTTCCTACTCCTTAATTAATTACTCCAGCCGCCATCGATAATCTGCACCGTGCCGGTAGTGTAAGAGCTGACATCTGAAGCCAGATAAGCAGCTAAAGCCGCTATCTCATCAACGTTGCCAATGCGTCCAATCGGTTGACGAGCGACAAAAGCGGCATACACCTCTGCTTCGCTGCGTCCTTCCGCCGCGGCCTGGGTCGCAATACGCTGGCGTAATGAAGGGGAGTCCACAGTTCCAGGGCAAATTGCATTACAGCGAATACCTTCCCCGATATAATCCGCGGCAACAGAACGCGTCAGCCCAATAACCGCCGCTTTGGTTGTGCTGTAAGCAAAGCGGTTCGCGACGCCTTTCACGCTGGATGCGACAGAGGACATATTGATAATTGAGCCGTTTTTCTTCGCAATCATCGCTGGCAAAAATGCCTGAATCATATGGAACATCGCGGTGACATTGAGATCTAACGCAAACTGCCAGTCTTTATCACTGCACTCCAGCAGCCCACCGCTGTGGACCACGCCTGCACAGTTAAACAATACGTCCAGAGTGCCAATTTCTGCTGCTGCCGCTGCTATCGCCTGCTTATCGGTAACATCCAGAATGAACGGCGTAATACCGGGTAAATTCTGTAATGCCGATACATTGATATCGCTGGCAATAACCTCTGCGCCCAGACTGGCAAAATACCGGGCACTGGCCAGGCCTATTCCCTGGCCAGCCGCCGTGATAAGGACGCGTTTACCTTGTAAATTCATTCCAACCCCTATGGTTCAAAGATCTAATGGTCAGGCCAATTTATGTGTACATTGCCCATAAAACGGGTATAGGGTTACACTACAAACTTAGCTATCTGGGATGATGTTTTATTAACATTCGAATAACATTGAAAGCGTCATGTGGTTTTTTTGTGCGCGACATCACTGAATAAAAAAAAAGGTTAAAATGAGATGCCGATAAAAAAAGTTGAAACTTCCAGACTTTACAGGCAGATAGCAGATCAGCTAATAGAATTGATTGATAACAACGAATTTCCACCCGGCAGCCGCCTGCCGTCAGAGCGTGATTTAGCCGACCAACTGCAAGTCAGCCGCGCTTCTGTCCGCGAAGCCATCATTGCGCTTGAAGTTATCGGTCTGGTTGATGTCAAGGTGGGCAACGGCGTGACCGTGAAGGCGCGTCCGAGCAACCATGAGCCCGTGATGCAACAGGCGGGGCGTAATCAGTGGCTGGACTCCGATACGGATTTACCGATTAAGCTCGACCTGTCAACCGAGTTACCGCCGTTCTCCTTGCTACAGGCTCGCCGGCTGATTGAGCCTGAAGCCGCAGCGCTTGCTGCACTGCATGCCAGCGATCAGGAGCTACTGACTATCCGCGAGGCGTATCTGCAAAACTGCGAAGATAACCGGGCCGGGTCGCGTGACCACCCTGGTGACCGCCTGTTTCATATCCGCATCGCGCAGTCCTGCGGTAATCCGGCCTATGGTTTTATGATGGGCTACTTGCTTGGTCACCGCTATGGCAGCATGTTCAGAACGCTACAGGCTCACTATACGCCCGACGATATGCCTGATACCTCAGAGGCTGAACACCTGGCGATTTTGCGGGCGCTGGAAAAACGGGATTCAAAAGCCGCCCGCCAGGCAATGAAAGCGCATATCGACCGCGTTATTGCTATTTTTGGTCGCACCGATACCGATGAATAATGACCTGGCCGGGATGAGTATACTCCCCGGCTATGTTCTTTCCCCCTCGAAACCCACCCGATCCCCCCAGATTTATCCGCCGCTTTTTCTTAGCAAACTTATTTTTTCTTTCAGAACCGTCTGTAAATTTTCTTTATAAGAAAAATATAACGGTCGGGAAAAGTCGTCATTTTTGCGCGGACTCAATTATGCGCAATCTCTCATTTTTTAGATAAATTTAAAAACCAGTTCATTTACATTGCTGGCTGTTTTTTGTACTGCTTTGAGTTTCGGAAAATTGATCGTTAACGACATCCTGTTATTCCACAAGGAATATAAGGATGGGTTAGGAATTATCTTACAAATCATACAAATGATACGTTTCTGTTAACATCAAAATCAGTAAATTTATGTTACATATTTTCATTTCCAATCACCTGACTAACATTTCTACACTTCTATTCATCAGGAATTGTCCGGCAGAATATTATCTCGGATAAATCCCTAAAAATACCATGTCAGTTCGTTAACTAAGGGATTAGCCTTACTTTTAGTCTTCACTTTATAAAGTGAGCAGGATCATTTTCTCTTTTATTTCTTACTGTTCATGGCCATTTCTATAATGCACAGAACAGGGACAGCTATGTCTAATTCTTATCAGTCCGAAATTCCTAAAGCACGCGTCAATATTCAGTTGAGTTTGCACACTGGGAAATCTCAGCAGAAAGTCGAATTACCTCTCAAACTGATGGTCGTCGGGGATTACAGCAACGGTGCCGAAGAAAGTCCGGTATCTGAACGTGAAAAAGTTAACGTCAATCAGAATAACTTCGACAGCGTCATGGCAGGTTATTCTCCGGCCGTAAACCTGATTGTTGAAAACACCCTTGCGGGTGACGGCAGCCAGGAAAATATCAACCTTTCTTTCAATGAAATGAAAGACTTTGAGCCAGAACAGGTTGCCCGCCAGATCCCTCAGCTGAAAGCCATGCTCGCCATGCGCAGCCTCCTTCGCGACCTTAAAGCTAACTTGCTGGATAACCAGACTTTCCGCAAAGAGCTGGAAAAAATTCTGCTTGACCCGGCACTCAGCGCTGAACTACGTAGCGAGCTGTCTGCCCTGGCGCCTAAACAGCCATAACCGTCACGATAATTTAACGGATTTATTAAGGAATGCTGATGTCTGTAAAAAATGAAAATGCCGCTGGCGGCGAGAGCCTGGTGCTGGAGCAACCGCAAGCGGGTAGCGTCTATGCCTCTTTGTTTGAAAAAATTAACCTGAGCCCGGTATCCGAGCTGAGCGCACTGGATATCTGGCAGGACAGCCAGGCGATGTCAGATGCGACGGCGGATGAGCGTCTGACTGCGGGTATGCAGGTGTTTCTTGAGTGCCTGAAAAAATCAGGTTCAACCGTTGAGAAGCTGGATAAAACGCTGATCGACCATCATATTGCTGAACTTGACTTCCAGATTAGCCGTCAGCTGGATGTGGTCATGCACCACGATGAATTCCAGAAAGTGGAAAGCACCTGGCGTGGTCTGAAATCCCTGGTCGACAAAACTGACTTCCGTCAGAACGTCAAAATCGAGCTGCTGGATCTGTCGAAAGAAGACCTGCGTCAAGATTTTGAAGACGCGCCTGAAGTGGTACAAAGCGGATTATACCAGCACACCTATACCGCTGAGTATGACAGCCCGGGAGGAGAGCCGATTGCGGCCCTGATTTCTGCTTACGAATTTGACGCTTCAGCACAAGATGTGGCGCTGCTGCGTAATATCTCTAAAGTGTCTGCTGCCGCGCATATGCCGTTTATTGGCTCAGCCGGCCCGAAATTCTTCCTGAAAGATTCAATGGAAGACGTTGCGGCAATTAAAGATATCGGCAACTACTTTGACCGTGCTGAATACCTGAAATGGAAAGCCTTCCGCGAGACTGACGACGCCCGTTATATCGGTCTGGTCATGCCGCGTGTGTTAGGTCGTCTGCCTTATGGCCCGGACACCGTACCGGTACGTAGCTTCAACTACATTGAAGAAGTGAAAGGCCCCGATCACGATAAATACCTCTGGACCAACGCCTCATTTGCCTTTGCCGCCAACATGGTGAAAAGCTTTATCAACAACGGCTGGTGTGTACAGATCCGTGGCCCGCAGGCGGGTGGCGCAGTTAAAGACTTGCCTATCCATTTGTATGACCTCGGCACTGGAAATCAGGTGAAAATCCCGTCAGAAGTGATGATCCCGGAAACGCGTGAATTTGAATTTGCCAGCCTCGGTTTTATCCCGCTGTCATACTACAAAAACCGTGACTACGCGTGCTTTTTCTCGGCTAACTCAACCCAGAAACCGGCGCTGTATGATACCGCTGATGCCACCGCTAACAGCCGCATCAACTCCCGTCTGCCGTATATCTTCCTGCTGTCCCGTATCGCGCATTATCTGAAACTGATCCAGCGTGAAAACATCGGTACCACCAAAGACCGCCGTCTGCTGGAACTGGAACTGAACAACTGGATCCGTAGCCTGGTCACCGAAATGACCGATCCGGGCGACGATTTGCAAGCGTCTCACCCACTGCGTGATGCCAAAGTGACCGTAGAAGACATCGAAGATAACCCAGGTTTCTTCCGTGTGAAACTCTACGCAGTACCGCATTTCCAGGTGGAAGGCATGGACGTCAATCTGTCGCTGGTATCCCAGATGCCGAAGGCGAAAGCATAAGGCGGTAGAAAGGATGAAAATTTATCGACCACTGTGGGAGGATGGAGCCTTTCTGGCTCCACAACAATTTCAGCAGCAGGCACTGTGGGATGCACATGTGACCGATATGGTCGCACGTATGGGACTGGCGCACCCATGGGGCGTAATAGAGGCTTCTTTTGATGATGCCGGACTGGCGTTATCTCGTCTCAATGCCACTCGTCTGGTGGTCCGTTTTCCTGACGGTACCCTGGTGGATACTGATTTATCTGACAATCTGCCACCGGTCTGCGATCTGTCGACCGTCAAAGGACAGGATGTCGTGGAAGTGGTTCTGGCTCTGCCACTGTTAAGCGCTAACGGTGGCAACCTGGATGATGGCCTTGACCGCGAACGTCCATGTCGCTGGAAAGCTGAACGCGTAAAAGTACAGGAACTGGCGGGTAGTGAATGTGGCGAGCTGGCTATTCTCCGCCATGCGGTGACACTCCGCCTGTCGACACAGGAAAATGCGGCCTGGCTGACTTGTCCGGTCGCTCGCCTGGTGCGCAATATGCAGGGGCAGTGGAGTCGGGATCTGACCTTTATTCCGCCACTGCTTTCTCTGTCTGCCAGCCCTCTGTTACTCACGGAACTGAATGACATTTTAATACGCCTTCAGGCACGACGTCAGCGTCTGATGTCCATGCGCCGTGAAAGCAATGAGCGAATGGCGGATTTTGCCGTCGCGGATGTCTCTCTGTTCTGGTTGCTGAATGCCCTGAACAGCGCTGAACCCGTCCTGGTGGAACTTCTGCAATCGCCGGCTCGTCATCCCGAACTGCTGTACCGGGAACTGGCGCGTTTGGCTGGTTGTTTACTGACGTTTTCACTTGAACATGATACGGGTGATATTCCGACCTATAAACATGATGCGCCTGAACAGGTGTTTGGGCCGTTGCTTGCGCTGCTGGATAAGCTGCTGGAAGCGAGTCTGCCATCGCGTGTTGTCAGTATTCATCTTGAGCATCACGAGCAAATCTGGAAAGGCTCATTACACGATGCCCGTCTGCGTGAAGGGGCGGATTTCTACCTTTCCGTACGATCTTCAATGCCAAATCATGAACTACAGATGAAATTCCCGCAGCTGTGTAAAGCCGGGAGCTTTGCTGATGTTTCCGATGTGGTGAACGTGGCGCTGAGCGGCATGGTGATGACTCCTCTTAGCCAGGTACCCGCGGCAATTCCGTTGCGTCTGGAGAACCAGTATTTTGCCCTGGATCTGAGTACTGATGCTGCCCGGGCCATGCTGGAAACCGGCAGCTGTACCTTCTACACCCCGCAATCTCTGGGGGATGTGAAACTGGAACTCTATGCGGTGCTGCGTACATGAAGACATCCGATATCAGTCAGATAGAGCGCATTTTTTATCCCGGCTGGCTAATGGCCAGTCAGCTGCGCGGCGGACAGGAAGTCCGCGAGGGTGACCGTCTCTATCGCCAGGCCCGTAGCCTGGTCGAAGATGCCCGCACTGCGTTAACCGAGGCGGGTTACAGTAATATTCAGCTCGATCATATGGTGTATGCCTTATGCGCTCTGCTGGATGAAAGCGTGCTGAATCGTGGAACGTCCGATGATGGTTACCTGACATGGCGTCGGGATCCACTCCAGGCACACTTCTTTGGCACGCTGAATGCGGGTGAAGAGTTATGGGAACGGATCCGCACATTTCTTAAAGAACCGACACCCGATACTGCGGTACTGACCTGTCTGTACCGTACGGTACAGCTGGGCTTTGTCGGGCAGTATCGTGCCGAGAATGATGAACGTCGTGAGGATGTGGTACGCAAGCTGGAAGCCTGTGTTCCTGCCTTCGCTCTGGCCCAGGATGCGCCGATTATTACCCGCGCCTCACATCTGCGTAGTGGCCGTGGCCTTTACTGGATGTCATGGGCTGCGGGCGCCGTGGCACTGATCGTTCTCTGGTTTTGCCTTTCTTCCTCCCTCACCGATTTGGTGAGCCAGATAATCAAGCCGGAGTAAAGGATGCGCGATGTTTACCGGATCCTGTTAACGACACTGACTGGCTTGCTTGCCCTGTGGTTAATACTGGGATTCTGGCCACTCTCTGTTGGCAGCAGGGTAGTGCTTTGCCTGTTAGTGATCCTGGTCTGCGGCATCGTGTTGTGGCGGCAGTGGGTTGTCTCACCACGCCAGCAGGATATTGCCTGCGATATCACGGATGAAAGCCTGCCACCGGAAGACTTCCAGGGTGCGGTGATCCTGGCTTGCGGAGACAGTGCCGGCCTGTTTGAGTCCGGCGCACAATACCGTGAAACCCGCCAGGGCTGGTATTTGTGGGTAAAAGACGCTGAACAGCTGACGGTATGGGTAAAACATTTGAGCCTTGTACGCCCGGCACTGGTCTCACAAATTTCTGTGCTGCTGGCCATTGTTCCTGAACATCATCACTCCGCCGATGATTTCACCCAGCGTCTGCGGAGCTGGCAGCGTGCGCTGGTACAGTGTCGCCCATGGCTGGGAGGATTGCCGCCGGTATGGACGGTGACCTGGGTTTCACCTCCAGGAGCCTGCCCTCAGGAAAACCCGGTCTGGTTTAGTGCAGTAGGCCAGCGTACGGGAATATTTGTCCATCAGCCGGGAGAGGGCAATCTTTCACTGGCTGACTGGACAGGTCAGCACGAAGCCTCCGGGCGTATCAGCCGCCTGAGTCAGGCGTTATGGCTTGATAGTCTACTGGGCTGGCAGGCAAAACATGTCGGCGGTTTGCTCAATGAGCAACAGGGCGAACTTCCTGCCCTCAGACCTTGTGCGCAGGGTTTCTGCATGGTGCCCATCAACGGGTTGCCCGACAATCTCTGGCAGCAGCATATTGCCAGCATCACCGCACTGCCACCGGATAATCGACTCTCTGCGGCATCTTTCCCTTTGCCTGAAAGGTTGCTTTCGGCTCTGCCTCGTCGCCGAGGTGTCAGCCGACAGATGGTGTTCTGGCGTTATGCCGGTTTGTCAGGCGGGATCTTCCTCGTGCTGGCGATGCTGGCATCCTTTACCAACAACCAGAATCTGATCCGCAACGTGGGCGATCATCTTGCGCTTTACCACCGTCTGACTGGCGAACCGCCAGAGCCAAAATTCCAGGCCCAGCAGCGCCTGCGGCTTGACAGCAACCAGCTGGACGACTGGCAGCGCCAGGGGGAACCGCTGCGTTATCGCATGGCGCTCTATCAGGGACTACGGCTGGTGGCGCCGGTTGAAGCGGCGCTCCATGACTGGGCGATGCCAGCCCCGCCACCGCCGCCAGCACCGATTATCCAGAACATAGTACAGAGTCCGAAGACCGTTCGTCTTGACGGCATGTCACTGTTCGATCCCGGTAAGTCTGCGCTGAAACCGGGCTCTGACAAAGTGCTGATCAATTCGCTGGTAGGCATTAAGGGCAGACCTGGGGGGCTGATAGTGATTTCCGGTCATACCGACAATACCGGCAATAACGCGTTGAACCAAAAGCTCTCTCTGGCGCGTGCCGAAGCGGTACGTGACTGGATTAGAGATACGGGAGATATCCCGGACAGCTGTTTTGCAGTGCAGGGATTTGGCGACAGCCGCCCTGTGGCATCAAACGATACACCGGAAGGGCGTGCGCGCAACCGGCGTGTTGAAATCCGTCTGGTTCCACAGGCTGATGCCTGTCAGGCACCGGACACAACCTCAGCGTCATTGCAGGATGATGACGTGAATTTTAATCAAATGGAGAAGTAAATTATGGCAATTCCTGTTTATCTTTGGCTGAAAGACGACGGCGGCGCGGACATTAAAGGATCTGTGGACGTTAAAGACCGCGAAGGCAGCATTGAAGTCGTGGCTCAGGAACATAACCTGTACATCCCAACCGACAACAACACCGGTAAACTGACCGGTACGCGTATCCATACTCCGTTCCTGTTCACCAAGGAAATCGATTCATCCAGCCCGTATCTGTACAAAGCGGTGACCACCGGACAGACGCTGAAAACAGCGGAATTCAAATGGTACCGCATCAACGATGCAGGCCAGGAAGTGGAGTATTTCAACACCACGCTGGAAAACGTGAAAGTAGTGAAAGTAAATCCAGTAATGCATGACATCAAGAACCCGTCATACGAGAAACACAATCACCTGGAGCAGCTTGAACTGCGCTACGAAAAAATCACCTGGACCTACAAAGACGGCAACATCATTCATTCAGATTCCTGGAATGAACGTGCCACTGCGTAAGTGACTGACGGGCAGTGAGAGCTGCCCGCCCTTTTATATTTTTGCTGAGCCTCTGCCAGAGCGGAAGTTCAGCAAAAAACTCACAACCTGCCGACCTGCCTGTTTGATGCGCTTTGACCAGCAAATAGCGATAGGCGGTAGCGTGCCCGGGAAAAATTAAGAGAGATAAAAATGGAAAATCCAGCAATGCTGCTACGTCGTCTCAACCCTTACTGTGCTCGCGCGCTTGAGGGCGCCGCCAGCCTGTGTCAGACCCGCGCCCACGCGGAAATTTTACCGGAACACTGGCTCCTGAAATTACTGGAGCAGGGAGAGGGCGATCTGACGGTGCTGGCGCGTCGTTATGAGTGGGATATGGATGCACTCTGGCAGGACTTGCTGTGCTGGCTGGATACGCTGCCACGCTCCGTCCGCGGACGGCCTCAACTGTCCGACTCATTACAGTCGCTGTTGAAACAGGCCTGGATGTACGCTTCCCTGGAAGGTTGCGACCATATCCGTAGCGCCCACTTACTGGCCGCCATGACCGATACGCCTAAATTATTGTGCTGTGAAGGCCTATGGCCACTCTTTACGCTGGGTCGGAGTCAGCTGGAACGCCTGCGTCCGCTGCTGGATGCCCAGTCAGATGAACGCCCGGAAATGCAGCGGGAAGAGGAACTGACACAGCAGCACAGCAGCGCGGTAGACTTAACCGGGCATCCCACCGGTGCCGAAAGCCAGGACGGCGAGCTTTCTCCGGCGCTTCAGCAAGCGCTGGATAAATTTACTCTTGATGTGACCGCGAAAGCGAAAGAAGGCCATATTGATCCGGTCTTTGGCCGTGATACTGAAATCCGTCAGATGGTCGATATCCTCTCCCGCCGCCGTAAAAACAACCCGATTCTGGTGGGTGAGCCTGGGGTGGGTAAAACCGCGCTGGTGGAAGGTCTGGCGCTGCGCATTGCCGAGGGCAATGTCCCTGAAAGCCTGAAAACCGTGATTGTCAGAACCCTGGATTTGGGGCTGTTACAGGCCGGAGCCGGCGTCAAAGGTGAGTTTGAACAGCGTCTGAAAAATGTCATTGAAGCGGTACAACAGTCGCCGACCCCGATCCTGTTATTTATTGATGAAGCCCACACTATTATTGGCGCAGGTAATCAGGCAGGCGGAGCGGATGCCGCTAACCTGCTGAAACCCGCCCTGGCGCGCGGTGAACTGCGTACCATCGCAGCTACCACCTGGTCTGAATATAAACAGTATTTTGAGCGTGATGCTGCTCTTGAACGCCGCTTCCAGATGGTGAAAGTCGACGAGCCGGATGATGATACTGCCTGTCTGATGCTCAGAGGCCTGAAGTCCCGCTATGCGGAGCATCACGGCGTGCATATTACCGATGATGCGGTTCGTGCGGCGGTTACCCTCTCGCGCCGTTACCTGACTGGCCGTCAGCTGCCGGATAAAGCCGTAGACCTGCTGGATACCGCCGCGGCACGTGTGCGTATGAGCCTTGATACCGTGCCGGAATCGCTGGTGCGCCTGAAAGCACAGCAGACAGCGCTGACCCTGGAAGAGCAGGCGTTGCTGGAAGATATCGCCGTTGGCGGTGATTCGCACGGTGAACGACTGGCGACTATCGAGAGGCAGCGTATCGCCCTCGGCGATGATATTGATACTCAGGAACAGCGTTTTAGCGCAGAAAAGGCGCTGGCTGAACAGCTGATGGCCTGCCGTCAGGATATCAGCCGCCAGGCCGATATTCATGCTCTGCAACAGCAGCTAAATACTCTTCAGCAGGAGAGTGCTCTGGTTCAGGTGGATGTCAGCACCCGAACAGTGGCGAATGTTATCGCTGACTGGACCGGCGTTCCGCTCTCTTCACTGATGAAGGATGAGCAGACAGAACTGCTAACCCTTGAAGATGCCATCGGCAAACGGGTTGTCGGCCAGGAAATCGGTCTGAATGCGATTGCCCAGCGACTGCGGGCGGCGAAAACCGGCCTGACGTCAGAAAA
>Ga0308165_1003968_pt1 | contig 15187 bp, 14 predicted proteins | sample PhyWR2_FD_201032 | JGI IMG/M metagenome (GOLD analysis project Ga0308165, IMG submission 201032) | Phyllosphere microbial communities from UC Gill Tract Community Farm, Albany, California, United States - DLSLW.R2 | ecosystem: Host-associated > Plants > Phyllosphere > Unclassified | place: USA...
CGGTCGCGCAAATCTTGCCCATACGCTTGCCCTTTTCGCCACGACATGATCGATGACCTCCAAATCAGCCTTGGATTGACCTTGCCGCTCTCAGTTCCTTTGCTGGTTAAAACGAAACCGCTCTAGCGCAACCTGAAGCAGCGGGCGCTACGCTACGGTAGTGCCGCAATACAGCCCAGGCCGGGTTTGCGCCTCTCGCTCGCCATCACTCGCCCAGGTAGGCGGCGCGCACGCGCGGGTCGTCCAGCAGCGCCTTGGCCTCGCCGTTCATGGTGATGTTGCCCGACTCCATCACATAGCCCCGGTTGGCAATGCCCAGCGCGCGGCTGGCGTTCTGCTCGACCAGCACCACGGTCATGCCCAGCTTGGACACATCGCGCACTACTTCAAAAATCTTGTCCACCATGATCGGCGACAGGCCCATCGACGGCTCGTCGAGCAGCAGCACCTTCGGGCGGCTCATCAGCGCGCGGCCCATGGCCAGCATCTGCTGCTCGCCCCCGGACATGGTGCCGGCCAGCTGGTCCTTGCGCTCGCGCAGGCGCGGAAACAGCACGAACATCTTCTCGATGTCGGCGGCAATGCCGGCCTTGTCGCTGCGGATGTAGGCGCCCATCTGCAGGTTTTCGGTGATGGTCATGCGGGCAAAGACGCCGCGCCCCTCGGGCACCATCGCCAGGCCTTCCTTGACCAGATCCCAGGCGCCCCGCCCCTTGATGCTCTTGCCCAGGTATTCGATGTCGCCGCCCAGCATCGGCAGGCCGCCGGTGATGGCCTTCATGGTGGTGGTCTTGCCGGCGCCGTTGGAGCCGATGAGCGTGACCAGTTCGCCGTCGTGGACCTCGAAGTCGATGCCCTTGACCGCCTGGATGCCGCCGTAGGCCACTTTCAGGCCGGTGACTTTGAGAAGTGTGGTTGCCATGCTTGTTGTTCCCTTTAGTGGCCTGCGCCCAGGTAGGCAGTGATCACTTTTTCGTTTTTCTGCACCTCGGCCGGCACGCCCTCGGCGATCTGCTTGCCGTAGTCGAGCACCGTCACGCGGTCGCACAGGCCCATGACCAGCTTCACGTCGTGCTCGATCAGCAAGATGGTGCGGTTGTCCTTGCGGATGCGGTCGATCAGCTCGCGCAGCTGGACCTTTTCGGTGGCGTTCATGCCGGCGGCCGGCTCGTCCAGCGCGATCAGCTGCGGGTCGGTGGCCAGCGCCCGGGCGATCTCCAGCCGGCGCTGGTCGCCGTAGCTCAGCGTGCGCGCCTTGAAGTCGGCGTATTTGCCGATGCCCACGTAGTCGAGCAACTCCTGCGCGCGCTGGGCGATCTCGCCCTCCTCGCGCTTGAAGCCGGGCGTGCGAAAGATCGCGCCCAGCAGCCCGGAATGCGTGCGCACGTGGCGCCCGACCATCACGTTCTCCAGCGCCGTCATGTCGGCAAACAGGCGGATGTTCTGGAAGGTGCGGGCAATGCCGGCCTTGGCCACTTCATGCACCGCCGTCGGCTGATAAGGCGCGCCGGCCAGCTCGAACGAGCCGCTGTCGGGCGTGTAGAGGCCCGTCAGCACATTGAAAAACGTGGTCTTGCCCGCGCCGTTGGGGCCGATCAGGCCGTAGACCTGGCCGCGCTCGATCTTGATGCCCACGTCGCTCAGCGCCTGCAGGCCGCCAAAACGCTTGGAGACGCCCGAGACATTCAGAATGGTTTCGCTCATGTCCTGCCTTCTTTAGGGGTTGATGGACTGGATGGGGTCTTTGCCGGGGCGCTTGTTCAGTGACTTGCCGTGCTCGTGCGAAGGCCACAGCCCGCGCGGGCGCATCAGCATGATGGTGATCATGGCCAGCGCGATCAGGAGCTGGCGCAGGATGGACGAGTCCAGGCGGCCGTCGGTCATGGCCTGCAGCGGGCCGGCCACGTGGCGCAGCACCTCGGGCAGCGCGGCCAGCAGCAGCGCGCCCAGAATGACGCCGGGCAGGTGCCCGATGCCGCCCAGCACCACCATGGCGACGATCATCACCGACTCCATCAGGCTGAACGACTCGGGCGAGACGAAACCCTGGAACGAGGCGAACATCGCGCCGGAGACGCCGCCAAATGTGGCGCCCATGCCGAAGGCCAGCAGCTTCATGTTGCGCGTGTTGATGCCCATCGCCTTGGCGGCGATCTCGTCCTCGCGTATCGCCATCCAGGCGCGGCCGATGCGCGAGTTCTGCAGCCGGTGGCACAGGATGACCGAGAAGATCACCAGCGCCAGGAACAGGTAGTAGTACATCGAAACCGAGGTGAACTCGATGCCGAAAAAGTTGTGCGTCTTGCCCAGGTCGAAGCCGAAGAACTTCATCGAGTCGATCTGGCTGATGCCCTTGGGGCCGTTGGTCAGGTTGATCGGGCGATCCAGGTTGTTCAGGAACACGCGGATGATCTCGCCAAAACCCAGCGTGACGATGGCCAGGTAGTCGCCGCGCAGCTTGAGCGTCGGCGCGCCCAGCAAAATGCCGAACAGCCCGGCCAGCGCGGCGGCCAGCGGAATCGTCGCCCAGATCGGCAGGTGCAGCCCCTCGGGGAAGTTGGCGGCCACCCAGGGAAAGGCCTCGGCCAGGTGCGGCGAGCCCAGCAGCGCGAACAGGTAGGCGCCCACGGCAAAAAAGGCGACATAGCCCAGGTCGAGCAGGCCGGCGTAGCCGACCACGATGTTCAGCCCGAGCGCCAGCAGCACGTAAAGCAGCGCCATGTCCACAATCCGCACCCAGGCGTTGCCGCCTTGCTGCAGCAGGATGGGCAGCACCAGCAAGGCCAGCGCCGCAATCAGGAAGGTGGCCAGTTTTTTGGTTTTCATCATCATTTTTCCTTGTGTGTCAGTTCACTTCGGCCCGGGCCTCACGCCCGGTCCGCCACACGCTCGCCCAGCAGGCCCGAGGGGCGCAGCGTGAGCACGAAAATCAGCACGATAAAGGCGAAGATGTCCGAGTACTGGCTGCCCAGCACGCCGCCGGTCAGCGGGCCGATGTAGCCCGCGCCGATGGCCTCGATGAGGCCGAGCAGAATGCCGCCCAGCACCGCGCCGCCCAGGTTGCCGATGCCGCCGAACACGGCGGCAGTGAAGGCCTTCAGGCCGGGCAGAAAGCCCATGGTGTGCTGCACGGTGCCGTAGTTGGAGGCATACATCACGCCGGCCAGCGCGGCCAGGACGGCGCCGATGATGAAGGTGGCGGAAATCACCGTGTCGGGCCGCACGCCCATCAGCGCGGCCACGCGCGGGTTCTCGGCCGTGGCCCGCATCGCGCGGCCGAGCTTGGTGTAGTTGACCAGCCACATCAGCACCGCCAGCGACACGGCGGTCGCGCCCAGGATGAACAGCTGCGTGACGGTGATGACGGCCCCGCCGATCTGGAACGGCTCGGACGGCAGCAGCGTCGGATAAGGCTTGTAGTTGGGCTTCCAGATGATCATGGCCAGCGTCTGCAGCAGCAGCGACATGCCGATGGCGGTGATCAGCGGCGCCAGCTTGGGGCTGTTGCGCAGCGGCCGGTAGGCGACCTTTTCAATCGTGAAATTGAGCGCGCCGCACACCACGAAGGCGATCAGCAGCGAGATCAGGAGCATCAGCCAGCCGGGCGTGCCGGGCATGGATTCCTGCATCCAGCCGATGATGGTCCAGCTGGTCAGCGCGCCAACCATGAGCACCTCGCCATGCGCGAAATTGATCAGGTTGATGATCCCGTAAACCATGGTGTAACCCAAGGCGATCAGGGCGTACATGCTGCCCAGCACCAGTCCGTTGATGATCTGCTGTAGCAAAACTTCCATAACTCGCTCCGTTTTATTGAATAAGCCAACTCTGCTTGCGCCACGCGCCGATGGGATCGCCATCAGCACGTGCGAGTTAACAAAAAGCCCGCCTCTTTCCCGTGCGAATAACGGGGGAAGGTGGCGAGCTGATGCGCAAATTGTAGCCACACGGCTCTAGCGAGAATCGCGCCAGCAAACAAGTTTTTTTCGGGTTAACCCTTGCGGAATTTGTTTTTAGCGGCCAATCCGCGACTTATCAGCAGGATTTGTGCTACATCAGTTTTTCTGATGGTTTTTTGCCTTCAGCTCCTTCAGCTTATCGGCAATCTTGATTTCCAGACCCCGGTTGACCGGCCGGTAAAAGCCCGGCGCAGCCATGCCTTCGGGCCAATAGTTCTCGCCGGCGGCAAAGCCGCCCTCCTCGTCGTGGGCATAGCGGTAGTTTTTGCCATAGTCCAGCGCCTGCATGAGCTTTGTTGGTGCGTTGCGCAAATGCAGCGGTACCGGCCGGGTGCCATCGCGCTGCACGAAAGCCTTGGCCTCGTTGAAGGCGGCATACACCGCATTTGACTTGGGCGCCACCGCCAGATAGACCACGCACTGCGCCAGCGCCAGCTCGCCCTCGGGCGATCCCAGGCGCTCATACACCTCGGCCGCGTCCAGCGCCAGTCTGAGGGCGCGCGGATCGGCCAGGCCGATGTCCTCGCTGGCGATGCGGATCAGGCGGCGCGCCAGGTAGCGCGGCTGCGCACCGCCATCGAGCATGCGCGTGAACCAGTAGAGGGCGGCATCCGGGTCCGAGCCGCGCACCGACTTGTGCAGCGCCGAGATGGTGTCGTAGAACTGCTCGCCGCCCTTGTCGTAGCGGCGCAGGCGCTCGCCCAGCACCCGCAGCAGCCAGTCGTCGCGCACGGTGCTGATCTGTTCCGTCCGGGCCGCGACGCTGAGCGATTCGAGCGTGTTGAGCAGGCGCCGGGCATCGCCGTCGGCATAGGCGACCAGCCGGTCAACAGCCTCATCCGCTATTGTTTCAATAGCATCCAGCGCATGCTCGGCAAGGGCCCGGGCAACTATTTGCTTGAGATCGTCCTCGGTCAGCGGCTTGAGCACATACACCACGGCGCGCGACAGCAGGGCCGAATTCACCTCGAACGACGGGTTTTCGGTGGTCGCGCCGATGAAGGTGAACAGGCCGCTCTCGACGTGCGGCAAGAAAGCATCCTGCTGGCTCTTGTTGAAGCGATGCACTTCATCGACAAAGACAATCGTGCGCCGCCCGCCTTGCGCCTGCCAGATGCTGGCCTGCTCGACCGCTTCGCGGATGTCCTTGACGCCGCCGAGCACGGCGGAAATGGTGATGAAATGCGCGTCGAAACTGCCGGCCATCAGCCGGGCAATCGTTGTCTTGCCCACGCCGGGCGGCCCCCAGAGGATGCAGCTGTGCGGCTGGCCCGACTCGAACGCGATGCGCAGCGGCAGGCCTTCGCCGAGCAAATGCTGCTGGCCGATGACCTCGCCCAGATTTTTCGGCCGCAGGCGCTCGGCCAGGGGAATGTGAGAAGGGTTTTTTGCCATGAGGATTGCCGCCTGGCCGGTTGCGGGCGCGCCGCGCTGCCGCGCAGCGCCAAGCCCCGGGTTTTTTCAATGCCTACTGCCGGATCACGTCCGCGCCCTTGGGCGGCTTGAACTGGAACGTGTCGCCGGGCAGGGCCGGATTGACTTGCACCTGGCTGAAACTCAGCACCGAGCGCTGGCCAAAGCTGTCGAGAATTTCAAGCGCGGCCAGTTCGGCCGGCTTGCCCGCCGGCATCTCGCCGGCGCGAAAGCCGACGCGCACGGCCTGCAACTGGCCGTCCCTGGCCTTGGGCGTGGCAACCACCCATTGCAGGCCGTCCTTTTCAGGTGCGGCGGCCAGCGTGAAATCGGACTGCAGGGCGCGCAGGTCGGGCGCGGCGGCAATCAGGGCTGCCGGCGTCGAGCCCAGCGCGGCCGCCTGCTTGCGCGCCGTGACCTGGTTCAGGTCGGCGTCGTAAAGCCAGAGCGTCTGGCCGTCGGCGACGATGGTTTGCTCGAACGGTTTCTTGTAGAGGAACCGGAAGCGGTTGGGCCGCGAGAATTCAAACGTGCCGCTGGAGGTCTTGCTGCGCGCGCTCTGGCCCTCTTTGGCCGGTGCCGTCACGACCTGGGTGAAGTCGGCTCGGCCGCTGTGCACGCCCTTGACGAAACTTTCAAGGCTTTCCAGACCGTTTGCGCACGCTGCGCCTGCGCAGGCAGCTATTAAAACTGTAGCAAAAAAATGCTTCATCGACATTACTCCGCCCGTGCGGGCACCAGGATTTCGCGCTGGCCGCTGCCGCTCATGGCGCTGACGAGGCCGGCGTTTTCCATGTCCTCGACCAGGCGCGCGGCGCGGTTGTAGCCGATCTTGAGGTGGCGCTGCACCAGCGAAATGCTGGCCTTGCGGTTTTTCAGCACCACTTCGACCGCCTGGTCGTACATTGGATCCTTCTCGCCGCCGCCCTCACCCGCCAGGTCAGCGCCGCCCTCGGCATCGACCGTGCCGCCTTCGAGCACGCCGTCGATGTAGTTCGGCTCGCCCTGCGCTTTCAGAAAGGCCACGACCCGATGCACCTCGTCATCGCTGACGAACGCGCCATGCACGCGGATCGGAAAACCCGTGCCGCTGGGCATGTAGAGCATGTCGCCCATGCCCAGAAGGGCCTCGGCGCCCATCTGGTCCAAAATCGTGCGGCTGTCGATCTTGCTGCTGACCTGGAACGACAGGCGCGTCGGGATGTTGGCCTTGATCAGGCCGGTGATCACGTCCACGCTCGGGCGCTGCGTGGCCAGCACCAGATGGATGCCGGCGGCGCGCGCCTTTTGCGCTAGGCGCGCGATCAGCTCCTCGATCTTCTTGCCGACCACCATCATCAGGTCGGCCAGCTCGTCGATAACCACGACGATATAGGGCAGACGCTCCAGCGGCTCGGGCTCTTCGGGTGTGAGGCTGAAGGGGTTGTAGATGAACTCCTCGCGCTCGGTGGCCTCGTCGATCTTGAGGTTGTAGCCGGCCAGGTTGCGCACGCCCAGCTTGCTCATCAGCTTGTAGCGCTTTTCCATCTCGGCCACGCACCAGTTCAAGCCGTGTGCGGCTTGCTTCATGTCGGTGACCACCGGCGCTAAGAGGTGTGGAATGCCCTCATAGACGCTCATCTCCAGCATCTTCGGGTCGATCAGCAAGAGCCGCACGTCGCGCGCGTCGGCCTTGTACAAAAGGCTCAAAATCATCGCGTTGATGCCCACCGACTTGCCCGAGCCGGTGGTGCCGGCCACCAGGCAGTGGGGCATCTTTGCCAAGTCGGCCACGACCGCATGGCCGGCGATGTCCTTGCCCAGGCCGATGGTGAGCATCGAGGGCGCGTCGTTGTAGGCTTGCGAGCCCAAAATTTCGCTCAGCTTGATCGACTGGCGCTTGGCGTTGGGCAGCTCCAGCGCCATGTAGTTCTTGCCGGGAATGGTCTCGATGACGCGGATCGAGACCAGGCTGAGCGCCCGGGCCAGATCCTTGGCCAGCGTGACGACCTGCGAGCCCTTGACGCCCGTGGCCGGCTCGATTTCATAGCGCGTGATGACAGGACCCGGCGCTGCGGCGACGACGCGCACCTCGACGCCAAAGTCCTTGAGCTTCTTCTCGATCAGGCGCGAGGTCATCTCCAGCGTCTCCGAGGCGACGCTTTCCTGCTTGAGCAAGGCGGTGTCCAGCAGGCTGACCTGCGGCAGGCGCGTGTCGGACGGCAAGGAGGTGGCCTGCGCCACCGAAGCCATGGGCGCAACCGGCAGGGCCGCTGCTGCAGCGGCAGGCCATGAGGCTGCTGCGGCAGGCGCTGGAGCCGAAGCGGCTGATACGGTTCGCGCCGGGGATGGCGCTGCTGCTGCCACTGCCGCCGCTGCCGGTGGCGGCACGGACGGCGCTGGCGGACGGGCCTTGACGACGCGCTCGCTCTTGGGCAGCTCGGCCACCGGGGGCTTGATGATGACCGGCACCGGGTGCAGCACCTCGATCTCGATGCGCTCGTCGCTCAGGGTTTCCTCGCGCTCGCGGGCGGCTTTCTTGCCGACGGCCAGGTCTTGGGCCACTTCGCGTTTTTCGCGGCGCAGGGCAATGAGGCTGTCGATCCGCGCGCCCAGCGTCAGGGCCACGCGCGCCCAGGAAAAGTTGAAGACGCCGGCCACCGCAATCACGCCCAGCGCAATGAACACCAGGCCGGAGCCGGCAAAGCCCAGCCATTTCACGCCCAGATTGCCCAGCACATAGCCGATCACGCCGCCCGCATGGCCTGGCAGCCTGAATTCGAACCGGTACAGGCGCGACCACTCCAGCGCCGCGCTGACCGCCAGCAGCAGCAGCAAGCCCAGCCAGAAGCGGATGCGGCTGGAGACGCCCAGAGGGCTGAAATCGCCACGCAGCCCGCGCGTCACCGACAGCAGCCAGGCGCGAAAGCCGGCGGCCAACGCCCACCAGACGGAAAAGCCCAGCAGGAAATAGCTGGCGTCGGCCACCCAGGCGCCCAGGTGGCCGCCCCAGTTACGGGCCGCCTGGCTGCCGCTGGCCACCTCCGGGTTGCCCGAGGTGGACCAGGCGGCATCCTGCGGCGAGTAGCTCAGCAGCGCGGCCATCCAGAGGATCAGGCCGACCAGCCCAAGAATCAGGCCGACTTCACGGGTAAAGCGTTTGAAACCGCCGGGCTCGGGCGCGGCAGTGGAATTTCTGGAGTTCAGGGTATCGAGCGAGTAAGTCATAAACGGGTCTCAGAGCTTAACGCAGTTGGACGGCGCTTTGCGCGCCAGCCCGCGTCTGAAACTGTAAGCCCCGCTCCATCAGCTAAGCGAATCAAGATGCTGCCTGACCAGCAACGAGCCGTCGTCCTGCGTTGCAATGAAGCCACGCTCTTCCAGATCCTTCATGACCCGGCTGACCATTTCACGCGAGGCGCCCACCATCTTCGCCAAGTCCTGGCGCGACACCTTGCCAGGAATCATGCCGTGGCCATCCGCCTGGCTGAGGCTTTCTCCTGCGAACTCCAGCAGCACCTTGGCCACGCGGCCATACACATCCATCAAGGCCAGCGACTCGATCTTGCGGTCCGCCACGCGCAGGCGCTGCACCAGCCCCCGGAGCACTGCATACGCCATGGAATCGGTTTCGGGCAGGCAATTGTTGAATTCCTGCTGCCCCAGGATCAGCACATCGGTCTGCATCTCCGCCAATACCGAGGCCGAATGGGGCTGCTGGTCGATCAGGCTCATCTCGCCCACGTAATCGCCCGAATGCAGGGTGGCCAGAATCACTTCGCGTCCGCGCGCATCACTGCTGACCACCCGGGCACGGCCGGTCAGGATGATGGCCAGCGCATTGGACTGCTTGCCCTGCTCGACGATGGTTTCGCCGCGCTTGTAGCGGCGCTTGACCACGGCGCTGGCCACCAAAGCGGCCTGGCTGGCGGTCAGCTTTGAAAAAAGCGGCACCCGGCGGATCAGGTCCAGGCTGGAAACCATGGTGGCGCTCATGACCATGCCTTTGCGGCCCCGGCGGCGACAGCGATCCGGTGAGTTCTTACAATGGCCGCGCTTTCGCAGAAAAAAGATGTTGTCAACGTTTCTTACCTTGGCTAGAGCACATACATACGCGAACACGCGACTTGACTCTACATGAGTTCCAACAATTCCATCGGGTCTTCAACCATGAAACATTCAAGAGTCCTTATTCTCGGCTCAGGCCCCGCAGGCTATACCGCCGCCGTGTATGCGGCACGCGCCAACCTCAAGCCCGTGCTGGTGACCGGCATGGCCCAGGGCGGCCAGCTCATGACCACCACCGAAGTGGACAACTGGCCCGCCGACGTCCATGGCGTCCAGGGGCCGGAGCTGATGCAGCGCTTTCTGGCGCACGCCGAGCGCTTCAACACCGAGATCATTTTTGACCACGTCAACCAGGTCAACCTGAGCCAGCGGCCCTTTATCCTGACCGGCGACAGCGGCACTTACTCCTGCGACACCCTCATTATCGCCACCGGCGCTTCGGCCAAGTACCTCGGGTTGCCCTCGGAGACAGCTTTCATGGGACGCGGCGTTTCGGGCTGCGCCACGTGCGATGGCTTCTTCTACCGCGGCCAGGAAGTGTGCGTCGTGGGCGGCGGCAACACGGCGGTCGAGGAAGCGCTGTACCTGTCCAACATTGCCAGCAAGGTCACGCTGGTGCACCGCCGCGACACCTTCAAGGCCGAAGCCATTTTGATCGACAAGCTGCACGAGAAGGTCGCCGCCGGAAAGATCGAGCTCAAGCTGCACCACACGCTTGACGAGGTGCTGGGCGATACATCCGGCGTCACGGGCGTGCGCCTGAAGAGCACTCAGACCGGCGCTACCGAGGATCTGGCGCTCACAGGCTGCTTCATTGCCATCGGCCACCAGCCCAACACCGACATTTTCGCCGGCCAGCTGGAGATGAAGGACGGCTACATCATGACCAGGACCGGCCTGGAAGGAATGGCCACCATGACCAGCGTTGCGGGCGTGTTTGCCGCTGGCGATGTGCAGGACCACATCTACCGCCAGGCCATCACCAGCGCTGGCACCGGCTGCATGGCGGCGCTGGACGCACAGCGTTTCCTGGAGCAGAACGAATAGAAAAACGCGGCCACATCCGCTTGGCGACTGGCGGATTGAAGGCCTTCAGCGCCTGCATTCACAGGGGCCGAGAAAGCGCCTATTTTGGATAATTTTCTTTTCGGGCTATAATTTATGGCTTGGCTGAGCATTCGTAGGGTCTGTCCAGCACGGACCCGGCGGGTTTTTTCAGCATCCTATTTTCCAAATTTTTTACGGAGAGTGCGCTCATGGCACGCGTCTGTCAGGTAACGGGCAAAGGCCCGATGGTGGGAAACAATGTTTCTCACGCAAACAACAAAACCAAGCGTCGGTTCATGCCCAACCTGCAGTACCGCCGTATCTGGGTCGAAAGCGAAAAGCGTTTCGTTCGCCTTCGCATCACCGCAGCCGGTCTGCGCTTGATTGACAAAAACGGCATCGATGCAGTCCTGGTGGACCTTCGTGCACGCGGTGAAGTCTAAGGAGAACCATCATGGCTAAAGGCGGACGCGAAAAAATCAAGCTGCAATCGACAGCTGGCACCGGTCACTTCTATACGACCGACAAAAACAAGAAAACCACCCCTGAAAAAATGCTGATCATGAAATTTGATCCCAAGGCACGCAAGCATGTGGAATACAAGGAAATGAAGCTGAAGTAATTCAGCTCGATTTCCGCAACGCCGCAGACGCGTTGCTCAGAAAACCCGCTGGTTTCCGGCGGGTTTTTTTATTTCCGGATGGCACTGGCAATGGATTCATTGCTGGACGTTTCCGCCCTCGGCTCGAAACGAAAAAGCCGCCGCAGCGGCTTGAAGATCGTTTAAAAATGACAGGCTGCCGCTGGAGCCGAACCAGCTCAGGCAGCGCGCGCAGCCCGCAGACGCATCGAGAAATCGCGCAGCGCCGCAATGCCGCTTTCCTCTGCTCGGTGACACCAGCCCTGCAAGTCAACGGCCAGTTGCTCCCGCGAGGCTGAAGTGCTTAGCCACATCTGGCGCAATTCCTCGCGCATCGTGACCATCTTGTCGAGCACCGGATGCTCGGCGCGAACCTGGGCAATGTGTGGCTTGGCGGCGGCAGGCACCTTGTCCTCGTCGCGGTGCAGCCAGCGATTGGCCATGCGCAGTTTGGACACATCGGCCTTTTGCGCCTTGAGCAGCGCGATCTCGGCCTTGCCAGCCAGGCGCAGTTCGCGCGCATAACCGGCCATCACCTCGTAGCGGTGGGCAATCAAGGCCTCCAGCGTCTTCTCATCGGCCGCCGGCTGGACGGCGCCCAGGCGAAGCTTGGGCGGCACTTTCTTCACCGATGCCAGGCCGACCAGTTCCATGGCGCGGATGTAGCCCCAGCCGATGTCGAATTCATAGGGCTTGACCGAGAATTTGGCCGAGGTCGGGTAGGTGTGGTGGTTGTTGTGCAGTTCCTCGCCGCCAATAATCACGCCCCAGGGCGAGACGTTGGTGCTGGCATCAGCCGCCTCGAAGTTGCGGTAGCCCCAGTAGTGGCCGATGCCGTTGATGATGCCGGCCGCCGTGATCGGAATCCACATCATCTGCACCGCCCAGACGCTCAGGCCCGCCGCGCCGAACAGCGCCAGGTCGATGATCAGCATCAGACCCACGCCCTGCCAGCTGTAGCGGGTGTAGAGCTTGCGTTCGATCCAGTCGTCGGGCGTACCCCGGCCGTACTTGGCCAGGGTTTCCTTGTTTTTCGTTTCAGCGCGGTACAGCTCGGCGCCGGTCCAGAAAACCGTCTTGATGCCGTGCGCATGCGGACTGTGCGGGTCGTCCAGGGTTTCGCATTTGGCATGGTGCTTGCGGTGCACGCCGACCCATTCCTTGGTCACCTGGCCAGTGGTCAGCCAAAGCCAGAAGCGAAAGAAATGCGACGGAATGGCATGCAGGTCGAGCGCCCGGTGCGCCTGGTGCCGGTGCAGGTACAGCGTCACGCTGACAATGGTGATGTGTGTCACCAACAGGGTATAGAGAACAATCTGCCACCAGTTCGCGGCAACCAGGCCATGCGCCAGCCACTCAAGGGCGGCATCCAACAAAAACATAGAAGGTCCTTCAAGTAAGCCGCGCCGCCCCGTTTCCAGGGTTGTCTCAGGGCGTCAAGCAACCCTTGATTATAAATTGACGCGCGCCAAACCCGAAGACCCTTCAACCAACTCGCCAGGCTCGAACACTTGCGGCGCCCGATAACCAGGCGGGCGCCTTGGTGCGCGCCGCGCCTGAAAAATCCAGCGATTTTTCAAGACGCTGGCGCAACGGCGCAGGGCTGCGCGTTCAGGTTTTCTGCCAGACGGCGGCAAAGAAGCCGTCGGTGTGGTGCAGATAGGGCCACAGCCGCAGGTAAGGCCCACTGCACAGCGTTTCGGCCCGCTCGACGCCCACATGCGTCAGCAGCGGCCCGGCTTCCAATTGCTGAAAGCCTGGATTGGCGGCGCCGAAGGCCTCGGCAATCGCCTCGTTCTCGTCGCGCAGGATGCTGCAGGTGGCATACACCAGCCGCCCACCCGGCTTGACCAGCCGCGCAGCGCTTTGCAGGATGGCGGTCTGCTTGGCCTTCAGTTCCTCGATGGCCTTGGGGCTCTGGCGCCACTTCAGGTCCGGGTTGCGCCGCAGCGTGCCCAGTCCCGAGCACGGCGCATCGACCAGCACCCGGTCGATCTTGCCGGCCAGGCGCTTGATGCGCTCGTCGCGCTCGTGGGCGATGGCCACCGGGTGCACGTTGGACAGCCCGCTGCGCGCCAGGCGGGGTTTCAGCGCCGCCAGCCGGTGCGCCGAGGTGTCAAAGGCGTAGAGCCGCCCGGTGGTGCGCATGGACGCGCCCAGCGCCAGCGTCTTGCCGCCCGCGCCGGCGCAGAAATCGACCACCATCTCGCCGCGCTTGGCGTCCACCAGCAGCGCCAGCAGCTGCGAGCCTTCGTCCTGCACCTCGATCGCGCCGCGCTTGAAGGCGTCCACGTTCGCCAGCTGCGGCTTGCCCTCCAGGCGCAGGCCCCAGGGCGAATAGGGCGTTGCTACGGTTTTGATAGCTACCCGCGCAAGCTCCTTCTGCACTTCAGCCCGTTTATCCTTCAAGGTGTTGACGCGCAGGTCAAGCCCGGCCGGCGCATTGAGGCTTTCGACCAGCGGCCAGAAATCCTCGCCCAGCTGGCTTTTGAGCGGCTCGACCAGCCACTGCGGCAGGTTGTGGCGGTGCAGCTCCATCAGATCGGCCGGCTTGACCTGGTCGCAGCGCGCAAGCCAGTCCTGCTCCTGGTCGGTGAGCGCGCCCATCAGGTAGTCGCGCGGCGCGGCAAAGCCCAGAATGGCCAGCCGGCGCTCCGGTACGCCGCTGCCGTGCTGGGCCATGTAGACGTAGAGATTTTTCTTGCGCAGCACGCCGTAGATGGTTTCGGCCACGGTGGCACGCTCGCGCGGGCCGAGCCGCAGTTCGCGGAAATAGCGCGACACCACCATATCGGCGGGATGGTCAAATTTGAGAACCTGCTTGAGAAGCTCGGTACAACAGTCGAGTAAGGCGTTAGGATGCATGCCCCCATTGTCCCACTGCCGCCGCCCGGCTTTTGCCTCCAGCCCCGATTGCCCATGCCAGAGCCCCTTCCCGCGCTGATCGAAATACCGCCCGGCCGCTACCGCCACTACAAGGGACTGCCGTACGAGGTGATCGGAACCGTGCGTCACAGCGAAACGCTGGAGCCGATGACGCTGTACCGCGCGCTCTACGGTGAGCGCGGTTTGTGGGTGCGTCCGGCGGCGATGTTTCTTGAAGACGTGGTGGCGGACGGCGTGCCCCAGCCGCGCTTCCAACGCGAGTCGGACTAGCGGGCCTGCCACCCCTTTGGATCGACGGCGCGTGCTAGCCGAACCAGGCGCTTCGCATTTCATCGGCGCGCATGGCGCAGCGCCACGCGCAACAGAAAACAACTCTTACAGACCGCGCAACCTGCTTGCCGGAGCGTCGGCCTATCATGAAAGTTCAGAGCTTTGTCTGTGCCACACAACTGCGGACAGGCTGGCAGGTCAACCAACCCGCGTATGCCCCTTTGTGCTGATGCGCTCGCAGCCCTGCGATGAGGGATCAGATGACTCCGAAGGAGGCGCGCCATGAAGCATGCATTCAAACCTTACGCCAGGGTCGCATGGCGGGTAGGGCTTTTTCAGTGTCTGGTGGCCATGGGCCTGACAGCCTGTGGTGGGGGTGGCGCAGGCGGCAGCGATGCTGCGGTCAATGCGTCCCAGGTAACGCTCGATACAGCGAGCGCGCTGCAGGTTGACGGGTGGATCCAGGCAGCGCCTTCTGCCGCAGCCACCTATGACGTGGTAATTCTCGAAGCCGCACCGCCTGTTTCAGCAGGTGCTACGGCAAGCGCTGCAAGCATCAATGCCACAGGCCAGGTCGCCTTCACAAGTTCTCGGGCGGACGGTCGCCATGCGCTGTTTTATGACGGCCAAACCATCCGCGACCTGGGGCTGGGCTATGCGGCTGCGGTCAACAATGCAGGACAAGTGGCCGGGGGCACCGACAGCACCGCCACCAGCCCGGCGCATGCGCTGCGCTGGACCACGGCTGGCCCTACCCCGGCTGCCGCAGTCGATCTCGGGGCGCCAGTCGGCGGAAGCTCACAAGCGACAGCGATCAATGCCGCCGGCCAGGTGGCAGGCTTGACCACCCTGCCGATCAATGAACCGACCCAATCCCATCCCTTCCTGTGGACCGAGCGGGCTGGGAGGGCCGATCTGGTCACGC
>Ga0308165_1003969_pt1 | contig 15179 bp, 12 predicted proteins | sample PhyWR2_FD_201032 | JGI IMG/M metagenome (GOLD analysis project Ga0308165, IMG submission 201032) | Phyllosphere microbial communities from UC Gill Tract Community Farm, Albany, California, United States - DLSLW.R2 | ecosystem: Host-associated > Plants > Phyllosphere > Unclassified | place: USA...
CGCCCTTTCACGGCGGTAACAGGGGTTCGAGTCCCCTAGGGGACGCCATTTGCGGGAATAGCTCAGTTGGTAGAGCACGACCTTGCCAAGGTCGGGGTCGCGAGTTCGAGTCTCGTTTCCCGCTCCAATTTAAGCAGTGTGGCCTTCGGGCGGCACTGAGTGAAACCAGGGCATGATCTTCGGATCTAACCTCTGGGCACTGAAATACACACCATGTGTTTCAGTAGCGTGTCCCCTTCGTCTAGTGGCCTAGGACACCGCCCTTTCACGGCGGTAACAGGGGTTCGAGTCCCCTAGGGGACGCCATTTGCGGGAATAGCTCAGTTGGTAGAGCACGACCTTGCCAAGGTCGGGGTCGCGAGTTCGAGTCTCGTTTCCCGCTCCATATTCAACAAAAACGCCGATCAGCAATGATCGGCGTTTTTGTTTGTGCGCGTTTTATCGTGCATTCGCCGCTTTGGCCAAGCGCAACGTGGCCTCGCGGATTTCTTCCTGGTTCAGCGATGCGAAGCCCAGGCGCAGCGCATTTTCCGCCTGGTCCATCGGTGAGAACTGTCGGCCGCTGCGGACGACCAGCCCGTGGTCCAATGCGCTTGCTACCATCCGGTCGACGTTTATCTGAGCGTCGAACCGCACCCATAGCGCCAGCCCGCCTTCTGGCTCCCGTACACTGATCCGTTCGCCGAACGCCTCATGCAGGCACGTCTGCAAGGTTTCACGGCGGGCGCGGTATTCCTTCGACACCCGGCGCAGATGTTTCTTGAGTTCGCCGTCGTTGATCAGGTCTGCGAGCATGGTTTGCGCGACTGCATCGGCATCGCCCAGCATCAATGCGGCGTTGCTGTGCAGGGCGTCGACCACCTGCGCGGGAGCCACCACATAACTGCAGCGAAACGTCGAGCCGAGGGCCTTGGATAAGGAGCCGATATAGATCACATGGCGCTGGGCGCGATCGCTTGCCAGGGGCAAGTAGGGCCGCCCATTGAAGTGATACTCGTGGTCGTAATCTTCTTCGATGATGCAGAAGTCGTGCAGCGCCGCCAATGCCAGCAACTGTTGCCGCCGTGCTGCGTGCAGGCTCACAGTGGTGGGGAACTGGTGGTGCGGCGTGAGATAGATCATCCGTACCTGATGTTCGCGGCACAGGCGGTCGATCTGGTCCGTGCGGCAGCCTTCTTCGTCGATGTCCACCGTGACCAGTTGCGCGCCCAGCTTGCGGAAGATTTCCCACGCCGGTGGGTAACTCAGGCGCTCCACCAGGACCACGTCGCCGGGTCTGAGCAACAGGCTGGCGGTCAGGTACAGCGACATCTGGGTGCCTTGGGTCAGGCAGATGTTTTCGGCGCTGACCGTCAACCCACGGTTGTTGCGCAGCATCTCGGCCAGGGCGCAGCGCAAATGGTAGCCGGTGCCCTCGCTGCCGTAGCGCAGGGTGTTGGACGCGAAGCTGTTGCGTAGGGCGTTGCGGTAATAGCGGTGCAACACGGCTTGGGGCAGCAAGCGGTGGTCGCTGGTGCCGTTATCGAAAAACAGCGCGTCATGCCGATGATTCAGCGCGGTCACCTGGGCGTTCTGGGTGAAATACGCAGCGGTGGTCTGCGCCAGGATGGGCGGAGCGAAGGACGCTTGCGCGCGACTCGGCAGTTGTTTGGACGTCAACTGCGCATTGACGAACGTTCCGCGCCGCGGCTCGCTGACCAGCCAACCCTTGGTCAAGGCCTCTTCGTAGGCCAGGATCACGGTCTTGCGGTTGACGTCGAGCAACTGCGCCATCTCCCGTGTGCCCGGTAGCAAGGTGCCGGGCGCCAATCGTCCTTCCACGATTGCGGCCACCAGGCCTTCGGCAATCTTGCGGTAGGACGCCTGCCTGGCAGTGTCGTCCAGCTTGAGCAGCGGGCGCCATTTTCGCATCTGGACCATCTGAAGTATCCAAAACTGGAGGTTTTAATGGGCCTAGTCTAACGCAACAATCAAGCCTCACTCACCCCGAGGTTGTTATGAATACACGCCATATCGTCGAACTGTCCCCCTCGGGGAAAACCTTTGAGGCCGGTGACGAACTGTTGCTGGATGCGATGCTCGCCAACGGTTTGTCGGTGCCGTTTTCCTGCCGACGCGGGGCCTGTGGCTCATGCAAGGTGGTGGTCGCAGAAGGGACATACCGGGCCAAATACCTGGCGCCGGATGCACCCGCGCCGTGTTATCCGTTGGCAGCCAATGAGATGCTGTTGTGCCAGAGCCACGCCTGCGGCGACATGCGCCTGGAAATCCCCGGATGGTCGCTGGACACGCCCGCGCGGGTGGTCGAGGCGCAGGTCGTGAGCAAGCGCGCACTGAGCCCCGACATCATTGAACTGGTGATGATGCCGGACAGGCCGCTGGTGGTGCGGGCGGGCCAGTACCTCAAGTTCTGCCTGGTCGATGGCGACTCGCGGTGCTTCTCGATCGCTAACCTGCCGGCCGAAGACGATGGGCGCCTGGTGTTTCAGATTCGTCAGGTAAGCGGTGGGCTGTTTTCCGAGACGCTCCTCAGCGACCTCAATGCCGGGGACCTGTTGCAATTGGAAGGGCCGTTTGGTGCCTGCACCTGGCAGGAAACGGATGACAGCCCTGTCGTCCTGTTCGCCACCGGCACCGGTTATGCGGGCATCAAGCCGATCCTGCTGACAGCGTTGGCGCGCAACGTCGAGGTCACGCTGTACTGGGGAGGGGCGCAACCTGCGGATTTTTATGACCGTGCATTCCTGGCTGACGCGAGCGCCGCGCACCCGGGTTTTTGCTGGCATCCGGTGCTGGCGTCGCAGGGTAGGGTGCAGGAGGTTGCGTTGAGTCACGGGCATGCCTGGGAGCAAGCGCAGGTGTACGCGTGCGGTAACGCCGCAATGATCCGCCAGGCCCGCGAGCAGTGTCTCGACGCGGGCTTGCCGGCGCACCGGTTTGTTGCCGAAGCCTTTGTGCCCAGTGGTCGCTCAGGCGCGCAAACGCCCTTGCCCGCGTTTGACCCGATCTGGGAAAAAGTCGGCCCCCGCTACTCGTTTGACGGCATGCTGGCGGCACGTGACCAATCCATCCGTGCCCTGGCGGCGATTGCGAGCCGCCTCAAGGTTGGCATGACCACCGGCGAAGCCCTCGACATGGCCGCCGAACAGCTGCAGGCCATGGGCGCATCCCACACCTGGCATCCGACCTATATCCGCTTTGGCGACGACACGGTCCGGCCCCCCCGCGAAGGGATTGACCGCCAGCGCAGGCTGCGCGCCTCCGATATCGCCGTGGTCGACCTGGGCCCGGTGTGGGACGGCTATGAAGGCGATTATGGCGATACCTTTGTGTTCGGTGATTTGCCGTTGCACCTGGCATGCCGCGCGGCACTGCACGAGGTCTTCGACGAGACCCGCGAGGCCTGGTTGCGCGGCCTCACCGGGCGCGAACTCTATGACTTTGCCGAGCAAAGCGCGGTGTCAAAAGGCTGGAGGCTGGCGCGCAATCTCGCGGGGCATCGCCTTGCGGATTTTCCTCACGCATTGTTCGAGTGCAAGGACCTGGCCGATCTGGAGATCCCACCGAGCGAAATGGCCTGGGTGCTGGAAATCCAGCTGTGCCATCCCACGGAACCGGTCGGTGGTTTTTTCGAGGATATATTGATGCTGCAAGCGTGAAGAGCCCGCCTTTGCGGCGGGCTGCTTTACATCAGCGCTTGGCTCAGAGCTTCGGCAATTGGCCGATACGGCCCATCATTTCAGTCACGATCTGCAGGTCCAGCAGGAACTGGTCGACGGTCTTGAATTCGTTGTCGGTGTGCCCGGTGTACTTCACTTCCGGACGCGCCAGGCCGAATTGCACGCCGTTGGGCAGTTCATGCACGGAGGTCGCGCCGGCCGATGTGCCGAACGTGTGATCCATGCCCAGGTTTTCGCTGGCCACCGCCAACAGCGCTTTGACCCACTCACCTTCAGGGTTGCGGTACATCGGTTCGGCCACCGAGTAGGTGAAGTCCACTTTGACCTTGGTTTTCTTGTCCCAGGCGCTCAGCTTGTCGGCGATCTCGGCCTTGAGTTTTTCCGGCGACTTGCCCTTCGGCACGCGCAGGTTCACCGCCAGCTTGAAGGCTTTGTCATCCAGGCCGACAAAGGTCAGCGAAGTGGTCAGCGGGCCCATGAACTCATCGGAGAAGCCCACGCCCAGCTTGCCGCCCAAGTAGTCCAGGCCCCAGTTGTCGGATGCATAACGGGCGGCGTCAGTGATGTGGTTGTGCTTGAGGGCGATCTTGCCATCGACGCTGTGAATCAGCTCCAGCATGCGCGCCACTGGGTTGACCCCGGATTCCGGCTCGGACGAGTGCGCGGACACGCCGGTGACGGTCAGTTTGACGTCTTTGCCATCGACCTTGGTGGCCACTTCAAAATCACCACCGTTGCGCTTGGCGTATTCGGTGCCGGCCTTCTGCAGGCTGGCGGCCAATTCGGCAGGCTTGTCGCTGACGAACGTTGCCACCGAGGCCGACGGAATCTGGTTGGTGGCCATGCCGCCGGTCATCGCGATGATTTCTGCGCCTTTGCCTTCACCCTTGCGACGCGGGAAGGTAGCCATCACCGTGCCGTAGCCTTTCTCGGCAATCACCACCGGGTAGCCGCCGTCCAGCGCCAGGTTGTACTGCGGTGTCGGGTTCTTTTCGAAGTAATACGGAATCGCGTCGCCGGAAGTTTCTTCGGTGGTGTCCACCAGCAGCTTGAAATTGCGCGCCAGCGGCAGTTTTTCTTCCTTGATCACCTTCATGGCATACATCGCTACCACGATGCCGTTCTTGTCATCCTCGGTGCCACGTCCGTACATGCGGTCGCCGATCAGCGTGACCTTGAACGGATCGAGCTTGGTGCCGTCTTTCAGCACCCAATTTTCCGGCGTCACCGGCACCACATCGGCGTGGGCGTGGATGCCGACCACTTCATCACCGCTGCCTTCCAGGGAGATTTCGTACACACGGTTGTCGATGTTGCGAAAGTTCAGGTTAAAGGCCTTGGCCAGGTCCTGGATCTTGCCGGCAATCTTGATGAATTCCGGGTTCTTGTATTGCGGCAGACCGTCGACATTAAAGGTCGGGATTTCCACCAGCTCGCGCAGGGTTTCGGTGGCGGCCTTGCCGTATTTCACACGGGTGTAGATGCCGAGCAGGCGATTGATCTCGTTCTGCTGGTCGGCGCTCAGGGTTTTATTGTCGAGGAAGGCATTGATCGCCGGGCCCACGTCGCTGGTTTTGCCCATATCGCCCTTGGCCAGTGTGCCGAGGAAACCGCGAAAATCGGTGACGGACGTTTCGCTGAAACTCTTGAGAATCGCCGTGCTCTGGTCTGGAGTGATGTTAGCGAACGCGGGGCTGGATAGGGCCGAGAGGCTCGCGGCGAACAGGGTGGCAGCCGCCAATTGCTTGAGTGGGAAGTGCATGGAGAGACGCATTCCTTTGCAGGTAGTGAGTGGGAAGTTTCTGATCAATCTGTCAGAAACATTTCCACACACTACCACTACTCAGGTGCCACTGGTCAATGCTGGCCAGGGTGGGGCTCGGGGTACTCCTCGGTCACGTTCAAGGCTCTAGCGTAGGGCCCATCCCACAATTGCGCATGCAATTCCCCGACACGCTTGGCCATCGCTTCGCTGCGCATCACCACTTCCAGGTTGCGCGAATTATCCAGATACCCGCCCAACCAGTTGCTGGTGCCGATCCAGGCAACCTGGCCGTCGATCTCCATGGTCTTGCTGTGGATCACCCGCGCATACGGGATAAAGCCTTGCTTGGCTTGCGGCAGGGTGACGATCTTGACTTGGACGTTGGGCAACACCGCCAGGCTTTTGAGGTAGGGCAGTTCCAGCGCGTCGGTGTTCCAGTTGGACACCATCAGCTTGATCGACACCCCACGTGCCGCTGCCGCGCGCACGGCGTTGTCGATCACCGCGTAGTACGGACGCGTCTTGTCGGGTCCGTAGGACAGTGGCGCGTAGTCCAACAGTTGCACGCGCACCTCGTGCTTCGCTTCGTTCAGCAGGCGTGGCAGTTCCAACTGTGAGTCGCCCACGCCCGGTGGGTTGTAGCGTTGCGGGCTGGCGACCAGGTAGTTGCCGGTGCGCGGTGGTGCATTGCGTGTGACAGGCAGCGGCACCGGTTGGTTGTCGGTCAAGGCCTGCTGGGCTTTCCAGTCCTGCTCGAAGATCGCTTGCACCTGGCTTACCACGGTCGGGTCGGTGATGCGCAGCCCGGTTTCGTGGATGTGTTCCAGTGAGCGCCAATCGAAATTCTGGCTGCCCACGAAGGCCTGCTTGCCGTCCACTACCAAGTATTTGGCGTGGATGATGCCGCCGCTCACGCGCGCGTAGGGCAACACACGAAAGGTCAGGTTGGGGATCGCCCGCAAGCGTTCCAGAGTGGAGGCTTCCGACAACTTGATGCCTTTTTCTTCCAGCAGAAAGCGAATCTTCACACCGCGTTTACCGGCGGCTTCCAGGCGTTCAATCACGCGGTCCATCACCGAGCCCGGATGATCGACGGCGTAGAATTGGCCGATATCGATGCTGCTTTTTGCACCGTCGAACAGTTCGCTCCATACCGGGCCCGGTTGACGCAAGTCGTCGGTACCGAGGGCGGTGTCCACCGGCACGGTGTGCACCAGTTCAAACCCCGGAATCGAAAAGTCCGCCTGGACCAGCGGACTCATGAGCAAGCCTGCCAGGCCTGCAATGCGCAATTTCAAGGAAACGGACATAGGGATTCCCATCGGAAAAGAAAAGCGGGCGCATTGCGCGCCCGCTGTTACGGTTACGCCGTGCGGCTGTGCAGCGGCGTCGGCACCAGGTGCGGCACTTCACTCTGCACGCGGGCGCCGGTGGCGGCGCGGATCAGCAGGATTTTCAGCTGATCGTTGATGCGTTCCAGGCTGTCCTGGAAGAAGTTGTGGAACACCACGCAGAACAGCGCGATGGCGATCCCCAGGCCGGTGGCGAACAAGGCCGTCCCGATACCACCGGAAATCTGCCCTGGATCAGACACACCCGCCGTGGCCAGCGCCTTGAAGGTGTCGATAATGCCGAGGATGGTGCCCAGCAAACCCAACAGCGGGGCGGCGGTGGTGATGGTTTCGATGATCCACAGGCTGCGGGCCAGTGGCGCACGAGTGGTCAGGTATTGGGTTTCGATCACGTCATCCAGGTCCTTGCGCGAACCTTGCGAGGCTTTCTGTGCCAGGACCGGCAACACCATGCTCAGCGGCAGGCTATCACGGCGGATCAGGCTTTCCGGCAGGTCGCGCTCGCTGTGCACATTGGCGCCCAGCACCTCGGTCAGCGCACGGGCTTGCCTGCGTACATAGGCGAAGTAAATCCCGCGTTCGATGGTGATAAAGATCGCGATGGCCATCGCGGCATACATCACATAAAAGGTGATGTCGTGGAGCAGGTTCATGTCCATGTTCACTTACCTCGCAATTAGAAGTTGGCTTCCAGGGAAACCGTCACGGTGCGTTCCAGGCCTACGATGTAGGCAGGGTCGCCGTCGCGGAAACCGCTGTAGCTGGCCGCGTTGGTCTTGGTGGTGTAGACGCCGTCCAGGTATTTCTTGTCGAACAGGTTGTCGACGTTCAGGCGCAGGGTCGCGTCCTTGACCACCTTTTTGTCCACCGGCAGGTAAATACCCGCGCCGGCGTTGAACACGGTGCGGCCGGAGATGGCTTCGTCGTTGGTCAGGTCGCCGTAGAGCTTGCTGGTGTACTTGCCGCCGAAGGTGCCGTAGAAACGACCGTCGTCGTAGCCGATGTTGGCGGCCAGCATGTTTTTCGGCACGTTGGCGAACTGCTTGCCGCTGGTGGGCAACACGATGGCTTTGCCGGCGTTGTAGACGGTCAGGTCGTCTTGCTGCTCGGCCTTGGTGTAGGTGTAGGAGGTGTAGTAGTTGAAGTGATTCGGCAACAGGCCGCTCCACTCCAGCTCCAGGCCGCTGTTGTTGACGGAGCCGGCGTTGATGTCGGCGAAGTCGCCGTTGATGTCGCGCGACGACACCTGGCGATCCTTGAACTGCATGTAGAACAAGGTGGCGGCCACGGTCATGTCTTCATCGGTGTAGCGCCAGCCCAACTCATGGTTCCAGCTGGTTTCCGGCTTGGAGTCGATGGAGCCGACGCCTTTGTCGTACAGCACGTAGTTCTGCGGGATGCGCATGTTGCGCGACAGGCTGTAGAACAACTGGTCGCGTTCGTCCAACTGGTATTTCAGGCCGGCGTTGGGCAGCAACTTGTTGTAGGTCTGGTTACGTTTTTCCGGCTGTTCGGTCAGGCTGCCGTGGTTGGTGCCGTCGCGCTTGACGTTCATGTAGGCCAGGCCCGCGATCAGGGTCCAGTCCGAGTTGATGTACCAGGTGTCCTGGGCCCAGACCTTCTGCGCCGGGGTGATGGTGAAGCGGTCGCGACCCTGGATGGTGTTGCCGTTGGCATCGGCCACGGCGTCGTTGGAGTCCGGCCAGGTGTCCACCGGCTTGCCATTGGACTTGAGCGGAATGAACGGCTGGGTCTGGCTTTGGCGTGCGCGTTCGTACCAGTAGCCGACTTGCAGGCTGTGGTCGCCCAGGTCCCAGTTCAGTTTGGTGGTGATGCCCGGACGCCAGGTCTGGGTGCGCGAAGGGCGGTAGTACACACCGCTGTTCGGGGTGCCGTCGGCGTTGTATTGGGCGCCGGTGGGCAGGTTGCCCAGGTCGAATACGCCACCCTGGTTCGAGCCGCGGGTCAGCGCATAGCTGGACGAGCCGACACCGCTGCCGTTACCCCAGTAGTAATACGGGATCACCGACAGCGCGAGGTTGTCCGCCAGTTTGAACTGGGTATTGAGCACGGCGGTGAACGTCTGGAACGGGTTCTGCGCCAGCGCGTAGTAGCTGTTGTACTTGCCGTTGCTGCCCACGGTAGGTGTGGCGGGGTAGGGGTCGTACTTGCGGCCGTTCTGCTGGTACTGGGCCTTGGTCAGTTGGCTGTAGCTGTTGTTGTCCTGCTCGTGGTACTTGAGGATCAGGTTGGCGGTGTTGCCATCGCCGGCGTCGAAGAAGCTGTTCCATTCGACCTTGTCCGCGCGCACAGCGCCCGAACCGCGCCACATCTGGCCTTCGGTATGCGACGCCGACAACCAGTTGCTCAGGCCGTTGATCTCGCCGGTATTGAGACGGGCAAAGGTCTTGCGCGTGGCGTTGCTGCCCATCACCTGTTTGACGAATGCCCCGGTTTCCTTGGTCGGGCGAATGGTCACGATGCCGATGTTGCCGCCGCTGGAACCGATGTGCGGACCGTCGGCTTCCGAGGAACCCTGGGTGACGAAAATCTGCTCAATGTTTTCCGGGTCGCCCAACAGGTTGGAGTACAGCGCGTAGTTGCCCGAGTCGTTGATCGGCATGCCGTCCACCGACATTCCCACCTGGTCGGAGTTGAGCCCGCGCATGGTGAAACGAAAGCCGGACAGGCCAGTGTTGTCTTCGCTGGAAATGTTCAAGCCTGGGGTGTACTTGAGCTTGTCCACGGCGTTGCCGGTGGCGGTCTGTTTATCCAGCGCTTCCTTGGTTACGGTGGAGCGGCCCTTGATGCTTTCCTCCTGCACCATGTAGCCGCCACCTGCCGTGGCTTTGCCCTGAACCCCAATAGTCCCGACGTCGCTGTTGTTGGTGTCGGCCATGACCATTCCCTGGCCCATGCTTGCGGCAACGAGTGCCAGATGAATCCGTGTGAACCTCATCTCTGTCGTCCTGGTGTCGGGTGCTTATTGCACGCTGTAGTTGAAGGTGGCGGTGAAGCGTTGCTCATTGCGGCCCCCGAAGGCTTGCTCGGGGAACGGCTTGACTTGCTTGATGCGACGCAAGCTGTTGGTGGCGGCCCGGTTGAGCAACATGCTCGAGGCCTGGGTTTGCAAGCCGGAGTCGAGAACCCGGCCCTGGCGATCGACCAGCAACCAGACCACCACTTCGCCGGTCGGGCGTTCGAGGGAGGCCTGACGCCCGGTGGGATACTGCTTGTAGGTGTCCAACTCGTTGCGCAGCCCCTTGAGATAGCCGCCTTCCAGTGCTTGGCCATCGACCTTAGGTGGCGCAGGCGGCGCGGGCGTCGGCGCGACCTGTGCCACAGCCGCCGGTGCCGGTTTGGCAGTGACCGGTGGCGGAGCCGGTGCAGGTGTCGGTTGGGCGACTACGGGCTTGGGCACAGGTTTCGGCTTGGGCTCATGCTTGGGTTTGGGCAGCGGTTTTGGCGGCGGTGGCGGCGGGGCTGGCTCGGCCTCTTCATCCTCGATCACCGGCGGTGGCGGCGCTTGTTCCACCACCGGCTCCGGGATCACTTCCGGCTCCGGCTCGACCAACGCCAACTCGACCGCCGACTCGTCATAAACCGGCTCGACCTTCAACGTCTGGGACTGGATACCCACTGCAATCAGGACCAGGGCGATCAGGGCCGGAACGCTGCCCAGCAGCTGACGCGCACGAAACAATACGTACATGATCAGGACTTACGCGTAGCAATGGACACGGAGGTAAAGCCACCCAGGCGCAGGGTGTCCATCACTTCCACCAGGCGCGAAACCTCCACGCCTTTGTCGCTGTTAACGATGATGGTCGACTTGGTGTCGGGCTTTTCCGCCGCTTTCAGCGCCGGCACCAGCGCGTCGACCGTGAGGTCCTTGCCATCCAGTTGCAGTTGGCCTTCCAGGCCCAGTGTCAGGATGAATTTGTTCTGTGGTTTGAGCTGCTGCGAACTGCTGGCGCTGGGCAGTTGCGTCTTCATGCCGAGGGCCGGAATCACGTTCAGGCTCACGAGTACGAAAAACACCAGGAGGAACATCATCACGTCGATCATCGGGATCAGTTCGATGTGCGCCTTGCGTTTTTTCGGTTCGTCCCAGGTTCTCATTCCGCTACCCCGTTATTGAATTAGGGGCGACACGCTAACAACCAAAAATGACCGATTGGTTAACTTTAATTGACGTTTTGAGGGCTCTAGGACGCGTCTTACAGGCGAATCTCAAGACATTTTTGTGACGTAACAGAATTGACATGTGGCAGGAGCACTCTCAAAAACTTTACTTCGAGGGCCCCTGGAAATGAGCCGTGAGCTGCCACAAATATCCACGTCGCGACTGTTAATGCGCGCACTGGAAAACCATCAGGCCGAGACGTTGTGGGGCCTCGCCAACGGTCCGAACATCGCAGATAACACGGCGAGCATTCCCTCGCCTTACACCCTCGAAACGGCGCAGAACTTTATCGAGGGCATGCAGCAAAAATTTCACTCGGCCCACCTGTTGAGCCTGGGCATGCATCGGCGTGACTGCGGTGAACTGATCGGCATCGTCAGCCTGCGCATCAACCCGGCCCACCGCTATGGACATTTGGGCGGGTGGGTAGCGGCGGATGCGCGCAACCAAGGGTATGCAGCAGAGGCGGCGCGTGCGCTGATGGACTACGGTTTTTCCGAACTCGACCTGCACCGTGTGGGCAGCCAGTGTTTCAGTCGCAACAAAGAGTCGGCGCGGGTCATGGAGAAAATCGGCTTGCGGTACGAAGGCTGCATGCGCGGGGCGTTCCTCAAGAACGGCGTGCATGAGGACATGCTGGTGTTCGCCACGGTGCGTGAGGATTGGGAGTTACGGCGGTGAGTGGTGAGGTTGATCATGGCCGGCGCCGGGTGCTTGCCGGGCTGGCCGTCGCCACCACGTTTTCGATCCTCAGTCCGTTTGCGCGCAGTGCCGGAGTGGACTATCCGTTCACCCTCGGCGTGGCGTCCGGAGACCCGTTGCCCGACGGGTTTGTGATCTGGACACGCCTGGCGCCTTTGTTCAATGCCGCGGATGGCCGGGGCGGCTTGAGCCGACCGGTGCCGGTGCGTTGGCGGGTCGCCAGCGATGCCGCCATGAGCCGCGTGGTGCGCCAGGGCGAGGTCATGGCCAGCGAGCGCTGGGGGCATTCAGTGCATGTGGAAGTCGCGGGGCTGGAGGCGGGCCGGCCTTACTGGTATCAGTTCGAAGGGCTTGGGGCACAAAGCCCGGTGGGGCAGTCGCGCACGGCGCCGGGCGTGCATGCCATGACGTCGGCGCGCCTTGGGTTTGTCTCGTGTTCCCACTGGGAACGCGGCTATTTCAGTGCCTATCGCCACCTGGCAGAGGAGCAGCCCGACCTGGTGTTTTTTCTCGGCGACTACATCTACGACAGTTCCTACGCGGCGGATTCGGGCAAGATCATTCGCTCCCACGGCAGCGGCAATGCAGTGAGCCTGAGCGACTATCGCAACCGCTATGCCCTGTACAAAACCGATCCGGATCTACAGGCCCTGCACGCCGCCGCACCGAGCGTGGCGACCTGGGATGATCACGAAGTGCAGAACGACTACGCCAACCGCTGGTCCCAGGATCCCAGGGTCCCTGTCGCACAATTTATGCAGCAGCGGGCGGCGGCCTACCAGGCTTACTACGAGCATATGCCGTTGCGTGCCAGCAGCTTGCCGAAGGGGCCGGACATGCGCATTTATCGACGCCTGGACTACGGCCGACTGGCCCGCTTCCACGTGCTGGACGGTCGGCAATATCGTTCCGAACAACCGTGCATTTTGGCCAATGGCAGTCACCAGGGGCATATTGCCGATAACCTCTGTCACGACTTGCGCGACCCTGGCCGAACCCTGCTTGGTTGGCAGCAAGAGGCCTGGTTGGACCAAGGGTTTGCCCAGTCGAAGGCGCAATGGAACATCATCGCCCAGGACCTGCTGGTGGCCCCGTTGACCCAGCGTGACCTGACCAACCACAAACCGGGACGTTGGACCGACGGTTGGGATGGCTACATGGCCAATCGCTCACGGATGCTGGCTTCCATCGAACGTAACCGGGTCAGCAACCCGGTGTTCTGGGGCGGTGATATCCATTCGTTCTGGGTGACGGATCTGCAGGCTGATGGCAACAACCCGGACTCGCAGGTGGTGGCCACGGAATTTGTCGGCACTTCAGTGACGTCCGACGGCCCGCCCTTTGACGCGTTCAGCAAGCTGCTGCCGCTCAACCCGCATGTGAAGTTTTTCGACAGTCGCCAGCGGGGGTATGTGTCGGTGGAGGTGGAAGCACACAAGATGCTCACGAACCTGCGTGTGATTACCGACCCCCGCGACTCGGCGGCCACGGTGTCGACCCTCAAGTCATTTGTGGTGGAGTCGGGGCGGGCGGGGGCGATTGAGGTTTAAGCGATTTCGTAGCGCACCGACAGCGCACCCTTTTTCTCCGACAGGGCCAGGATGCTCACCTGGCCCAATTCGCTCAGCGCCTGCACGTGGGTGCCGCCGCAGGCATACGCGGGCAATTCGCCGAAGCCGACTTCGCGGGTGCCGTCTTCCAGGTTCATGTGGCGCGGGTAATCCGCGGCGATCCATTGGTTGACCTGTTGCTGGAGCGCCTCGGCTTCCATGGCTTGCGCCGCTTCGCCACGGATGAAGGTGATCTTGCCTTCGCCGGGCCAGTGATGAGCCTTGATCGGCATCCAGCCCAGGGCCTCGCCTGCGTTGCCGATCAGGTGCCCGGCGGAATGCAACCGGGTGTGTAACGTGCGGCGCTGTTCATCGACCCGAGCGGTGATCGGACCGGGTTCCAATGGGCGGTCGACATAGTGCACCACGCGGTCGGCTTCCTGGGTGACGCGAAGTACAGTGCTTTCACCGAGCCAGCCGGTATCGAAAGGTTGCCCGCCGCCCTGTGGGTGAAAAATCGTCGACTGCAGGATGACTGCAAACTGCTCCCCGTGAGGTGTGCAACTCAACACCTCAAGCTCGGCAGTCAGGTGGTCGTGGGTAAAAAACAGGCGCTCGGTCATGATCTACATCCGCATCAGGGTTCTGCGGGCAGTATAAATAGTGCGTGAATAGGTGATAATCCATTCAATTATCAATGGACCTGTGCACCATGAGCATCAATCTTCCTTTGCCGCTGCTGGGCGAAATGGCGATTTTCGTCAAAGTGGTGGAAACCGGCAGCTTCTCCGAGGCCGCCCGGCAGCTGGGGGCTTCGCCTTCCTCGGTGAGCCGCAGCATTTCTCGCCTGGAGAAGGCCCTGGCGACGCGCTTGCTGCAGCGCACCACGCGAAAGTTGCGCCTCAGCGAAGGCGGGGAGGAGGTGTTCAAGCGCTGCCAGGAGATGGTCAGCGCGGCGCGCTCGGTGATGGAGATCAGCGGCCAGTTCACCCATGAAGCCGAAGGGCTGGTGCGAGTCAGCGTGCCCAAGGCGGTGGGGCGGTTTGTGGTGCACCCGCATATGCCGGAATTCCTGCGGCGTTATCCCAAGGTGGATGTGCAGTTGATCCTGGAGGATCGCCAGGTGGACATGATCGATGACAATGTCGACCTGAGCATCCGCATCACCGACAGCCCACCGCCGGGGTTGGTGGGTCGGCAGTTGTTGCCCATCGAGCATTTGCTGTGCGCGACGCCGCAGTACTTGGCCGCACACGGTACGCCGGGGCATCCCCATGATCTGCTGGCGCACAGCTGCATCTACCTGGGGGAGACACCCGGTGATTCACGCTGGAAATTCCGCCAGGCTGGCAAGGCCGTGACGGTTGCGGTGCGCGGGCGTTATGCGGCGAACCACACCGGGGTTCGGCTGGATGCGGTGTTGCAGCATGTGGGTATCGCCAGCTTGCCGTATTTCACGGCGCGCCACGCGTTGGAGGAGGGGCGGTTGGTGCAGGTGTTGCCGGCGTGGGACTTTATTGCGTCCTACCATGGCGAGGCGTGGTTGCTGCATTCGCCCACGCGGTATCTGCCGCCGAAGTTACGGGTATTTATCGATTATCTGGTGGCGTGCATGGCGAAGGAGCCGACGTTGCGTCGGCCCATTCCAGGTCGCTGATCAGTGCTTGCTCTGGTCGTCCGGCATGGCCAGTAGCTGCTTTTCCTGGTTCCAGTCGAACGGTTCGTCGTTCTGTTCGGCTTCGAAGCGACGTTCTTCCAGCGCCTGGTACAGGTCCAGTTCTTCGTCGGGCATGAAGTGCAGGCAGTCACCGCCAAAGAACCACAGCAGGTCGCGCGGCACCAAGTGGGCAATCTGCGGGTAACGCAGGATGACCTGGCTCATCAGGTCCTGGCCCAGGTACTGGCTTTCGATCGGGTCGATCGGCAGCAGGGCGCGCAGTTCGT
>Ga0308165_1003970_pt1 | contig 15172 bp, 14 predicted proteins | sample PhyWR2_FD_201032 | JGI IMG/M metagenome (GOLD analysis project Ga0308165, IMG submission 201032) | Phyllosphere microbial communities from UC Gill Tract Community Farm, Albany, California, United States - DLSLW.R2 | ecosystem: Host-associated > Plants > Phyllosphere > Unclassified | place: USA...
ATACCTATTATAAAAGAGCCTGAGAAACTCCGTACAAATCCGTGTTTCCGTGCCCATCCTAAAAGGTGAGAAACAAAAAAAGCACCTCTTTTCAGAAGTGCTTAAAATGTTTTTCACAGGTAAATATTTTAGCTAACTATCTTGCCGCAGGCACAAACGTTAGTACAATGTTTGCCGTTTTGCCGCCAAATTCAATCGGCGATTTTAAGATCATTTGTGTGCTCGAAAGATCGGTTAGTACTAAACGGTAACCTTCAGTTACGTTTTTAGCCTTATCTCCTTCATATATTTTCTTAAACTGGAAAGTTTGGTCTTTAGGTGCTGCTGACCAGAAAATAGTTTGCATTACCGAACCACAAGCGCTAGATGCAGGTAAAGTATAAGAACCGTTACCGCTATTCGTTAAATTCCAGGTACTGCCTTGAAAACATTTGTACGATTTCTCACCAAATAAACCTTGAACAGCACCATCAGGCAAACCCTCTAAAGCTACATTACTCACTACCCACTCGCGAACAACTGTACCCCTGCTACCTGTTACTCCTGCAGTTACTCGTTTTGCGGTATTACAACTTTGTAACATTACTAAAGTAGAACATGCTATTGCGATAGCTATAAATAATCTTTTCATTTTTGTTTAATTTAAATTTCGTCAAACTTGTTACATAAATCTTGCCAAAACCATTTCGAACCTTAAATTAGCGCCAAATTATTAAATTGTATCCCGATATTATTTCGATTAACATAAATGATCATGAAACCCGAAACCCTTGCTATTCACGCTTCTAATCTTGTAAAAAGCACCACAGGTGATGTTACACCCCCAATTAATCTATCAACAACTTATTTCCGCGATGAAGATGGAGGTTATCCGGGTGGACATATGTATAGCAGGGTAAGCAACCCAAACCGGTCTGCTTTAGAAAACACTGTAGCTAAATTAGAGTACGGCGAAGATGCAGCCGCTTTTTCTTCTGGTAACACTTGCGGTTTGGCCATGTTTCAGGCTTTAAAGCCTGGCAGTCATATTATTGCGCCTGATGATATGTATTGGGGGATTAAAAAACAGCTATTAACCATTTTTAATGAAAGCCTGGAGTTTGATTTTGTTGACCAGACTGATTTAAATCTGATACAATCGAGCATTAAACCCAATACGAAACTGATCTGGATTGAAACACCATCAAATCCATTACTAAAGGTTACCGATATTGAAGAAATTGCTAAAATAGCCAAAGCCAAAAACATCACTTTCGCCTGTGATAGCACTTTTGCCTCGCCAATTTTGCAAAACCCGATTTTATTAGGGGCCGACATTGTAATGCACAGCAGTACCAAATATCTTGGTGGCCATAGCGATGTGCTTGGCGGAATTTTAGTCACAGCAAAAAAAGACGAACTCTGGGAGAAAATTAAAAACATCCAACAAACCGGAGGTACCGTTCCCTCTCCTTTCGATTGTTTTTTATTAACCAGGAGCATTAAAACCTTGGCTTACCGCATGAAAGGCCATTGTGAAAATGGAAAAATAGTAGCCGATTATTTGAATAGCCATCCAAAAGTGGAAGCTGTTTTTTATCCGGGATTAGCGAGTCATCCACAACACGAAATCGCTAAAAAACAAATGAAAGATTTTGGCGGAATGATGTCTTTTTTAGTTAAAGGCGGTGTGGAAGATGCCCATAAAGTGGTGAATAAAGTTCAGTTGTTTGCACAAGCGACGAGTTTGGGTGGTGTGGAGAGTTTAATCGAACACCGTTATTCAGTAGAAGGTCCTGATAGTAAAACACCGAAAAACTTGCTTCGCATTTCAGTAGGATTGGAACACGTAGACGACATTATTGCCGATTTAGCGCAAACCTTGGGATAAAATATCAAAACCTATAAGGTCTTAAAGACCTTATAGGGAATTAATCTATTTTGGATTACAAACTGTAGTCAATTTTAACGAATAATTCGCCTCTAATGGCTCATTAGTCTGTGCTAAACGCTGTGCGCCTGTATTGGCAGGGCAGGCAATATCGCCTGCAGCATCATAAATTAGTTTAGTTCCATTGGCCAACAATTCTTTTGGTACATAAACCTGTACTTTGGTAATTGAATATCCTGAAGGGAAATAACGCACATAATAACCATCAGGATGTTTGGTCCAGATGCCACTTGGCACATCACTTCTTGGTGGGGCCATACCAGCTACAATAGCATATTTTTCCATATCGGCGTAGGTATAATTTCCCGAGGCCACCAATTGACGGATATTGTTTTCGGCTTCAAAAACGGCCCTCACACCGGATGGCAATTGATCTTTGGCCTTTTCCATCACATCAAAAGGCAAAACTCCCAGGGCCCCACCTTCCAATTGTGTAAGCTGTTTCGGTGTTAATAGTTTGATAGCAGTTACTTTTACTTGTCCGTTATAATCGGCAAATTTTGTTCTGGCGATAATCGTCCATAATAAAGCCTGGATATCGTGCTGTTCTACATCAGCGTGTTTTTCAGCGCTTTTTAATATTGAGACAACAATTTCTTCTTTCGGGCCTAAAACAGGCGCAAACATATAACCATCACCTTTTGAGGGCGCAAAAGTCCCCGCCTTTAAACAATAACTTTTATTGGTCATTTCGTATAGTCCTTCGCAAAGTACAAAACCACCTTCCGGGTTTTTAGGCAAGAGATATAAAGGTTGGGCTTTTAATTTTAGCGTGGTGATAAAGTCTGGTAGTTTTTCCCCTTCCCTATTTACATCTTCAAAGCTGGTGGTAATAGCTGCAGGTTGTTTTAGAAATTTATCTACCCCTAAAGCTTTGGCGCCCTGGGCAGTACCCACTTTTAATAATTTGTCTTTTAAACCTCCAAATTGAGCGTTTACATTGTTTAAACATCCTACAATAAATAGCAGCGCTAAACATAGGGATTTTGTATTTTTCATCATGATTAATTTAGATAGGTTACACAAACTTAGAATTTTAAGCGTTAATTTTATATTAAAAGTTTTAAACCAATACATCACAATAAAAATTCCATAATAATTTACAGACAGTTAACATAATTTCGGAATTTTATTTTGTGGATTAAAATTAATTTCAGACATTTGAAATATTATTTGGCGGAAAGCTAAATAAAAGTCAATCTTCACGGGTTGATTTATAAAGAAGTGGCGAGAGACTGGCTCGATGACCCACTGGCAACCCTCAGAAAGAGAAGGTGCCAATTCCTGACCGGATAACAAGGTGTTATTTGGAGATATAAATTAGAACTGATGAAAACATTAAATCTTCAATCGCTAAGCGAACCCATTGTAAACCTGAAAAAATCAGGGCAGGATTCTATTTCTTTTCTTTGTTGCGAAATGCGTGAGGTTACTTGTATGTGCTGTTGCATACAGTAATTTAAAAATCTTCCTTTTTTGTTTCATTCAAACTGGAAGGTCCCGAGAAATCGGGATACGCCCTGTTAGGTTTTAGGATTAAGCTAAACCTCTACTTGCATCACTCAACATTTAAAAAAAAGAAATTATGTCAACATCATATAAATTTGAAACTTTACAATTACACGCTGGTCAGGAAATAGATCCAACTACAGGATCCAGAGCAGTTCCGATTTATCAAACTACCTCGTATGGATTTAAAAATGCTGAGCATGGAGCAAATTTATTTGCACTAAAAGAGTTTGGAAATATCTATACCAGGATTATGAATCCAACAAATGATGTTTTCGAAAAACGAATCGCTGCTTTAGAAGGTGGTGTTGCAGCCTTAGCTGTATCATCTGGTCAGGCCGCTCAATTTATTGCATTAAATAATATACTGGAAGCTGGTGATAGCATTGTTTCTTCTTCTCACATTTACGGCGGCACATACAATCAATTCAAAGTAGCGTTTAAGCGTTTAGGTATACACGTAGATTTTGCCAATCCGGACGTGCCTGAAGAATTTGAAAATAAAATTACCGATAAAACCAAAGCAATCTATCTCGAAACCATCGGTAATCCTGCTTTCAGCATACCTGATTTCGAAAAAATTGCCGCAATAGCCAAAAAATATGATCTTCCTTTAGTGGTGGATAATACTTTTGGTGCAGGAGGTTATCTGTTCAAGCCTTTAGAGTACGGCGCAAACATCGTTGTAGAATCGGCAACTAAATGGATTGGCGGTCATGGTACCAGTATTGGCGGTGTAATTGTTGATGGCGGAAACTACAATTGGGGCAATGGAAAATTCCCTCAGTTTTCTGAACCTTCAGAAGGTTATCATGGCTTGGTTTTCAGTGATGTTTTTGGCATCGGTGGGCCATTCGGCAATATTCAGTTCATTATCCGTGCCCGAGTTGAGGGATTAAGAGATCTTGGGCCTGCCCTATCCCCTTTCAATTCGTTTCTTTTATTACAAGGATTAGAAACATTATCACTCCGCGTTCAACGCCATGTAGATAATGCATTGGAACTGGCCACCTGGTTAGAGAACCATCCATTGGTTAAAGAAGTTCAATACCCGGGTTTAGCGAGCAGCAAATACAACAATTTGGCTAAAAAATATTTAAGTAATGGTTTTGGAGCAGTTTTATCTTTTGAGTTAGCTGGAAGCAAAGAAAATGCGACACAAGTAATTGATAGTTTAAAACTGGTATCACATTTGGCCAATGTGGGTGATGCAAAAACGTTGATTATTCAACCATCAGCCACCACACATCAACAATTAAGCGAAACAGAGCAATTGGCAGCAGGCGTAAAACCAAATGCATTAAGGGTTTCTGTCGGTATTGAGCATATCGATGATATTAAAGCAGATTTCGAACAGGCTTTTGCAACTATAAATGCTACAGTTCCTTCAGAGAGTTTACAGGCCTAAACGTTAATATTCCGAATACAACAAAACAATGAGTACAGCATCAACATACAATTATAATAAACAGTTCAAATTAGAGAGCGGAAAAAAGATCCGTAACCTGCAAGTTGCATATCAAACTTATGGTAAATTAAATGCAAATAAAGATAACGTAATTTGGGTTTGCCATGCACTTACCGCCAATGCTGATGTTTTTGAATGGTGGGAAGGTTTATTTGGAGAAAATGCTTTGTTTAATCCAGAAGATCATTATATCGTTTGCGCTAACGTATTGGGCTCGCATTATGGCAGTACAAACCCTTTAAGCACCAACCCTGTAAATGGCTTGCCTTATTACCTATCATTCCCACAGTTTACCATCCGAGATCTTGTTTCTGCACATCAGTTACTTGCGGCTCATTTGGGCATCAATTATATTAAATTATTAATCGGTGGTTCTTTAGGTGGGCAACAAGCTGTTGAGTGGAGCATTTCAGAACCGAATAAAATCGAAAACCTGATCTTGATTGCCACCAATGCGGCACATTCTCCATGGGGAATAGCTTTTAACGAAAGTCAGCGTTTGGCCATTACCACCGATAGAACTTTTTATGCCAACCAACCAAATGGAGGTAGCAAAGGTTTAAAAACAGCACGTAGTATTGCCCTTTTGAGTTACAGAACTTATAGCGCTTACGGCAGTACACAGGTAGAAAGTGTAAATGATAAAACCGATAATTTCAGATCGTCTTCTTACCAGAATTACCAAGGGGAAAAACTGATCAATCGCTTTAACGCTTATAGCTATTATTATTTAACTAAGGCTATGGACAGCCACAACGTGGGCCGTAACCGCAAAAGCATTGCTGAAGCCCTAAAATTAATTACGGCAAGTACACTGGTAATCGGAATCGAAAATGATGTGTTGTTTCCCTTATCAGAACAGAAATATTTAGCCGATCATATTCCAGGTGCCGAGTTTAGTGCTTTACATTCTGATTATGGTCATGATGGTTTTTTAATTGAAACAGATGCACTAACCAAGGTGATTGGAAATTTCATTAAAGAAAGCCGGGATAAAAAGATTATCAAATTACAGCATACTGCTTAGTAAGGGTTTAGGGTTTAGAGTTTAGAACGACGAAAACTGCTAAAATTTGCACACTAAAAATCAACAAAAAATAATATAATACACATGCAGTTAATCGGTGTAATCCATTTATCTGTGTAATCACAAAAGTAATAATGAGTAAGAATTTAAAAATCGGTTTATTTGGTTTCGGCGTAGTAGGACAAGGTTTATTGGATATTATCCAAAGCCAGAACCTAAACCTGGAGATCATTAAAATTGCGATAAAAGATCCAAGAAAGAAACGTACCCTAAATAAAGATCTGTTTACGACTGATCGTGACGAAATATTGAACAATACAGAGATCAATACGATTGTAGAATTGATCAATGACGCAGATGCTGCTTATGAAATTGTAACTACAGCTTTAAAAAATGGTAAAAATGTAGTATCTGCCAATAAAAAAATGATTGCCACGCACTTGAAAGAGCTGGTAGATTTACAACAAGAGCACGGTACTTCCCTATTATACGAAGGTGCCGTTTGTGGCAGTATCCCAATCATCCGTAACTTAGAAGAATATTACGATAACGAATTATTTCATGCGTTGAGCGGGATTTTTAATGGCTCATCTAATTATATCCTGTCGAAAATATTCAATGAAAACCAAAGTTACGACTCTGCATTAAAAGAGGCGCAGGATTTAGGTTTCGCGGAAACAGACCCAATTCTGGACGTGGGCGGCTACGATCCAAAATATAAATTGGCAATTGCTACAGCACATGCTTACGGTTTGTTCGTAAATCCTGATGCCATTTTAAATATCGGAATCCAGAACCTTTCTCAGCACGACATTAAATATGCGCGCGAGAAAAACTTTAAAATCAAATTGGTTCCTACAGCACGTAAAGTGAATACTAAAGATATTGTGACTTATGTGCTACCAAAATTGGTAGCTAAAGATGATTTCTTATACAATGTAGAAAATGAATACAATGCTGTGGCCGTACAAGCTGCCTTTGCCGATAAACAGTTTTTTTATGGTAAAGGTGCGGGAGGTCATCCAACGGGTGCTGCCGTACTTTCGGATATTGCAGCTTTACGCTACGATTATCGTTACGAGTATAAAAAATATCACTCAGAAAATGGCGTAAAACATACCGAAGAGATTTTATTGGAAATCTATTTACGTTATGCGGATGAAGATTTGATCACCTTATTGGAATTTGATAACATCAGCGAACGATATGCCGCCAGCAGTTATAAATATGTGGTAGGAACGGTTAAGCTAGAGAGTTTAATTAAAAACCGCGCCTTGCTTTTGGATGAATCTGTTTTTGTAGCCTACACTGGCAGACAGATTTATAAGCAGGAGCAATTGAGTGAAAATGTTTTTGCCCAGGAATTGGCAAGCCTCTAATTTATTTTTAAGGTTAATTTTTTTATTTGTTTTGTTGTTAAGTACAAAGGTCGGAGCGAGTCCGACCTTTTGCGTTTATCTAAAATTATCCAAAATATGTTGTTTATCCTCATTTTCCTTATCATTTTTATGATAAAGCTCAATGAAAACTATCTTTTTTTCCTCTTCAAAGTAGGCATAAATTAACCTCAAACCAGAATTAACTCCACGGCCTTTTAAAGATTTACAGGCGATCTTTTTTATTTTAATAACACAAGTATCAATACCTAAATTATCTATTGTAAAGCTAAATGGTGGCTTTTGACTTGGCTTAATATTTATAATTGATTTCACCAATTCCAAATCATCATTTAACGTTCTGTATTTTTTTAATAGAAATTTCAAATCGCTATTAAACTCTGCAAGTGATCCAAAATACATAACTAATTATCATCTTCGTCATATACCCTTACAGAGTATGGTAATTCCCGATAAAATGCTAAATCATAATTGATATCCTTACCGTCTTCTGTAACTTCCCAAGGCAGATCTTTATGAGAATAATCACTTATTGCCGTGGCCGACCAATCGCTCATTTGTTCGATAACTTTATCTATAACATCTTTTTCACTTGCCTTAAGCACCGTTAAATCAGCTTTCTCTAGTGGCAGGTAACGTTTCTGTGGGTAGCCCTTAAATTCTGTTTTAATCCGCTGAAGCTGATTTGCATCTATCATTTGGTTAATAATAGAATCTAATTTTTGAGGAACAGGGCCATAAGGTAATTTTTTATACTTTGCCCCTGTCAAATGCTCTTCATATAACTCATAATAATTAAAGTCAGAAAAATATAGTAATTTATAAAGCACTGTTTCGCCAACGTTAGGCTTGCCTGCACAGCGTTCTAAAATATAGAGCAAAACATTTTTAAATTTATTTATATTCAGCGTTGGAACAGAAATTCTTTCCTCAACATTGTTATTTATTTCTTCAGATAGTTTTAAACTCTGGTTGATCAGGAAATCTTTAGTCATAAAATCATCAAGAGAAAAGCCCAACACCATTGACAGTCTTTGCATTTCACTAAGGCTCACCACTCTATTACCCAGTTCTACCTGTGTTAAAGATGGCCTTGAAATCGAAATACTTTTTGCTAAATCCTCTTGCGAAAAACCTTTTTTTAGACGCAGATTAGCTATTCTTTCTCCAATTTCCTTTTTTGACAATTCAAACTCCATAACACAAAGATACAAATGTTCTAAAACAAAACAACACAATGATCGATTTAAGAACAAACGTACTTAGGATTGCCCAACTTTATCATACGATATAAAAGCACCTAATCTTCGATAAGATGATCTGAAATAATAAATTACTTTACTTTAATATATTTCTCGATAATCACCCGGTCTACCCCCGCCTTTTCAACCTTTTCAATGCCTTTTTGAATCAAAGTATCTTTATTGATAGTGAGTTTAAACTTAAAAGTTTTACCTTCCCAGTCTTTGTTTTTATAATAATCAAGATGTTCGGTATAATCATCTTTATCTAATACAAAACTTCCACCGCCTGCATCAAAACTGCTCGTGTCTTTGGGGTTAATGCTATGTTTTAGAAATGCAAAATGCGTACCGTTAATAATTTTGATCATTTTCAGATCACCCGAATAATCTGTCGTTTCACTTTTCCCATTCTCGATTGTGGTAGCCGAAAACAGTTGCCAGGTGCCCTGAATATCAAGCCGCTCTCTCTTGCTATCATCTTTACTGGCACACGATGAAAGCGAAAGTACCGCCAGTAGCATTAAAATGTTTAGTCTCATAGGTATATTATTTGGTTATTTTATCTTCAAAACTTATCCCCTGCCAGCCATCTTGATCAGTTTATGCGCCAGGTCTTTCCCTAAGTAGCCATCAATGATAGCATGTACTACATATAAAATTGGTGTCATTAAAATGGCTACCACAAATTTATAAGTGTAATTCACCAAGCCAATCGCGGCAACCATTTGCCAGCTGTAATGGTACTGAGGGTTTAAATAAAAGGCAATAAAAATCACTACGAAACTATCAATCAGCTGCGAAACCAGCGTTGAACCTGTAGCGCGCAGCCACAATGCACGTTCTCCGGTTATTTTCTTTATGCGATGAAAAATGAGTACATCCGCCAACTGACCGATAATAAATGCGGTGATGGAACCTACAATGATCCACATGCCTTGGCCAAATATTCCCGCAAATGCATTATTCATGTTTAAATCCTCGCCATTAATTTTCTGGTGCACCCAAAAATTCGCTGCGCTCAAATGCATTGATCCCCATACAACCATAAATGCAAAAGCAATTAAAATTGAGGTCATGATTGAAAGAAAACGGACCTGTTTTACACCAAAATATTCATTGATAATATCTGTCATGATAAAAATGATAGGCCAGGTTAGTACCCCTGCAGACATTACGAACGATAAATTTGGTACACCAAGTAAGTTAATATCGAACTTTTTTATGCCCAAAGTTTCTTCAACACTGAATAATTTAACACCAATAAACTCTGATAATATAGCATTTGCCACAAAAAAGCTACCCAGAATGAGTAGTAAACGGCTTTCTTTCGTCTTAAAAGTCATAGACTATAAATCTAGAAATAAATAGCCTATTTAGCATATCGATTACCGTATTTTTAACAGAGATAACACAAAGATTACGCATGCTCAATTAGTTTTAACTAAAAATATGATTTTTACAATCGTTCGACCTTAAAAATAGGTTAACAAATTAAATCTCCCAATCTTTGCGTCATCAAAATCTGGTAATCTTCATGGCTAAAAAAAAACACTTCTATCTAATACTCATTTTGGGTTCATTGGCTGCTCTTGGACCTTTCTCAATCGACATGTACCTACCTGGTTTTGTTGATATTGCAAAGGATTTAAAAAGCACCGAATCAACCGTAGCACTTTCCTTATCGAGCTTTTTTATCGGAATTTCTGCCGGACAATTATTATATGGCCCGTTATTGGATAAATTCGGGCGAAAAAAACCTTTATACTTTGGCTTGGCGCTTTATATTCTTGCCTCTTTCTTGTGCTTGGCTGTAACGGATGTAAATCAACTAATTGTTTTACGTTTTGTACAGGCTATTGGAAGCTGTGCCACTGCCGTAGCCTCAGTTGCTATGGTGAGAGATCTTTTCTCTGTTGAAGAAAGCCCAAAGGTATTTGCGTCTTTAATGTTGGTTATCGCCGTTTCACCAATGCTTGCACCAACTGCTGGCGGGTATTTAATTTCGGCATTGGGCTGGAAATATGTATTTGTATTTTTAGGATTAATGGCGGTTTTAATGCTATTGGCTTCGATATTCAAGTTACCAGAGAGTTATAAACCCGATCCGAATTACTCTTTAAAACCAAAACCGATTTTAACTAATTTCTTAACGGTTTTAAAGGAGCCTCAATTTTATACCTATGCACTCATCAGTTCAATAACCTTTTCGGGTTTATTTGCCTATGTATCTTCTTCTCCTCAGGTGTTTATGAAAATTTATGAAGTAAGTAAAACGGGTTATGGTTGGATTTTCGCGTTGCTTTCTGTATCATTTATCGGATCGAGCCAGGTGAACAGCTTATTATTAAGGTGGTTTACCAGCAAGAAAATTGTAACCTATGCGCTTGTCGCCCAGTGTGTATTCAGTTTGATCTTCTTAATTTTTGCGCTAAATAACTGGTTAAATCTATATTCAACCATTGGCTTTATTGCTCTATTTTTAGCCTGCCTAGGTTTAATTAATCCAAATGCTGCTGCGTTATCACTTGCTCCATTTACTAAAAACGCAGGTAGTGCCTCGGCTTTAATGGGTGCTTTACAAATGGGATTAGGCGCTTTAGCTTCTGTGATGGTAAGTTTATTCAGCGAACACTCGGTTGTACCGATGCCACTGGTGATGACAGCTGCCGCTTTTATCGCTTTGGCTTGTTTATTAATCGGCAGAAGATTTATTACTACTGAGGTAGAAGCATCTTCTGATTCGGCTGTGATAGCGCATTAAGTTTTTACCACACTGTTTTTTTTACCACAAAGGCACCAAGAACACGAAGTGATAATCTTGCTTTGTGATCTTGGTGTCTTGGTGGTAATTATTATTATGGTACAAATAACTTATAGATCACATAGCAAATAATTGTGCCTACAGCGGCGATGATGAAACCACTTAAACGTTTCTTTTTGATGAAACAGATCAGGATGATGCCTGAAATGGAAACCAATGTCATCAATACTGCTGAAATATCTATAATCCACGACCAAGCTTTGCCAGAATCCCTGCCTTTGTGTAAGTCGTTGATCACTGCAACGGCTCCAAACCTGGTAGTGGTTAATTCGTATTTACCCGTTTCACGATCTATAAAAGAATCAGCAAGGTAACCCGGACCATTAAAAGTTAAACTCAGTTCGCGGTCGTCGATTCTGAAATCGCTCAAAGCACCTTTTACCGCATGTTTATTTCTGAAAAACTCAACAATCTGGAGTTTATTAATTTTATTCGTATCTGGCTGGTTCACCCACTTTAAATTTACCGATCCAGAATCTTTGGTTACCACTTCTTTGCCAGAAGTAAACCAATCTGCATGGTTCAAAGTCAAACCTGAAACCGCAAAAAACAGTAGAATGGTAAAACTCACCATCGACAAGTAAATATGTAGCCAGCGCGATAAACCCGCCAAACGTTTTTTACCCTTGCCTTTTCCGCTATCCTTTTTTATGGGCTTTTTTCCAAGTCCGTTAGGGGCAGCAACCGTATTACTTCTTTGGGATTTTTCTGTAGTCAAGGGATGCTGATGCTAATTCTGTATTTGGGGTTAATTCTATTTTTTGTGCTGAACCGGTAAATTTCATTTCTTTCGAAATTACCTGGTACGATCCGTGCTCGCGGGCAACTTCAATAAAAACGGTATATATACCTGCCTTTACTAATTGGCCGCTATCGTCTTTTCCATCCCACGATAAACTGTATTTACCAGGGCCACGGGTTGCCGAACTTGTTGAACTTAATTTACCTGCTTCTGCTTTTCTAAATTCATCGCCGTTGGCACGGTTCCAAGATTTTAAATCAGGCAACCAACGTGGTTTATTGTACCATATTGCTAAATTACGTACAGGTGTTTTAGCTGCATCTTCAATCCAAACGGCAACAAACGGACGGCGAACGCGTTTTCCAACAGTTGATTCGATATTCGCAATTTCGAGGTTTACCACCAATTCATATTTGGTATTCCAAGGTTTATCGGCTTTGTTTGCCTTAGTTACAGCAAGCGCAGGTTTATTAACAGCATTTTCATATTTGGCCCATTCGCTGCTTTTAACCTCTTTTCCATCTTTCGTAACCAATAAATAAGCAATATCTTTTCTATTTGCAGTTAGTTTTTCAATTTCCGAAACAGCTAGTACATTAAAAGAAGTAGCCAAAGCACCAGCCTCACTTGCATCTGCTGCAATCACCGTAGCGCTAATGATTTCTGTAACAGGATTTCCTGTACGTGGATCAACAATATGCGAATACCATTTTCCATTTACGCTAAAACCTCTACGGTAATTACCGCTCGTGGCAACAGCCATATCAGCAACATTGATAGTAGTTAGTGCCGCGTCATTTTCAGCATCGGCTTTAGGATTGGCAATTTCAATCGTTTCAGGCTGATTTCCTTTAATAACCATATCACCGCCAATGTTTACCACTACACTTTCGATACCAGAAGTTTGCATTGCCTTTTCGGCAGCTTTATTAATGATATAACTTTTTGCAAAAGAATTCAATGCCAAAGGTGCATCATCCAATCGTATAACAGTATTATTTTTTTTATCCAACACATAGTGTCTTTGTTTCACCAGATTAACCGAAGTTTGTAGCGACTGGGCAGATGGCAAACGGTTCTCTACAGCCGCTTTTTTCCAAACATTGCCAATTACTGCAGCCGAGGCATCAAGTGCACCATTGGTTAAAACCTTATAATCTTCGAACTGCTGCAAAACTTCAAATAGTTCTGTTGAGACTTTAGTGACCTGTTTTCCGTTATTCATCCACTTATTAAACTCGCTTGTTGTTTTGTAAGCACTTAAAATATTGTCTAAACGATCGATTTCATTTAACGCATTTTCTTCTGCCAGATCTGCATCGGCCTGATTGCTAGCTTTAAATTTTAATTCTAACGAGGTACCCAATACATTTTCGTAATTGGAAACAAACGTTTTTAAGTTTTTTTTCGGGTTAACAAATGCTGATGCAATGATTACCACTAAAAAGGCAGCGACTAGGTGTCTAAACTTCATATGTTATGGATAATTTGGAGATTTAAAATGCAAAGAAAATAGTTTATCTGGAATAATTTTAAATAAGATGAAAATATATTTGAAATAATACACAGATGTTATCTATGCACCTGTTACAGCAAGTAATTCCACTATAATTTATTGACCTTAGTTTCTGCTCATGGTTTAATTACCTATAAATGAATATTTATTATTGCTTTTAAATCATGTATTAAAAATTTAAGCTCTATTTTCTAAACAGTACCGTATTTCTAACCTGCTTTTACCACACTTCTTTACTGTTTAAGCTTTTTTTGCTATTTTCGCTTATACGATGCTGAATATACAATCTAAACTTCCTGGCGTAAGTACCACCATTTTTTCGGTGATGAGTAAACTTGCGGCAGAACACAATGCCATTAATTTATCGCAGGGATTTCCCGACTATGCATGCGATCCAAAATTGATAGATCTGGTAAACAAGGCAATGAAAGATGGTTTTAACCAGTATGCACCCATGCCGGGATCTAACTTTTTAAAAGAAACCATTGCTGAGAAAGTCGAAAAACTCTATAATGTAAAATATAACCCCGAAACCGAAATCACCGTTACCGCTGGTGGAACACAGGCTATATTTACGGCTTTGGCCGCTATTATTAATGCTGGAGATGAGGTAATTATTTTTGAACCTGCCTACGATAGTTATGCACCCACGGTAAAACTCTTAGGCGGTTTAGTGAAAACTTATGAGCTTGCCCCGCCAAATTATGGTATAGACTGGGACATGGTAAAAAAACTGTTTACCGCCAATACCAGGATGATTATTTTAAATACGCCCCAGAATCCTACAGGCAGTATTTTATCATCAGATGATATGAAATCGCTGATTAAACTCATAACTGGTACGGATATTTTAATCTTAAGCGACGAAGTTTACGAACATTTAATTTACGATGAACAAAAGCACCAAAGTGTGATGCTTTATCCCGAATTAAGACTAAGAAGCTTCATTGTAGCCTCTTTTGGCAAGCTTTTGCATGCTACAGGTTGGAAACTGGGCTATTGTTTGGCACCAGAGAAACTAATGAAAGAATTTCGAAAAGTACACCAATTTAATGTTTTCAGCGTTAATAGTCCCATGCAGCAAGCTATTGCCAATTACATTAAAGAACCAAAAAATTATACTGGAATTGCCAGTTTCTTTCAAGAAAAGCGCGATTATTTCAGAGGGCTTTTAGCCGAAAGCAGGTTTAAACTCCTGCCCTGCAACGGATCATACTTTCAATGTGTGAGCTACAACGATATCAGTGATGAAAAAGATACCGATTTCAGCATGAGGATGATCAAAGAATTTGGGGTAGCCACCATTCCCGTTTCTGCATTTTACCAAAAAGCTACCGATTATAAAATTATCAGGTTCTGTTTTGCCAAAGAAAATGCTACGCTTGCTTTAGCTGCAGAGAAATTAAAAAATGTTTAATTATCCCAAATAAATAAAAATGGAAGCACCTGTTTACACTCAAATAGAAAACCTGAAAGTAACTGTCTTTCAAGCTTATCTTTTTTGGGAAAACATAGAAA
>Ga0308165_1003972_pt1 | contig 15166 bp, 13 predicted proteins | sample PhyWR2_FD_201032 | JGI IMG/M metagenome (GOLD analysis project Ga0308165, IMG submission 201032) | Phyllosphere microbial communities from UC Gill Tract Community Farm, Albany, California, United States - DLSLW.R2 | ecosystem: Host-associated > Plants > Phyllosphere > Unclassified | place: USA...
CTCGAGAAGGCCGGCGTCAAGGACCAGGTGGTCGCGATCTCGTTCAGCGGCGACCAGCTCAACCGCATGGCCGCGACGCTGCCCGAGATCAGCACCGGCTTTCTCAACAGCAATGTCGACACCGGCGACGTGGGCGTGAGCCTGCGCAACATCCTCAACGCCACGCAGCTTTATTCGTCGACCTACAACCCGTCGTATGGCAGCGGCCCCACGCAGGCAACCATGGAAGCCGCCAAGCACCGCGGCATCACGTTCTGGCCCTGGACGGTCAACAACCAGAGCGACTTCCACCGCCTCTACAGCTATGGCACGCACGGCATCACCACCGATTACGCGCATTGGGCCAAGGACTTCCCGGTGGCCATCGCGGCCACCACGTCGGCAACGGCGGCGGTGGGCGTGGCTTTCAGCGTGCCGGTCGCGCTGACTTCGCAGATCGGCGCCGCCAGCGCCGCAACCAGCAACCCGCTGGTGGTGCTTGACGGCGCGCCCGCGCACACCGTCGCGGCCAACGGCAGCGTGACCTTCACCGCGCCGGGCACGGCCACCGTGTTGCCCGGCTATACCTACAAGATGGGTGACGGCAGCTACAGCTACACGATCTTCGCCAAGCCCATGACCGTGACGGTGAAGTAAGCCGCGACGGGCGCCAGCAAAAAAGGCCCCCATGCCTTAGGACATGGGGGCCTTTTCATCTCCGGCGGCGCACAAGCGTCGAAGTTATCCACATTTCTATCCACAGATTCCCGGGAGCCTCGGTGCCCCCGGTCAATGGATCAAAAGCTTTGGATCACAGCAGCGCCGAGCGCGCAAAGCGCACCACGGTCACGCCCGCGCGTGCCTGGCGCACTGACGGCATGACCAGCACGCAGTCGTCGTAAGGCGTTGCCACGGGCTCGCCATCGTTGTCGCCAATCACCGTGCCGGCCTGGGCAAAGCGCTCCAGGCCCGTGAACGGCGCGTTGAAGCGAAAGCCCTGGCTCTTGGCAACCACGGGGCCGGTCACGGTCAGCGCGAACTGTTGGTCCGGAGCGGGCAGGCGCCAGCCGGGCAGCAGGCGCTGCGCTTCGGCGTCATCGATGATCTCGGATGCCAGCAGGAAGCGCAGGCACTGGTCCTGGGCCACGGCCCGGCTGGCCGGGTCGCCGTGGAAGCCGCATTCAACCAGCAGCGAGCGCGAATCGCCGGCTTCCTCGTCGGGCAGGCCAAAGCGGCCGTAGTCGCGCAGGCGCGTGCCGTCCTTGTGGCCGGCGTCAACGACGATATGCGCGGGCGCGCCCATCTGCTTGGCCAGCACCAGATTGCGCGGCTGCACACCGGTGAGCAGCAGCGGCGCCGAAGGCTCGTGCATCGAGTGCAGGTCAAGCAGCCAGTCGACCTGGCGCACGAACGGTCGCAGCGCCGCGGCGCGACGGCGTTCGTTGGTGTCGCCGGCATCGATGCGCGCGTCGCTCCACTGGCGGTTCAGGTCTTCATCGGTGAAGCGCGATGCATCGTGGGCGCTGGCATCGAAGCGATCGAACGCGTCGAGGTTGGCAAACACCAGCGTCAGCGTGCCCTGCAGCGGGCGCAGGCCGGCGTCAAGCAGGCCCTTGAGCGCCCAGGCGCCGCACAGTTCGTTGCCGTGCACCACCGCCGAGATCATCACCTGGCGGCCCGGCAGGCCGGAGTCGAAATGCCAGACGCCCTCGGTGCCGGTGTTGCCCGCGCGCCAGGCGCTGATGTCGGGCGCCGGCAGTTCAAATGGCAGTGCGCTCATGCTCACTCTTCGATATGGGCGAACTCGACGATCTTGGCGTACTTGGCGATTTCGCCGTCGATGAACTTGCGTGGGTCGACCTTCTGGTCCATGACCGTCGAGCCCGTAGCGGCCAGCTTCTTGCGGAATTCGGCCGAGGCCAGCGTGTCGCTCAAGGCCTTCTTGAGCTTGTCCTGGATGGGTTTGGGCATGTTGGCAGGACCCATCATCGCGAACCACGAACCCAGGTCGACGTTCTTGAAAGCCGGATTCTCGGCCAGTGCCGGGATATCGGGCGTGATGGCCGAGCGCTTGGCTTCGGTCGTACCCAGGGCAATGACCTTGCCCGACTGGATCTGGGGCAGGCCGCTGGAGAGCACGAACACGCCGTATTCAATGTTGTTGCCGACCAGGTCGGTTGTCAGGGGCGCCACGCCGCGGTAGGGAATGTGGGTGATCTTCAGATTGCCCTGTTCCTGCAGCGTTTCACCGGCCAGGTGCAAGGCCGTGCCCACGCCCGAGCTGCCGTAGCTGAACTTGCCGGGGTTCTTGGACACGGCGGCAATGAATTCGGCGGTGTTCTTCACGCCGGCCTTTTGCGAGGCGACCAGCACCATGGGCTGCGAAGCCACCAGGCCCAGGGCGGTGAAGTCCTGGATCGAGTACTTCACGCTCTTGTTGATCAGGCGGGCAATGGCCAGTTCGTTGTTGGCGCCCACCATGATGGTGTAGCCATCGGCAGCGGCCTTGGCAACCTTTTGCGCGCCGATCGCGCCACCGGCACCACCCAGGTTCTCGATCACGACGGGCTGGCCCAGGCGCGTGGACAGTTCGGTGCCGACCATGCGGCCGATCAAATCGGTGCTGCCGCCCGGCGGATAGCCGATGACCATGGTGATTGGCTTGTTCGGGTAGGAAGCATCGGCGAAGGCGGAACCGGCGGCCAGAAGGGCGATGCCGCAGGCCAGGGCGGTGCGGCGCAGGATAGAAGTTTTTTGCATGAGCTGATTCCTTATTGGGATAACCCTGATTGTCAAAAGACCCAGGGCCCGACTTGGTGCCATAACGGCACGAGGCCGTGCCGTTGTAGCACATTTGTAACAATTAGCGCTGAGTCACGCGGCGCCAGAATTCTTCCGCGGCCGGAGTCAGTCGCCGCTTGGGCCGGTACATGCGCACGTCGAAGCGCACTTCCATGTTGCGGCTGCCGGCAAGCGCCAGGCGCCTGGCCTTGCAATCCGCATGCGCCATCGACCACGGCAGCCAGGCCACGCCCAGGCCCTTGTGCACGTATTCGTACTGCGCATCGGCCGAATCGCATTCAAGAATGCGGTGCAGCCGCGGCGCATCGGGGTTCTGCGACAGATGGTCCTCGACCAGCCGGCCCAGCGCCATGCGGTGGGGATAGGCGAGGTAGGGCACGCTGCCGGGGGCGGCAAAGCTGTGCAGCGCCTGGCCTGCGGCATTGGCGCGCGAGACCGGCACCAGCCGGTCGCTGGCAATGTGCACATGGCTGAACTGGCGCGCATCGAGGCGCACGGCAATTGCCGGGTGGTGGTAGATCAGCGAAAAGTGGATTTCGTCCTGCTCCAGCATGGACACGGTTTCATGCAGCGTGCGCGTGAACACCGTCAGCGGGCTGGTCTGCAGCAGCGGCCCCAGGCGCAGCAGCCAATCGGCAACGATGGTGCGCGCCAGCGTGCGTCCCGTGGCCAGGGTGATGGTCTGTGCCTGCAGGCCGGCAATGGTCTGCAGCTCCTCGTGCGACTGCGCAAGCGTGCGCGTCATCAGACCGCAGGTTTCAAGAAAGGCTTCGCCCGCGGGCGTGAGGCGCACCGGGCTGCTGCCCGGCGAGACCAGCGGCGTTCCGGTCCAGGCTTCAAGCGCCCGAATGCGCCGCCCGAACGCCGGATGGGTCACGTGGCGCAGCTCGGCGGCGCGCGTGAAGCTGCGCTCCTGCGCCAGCATGATGAAGTCTTCCAGCCACTTGATCTGCATAACCAGTACCTTGCTTAACGCAGCCTGGTATTGACCATTGCCCACATCCCATGAAACTGGCGTGCCCCAGGCCAGGGGCAGCGAGCAAGGGCCGCCCCGCAGCGAGGCTGCCGTCCCCCTCCACCGAAGGTTGAGAGGGGGAAGCCGCGCAAGCGGCTCAGGGGGTGGTGCATATCAGCCGCGCGCTTCCAGCGCCGCTTGCTGCAGGGTTTCGCGTGTTGCCTGTGCCTGGGCACGTGCGGCCTGGGCGAAGTCGGCGCCCGACGAGGCGTACAGAATGGCGCGCGACGAGTTGACGATGATGCTGCCGTGCTCGCGCAGTCCGGCCTTGACGGTGGCCACGGCGTCGCCGCCCTGGGCGCCGACGCCGGGAATCAGCAGCGGCAGCGTGGGAGCGATTTCGCGCACGCGCTCGATTTCATGCGGGCGCGTCGCGCCGACCACCAGGCCCAGCTGGCCGTTGAGGTTCCACGGGCCCTGGGCCAGCGCGGCCACATGCTCGAACACCTTGGGGTTGCCGGGCACATCGGCCAGCGTGCGCGCCTGCAGGTCGTCGCCGCCCGGGTTGGAGGTGCGGCACAGCAGGAAAGCGCCCTTGCCTTCGTATTTCAGATAGGGCGCGACCGAGTCGAAACCCATGAAAGGCGACAGGGTCACGGCGTCGGCGCCATAGCGCTCGAAAGCTTCCTTGGCGTACTGCTCGGCCGTGGAGCCGATGTCGCCGCGCTTGGCGTCGAGAATCACCGGCACATGGGGGGCAACGGCGCGCATGTGGGCCATCAGGCGCTCGAGCTGGTCTTCGGCGCGGTGGGCGGCAAAGTAGGCGATCTGCGGCTTGAACGAGCTCACCAGGTCGGCGGTGGCATCAACGATGGCGGCGCAGAAGTCGAAAATTTTCGAGGCATCGCCCTGCATCGCGGCAGGAAAGCGGTTGGGTTCGGGATCGAGACCCACACACAGCATGGATTGGTTTTGCGAGCCGGCGTTGCGCAGCATGTCGAGGAAAGTCATGGGGCGGAATTTTAAGGCACGGCAAGAAAAAAGCCCCGGCGGACCGGGGCTTAGGGCAGGGGCGCTACATGGCAATCAGCCGTTGGCGCGCTTTTCGAGGATTTCAAAGGCGGGCAAGGTCTTGCCCTCGAGCACTTCGAGAAACGCACCGCCGCCCGTCGAGATATAGCCGACCTGGTCTTCGATACCGTACTTGGCGATGGCCGCGAGCGTGTCGCCGCCGCCCGCGATGCTGAACGCAGACGATTCGGCAATTGCCTTGGCAATGGTGCGCGTGCCGTTCTCGAAGGCGGCGAACTCGAACACGCCCACCGGGCCGTTCCAGACAATGGTGCCTGCGGCCTTGAGCTGCTGCGCCAGGCGGGCCGCGGTCTCGGGGCCGATGTCCAGGATCAGGTCGTCATCGGCGACATCGGTGGCGGCCTTGATGGTCGCGGGCGCGTCGGCGGCAAAGGTCTTGGCGACCACCACGTCGGTGGGAATCGGCACCTGCGCGCCGCGCGCGGCCATGGCGTCGATCACCGCCTTGGCCTGGGCCACGAGGTCGGGCTCGGCCAGCGACTTGCCGATCTTCAGGCCCGCGGCCAGCATGAACGTGTTGGCAATGCCGCCGCCGACGATCAGCTGGTCGACCTTGCTGGCCAGCGCTTCGAGAATGGTGAGCTTGGTCGATACCTTGGAGCCGGCAACAATGGCCACCAGCGGCTGGGCGGGCGCGGCCAGCGCCTTTTGCAGCGCGTCGATTTCCGCCGACAGCAGCGGGCCGGCGCAGGCGATGGGCGCGAACTGGGCAATGCCGTAGGTCGTGCCTTCGGCGCGGTGGGCCGTGCCAAACGCGTCGTTGACAAAGATGTCGCACAGCGCGGCCAGCTTCCTTGCCAGCGCTTCCTGGTTCTTCTTCTCGCCGACATTGACGCGGCAGTTTTCCAGCAGCACGACCTGGCCGGGCTGCACCTGCACGCCGTCGACCCAGTTGGCGACCAGCGGCACCTCGCGGCCCAGCAGCTCGGACAGGCGCTTGGCGACGGGCGCGAGCGAGTCGGCGGGCTGGAACTGGCCTTCGGTGGGACGGCCCAGGTGGCTGGTGACCATCACTGCCGCACCGGCCTTGAGCGCCATCTCAATGCACGGCACCGAAGCGCGCACGCGCGTGTCCTCGGTGATTTCACCGGCGTCGCTCAGCGGAACGTTGAGGTCGGCACGGATGAAAACGCGTTGGCCCTGGGCTTTGCCCTGGGCGCACAGGTCGGAGAAGCGAAGAATGTTCATGGCAGCGAATCAGCCTCGCCAGGAGGCAGTGGAGTGGCGTTGATGGAAAAGCGCCGCCATTGTAGGCGCCCAGGCATTCCATGACGGATCCCGTGTCCGTCGACGGGCGGTGCGACCTAGCAGAGCGTTTGCTAAGGGCGACTCGAGCCGCCGCCGGGCCGCCCCAAGGCGGCGAGGGCCCCCTCGGGGGGCAGCGCAGCTACGCGAAGCGAGCAAGCGTGGGGGCTATATTCACCACCCCAAGCCAATGTGCAACGGCAAGTAAACCGCCATGCCCACGACAATGGTGCCGAGAATCCCGCGGCGCCAGAAGTAGTAGGCGCTGGCGCAGGCCACGGCCGGCAGGCGCGCGTCCAGCAGGGTCTGGATCAGCGCGCCCTGGGTAATGACCAGCTCGGGGGCAATCACCGCCGCCAGCGCGGCCAGCGGCGCGTACTTGAGACCGCGCTTGAGCCAGTGCGGCATGGGCACTTCGCGCTCGGGGAGCATGAAGAAGGCGCGCGTGAACAGCGTGATCGCGCCCAGACCCAGGCAGGTCAGGGCAAAAAGCCACCAGGAATCCATCATGGTCGCTCCTCCTCATCGAGCGGCAGCACCGGGTGGCGCTCGCCGCGCTCGGGATCGGGGGCGCGCAGCGTGGCCGGGCCGGCGCGCCATTCGCGCAGCCGGCGCTCGGTGTTTTCCATCATCAGGCCCACGGCCACGGACGCGGCAATCGCGGCCAGGATGTTGAGCTTGAGCGGCAGGGCAAACGCGGCCACGGCCACGGCGGCGGCCACGCCGGTCGCGGCCCAGGTCGTGCGGTCGGTGAGCATGGAATACAGCACGCCCAGCAGCGCCAGCACGCCCGCGAAGCCCAGGCCCCAGGACAGCGGCACCTGGTCGGCCAGAAAGATGCCGGCCACCGAGAAGCCTTGCCAGACCAGCCAGTTGGTCGATGCCGCGCCCCAGAAATAGGACAGCTGCTCGGGGCTGCGCTGGCCGTCGGGGTAGCGCTTGAGAAACGCGACAAAAATCACGTCGCCGCTGAAATAGCTCAAGGCCAGCCGGTGGCGGCGCGCGAGGTGGGCGAAGTACACGCGCCACATGCTGCTCAGGATCACGAAGCGCAGGTTCACGCAGATCGCGGTGAACCATACCACCCACAGCGGCGCACCGGCAATCATCAGCGGCAGCACCGCCAGCTGGGCGCTGCCCGCGTAAACCGCAAAGGACATCAGCAAGGCCATGGACACGGTCATGCCGCTCTTGACCATGGCCACGCCCGTGACCAGCGCCCAGGCGGCAATGCCCAGCGAGACGCCGCTCATGTCCTGCATGCCCTGGCGAAAGCCCGGCTCGCGCGCAATGCCCAGCGCGCGGCGTGTCACGACGCCGAGTTCGGAGCCGGATTCCGGAAGCTGGCTCATGGCGCGGCTTCGAGCTGCGCGCCCACGGGCAGCGCAAAGCCGTGCAGGAAGTCGCCCGCGGCCAGCCGCTTGCCGCCCGCGCGCTGCAACTGGGTGAAGCGCATCGCGCCCTCGCCGCAAGCCACGACCACGCCTGCGGCATCGGCGGCAAGCACCGTGCCGGCTGCGGCCGCGGCGCCGCGCGCCTCGGGTCGGCCTTCCCAGAACTTGATGGTTTCGCCCTGCCACAGCCCGGCGGCGCCGGGAAAGGGCGTGAACGCGCGCACGCGCCGGTCTATGGTCGCGGCCGGCAGGCCCCAATCGATCCAGCTTTCGGCTTTCTCGATCTTGTGCGCATAGGTCACGCCCTCGGCGGGCTGGGGCGTGCGCGGCAGGCCGCCACAGGCGCTCATCTCGAGCGCTTCGACGATCAGCCGCCCGCCCAGCTCGGCCAGCTGGTCATGCAGGCTGGCCGTGGTGTCGGTCGGGCCTATGGGCAGGCGTTCGATCAGGCACATGTCGCCGGTGTCCAGACCGGCATCCATCTGCATGATGGTCACGCCGGTTTCCTGGTCGCCGGCTTCGATCGCGCGGTGGATGGGGGCGGCGCCGCGCCAGCGCGGCAGCAGGCTCGCGTGGATGTTGAGGCAGCCCTTGGCCGGCGTGTCCAGCACCCACTGGGGCAGGATCAGTCCATAGGCGGCAACGACCATCACATCGGCATGGACGGCTTCGATGGCGGCGCGGGCCTCGGCGGCCTCCGCGGGGTACTTGCCGTCCAGGCGCAGGCTGCGCGGCTGGATCACGGCAATGCCGTGCGCCAGCGCGCACTGCTTGACGGGCGAAGCCTGCAGTTTCATGCCGCGGCCCGCAGGCCGGTCGGGCTGGGTCAGCACCAGGGGCACGTTGAAGCCCGCGTCAAGCAGGCGCTGCAAGGCCACGCTGGCGAATTCCGGCGTACCGGCAAAGATGACGTTCATGCAATCACAGGGGGGAAGGGGGCGGCCATCTCAGTCGAGCGGGTCGCGGTCGTTGAATACTTCGTCGGTGAACATCACGCGGCGCACCACGTCCGTGGGGTCGATGTGCACATGGGCCTGGCGTGCAGCCCCATTGTCCAGCAAACGGTAGGTCCAGATGTCGCCTTTGAAGCTGGCTACATGCTCGACCAGCGCGGGCGGGCCGAATTGCTGCAGCACGCTGGCGCGGGTGTCGGTGCCTGCGCGCAGCGCAAAGAACTGTTCCATGGTCAGCACCTGCTGCACGCGCACCAGGCGCTGGCGGGCATCGAAGTCGAGGTGATAGACCTGCTGGCCCGCGGGCTGGCGGCTGTAGACCAGGCGTTCGCCGCCATCGGGCAGCGCGCGCGTGAGCGTGGGCCGGCCCATGTCTTGCAGCACTTCGGCGCGGCCGCTGCCTATCTTTTGCCATTCGGGCACCGCGCACCCGGCGAGCCAGAGGCTGGCCGCCCCCCAGACTACCCAGCGTGCCCCTCGGAACAGCACTGGGCGGGCATTCATTGCCGGTCCAGTTTTTGCTGCTTGAGCAGCTTGGTCTTGATGCGGTTGCGCTTGAGCGGCGACAGGTATTCGACGAAGACCTTGCCCATCAGGTGGTCCATCTCGTGCTGGATGCAGATGGCCAGCATGCCTTCGGCGTCGATTTCACGGGACTGGCCTTTTTCATCGAGCGCGCGCACCTTGACCGCCACCGAACGCTCGACGCCGTCATAGATGCCAGGCACCGACAGGCAGCCTTCGTCGCCCAGCTGCTTCTCGTCGCTGGCCCAGAGGATCTCGGGGTTGATCAGCGTCATGGGCTGGTCGCGTTCTTCCGAGACATCGATCACCACCACGCGCTGGTGCGCGTCGACCTGGGTTGCCGCCAGGCCTATGCCCTGGGCGTCGTACATGGTCGCGAGCATGTCGGCCACCAGGGCCTGGATGCGCTCATCCACCACGGTGACCGGCTGGGCCACCTTGTGCAGGCGTGGATCGGGGTAGCAGAGGATGGGAAGAATTGCCATGGCAGCCAACAAAATGATGTCGCTATTTTCGCCACTTTTGTGCTGATTCGCTGGGCGCCGGTTCAATAATCATTGCCTGATCAAGGCCTTGCGTCGAGAATCTGTGAAGCTTTGTTACGTATTACCACGGTGCCGCCTGCAGGCTGGTGCCGCCGCAGCGGCAAGCCAGGCGCGCGGCCTGACCAAAAAGAGGGATTGAGATGACGGCATTTTCCAATGCGCGGGCCTGCGGCATCGGGGCCGTGCTGCTGGCCGGGCTGTCCACCGTGCATGCCCAGGGCGCCCCGGGCGGTTATCCCGTGACGGCCACGCAGCGCGCCACGGCACAGCAGGTGGCGCAGCAGGGGGTGCCGCTGAGCGACCTGTCGGCCAGCGCACCCGACGAGTACACCGTGCGGCGTGGCGACACGCTGTGGGGCATTTCCGGCCTGTTCCTGCGCCAGCCCTGGCGCTGGCCCGAGCTCTGGGGCATGAATCTGTCATCGATAGACAACCCCCATCTGATCTATCCGGGCCAGGTACTGTATCTCGACAAGAGCAATGGCTATGCGCGACTGCGCATGGGCCGGGGCGCGCAAGACATGACCACCGTGCGCCTGTCGCCGCGCACGCGCAGCGAAACGCTGGCCGACCTGGCCTTGCCCACGCTGCCCGCGCACCTGATCGAGCCTTTCCTGGTCCAGCCGCTGGTGGTCGAGGCACAGGTACTGGCGCAGGCGCCGCGCATTGTGGCCACCACCGACGAACGCGTGATCATGGCCAGCGCCGACCGCGCCTACGTGCGCAGCAACTCGGGCGACGCGCTGCAACTGCAGGGGCCGCAGTCGCGCGCCTGGCGCATCTTCCGCGACGCCGTGGCGCTCAAGGACCCCGACAACGGCGAGATCCTGGGCTACGAAGCCCAGTACCTGGGTCAGGCCGAACTGGTCGAGGGCGAGACCCTGGTGGCGGTGCGCGATGCCAAGGGCCAGGTGCGCGAGAACCAGGTGCCGGCCACCATAGACATCGTTGACGCCAAGGGCGAGATCCGCGCCGGCGACAGGCTGCTGCCCGCGCCCCAGCGCGGCTATTCGAACTATGTGCCGCATGCGGCCCCGGCCGACATGAAGGCGCGCGTGGTGTCGATCTACGGCGACTCGGCCGTCAAGTTCGGCGCGCAAAACCAGGTGGTGGCAATCAACCGCGGCACGCGCGACGCAATGGCTGCGGGCCAGGTGCTGCAACTCGTGACCCAGGGCAATGTGATTGTCGACAAGACCGGCGGCAAGCGCGAGCGCGTGCAACTGCCGCGCGAACACAATGGCCTGGCCATGGTGTTTCGCACCTTTGACCGCGTGTCGTATGCGCTGATCCTCGACGTGCGCCGCCCGGTCGTTGCCGGCGACCACCTGATCGCGCCAAACTGACCGCCATCCTGCCGGGAGACCCGCATGGACCCTCTGGCCCTGGAACGCGATGAACTGGCGGCCTGGCTGAGGCTCACGCAGACGCCCGGGATAGGCCGGGCGCTGGCCCGGCGCCTGCTGGCGCAGGCCGGTACGGTGCAGGCGGTATTCACGCAGTCGCCCACGGCCCTGCGGTCGCTGCTCACGCCCGCGCAGCTCGCGGCGCTGCTGAGCATGTCCCCGGCCCAGCGGGATGTCCTGCAGATCTGCTGGCAATGGCTGCAGCACCCGCCGCCAGGCCTGGCGCACGCGGTGATCACCCTGGGCGATCCGCGCTACCCCGCAAGCCTGCTGGCCACCGAGGATCCGCCGCTGCTGCTGTATGTGGCCGGCCCGCAGCCCGCCTTCACGCGCGCCGCCGCGCTGTTTCCGGCGCAGCGGGCGCTGGCCATGGTCGGCAGCCGCCAGCCCAGCGCCCAGGGCCTGGTCGATGCCCGGCGTCTGGCGCATGAGCTGTGTCTGGCCGGCCTGTGCATTGTGTCGGGAATGGCCCTGGGCATAGACGCCGCGGCGCACGAAGGCGCGCTCGAGGCCGCGCAGGCGGGCCGCGCGGCCGACGCCGGCCCGGCAACCATTGCCGTCTGGGGCACGGGGCTGGACCAGCCCTATCCGAGCCGCCATGCGGCGCTGGCGCAGCGCATTGCGCGCGCCGGCCTGCTGGTGAGCGAATACCCGCTGGGCACGCCGCCGCTGGCCGCGCATTTTCCGCAGCGCAACCGCATCATCTCGGGCCTGGCGCAGGGCACGCTGGTGGTCGAGGCGGCGCTGGCGTCGGGCTCGCTGATCACCGCGCGCCTGGCCGCGGAGCAGGGGCGCGAAGTGTTTGCGATTCCCGGCTCCATCCATGCGCCGCAGTCGCACGGCTGCCATGCGCTGCTGCGCCAGGGCGCGACGCTGGTCGAGACCGCGCAGGACGTGCTCAACGAACTCCAGGGCCTGACGCCGCGCCCACCGGCCCCTCCAGCGCCCGCCAGCGCGCCACAAACGCCGCGGGAAACCGAGCTGCTTGCAGCGCTGGGCTTCGATCCGCTGGGGCTGGATGAGCTGGTGGCGCGCAGCGGCTGGAGCGCGGCGCAGCTGCAGGCCGCGTTGCTGGAACTCGAGCTCGCGGGCCGCGTGGCGCGCCTGCCGGGCGGGCTGTTCCAGCGCGTGGAAAGGGGCTGAGCTCAGGCCTGCAGCCGCTCGGGATTCGCCTCGATCTTGGCCAGCGCATCGCGCGTCGCGCGCAGCGTCACGCCTTCGGCGTCGTGCCACAGCAGCAGGCCCGATTGCAGGTAACTGGCCAGTCGCTGCACCGGCATCAGATAGCACTGGCCGTCCAGCGTGGCAAACAGGTGGAGCTGGCGCTGGTTGCTGTGCCAGGCATATTGCACCTGCACGCTGGCGCCATTGTGGTCCAGCGTGAACCAGCTGCCGGGCTGCAGCGCGCGCGCCCATTCAAGCATGGTCGGGTCCGCCGGCTGGGCCGTGCTGCTGAGCACCTGCAGGCCGGCGATGTCCACGCCCAGCAGGATTTCAATGTTTTCGGTCGACAGCGGCATGTCGTCGGGCAGGCCGTCGCCGCTCATGAAGTCCTCGAGGTGGCTCAGGCGCCGCGCCATGGCCTCGAGGTCCTGGGGCGCGATGGCCGCGGTCTTGGCAATGAAGGCCTCGGCCAGAGTGTCGGTGAGCCGCTTGAGCTGCTCGGCCTGGACGCTGGCGGCCATGCCGACCAGCGTCAGCCCTTCGCGCAGGCATTGCAGCAGCTGAGGCAGGCTGCGTATCAGCTGCGCGCGCTGCTCGCGCGTGGGCTTGGCGCTGCCGGCCCAGACCAGGTCGCTTGCGGCCTGCTTGAACGCCTGGGTCTGCGCATGCAGGGGGCCCATGCGCACCGCCGACAGCGCCAGCACTTCGGCCCAGTCGCGAAACAGGAAGTTGCGCAGCTCGGCGCGTACCGGCATGTCCTGCAGCAGGCGGCGCAGCTCTATCGTGTACTGGATGGTCAGCGTTTCCTTTTCTTCCATCTGCTGCACCAGCGAGATGATGCGCGCCTTCGACCGCTCCTGCGTGAGGTAGCCGGCCAGAAACTTCTCGAACTCCTGATAGGCCAGCTGGAACACGCGCTGGCCGGTTTCCGGGAACTGCTCTATGGTCTGCACCAGGCGGGCAATCTCGGCTTCAAGCACGCTGCCGCCCATGCTGGTCGCATCGAAGCCCAGCACGCAGGCGCCCATGCGGTCGATCAGCAGGCGCGCGGGATGCTGGAGGTTGCTGAAGAACTCGGGCTCGGCCAGGGCCACGCGCAGCACGGGCAGCTGCAGGCGCGCAAACCAGACGCGCACCGAAGGCGGAATACGGTCCTGCGCGAGAATGCTCTGGAACATCAGCGCCACGACTTCGATGGCGGCGCGGTCGCTGGGCACCGTGGCCTGCTGCTTCCAGGCGTTGGAGCGCTGGCGCAGCGTGCGTGCGAGCTGGTCGAGGTCCACGCTGGCGGCCCCGATTCCCGGGGCCGGAGCGCCGGGCAGCTCGGCAAAGAACTGGGCCTCGTCCGGCCCCTGGGCGGCAAGCGCCTGAAGCAGGCTTTGCGACGCCGTCGCATGCTCCACCGATGCCGTGCCGGAGCCCGACAGGCGCGTGACCGGCGCGAGCATATGGCGCAGCTGCTGCACCACTTCCTGGGCACGCTGGCGCGCCCGCAGCAAGGGGTGCATGGGTCCGGCGGGCCTGGCCTGGCCCTGGCTCTGCAGGGGGCCCGGTGACGTGTGCAGCGGATTCATCACGGTGTCGGGGTTGCGGCGCAGCACCGCCAGCTCCTCGGCCTGCGGCACCTTCTGCGCGTCATAGAGCTTGTGCAGCGCTTCGGCCGCGCCCTGCAGCAGCTCGCCAAGCGCGGTTTGCAGCGGTGCCGTCAGGCCTTGCAGATCGGCACGCGGCAAACCCGCGGCGCGCCACTGGTTGACCAGCAGTTCGCAAAAGGTCTCGGGACGCAGCAGATCGTCGGGCGCGAGTTCGTGCTGCTGCAACCATTGGCTGCGCAGGCGCAGCGCTTCAAAGCTGCTGCCGGCGAGCTCGTCGGTGGCGAGCGCCAGCCGGGCGGCCTGGATCTGGTTTTCTATGGTCTCGTCGCTCAGCAGCTCGAATGTGCCGGGCAGGGCGGCGTTGCTGCGGGCCACAGCGGGCAGGCCCGTGGCCGCAAGCGCGGCCTGCAGCGCGTTGCGGCAGGCTTCCACCCACGCCGCCTGGTGCGCGCGATAGCGCTCCAGGGCAGCGCGATGGGCCTGCATTTCACGCTGGGTGCCGACCTGGTCGGCAAGGTGTTCGAGAAAAGCCTCCATCCGCGCCGCCAAATCTGGCAGCGCCTGGGTCAGCGCCTGCGCGAGTTGCTCGCGCGCCTGGCGCACAAGCGCCGTGGCGGGTGCGGCGGGAGGAGGGGGCGGGGCAGCCATAGATCCCCGAGGTTACACTGCCGCCCCTGCATTCGGGTCGTTGGCGTCATGGTCCTTTTTCGGCGTCTTGATCAGGTCTTCGCGCTTGACGCCCAGCCACATGGCAATGGCGGCGGCGACAAACACCGACGAGTAGATGCCGAACAGGATGCCTATGGTCAGCGCCAAGGCAAAGTAATGCAGGCTCGGGCCGCCAAAGAAGAACATCGACAGCACCATGGCTTCGGTTGAAGCATGGGTGATGATGGTCCGGCTCATGGTCGAGGTGATCGCGTGATCAATGACTTCGGGCGTGCTGAGCTTGCGGAACTTGCGGAAGGCCTCGCGGATCCGGTCGAAGATCACCACCGATTCGTTGACCGAGTAGCCCAGCACCGCAAGGATACCGGCCAGCACGGCAAGCGAGAACTCCCACTGGAAGAACGCGAAGAAGCCCAGGATGATCACGATGTCGTGCAGGTTGGCAATGATGGCCGCGACACCGAACTTCCACTCGAAGCGGAAGGCCAGGTAAATCACGATGCCCAGGATCACCATGCCCAGCGCCATCAGGCCGTTGTGCATCAGTTCCTCGCCGACCTGCGGGCCGACAAACTCGGTGCGCCGCAGCGTGACTTCAGGGTCGGCGGCCTTGAGCGCAGTGAGCACCTGCTCGCTTTGCTGCGCAGACGTCACGCCCTTTTGCACCGGCAGGCGGATCATGACGTCGCGCGAGGTGCCGAAGTTCTGCACGATGACGTCGGCGTAGCCCAGTCCCGAGACCGTTTCCCGGACCTTGCCCACGTCGGCGCTCTGCACATAGGCGACTTCCATCACCGTGCCGCCCGTGAACTCCACCGACAGGTGCAGGCCGCGCGTGAACA
>Ga0308165_1003975_pt1 | contig 15164 bp, 24 predicted proteins | sample PhyWR2_FD_201032 | JGI IMG/M metagenome (GOLD analysis project Ga0308165, IMG submission 201032) | Phyllosphere microbial communities from UC Gill Tract Community Farm, Albany, California, United States - DLSLW.R2 | ecosystem: Host-associated > Plants > Phyllosphere > Unclassified | place: USA...
CGCTGTGCTGCGTCCTGGAACAACGCCCGGCCCAGCCCCTGCCCGTGATGACTGACCGCGATGGCCAAGCGCCCAAGGACAACCACCGGTACAGGGTCGGGCATGTTGCGGCGAAACCGCCCCGGCGCGGCGGCAGGCACCACGGCGCTAGACGCCAATGCGTAATAGCCGACGACCTTCTTTTGTTCACACACGACAAACGTGCGCGATGCACCACTGACCTGATTCGGCGCCGCCCGGCGGGCCAACCAGACATTCAGCGACGGCACGCCGCAATCGAAATCGTCAATGTCGTGGTTCGGGCCAAACGGCTCCGGTGCGACCAGCATGCGTCAAGCCGCCTTCCAGGGTGCCTTGGCCTGCATCGTCTTCCGAAGCCGGTCGTTAGGCTTGGCAGGCTGATCCAAGCGCTCCAAAAAGTTGGAATAGGCTTCCGGGCTCACCACCATCAGCGCGCGATCCAGCAGCGTCTCTTCCGCCGCGCGGCGGGCAGCCTCAAGAATGAAGTCCGTTCGCGTCTTGCCGGCAGCCTCCGCCGCACGATCGATCAGATTGCGTTCGGCCGCCGCGATCCGAAGGTTGAGCGTGTCGCGGGGCTTGGTGGGGGTGGCTGTGGGCATGATGTCGCCTTGCAAGAATTCAGCACACAGCTTACCACGCGTAATGACAATGTCGTTACGTCAACTCTTGCTGGCGCGGGCAGGGGTGCGCAAGCCGCAATGAAGGTCGCCGGCGCCCCGCAGCCTCGGTGTAGAATCTCGCCCTCGGGCCCTTAGCTCATGCCTGGTTAGAGCAGCGGACTCATAATCCGTTGGTGCTGTGTTCGACTCACAGAGGGCCCACCAAGATCTGATGCGGGTTTGCGGGTGTTCCCCGCAGACCCGTTTTTTTTGCCGGTGGGGACTTTCTTGCCGATCTTGTCGACGGCGGTCCTCAGCGACGCGGTGGCCAAGTGCGCATGTCGCTGCGTGCTCTGCTGTAATTTATGGCCCAGCACGGCGCCCACGGTGTATAGGTCGACCCCGCTGTTGATCATTTCCGACGCGGCCGAATGCCGCAGGTCGTGAAAGTGCAGATGGTCGAGCCCGAGCAGCGCCCTCGCCTTTCGCCAGTGCCTGGATATCGTGCTCTGGTCAGGCAGGGCCAGATCACAGCAGCTGCGCAGCTTCGGGTGAATCGGCACCACGCGCGGCCGCCCGTTCTTCGAGTCGGCCAGCACGAACGCATCGCCCACCACTTCACACCGCAGGATCTCGCTCATTCGCATGCCGCTGTAGAACGTGATGCGGATCGCGGCGCGGGTCTGGCGGTGGCCGCACGCCCTGGCCAGCTGGAGCATCTGCCGCCGGCTCGCGGTGTCATGGCGCTGGTTGCTGACGATTGGCGCGACGACGCGGGCCGCCGGGTCGTGCTCGCACATGGCCTGGCGCTTCCACGCCCAGCGGCACGCACTGGTCAGGTACCGGCTCCGGTTGCGCAAGGTGGCCGGTGCCAACGGGTCGCCGTTGTCCTTCCGGGCCTTGTCCACATACAGCTTGCAGGCCTCGGGCAAATCTCCCAGGTCCTTGCCGCTGTACGCCCAATACATCAGCAGCAACTCACCCTCGATCTGGTCGCCCGTCTTGAGCTGCGGCGCCCGCTCGGTCAGGTAGACGGCGACTGCTTCTTCGATGAGATGCTGAGGACGTTGGACCCCTGTGGCGATGGCGTAGAGCCGCGCTGAGTGCGTGCGGTCGTAGGCATCGGCTTGGGTCTTGTTCCACGTTTTTGGAAGTACTTTTCGAGCACGGACACGGCGGCCGGCAACCTCACGGTCGAATTCAAAGACGAAACGACCGCGCGCTTTATCTTGGTAGACCGGCATCATTCCTTGTACTCCAACGCATCGTTCAAATCGAAGGTGACGCGGCGCTTGATCCGGGTGCAAGGGATCGGGCCCGCCGGCGACGCCAAGTCGTAAACCGTCCGGGGCGCAACGCCCAGGATCGGGGCCGCCTCTTCGGCGGTGATCATAGTGCAGCGCACTGCATCGGCAATATCAGCCATCTGTTTCCCCTTCTGCCTTCGCCACCTCGGCGATGCGCTTTGCCAGTTCGATGCGCCGCTGCCAATTTCGCTGCCGCATGCGCGCAGCCTCGTAGATCGGAACGGACATATCGACGCGCGGCGTGTTCTTGGCCAGTTCATCCCACTCCACCATCAGCTCAGCCAACGTCGGATCGCGTTTCAAGCAGGTGCCCCCAGCTTCGGCGGCCGCGATGGCCGGACCGGCGCACCGGTCCTTGCCTTGGGCCGCCCTGGCTGATCGCGCACCTTCCGGCCGCCGCACAGCGGGCACCAGCGACCCAGCGCCAGGTCGGGGCACGGCTTGTTGAATGCGCTCATGGCCGCTCGTTCCGAAGGCCTGGCCGAGGTCGACCAGCGACGGGCCGCAGTCCGGGCAGCCGCATTGCGCCTTTGGGCGGTCCATGGTTTCGCACTGGGGTTCAAGCGCCGCGTTCGCAGCGTCCAGGATCTCGCCAATGGTCAGCATGATCCCGTCCATGACGATGCGATCACGTTCGTCCGGTGCCACCACAGCCAATGCTGCCGATGCCCACCGCAATGCGTCGCGCTCGTTGGATGCCTTGGGCGGCTTGGCTTTCCGTGCCGCATACAGCGGCTCGTCGTGGTCCTCTATTGGGGCGCCTGAGGGATCCGACCCGATGTCGCGAGGGTCGCGCGGCTTTCCGGTGAACGGGTTGAACATCATCGTGCGCGGCTGCTTATCCATGGATCGGCCCTTCCTCGTTTGGCAACAGCTTCTGATTGATCGCCAGGTCCAACATGGTCTTTCCGCTAGGCAGCAGGATCTGCCCGAGGAACGCGCCTTCGAACGACAGGATGCCGGTTTCGATGGCATGACCTGGCCCTTGATCCAGTCGCGCAGGATCGAGTAGACGGCGACGCTGGCGATTTCAATGGCCTTGCGCTCGTGCTGCGGCTTGGAGCCGGCCCGGCGGTTGTTCCAGGGGTTCTCGCGCAGCTAGGCGGCGGCATACCCTTTGGTCGAAGCCTTGACGCTCACCATGCGGCCGCGGTACTCAAACTGGACGATCACTTCGCCGGCGCCGTCGTCCACCATGCTGACGAACTTGTTGCAGCCGAAGCCACGCAGCATCTTCTGAATATCGGTCAGCGCCTTTTCACCGCTAGTCGCGCTGCTGTATGGCAGGGCCATGTCGTTCCTCACTCTTCGATGTTTTGCACAGGCCGAACGCCAATATGTGCGCGGCCACGATCAGCGCTGGCAGCACCAGCCCGATCCAGATTCCCCAATTCGGCATTGCTGTCTCCTGCCGCACGGATCGCCGCGCGCCAGATGGCGGCGGGCCAGTACTGTTCCTGTTTGGCTGATACCTCGGAGCACTGGGCGGCCAGCACTTCGCGGGCGGCAGCCAGAGCACCAACCGGGACGTAGGTATCGGTCATCGTGCCGCCCTCCTGCTTTTCGAATACGATCTTCGCGGGAGGAAACTATGGACAAACTGGTTGGAACCGTCGTTGTTACGTTGGGAGTGGTGGCGATAGTTGCTGCTGCATCGATTGCATTGCCCTGGGCGGCCAATGATCTGGCTGCATGGGTACAAGCCATCGGGTCTGTTGCTGCGATTTTTTGGGCGGCTCGCATTGCTCGTCGTCAAGGTGAAGATGCACAACGCGCGATCGTCGACCAGCACAGGCTCCACTTGATTGGGTTGGGGGCCATGCTTGGCCAACTTTTGCTCCCGCTCTATGCCGCTGACAGCGCCTTCAAAAACACCGCTGCCAGTGGAAGATTCGATGCAGCACAGAACGTTGTGCAAGGGCTTCAAGATGCCGTGAATGCTGCGCAAAGGATTCCTTTCCACGAAATCCCGTATGCCTATGTCGCCACTCTCGGGTTGGGCTTCAACCGGCAGCTTGAAATGGCCCTCTCTCTGATATGGGAGGTTGCAGATGGCAGATCTACTAACGAACGGTTCGCTGCAGCTGTTATTGCAATCGGCGAGTGCTGCACGCGTGCTGAGTACTTCTTGAGCAGGATCGAGAATGCGGCAGTGACTGGCGATGGCAATATGATGCCGATCAGCCTTGGTTGATAGCGGCGATATGCACTCCGGGTAAGGCATAGTCATGCCGCCTCCGTCGCGGCTTCTTGCCGCTGACGGTGCACGATGGCCGCAGCGATCTTAGGATCGACCTTGCGGCCGGCAGCCTTCAGTCGACCCATGTGGCGGCACAGTTCGGACAACATCGAATCGCGCAACTCGACGCGGCCCTGCAGCGCTCCCAGCAGGTCGCGCAGCGGAACGGTCAGGGATGTGTCGCCCACCGCCGCGTCGAACCACTCGATCAAACCTTCGACCGCGTGCGACACCACGTAGGCTTTGCCCTCGCGCGTGAACACCGGCGTGTCGACGCCGTCGATGTCAATGACGTCGATCGTGCCGTGCTCCTGCAGCTCGGCGATGATTGCCTTCAGCGGCTCCAGGGTGAAATCGATGGCGATGCGCATCGGGACGGCGGGTAGGCAGTGGGCGCGCATGGTCAGGCTTCCGCGCGCTCGATGGCGCCAGTGCGGTCTTCCGACGATGGCGCATCGCCGTCGGCCGAGCCGTCGATCGGCAGCGACTGCTGTTCCTTCGCCGGCTCCACGCTGATTTCCGCCTCACGACCCAGGATGCGGCCCAGGTTCGGCAGGTCGTCGAACTGTGGCTTGATCCACACGCGGAAGTCCAGCACGAACGTGCCGCCCTGCATGGATTCCACCGCGAAGGAATCGACCTGCGAGCCGTCGAACACCATGTCGCTGCCGTTGATGCCGTAGTGGATGGTGAACTTGGCGCCGACCATCTTGTGCTTGATTTTGAGCGTGCCCAGTTCGGGGTAGCGCAAATCGCCTTCGTTCTCGCCTTCGATGTCCTGCTGGTCGGCCTCGGTGTAGAGGAACTTCGACATGTCTTCCAGCAGCGTGTTGATGACGCCCGCGCCGAGCGTCCCCGCATCCATTGCCGCGGGCATCGGAGCCGGCGTCGGCCAGGTTGCTCTCGGCGCCCAGCGCTACCTCGGCAAAGGGCTGGATGCGATCGGCTTGGACACCGCCGGCCAGTGGCTGGTGAGTGATGCCGAGCAGGTCCGCGCAAAGCAGTACGGAGAGCTTACGCCCTACAAGGAAGCGAACCCGATGTCGGCTGGCGGCGGCGAAATGGCTGGCAATCTGGCCGCCACGCTGCCAGTCGGCGGTGCGCTGGCGCAACTGCTCAAGCCCGCTGCTGCGGTGCTGCCAGCGGCGGTCAACCCGCTCGTCGCCGCCATCCAGTCGTCGGGCTTCCGGGCCGGCGGCCTGAATGGCGCGCGCGGGCTGGCTGCTCGCACGGCTGGCGGCGGCATCACTGGTGGCGCTTCGGCTGGGCTAGTGAATGACGACAACGCGGGGACGGGGGCGCTGGTGGGGGCTGCGTTGCCCGGAGTGTGGCGCGGCTCGGCAGAACTGATGTCGGCAGCTGCGAAGACCGTCCGGAATGCGATCGAACCCTTTTCGGCCGCAGGCCAAGGCCGGATCGCGGACCGCGTGGTGCGTGAGCTGGCCGAAGGTGGCCCGACCACTGTCGATGCCGCGGTGCTGGTGCCCGGCAGCGTGCCCACGCTCGCCCAGGCCACCGGTAACCCAAGCATCGCTGGCCTGGAGCGCGGCCTGCGCAACGACCTGACGCTGAGTCCGCAATTCACCGCGCGGGACCAGGCGAACGCTGCCGCGCGCAACGCGGCGTTCGAAGAGGCGGCCGGCGACGCTTCCAAGCTGGACTTCTTCCGCGCCGACCGCGCCTCAACGGCCGATAACTTGTACGGCCAAGCAATGGCCCGCTTCAACGGCAACCTGACGCCGGCGCTGAACAAGGAAGTCGGCGAGGTGCTGAAGCGTCCATCGGTCAGCGAAGCGAAGCGGGTGGCCGAGCGTTGGGCAGCCGAGCGCGGCGAGAAGATGACGCCCGACGGGAGTCTGCGGGGGCTGCATGACATCAAGACAGCGTTCGACGATGCGATTGGCGCGGCGGTGCGTGAAAACAAGGGCGGCGAGGCAAAGGCACTGCAGGCGACCAAGGACAAGCTGCTGGCGGTCATGGACGAGATGTCGCCCGAGTACGCCCAAGCCAGCGCCACCTATGCGCAGATGTCGCAGCCGGTCAACGCGATGGAAGCGCTCCAGGGTCTGAAACTAACCGATCAGTTCGGGAATATGACCCTGGCGAAGGTGCAGGGCGCGATCCGATCGCTGCAGGACAAGATCGCGGCACCTGGCGTGAACGCCGCCAAGTCGATCGACGCTCAACAGATCGCCACGCTGACCGCGATCCGCGACGACCTGCTGCGTGCAAGCAATACCGGGCTGGGCCGGGCGGTCGGATCAAACACGATGCAGAACATCGCGGTCGATCGCCTGCTGACCGACGCCCTGCCATTCGGCAACCGGCTGTCGCAGACTGCGCTGGGTGGGATTGCGAAGCGTGCTGGGCAGCTTCTGTACGGTGGGGCAGATCAGCCGATCCGTGAGCAAATGGCGGCGCGTTTGCTGGACCCAGCGTTGGGAGCCGCTGCGCTGGCGCCGGCTGCGCAGAACCGGCTGGCGGCGCTCACGGCTCAGGTGAACTCGATGCCGCTTATTTCGGGGGCGTCGAACGCTCTCGCCGAGCTTGGTTATCGCGCCGCGCCTCTGATATCGACTTCCCGGTGATGAGGGCGTAAACGAAGCTGACAACGCCAATCAGCACCGCGCCGCCGATGAGCTTCACCCACATCAGATCCATGTAGTCCACGTTATTCCTTGGGAGCTACGGGCGCTGGTGTTGGAGCGGACTGGGGGATTTGAATGATGATGGGCTGGGGAGTTTGGACGGCAGGGGCGACCACTGCAGGGGAAGTAGATACAAGGGCAGCGGTATTTCGCCCGGACTCGAACATTGCGACAGCGATGCTGGCGAGGGCGAGCAAGGCGCCGATGACAGTTGCTGCGGAACCCCAGATGTTGGCCTTGAAGTTCTTGAGATGTGCCATTTCGACGTTTGCTGCCTTGATCTCCCCGGCTACTTCGGAGATATCAAGGCGTAGTGACCCCACCGCATCCGCAATCGTTTTCTCGAACGCGATGAACCGGGCGTCGGCGCGTGCTTCCGCCGCAGCCATGCGAGCTTCAAATTCTTCACGTGTTGGGGTGTTCATGTATGCATTGTCGTTGGTCTGGCTAGGCGGAGCAACACCGGGCAAACCGCCGATTTTTCGCCTCGCCCAGTCGTTTAGATCAATTAGGCTCATCGCGCACCTTCTTGAGCCACTTATCGTTTGCCTCGATCGCTGTAGTGACAGCTTTCACTATGTCGGCGAAAAGCTTATCTGTCTGTGCTTTTTCATACGTGAGTGTGCCAACGTCAGCCAGCGCATCCACGATGTCTCGAACCATGATGTTGTATCCCAGGACATAGGCCGTCGCAAAGGCGCGCCAATTTTCGGGAGACGTGTTGTCTGGGATTCGTTGAATCCGCTCGATGATTTCTTTTTCAATGTCACCGTCCACGGTCATTCCTTCTTTTTCGCTTTCGCACGTTCAGCTAGTTCTGCCCTTTCACGCTCTCCGCGCTCGCGAGCTCCCTTGATGTTTAGGCGACGCAGCGGCTCTTCGGCGACGATGGGCTGCACAATCGGGCCGGTCAAGGCTGGAGGCTCTGACATCGTGATTTCGTGCCTTGGGTCCGGCGCACCGTCATCGAGGCCGGCATCACCGACCACCCTGCGGATGACTGCAAGGAGATTTTCCAACTCGTGGCGATTACCGGGCTTCAGCAGGCGCTCGGCCCATACCTGAGATCGATAGTCCACCTCAACACCTGCAGGAAGTGGGCGCGGCTTCAGCGGGCTTTCCTTCGCAATCTCGTCCTTTTCGAACGAGAGGCCCAATCTGTGCACGATCTCGGCGTTCATGCTTCGACCTGATCGATCGGCCGCTTCATTTATGCGCGAGTGAAGGTCGCGAGGCAGCCGAAGGGCTGTCTTCTGGTAGTCGTCTTGTGGGGTTCGGGTGGCCATGCCGAATAGTAACTACAGTGAATTCAAAAAACTAGTTGACTTCACAGTGAATTCGCATAAACATCATTAAACGAATTCATTGTGAATTCATTTGGAGGCATAAATGACAACGTCACGGGAAGTGAAGTTATTGTCGGTGCGGCTACCTGTCGAATTGAACACTTGGCTCAAGCACAGGGCAATCGATGACCACCGTACAGCGAACGGAGAACCGATTGCCATATTGACGGCAGTGCGAGATGCAGACGCTGCGGCACGGGCAACCCCCAAAGGGGTCGATCAATGACCACCATCGCAACCCTGGTCGGCCCGGCCGTCACTATGTCGAGCAAGGAAATCGCCGACCTCGTCGAGAAGCGCCACGACAACGTCAAGCGCACGATCGAAACACTGGAAAAACAAGGAGTTATATCCCACCCTCAAATTGAGGATGGGGCTCGCGCAGCGAACGGCGTGGTCGAAAAGATCTACCGGGTGGGAAAGCGGGACAGCTATGTGTTGGTAGCCCAGCTGTCACCCGAATTCACCGCGCGGCTTGTGGATCGATGGCAGGAACTGGAAGTAGGCGCCCAGCCCTCAATTCCGCAAACGCTGCCCGAAGCGTTGCGGCCGGCTGCAGATCTGGCTGATCAGGTAGCACAGGTCGAATCCGAATTGGCTCTGGCTGCGCCGAAGGCCCGCGCACTGGATCGGATGTCAGCCAGCGACGAAGCTGTGACCATGACCCAAGCTGCGAAACTGCTGGGCATCAAACGCGATCGGCTGACGTCTTGGCTGAACGCTAATGGCTGGATCTACCGTCAGAACGGATCGTGGGTGGCCTACCAGCACCAGATTCAGGCGGGCCGCCTGCAATACAAGGAGGCGAACTACACCGACGAGAAAACCGGCTTGGACTGCTGCCGCCCGTACTGCCACATCATGCCAAAGGGCTTAGCAAAGCTAGCAGAGGTATTCGAGCAGGTGACCGCATGAGCCGGGCTGACCCTCAAGTCAATTTCAGATTGCCGACGGAACTGAGAGAACGAATCAAAGTGCACGCCAGAGCACACCGACGATCTGTCACGGCTGAAATGATTGTGCTGCTCGAGTTAGCTCTCGCAAAACAAAACGCCCCGACTGCTGGAACAGTCGAGGCGCCTACAGGAGTGCCCCAATCGAAGGACTATCTCGATGTCGAATGTAATCGCCGTAGTGTTTGAACGTCAACCCGTTCCACCGCCTAGTCCAGATGAGTACGCCATCGGCTTCATCGCCGGTCGCATGGCGCACGCGTTCGGTTGGGACGATGACCGGGCGTTGCGCGCTGTCCGCGCAGCAGTGGCAGCAGATAAGAAAGAGGCGGCTGTGGAAGTGACCGCCTAGCACGAAGACCCATGCCGACGCAGATTTGCGTCGACATCGACCACCAACGAGCCCCGCCAAGTGCGGGGCTTTTTTATTGGATCACCCATGGCCGTAAATTACACCAGCGCCTTGTTTTCTGCCCAGGATGCAAACGGCCGGCCCCTTGTCGGCGGCCGGCTGTTCACCTATCAGAACCGCACCACCACGCCGGCGGCAACCTATCTTGATGCAGCCGGCACCACGCCCAACACCAACCCGGTCATTCTGAACGCGCGCGGCGAAGCCACGGTCTATCTGCTCGCGAATCAGGTCTACCGCTTCGTACTGCAGGACCGCTTCGGCGCGGCGATCTGGAGTCAAGACGGCATCACTGGCGTCGTCTCCGCCCCTGACCTTGCCGGCCAGGGCGGATCGAACATCGTCGGCTTCGTGAACTTTCCGCCCGCGTCCGTCGGCCGCACCGTCCAGGGCAAGCTGCAGGAATGGGTCAGCCTCGAAGACATCGGCGGCGATCGCAACGGGTTCGCGCCCGCCGGCAACTCCACCTCTTTCAACATCGGCGGCTATGAGGCTGCCGCACGCCTTGCCGGATCCAGCGCCCGGGTGCCAGTGCTCGGCGCCGACGGCAACGTGCTGCCGAACATGAACAACAAGATCTGGTACACGCCGGATAGCGTGCGCGATCGCGCGACTGCCATGAGCGTGACGATCGACAACCAAGACGGCCAAGGCTCGGAGCCCACCACACAGATCAACGGATTTACCAATCATTCGGACGTCAGCCGTACAAAGATCGAGATTTTGTCGGGCTGTACGTGCAGCACGTGGCCCTGCCTGCCCTGTTCGTTTCCAGTGCCAGCACGTTCACCGCCACGACGGTGACCCTGTCAGACATTGCGCCGCGACCTTCGGCAAGATCAAGCAGGGCGTGCTGATTGACGTTGCTGCTAGGCCAGACAAGTACACGGGTGTGGTCACCGGCGTTAATGCCGCAGCCAAGACAGTCACGGTGTCCGCCTGGTACATCTCCGACGAAACCACCGTGCCCAAGACGGTAACTCCCGCCGCAGGTCTGCAGGTGACGGTACGACCGAACACCAAGGCGTGGGCGCGCAACGCCAACATCATCCTGCTGCCAAGCTCCAACGCGACCCGCGGCTTGGTCTGCGAATTTGGCATGCTCGAGTACGGATCGGGGAACCAGTGCTACGGCGTCGACGTCGTGAATCTGGGCAGCGTGCCCAACCTGGCCGCGTTCCAGGCACGCGGCCTGATGACGCAAGGCATGTTGATTGACCCGGGCAAGCAGTTCGGCGTCGTGGCGCAGTCAACGAGCGTGATCGGCTTCTACGCCACCGCCGGCGCCGTTGCTTTCCAGGCGGACTGCGCTGCCTCGGGATTCGTCGTGAAGGGCGCGACTGGCAACGCTTTCGAGGTGCGCAACCCCGACGGCGTCTTCATGACCTTCACCGACAAGAACGGTGTGGTCAGCTTGGACAAGACGAGCATCCAGAACGTGCCCGCGAATGGGAGGTGCAACGACATCGCGTCGACCTTCATCGGCCCCATCGTGACTGCGCTGACCGTCTGCAACCTGCCTAACCCGTCGGGCATCAATGCTCTGCGCAAGATCACCGTCACGAACCTATCGGCATCCACCAACAGCATTCTCTGGGCTGGGCCAGTCGAGACGGGCGGCGGCAACCTGGGCGCCGCGCCCGGGGTCATCTTTGAACTGCAATCCGATGGTTCCACCTGGCTCATCTCTGAAAAGAGCACGCTATGAAGAAAATCTATTCGTTCGATCCAGACACCCGCGTGCTCAGCGGCGAAGCCGAATACATCCCGCCGCGGCCCATGCTGTTCGTCAAGGGTGCGCCGCCCAAGCTGCCGGCCGGTACGACCCTGTCGCCGCCACCGGCAACGGGCGCGCGAGAGGCTGCCTGGTGGTCGCCTGACGCCAACGCCTGGGAGGTCGTGCCCGACTACCGCGGCGTGCACCTGTACTCGCCTGAGGACGGCACCTACGCGCCGATCGCCCAGGTCGGCGTTACCCCGGCGGAAACCGGCGCAGTGGAGACTCCGCGCCCTGACCCATCGCACATCTGGGATGCGCAGGCTGCCCTATGGGTGGTGGACCAGTCCCGCCGCCGTGCCTTCGCTGCGGTCGCCGTGCGGGCCGAGCGCGACGCGCTCCTGATCACGGCTGACCGCCTCATCAGCAAGGCCGTCGACAACGGTGAAGACCCTGCCGCCCTGCGTGCCTACCGACAGGCCCTGCGCGACCTGCCCGATCAGCCCGGTTTCGCCGAGAACGTGGAGTGGCCGGAGGTGCCGCTTTGAGCCAGCCAATTGCCCACCGCCCCCGCCTTGACGCGGCCGATCCGACATCCCTCGCGGAAGAGATCCGCGGACTGCGCGAGGACCTTGCCCACGACCACCGGGAAAACCGCACCGACCTCACCGACATGAGGGTGGAGATCTCCGAACTGCGCAAAGCGTTCCCGGGGGACGACCCTGAGGGCCACCGCCGCTTTCACGACGCACTGATCGCCGAAAGCATGGCCCGCAAAAAGTTCTGGTCGGACCTCAGCGGACGGCTGATTGAGCGCGGCATTTGGGCGGTGTTGGCCATGCTGGCGGCTGCCGTCTGGATTTACTTCAAGGAAGCAAAATGAAAGACGAGATGTGGCGGTTGCTGCGCGGCGACGAGGATGAGGTGCTGACTGCCTATCAGGACCACCTGGGCTTCTGGACGATCGGCGTCGGACGACTGATCGACAAGCGCAAGGGCGGGGGGATCAGCAAGGCCGAGTCGGCCATCCTTCTCGATAATGACATCAGCGGCAAGGAGGCTGAACTTGATCGCCGTCTGTCCTGGTGGCGCAAGTTGGACGAGGCGCGCCGCGGCGTGCTGTTGGCCATGGCCTTCCAGATGGGCGTCGACGGTCTCCTCGGCTTCGTCAGCACGCTGAAAATGGTGCAGGCGGGCGATTACGCCGGCGCTGCGCGCGGGATGCTGAACAGCCTGTGGGCGCGCCAGACGCCCGAGCGTGCAATGCGAATGTCCGAGCAGATGCGCACCGGTGACTGGAAATACAAGGCGGGCTTCTGATGGACTGGAAAGCAGTAGTAAACAGCGTCTCACCTTGGATCGGCACGGCCCTCGGCGGCCCGCTTGGCGGCATGGCCGTCACCGCGGTGGCCGACGCCCTTGGGCTGTCTGACAAGACGGAAGCGGCAATCAAAAGCGCGCTGGCCGGTGCAACGCCCGACGACTTGCTCAAGATCAAGCAAGCCGACCACCAGTTCGCGGTGCAGATGCAGGCGGCCGGCTACCAGAACACGCAAGCGCTGGAGCGGATTGCCGTTACGACCGGGCCAGCGCGAGGGTCAGGGAAATTGCAGTCAATGACCAGACACCGCGGAACCTTGCCTACCTGGTAACGGCGGGGTTCTGCGGCGTGCTTGCGCTTATGATGTTCAGCGAGCAGGCGCAAGGCGCCCGTGAGGTGCTACTGGTGCTGATCGGGTCACTGGGCACTGCCTGGAACACAATCTTGGCCTACTACTTTGGATCGACAGCTGGCGGCAAGCTCAAGTCAGAACTGTTGGCAAAAAACAATGCATAGAAAGTTAAGGTCTTCCTCTGCTGCGGCTGCTATAAAAGCCGCTCTCAGAGGGCGACAGGCATGGACAATCAAGTAAATCAGCAAACGGTCATCAAAAATATCGAAGTGCTACTCGACCGCATTAAGACCAAACATGATCTATTCATGGATCCGGATCGAGTCGTCGAGATTAATAAATTGATTAGCGCGCTGAACGATGCGCGGACAATTGTTTCGCGGACTACTGAGAACCTTGCAGTGCCTTGGGCCAATACGAAGATCGTAGTTGCAGGAGAACTCTTCGACGACTTTTACAAACATGGAAGTTTTCGTCACCTTTACAAAGCAATCGACTTCGCTACATTCAGGGATAATTGGCAGTCTTTCGCGACTAGTCAGCTAGATTCAGCCACTCTACTGCGAATGGCAAGACATGATCTTGCAATCGAGGCGGCTGACCGTGCCAAATACGAAGCTGAAAACTCCACCACGAATCAAGTGTCGGCCGCGCTATCCGCTATGGCCGCTCTGCAGAACCGCATTAACGAACAGATGGGACTGTTGGACGCAGCGGACCGGAATCGCCAAGCCGCGATAGATGCCCTCATCAGTTCCAAAGAACACCAGTTGAACGTAGCGTTGGCGAACTTTGAGAACGGGCAGGGCGCGAGGCAGCAACAACTGGATTCGATGATCGCCGACTTGGGAAAGCTCGGTGAAGCCGTTAGCACCAACGTGTTATCGAGCAATCAGAACATAGCCGCAGAACAGGAATCGCGGGGGGCAATGTTTTGGGGATCAATAGCCCTAGCAGCATTTGCCGCATGGATTTACTACGTGTTGTTCCATGGTCCAAACAACGTTGCTCCAACCATCGAGGCCATTACATCGCTGGCAGCAGAAGGAAGAGCGCCGGAAGCAACTTGGCAGGCCGCTGCGGCACGCATACTCACTACCCTGCCTCTCGTAGTACTGATCGGTTTTGCGACAGTCAAAGGGAATAGATGCAACAGAGCGGCTCGATATTACCGATTGGTGCAGTTGGAGTTCTATGCACTTAATCCATTCCTGACGTCGCTACACGTCGAGTCGCAGGCTGCAATCAAGACGATCCTCGCACCGAAGATGTTTGGCGACCGCACAGTGTTTTCTGCTGAGTCGGATCAACGGTCGGACGTCATAGGTCAAACAACATCGTTGTTCGAAAACATACGGGATGTTTTCAAGAAATAGCGGCTCGCGCAGCAATTACTGGTTACCGTGGCTCGTCCAATTCGATAAACGGGTACTCGTCATCCTCATCGTCAAGAAAGGAATTCGACGGCTGCGGTGATACCCCTCTTGTCGCTCGGCGCTGCTTCTGCTCCATCACCGCAGGCTCACGTTCCAGCAGCAGGTTGAGCTGATGCAGTGCCGATAACCTGCCGCCTCGTTCTGCCAGCCAAACAGCCGCAACGGTAGTGCTCATCTGATCGACAGACCGCAGCACGCCGTGTAGGCGCGCGATCTCCTGCAACAGCGTGCGGGTGAGTTCGTCGGGGTGCTCAATCCAGATCTGGCGCAGCTTGGCCAGCCCATCATCGGATCGGGCTATTGTGTATGGCGCGGGCGTTTCATGGAAAAAATTCTTTGTATGGCCGTACAGTGTAAGCGCCGAAACCGCTGGGGGAAAAATTGACGCAATCTGCGCATTCGTCGCGCTCGATGCGGTCAGCGCGACCGCCCTGCCCCACCATCTACGCGGCTTTGCGCTTGGCGCGAGTTGCGCGCCCCTGACTCATAATCCGTTGGTGCTGTGTTCGACTCACAGAGGGCCCACCAAAAACAGAAGGGGCTGCGCATTGGCGCAGCCCCTTTTTCGTTGCCCGGCGCATCCCGCGGCAAGCGCCGTCACCCCGCACCGCTTACCCCGGCGGCAGCCAGTCATCCGCGGGCACGGCCTGCTCGGACCGCCCGCGCAGCTGCTGCAGCACATCCACTCTCGCCAGCAATTCCCCGATCGGCACGGGCTTCGTCATGTGCTGATCAAAGCCGGCGTGCATGGCGCGTTCGACGTCTTCCTTCTGGCCGTAGCCCGTGATCGCGATCAGCACCAGGTTCGGAAAC
>Ga0308165_1003977_pt1 | contig 15161 bp, 16 predicted proteins | sample PhyWR2_FD_201032 | JGI IMG/M metagenome (GOLD analysis project Ga0308165, IMG submission 201032) | Phyllosphere microbial communities from UC Gill Tract Community Farm, Albany, California, United States - DLSLW.R2 | ecosystem: Host-associated > Plants > Phyllosphere > Unclassified | place: USA...
GCGGCTTCTTGTGCCAGTGGCGGCGCATGAACTGGGAAGCGGTCATTCCGCCAAGCAGGGCGAGGGGTTGGTCAATATCCATGGTGGTCAACGGGGTCGCGATCTAAGAAACAGGCTGCATTGTCCTATGTATGCTGCCGGGGCTGTTTGCATTCCCTCAATGGGGGAATGCTCGCCGCGAACGGCAGGCCGTTCACGGTCCGACCGGGCCGCGCAGGCAGGCTCACCACGAACGGGGGACATATTCCGAGCGACTGCAGCCACAAAAGACGTGGTCGGTGGTTCCGTTCGTCCTGAGCTTGTCGAAGGATGAACGGCCTGTCCTAGAAATCGCACACAAGGCCCTGGACCTAAGCTTGCCCAATACCCTCAACGCAAAGCCCGAAACTCGCTAGGCGCCATACCCGAATACGCCTTGAACGCGCGGCTGAAATGCGCGCTGTTGCTGAAGCCGCAGCCGAAAGCGATGTCGGTGATGGTGCGCTGCGCGCCGCGCGCCTCGCGCAGCTCGCGCATGCACAGCTCCAGGCGCAGCTGCTGTATCCAGGCGGCCAGCGTCAGGGGTTCGTCGGCAAAGGCGTTGTAGAGATGGCGCTTGCTGCAGTTCATGGCCTGGGCGATGTCGTCTATGCACAGCCGCGGCTCGCGCACATGGGCCGCGACATGGGCGCGGATGCGGTCCTTGAAGGCTTCCTGCTGGGTCAGCGCCGTGCCCCGGCCCGACAGCTCCTGCAGCGACAGATGCACCAGATCGATCAGCAGCTCGCCCGCGCGCTCGGCCACCGCCGGCGCCATGGTGGGCAGCTCCTGGTAGGTGCTGCGCATGGCCTCGAGCGCGACGCGCGCAATGCCCGAGCCGCCGCCCACATTGCGGCCCATCAGCCCTTCGAGCCGCACGCCGCGCTGCACCAGGCTGCGGCGCGGCAGCATCACGATCAGGTGTTCGGACCACTCGGGGTTGGCCACTTCGTAGTTCTGCGTGGTGTCATAGATGACCCAGCTGCCGCTGCGCGCGCTGGCTTCGCGGCCCTGCTGGCTCACGGCCGCCAGGCCCTGCCAGGGCGCGACGATCTTGACGTAGTCGAGGTCCTGCGAACTGCGCCTTTGAACGCTGCGTATCACGCGGTGCCGCGCCGCCTCGACCCGCGTCATCACCACCGCACCGGCCTGCGAGCGCTGGATATGGCCTTCGAACACCGTGTCGCCATAGAGGTCGCTGCCCAGGCCCGAAAACAGTTTGGACATCCAGTCCTGCCACGCGGGTACGGCTTCCTGGGCCGACAGGCCATCGGTGCTCAAAGTGCTGGCGGTGCTCATGCCTGCATTATCCAGTGCATGGGCGCGCAAGGGGTGGGATGGCGCGGCGCCACGGGAAAACCCTGAAAACCGTGCATTCACAGTCAAGCACTTAGTGCATGCTCAGTACAGCCGCGCCAGGGGCCACGCCCTAGCATGCTTGCACGCTCAGCAAAAGAGCGACCAAGGAGACAAGCATGAAGACAGCAAGCAAACGTTTCTGGCTCAGGCAGGTGACTGCGGCTGCCGCCATCGCCACTTTGGGGCCGCTGGCCCTGGCGCAGGAGGCACCGAAATCGGTGCGCATAGGCTGGGCCATTGCCAAGACCGGGCACAACGCCGGCGGCACCGCGGCCACCGTGATGCCCAACTACCAGCTGTGGGTCAAGGAGATCAATGCCGCGGGCGGCATCATGCTCAAGGCCTACGGCAAGCGCGTGCCCATCGAAGTCGTCGAATACGACGACCGCTCGAGCACCGAGGAAGCGGTGCGCGCCACCGAGCGCCTGATGACACAGGACAAGGTCGACTTCGTGCTGCCGCCCTGGAGCACGGGCAGCAACCTGGCCGTCGGCCCGACCTACGAAAAGCACAAGTACCCGCTGCTGGCAGCGACTGCAGTGACCGACAAGGCACCCGAGCTGGCCAAGCGCTGGAAGCATGCGTTTTTCTTCCTGGGCACGGGCGCGGGCTATGCCGAGTCGCTGGTGAGCTACCTGGAAAGCGCAAAGAAGGAAGGCAAGATAGGCAACAAGATTGCCATGATCAACATTGCCGACGGCTTTGGCGTGGAGCTGGCCAACGCCACGCGCAAGGCGGCCAAGCAGCATGGCTTCGAGCTGGTCTACGACAAGAGCTATCCGATAGGCACGCAGGACATGACGCCGCTGCTGACCGAGATCAAGAGCAAGAACGCCGACGTGTTCATTGCCTACTCGTATCCACCCGACACCATGCTGATCACCGAGCAGTCGCGCATCAACGCCCTCAATCCCAAGGTGATGTTCACCGGCGTGGGCACGCAGTTTCCGATGTTCAAGGCCAAGTTCGGCGCGGCCACCGAAGGCATCATGGCGCCGGGCGGCGTGGACTTCGACGCGCCCGCGATCAAGGACTACTTCATGCGCCACAAGGCGTCGGCCGGCTACGAGCCCGACCGCTTTGCCAGCACCATCCAGTACACCACGCTGCAGGTGCTGCAGCAGGCCATAGAGCGCGTGGGCAGGATTGACCGCGCGGCCGTGACGCAGGAGATCCGCACCGGCACCTTTGACACCATCATCGGCCCGGTCAAGCTCGACAACCAGATGCTGACCAAGCTCTGGTACGTGGGCCAGTGGCAGAACGGCGAGTTCTACGGCATTGCGCCCAGCAACCGTGCGGGCGCCAAGCCGGCGATCATTCCCAAACCGGCATGGAAGAACTGACGCCAGCCCTCCAAGGCCCCGCTGCATGCGGCGGGGTCGGCGCCTGACACCATGAACCTGCTCGACATCCTGCTCGCAGGCAGCACCCTGGGCGGCCTCTACGGGCTGATCGCCATGGGCCTGACCCTGCAATACGGCGTGGCGCGCATCATGAATCTCTCCTATGGCGAGTTCCTGATCGCGCCGGCCTTCCTGGCCTATCTGGGCGTGACCGCCTGGGGGCTGCCCCCTCTTTTGCTGCTGCTGCTGGTGCTGCCGCTGGGCTTTGTCGTGCAGTGGCTGGTCTATCAATTGCTGCTGACGCCGCTGGTGCGGCGCACGGGCGCGGGGCCGGCGCTGGAAGTCGACTCCATTCTCGCAACCTTCGGCCTGATGTTTGTCGTGCAGGGCGTGATGATGGTCGCGTTTGGCGGCAACTACCACAGCTACAGCTATCTTTCGACGCCGGTGCAAGTGCTGGGAAGCACGGTCGCGGCCAACCGGCTGCTGGTGCTGGGCGTGGCGATCGCCCTGGGCCTGGGGCTTTACCTGCTGCTGACGCGCACGCGCATGGGCACGGTGGTGCGCGCCGTCTCGGTCGCGCCGCGCTTCGCGCCGCTGGTCGGCATCGACGTGCGCTTCACCGCGGCGCTGGCCTTTGGCCTGGGCGGGTCCATGGTCGCGGCCTCGGGCGTGCTGGTCAGCATGTTCCTGCCGTTCTCCGCGGCCATGGGAACCATGTTCGCGATGAAGGCGCTGATCGTGGTGATCATGGGCGGCGTCGGCAACCTGATGGGCTGCCTGCTTGCGGGAATGATGCTGGGCTTTGCCGAAACGCTGGTCGCGACCTTCATCGACCCGGGTCTGACGCTGGCCGTGAACTACGCGCTGTTCCTGGGCGTGCTGCTGCTGCGCCCCACGGGCCTGTTTGGAAAGGGCGCACGATGAGCCGCCGCGACTGCCTTGCATGGGGCGCGGGCGCCCTCGCCCTGGCCGGCCTGGCCACGGTGCCCCGGTGGATGCACAACGACTACTACCTGTCGCTCTTGATCAGCGTGCTGATGTACAGCGTGCTGGCCTCGGCCTGGGCGCTGTTCTCCGGGCCCACGCGCTATGTCTCGCTGGCCACCGTGGCGTTTTTCGGCGTCGGTGCCTACACCACCGCGGTGTTTGGCGAATCCCTGCCCTGGGCCGCCGTGCTGCTGATTGCCCTGGGCGTGGGCGTGGCCATGGCGCTGGTCGTGGGTTTGGCGACGCTGCGGCTGTCGGGCGTGTACTTCGTGATCTTCAGCTTCGGCCTGGCCGAGCTGACCAAGCAGCTCGTGACCTGGTGGGAAGTCAACATCACCAAGGACCTGGGCCGCTATGTGTTTGTCGACATCACCGCCCAGGACATCTACTGGCAATTGCTGGTGCTGCTGGCGCTGGTGCTGGGCCTGCGCGCCTGGATAGCGCGCACGCGGCTGGGCCTGGCGCTGCGCGTGATTGGCGAGGACGAGACCGTGGCCGTGCACGTGGGCATCAACACCACGCGCGTCAAGGTGCTGCTGTTCACGCTGAGCGCGGCCTTCATGACCGTGGCCGGCGCGATCATGGCGCCGCGCTGGACCTACCTCGATCCGACAATTGCATTTGCGCCGGCGATCTCGTTCCAGACGCTGATCATGGCCCTGCTGGGCGGCGCGGGCACGCTGTTCGGGCCGCTGCTGGGCGCCGTGCCGCTGGTGCTGCTGTTCGAGTTCCTGTCGGCGAATTTCCCCAACCATTTCGCCATTCTTGTCGGGCTGGTGTTCATGGTGATCGTCTATGCGGTGCCCCAGGGCATCTCGGGCTGGCTGCGCCGGCGCAAGCACCACGGAGGTGGGAAATGACCGCACCCTTGCTGCAACTCAAGGGCCTGAGCAAGCGCTTTGGCGGCCTGGTCGCCGTCAACGACCTGTCGTTTGACGTGCATGCGGGCGAAGTCGTGGGCCTGCTGGGCCCCAACGGCTCGGGCAAGACGACGGCCATGAACCTGGTCTCGGGCGCCTTGCCGCTCAATGCCGGCGAAGTGCGCTTTGACGGCCGCACCATCAGCGGCCTGGCCAGCCACCAGATCGCGCGCCTGGGCGTGGCGCGCACCTTTCAACTGGTGCGCGTGCTCGGCGGCATGAGCTGCCGCGACAACGTCGCCGCAGGCCTGGCGTTTCGCCCCGGCGGCCTGCACGGCAGCGCCGCCGGGCGCGCCGCGCAGCAGCTGCTCGAGCGCGTGGGTCTGGGCGCCCAGGCCGAGCTGCCCGCCAGCGAGCTCACCTATATCGACCAAAAGCGCCTGGAGCTGGCGCGCGCGCTGGCGCTGGCGCCCAAGCTGCTGCTGCTTGACGAGTGGCTGGCCGGGCTCAACCCCACGGAACTGCAGCAGGGCATTGCGCTGATTGCCGCGCTGCAGGGTGAAGGAATGACGGTGCTGATGGTTGAACATGTGATGGACGCGGTGCACGCGCTGTGCAGCCGCTGCGTGGTGATGAACAGCGGCAGCCGCATTGCCGACGGGCCGACGCGCGAAGTGCTCAGCGACGCGCGCGTGATCGAGGCCTATCTGGGCAGCGACGATGACATCCAGGAGGCCGCCCATGCTTGAAGTGCACGATCTGTCCCTGGCCTATGGCAAGCACCAGGCGCTGCGCGGCGTGTCGCTGCAGGTCGCCAAGGGCGAGCTGGTGGTCATGCTGGGCGCGAACGGCGCGGGCAAGTCCTCGCTGCTCAAGGCCATTGGCGCGATGGTGCGCCCGCAGGAGGGCGCGCGCGTGCTGCTCGCGGGCCAGGAACTCACGCGGCTGCCGCCCCACCAGGTGGTCGAGGCCGGCCTGGCGCTGGTGCCCGAAGGCCGCGGCGTGTTTGGCGAACTGACGGTGCGCGAGAACCTGCAGCTGGGCGCCCAGCCGCGGCGCGCACGCGCGCTTGAAGCGCAAAGCCTGGCGCGCGTGCTCGATCTTTTCCCCAAGCTGGGCCAGCGCATGGCCCAGACCGTGCGCACCATGAGCGGCGGCGAGCAGCAGATGGTGGCCGTGGGCCGGGCGCTGATGTCGGCACCCGATATCCTGTTGCTGGACGAGCCGTCGCTGGGCCTGTCGCCGCTGATGTGCAAGGAGCTGTTCGCGGCGCTGGCGCGCATTCGCAATCTCGGCGTGGGCGTGCTGCTGGTCGAGCAGAACGCGCGCCAGAGCCTGGCGATTGCCGACCGGGGCTATCTACTGGAAACCGGCCTGGTCGTGGGCCAGGGCAGCGCTGCAGAACTGCAGGCTAGCCCGGCGGTACGCAAGGCATATCTGGGCGCAGCCCATTGATTTTTTTGTGAAGGAAGTTCCATGATTGAACAACAGATGCTGATTGGCGGCCAACAGGTGGGCGCCACGGGCGGTGCCACGTTCGAGCGCCGCAACCCGCTGGACGGCCAGGTCGCCACGCGTGCCCCGGCCGCGACGGCGGACGATGCGCGCGCCGCGATCGATGCCGCCGCCCAGGCTTTTCCCGCCTGGGCCGCAATGGGCCCGGGCGAGCGCCGCGGCCTGCTGATGAAAGCTGCTGCGGCCATTGAAGCCAAGGGCGAAGCCTTTGCCGCGGCCATGGCGGCCGAGACCGGCTCGTCGGGCATCTGGGCCGGCTTCAACGTCCACCTCGCGGCCGACATGTTTCTCGAAGCCGCTTCGCTGACCACGCAGATCAGCGGCCAGGTCATTCCCTCCAACGTCCCAGGCAGCCTGGCCATGGCCGTGCGCCAGCCCGCAGGCGTGGTCGTGGGCATCGCGCCTTGGAATGCGCCCATCATCCTGGCGGTGCGCGCCATCGCCACCCCGCTGGCCTGCGGCAACACCGTGGTGCTCAAGGGCTCGGAGCTGTGCCCCGCAACCCACGGCCTGATCATTGAGGCGCTGCAGGAAGGCGGCCTGCCGCCGGGCGTGGTGAACTTCGTGACCAATGCCCCCGCCGATGCCGGCGCCGTGGTCGAAGCCATGATTGCCCACCCGGCCGTGCGCCGCGTGAACTTCACGGGCTCCACGCGCGTGGGCCGCATCATCGGCCAGACCGCAGCCAAGTACCTCAAGCCCGCCATCCTGGAGCTTGGCGGCAAGGCACCGTTTCTGGTGCTTGACGACGCCGATGTCGACGCGGCCGTGGCCGGCGCGACGTTTGGCGCGTTTGCCAACTCGGGCCAGATCTGCATGTCGACCGAGCGCATCATCGTGGACGAGAAAGTCGCCGAGGAGTTCATTGCCAAGCTGGTCGCTCGCGCCACATCGCTGCCGCTGGGCGATCCGCGCCAGGGGCCCGTGGTGCTGGGCTCGGTCGTGGACCAGAGCACGGTAGAGCGCGTCAACGCGCTGATCGACGACGCGCTTGCCAAGGGCGCGAAGCTGCTGTGCGGCGGCAAGGCCGGCAATACCTTGATGCCGGCAACGCTGCTTGACCATGTGACTTCGGCCATGGACATCTTCTACGAGGAAACCTTTGCCCCGGTGAAGGCCATCGTGCGCGTGAAGAATGTCGAGCAAGCCATCGCGACAGCCAACGACAACGAGTTCGGCCTGTCGGCCGCCGTGTACGGCCGTGACACCGCGCGCGCCTGGCAGGTCGCATCGCGCATCGAATCGGGCATCTGCCACATCAACGGCCCCACCGTGCACGACGAAGCGCAAATGCCGTTTGGCGGCGTCAAGAGCTCGGGCTACGGCCATTTCGGCGGCCAGGCCGGCATCGATGCCTTTACCGATACGCGCTGGATCACCATGCAGACCACGCCCCGCCATTACCCCTTCTGAGCGGGGCGGCGGGCGGTATAAGCCCGCCGCGGCGCGCCGGCCTTGACAGGCATGGGAAAATCGACGCCATACGGGCCGATCGCGACGCGGTCGGCCTTTTCCCACTCACAAGGCTGCAAACCCATGGACATCAAAGAACAATGCGTGGTCGCTCTGACCTGGACCCTCAAGGACACCCTGGGCGAGGAACTCGACGTGCTCGAGGAACCGGTGGATTTCCTGGTGGGCGGCGATGACCTGCTGCCGGCCATCGAACGCGCGCTGCAGGGCCACACGGTTGGCGCCAAGCTCGACCTGCACCTCGAGCCCGAGGACGCATTTGGCGACTACAACGAAAAGCTGATCTTCCTCGAGCCGCGCGCGCTGTTTCCCGCCGAAATCGAGGAAGGCATGAGCTTTGAAGGCCATGCCCTGCCCGCGGGCACGAATGCCGACGCGCCCAAGGATGCGCTCTACACCGTGACCGACATCTACCCCGAGCATGTGGTGCTTGACGGCAACCACCCGCTGGCCGGTATCGCGCTGCGCCTGCACCTCAAGGTCGAAGGCGTGCGCGAAGCAACCGAAGAGGAAATCGGCCGCGGCAGCTCGGGCACGGGCTTCTTCCGCATCCAGCCGCCGGCCGTGCCTGGCAACGACACGCTGCATTGAACGCAAAAGGGACTCCGAGGAGTCCCTTTTTTCATTCACCGGAATCAGCGGTAGATCTGGTCGTTTTCAATCCGCACGTTGTCACCGATGTTGAACGGTGGCGGGCTCTGGTAGTCAAACGCGCGCAGGCTGCGGTCGCGGGTTTCAACGGTCACGCGGTAGATGTCGCGCACGCTGCCGCCCCCCGCATGGTTCTGCACGGCATTGCCCGCCAGCGCGCCGCCAACCACACCGGCAGCCGTGGCCAGCGCCTTGCCCGAGCCGCCGCCGATCTGGTGACCGACCAGACCGCCAATCACGCCGCCGACAATCGCCCCGCCCGCACCCACGCCGCTCGAGTCCTGCACACGCACGGTCTCGATGTTGACGATGCGGCCCTGCAGCTGATAGCCCTGGTTGTTGTTGTAGACCGGGTAGTTGTTCGGATAGCCTGCGGACGGATACGATTGCGTGGGGTAGCTTGACACGGGCTGGCTGGGATAGCCCGACTGGTTATAGCCGCCCTGGGGATAGCCGGCACATGCGGTCAGCGCGGCAAGAACGACGCCTGCACCTGCCACGCGGCTCCAACGTTGAATGTTTTGCATGAAAATCTCCTGTTGCGACATGCCGCTGCACCCCGGGTCGATGGACACCGGTCTTCGGCATGGGCCTGTCCCATTTTGACCGGCCTGTCCAGCTATAACGGTAGGCCATCATCCCAAGCCGACAGGTTTGACACTTCCTCACAGATAGTGCTTTCTGATACGACTCAAGGGGCGCGCAGTGCCCGCACCACCTGCGCCAGCGTATCGGCCTGGGGAAAGAAGAAATCACCGGCCCAGCCCAGCGCCACGGTCACCAGCAGCGCTCCGAGCACCGGCTTCCAGCTCAGGCGCAAGGCCACGAGCAGCCAGCCTTCGCGCTCCATCACATACAGCGTGCGCGCCATCAGCAGCGCAAACGCCACTTCGACGGCGACCGCCAGAAACAGCTCCGAGCCGAACATCAGCCACACCAGCGAGCCCGCGCCGGTCAGCGCCAGCAACAGCAGACCGAAGACCAGCAGCACGGGCAGCAGCACCACGCCCTCGCCATCGACGCCGTCCAGCCCCGCCGACAGATCCACACCGCCTGCGCCTTCGGCCAGGCTCTGGGCAGCGCCGCCCAGCGCTTCGCCGCCGCTGTCCCAGCCGCCTGAAGCCCCGCCGCCGGCAAAACTGCCGCCCTGCCCGCTGAGCTGAGCGCCGGCTTCGCCCGACGTGCCGCCACCGGGCCAGGGCAGATCGGCAGGCAGATCGGCAGGCAGACCCCAGGAGCGGCGCAGCATGGCTTCGGCCCACAGGCGCAGCAGCAGCAGATACACGCCATAGCCCGCGGCCAGCACCAGCGCGTAGCGCAAAGCCATGCTGTGCACGCCCCAGTGCAGCACAATGGCGCTCAAGGCGGCCATCACCGCCAGCGTGAAGAGCCCTGTGAGCCAGGCATGCAGGCGCAGCCAATGGCGGCTTTGCAGCTGGCGGCGCAGCTGCTGCTCCGCCGGCAGCGCAATGCGCGTCCAGGAGCCGCGCCGGCCCGGGCCTTGCTTGGTCGATGTATTTTTCAAGCCTGCTCGCTTTCAAACTCCATGCACAGCCCCTTGCCGGCATGGTATTGGTCGCAAGCTTAGCGCCTGCGCGCCATGGGGCCTCAGGGGGCCTCAGCGGGCCTCAGGGGGCCACTGATTACCCGCCGGCAGTCAAATAGTCTATGGTCGCGCTGGTGAACCTCGACTTCCCTCCATGAGAAAGCTGTGCCCACCATGACGACCTCCCGCGCCCACCGGCTGCTCAGTCGCCTGGTGCGCATCGCGCCCGACGAAGTGCAGGCCACGCTGCTGGGCTTTGCCTGGTTTGCCTGCCTGCTTTCAGGCTACTACCTGCTGCGGCCGCTGCGCGATGCCATGGGTCTGGCGGGCGGAGTGGAAGAATTGCGCTGGCTGTTCAGCGCCACCTTTGCGACCATGCTGCTGCTGGTGCCGGCGTTTGGCTTTCTGGTGAGCAGGCTGCCGCCGCGACGCTTCGTGCCTTGGGTCTACCGCTTTTTCGCGCTGACACTGCTGGGTTTCAGTGCCTTGATGGCGTTCGACGTGCAAAGCGCCTGGCTGGGCCGCACTTTCTTTGTCTGGGTCAGCGTCTTCAACCTGTTCATCGTCAGCATCTTCTGGAGCGTGCTTGACGACTGCTTCAGCAGCGAGCAGGGCCGGCGCCTGTTTGGCTTCATTGCCGCGGGCGGCACCCTGGGCACGGTGCTGGGCCCGCTGCTGGCCGCGGCCGCGGTGGGCGTGCTCGGCACCAAGGCGCTGGCGTTGCTGGCCGCAGTGCTGCTGGAACTTGCTGTGCGCTGCTTTCGCGGCATCTACCCGGAGCCGCCCAGCGCCCGTGACGCTGCGCTGCAGGCCCGATCGCAGCCGCTGGGCGGCCAGGTGTGGGCCGGGCTGTCGCTGATTGCGCGCTCGCCCTATCTGCTGGGCATCTGCGCCTACCTGTTGGCACACACGGCGGCATCGACCTTTCTGTACTTCGAGCAAGGCCGCATCGTCAGCGACGCATTTGCCGACACCGCGGCGCGCACGCGCTATTTCGCGCTGGTCGACCTGTGCGTCTCGGCGCTGACGCTGCTGCTGCAGCTGCTGGTCACCGGCGTGCTGATGCGAAAATTCGGCCTGGTGCTGTGCCTGGCCCTGCTGCCGCTGGTGACGCTGGGGGCCTTTGGCGCGCTGGCCTGGGCGCCGACGCTGGCGGTGCTGGCCGGCGTGCAGATCCTGCGGCGCTCGCTTGACTACGCGATTGCCCGGCCGGCGCGCGAAGTGCTGTTCACGGTGGTCGGCCGCGAGGAAAAGTACAAGGCCAAGAACGCGATCGAGACCCTGGTCTACCGCGGTGGCGACGCGCTCAGCGGCTGGCTGTCGGCGGGGCTGTCGGCGCTGGGCGTGGGGCTGGCCGGCATCGCGCTGCTGGCGGTTCCGCTGTCGGCCGCGTGGTGCGCGCTGTGCGTGTGGCTGGCGCGGCGCCAGGAAACATTGCGCAGGACGGAGGCACCGGCCCCTGCGAGGAATGCAGCAACCCTACCGGAGGAACGATGAACCACCCCGTTGAGACACCCGCAATCAACCGCGCCCAGTTCATGCGCGCCACGCTGGCCGCATCGCTGGCCATGGGCCTGCAACCGGGCCTGGGCGCGGCCCCGGCGCGGACGATGCAGCAGCGCAGGATTGCCTCGAGCGGCGAAGCCCTGCCGGTGGTCGGCTGCGGCACCTGGCGCGGCTTCGGCCACGCGCCCGGCACGCCCGAATACGCGCGCCTGCCGGGCGTGCTCGAAGCGCTGTTCGATGCGGGCGGAACGCTGCTGGACAGCTCGCCCATGTACGGCCGCTCGGAAAAGACCACGGGCGAGCTGCTGGCCAGGTCGCGGCGAGGTCGCCAGGCTTTCCTCGCCACCAAGGTCTGGACCTCGGGCCGCGAAGCCGGCATTCGCCAGATGGAGGAATCCATGGCGCTGCTGGGCAGCGACAAGCTCGACCTGATGCAGATCCACAATCTTGTCGATTGGCAGACGCATCTGCGCACCCTGCGCGGCTGGAAGGCCCAGGGCCGGGTGCGCTACCTGGGCATCACGCACTACACCTCGTCGGCGTTTCGCGAAGTCGAGGCCGTGCTCCAGCGCGAGCCGCTGGACTTCCTGCAGATCAATTACGCCTTTGACGACCAGGCCGCGGCCGAGCGGCTGCTGCCGCTGGCCGCGGACAAGGGCGTGGCGGTGCTGGTGAATCAGCCGTTTGGCGGCGGCGGGCTGCTGCGCCAATTGGACCGCCGGCCGCTGCCGGCCTGGGCCGCTGACATCGAATGCAGCAGCTGGGCCCAGGTGCTGCTCAAGTTCGTGCTCAGTCACCCCGCGGTCACCTGCGTCATTCCGGGCACCAGCCGGCCCGAGCATATGGCCGACAACGCCAGCGCCGGCCAGGGCCAGATTCCCGATCGGGCCTTCTGGCGCAAGCGCATGCCCGACCTTTGATCAGGCCTTGCCGGTCGAGCCGTAGCCGCCTTCGCCGCGCTCGGAGACGGCGGCGAAATCTTCGACCAGACGGAAGCTGGGCTGCACCACGGGAACGATGACCAGCTGGGCCAGGCGATCCATGGGCTGCAGCGTGAACGCCGTGGGCGAACGGTTCCAGGCGCTGACCATCAGCTGGCCCTGGTAGTCGCTGTCGATCAGGCCGACCAGGTTGCCCAGCACGATGCCATGCTTGTGGCCCAGGCCCGAGCGCGGCAGGATCATTGCCGCATAGCCCGGGTCCTTGAGGTAAATGGCCATGCCCGTGGGCACGAGCTGCCATTCGCCGGGCGCCAGCGTCAGCGGCGCGTCTATGCAGGCGCGCAGGTCCAGGCCGGCGCTGCCGGGTGTGGCGTAGGCAGGCATGTTGTCGCGCAGGCGCGCGTCGAGAATCTTGAGGTCAACGTTCATGGAAGGCTTGGGGTTGTCGAAAAAAAGCGGCCCCGGGGCTGCGGCTGCAGGCTGGGGCGGTACGGCCGCCATCATCGCTGAATTTTCCGAGCCGGGTCAGGGGCTCAGGGATTGTTGCCTGCTGCCGGGCGCTGCTCGAACGCGCGCGTGATGAAGTCGACAAAGGCCCGCACCCGGCCGGCGTTCTTGTGGCGCTGCGGGTAGACCGCGTAGATATCGGCGTCGGGCGTATGGCACTGGGGCAGCACCGGCACCAGCCGGCCGCTCGCCAGATGCCTTTCGATGTCCCACTCGGCGCGCATCAGGATGCCATGACCGTCGAGCGCCCAGTTCACCGCGATCTCGCCATCGTTGGTTGCCGAACAGATGGCCGAGCAGATCAAGGCCGACACCACCAAGTACGCGCGGCTGTCCCGGGAAGCCAACGTCGTGATCGACTGACCGACATGGCAAGACGCCGGCGTTCAGCCCTTCTTGCTGCCCAGAACCTTGCGAAAGATATTGACCACCCAGCTGCCTATCAGGATCAGGCCGGTCAGCCAGATCATCCCGCCCTGCCAGAAGAACAGCGCCACCACCACCGGCAGCCAGATCAGCAGCGGCAACAGCTTCAGCCCGACTTTCAGCGCAGGCTTGCTGGCGGTCTTGTGCGCCTGGGCGCGCAGGTGCTCGAGGCTGTCGGCCGTGGCGTTCTTGCCGGCCGGCGCCGGGTTGCGGCGGGGGTTGGCCTGACGGCTGGGCGCCTTGGGCTGGCGCGCGTCATGCACCGGGGCGCTCGCGCGCGTTTGCGCGCGCCGCTGGACATCGGCATTCGACAGCAGCTGGTCGACATAGCGCGCGAAATCGCCATCGGCCGGGCCGCTGTAGTCGGAGCCGCCCAGATTCACCGAAGAATCATGGCCCGGCAGCGCGTTCTTGCGCCCCTTCAAGGGCGCCAGCTTGTGGGTCCATGGGTTCATGTGAGCACCTGTGAAGCGCCTGGGCGCAGCGTCGACTGCGCGCCGGCAAGGCGCTGCGCGATCTCGGCAATGAGTTGCTGGGCCAGCACGCGCTTGGACGCATGGGGAAGTTCACGGTGCCCATGGGCGTCGATCAGCACCAGGGCGTTGTCGTCCTGGCCGAAAGTCGCCGGGCCGATGTTGCCCACCAGCAGCGGCACCTGCTTGCGCAGCCGCTTGGCGCTGGCGTGGGCCAGCAGGTCGTGGCTTTCGGCGGCAAAGCCCACGCAGTACAGCTGGCCGGCGCGCGCGCGCGGCGACTGGGCAACGCGCGCCAGGATGTCGGTGTTCTCGACAAAGGCCAGCGCCGGCACTTCGCCCGAGCCGTCCTTCTTGATCTTCTGCTGCGAAGCCCGCGCCGGGCGCCAGTCGGCCACAGCCGCGGTGGCAATGAAGACGGTGGCGGCGTCGACCGCCTGCTCCACGGCCATGCCCATCTGCTCGGCCGACTCCACATTGATGCGGCGCACGCCGCGCGGCGTGGCCAGCGCCACCGGCCCGGCCACCAGCGTGACTTCGGCGCCGGCTTCGCGCGCCGCGCGCGCAATGGCAAAGCCCATCTTGCCGCTGGAGCGGTTGGTGATGCCCCGCACCGGGTCAATGGCCTCAAAGGTCGGGCCGGCCGTGACCAGCAGATGCTGGCCGACCAGCTTCTGCGGCGTGAAGAAGGCGCTGAGTTCCTCCATCAGTTCGGCCGGCTCGAGCATGCGGCCGTCGCCGGTCTCGCCGCAGGCCTGCTCGCCCGTGCCCACGCCCAGCACGGTGGCGCCATCGCGCGCCACCTGGGCAAAATTGCGCTGGGTCGCGGGGTGCACCCACATTTCGCGGTTCATTGCAGGCGCAAGCAGCAGCGGCACGCGCTCCCTGGGCCGCGCCAGGCACAGCAGGCTCAGCAGTTCGTCCGACCGCCCCTGTGCCAGGCGCGCGGCGAAATCGGCGCTGCACGGCGCGATCAACACGGCATCGGCCTCGCGGCTCAGATTGATGTGCGGCATGTTGTTGGCCTCGCGCGCATCCCACTGCGAGCCGTAGACCGTGCGGCCCGACAGCGCCTGCATGGTCACGGGCGTGATGAACTGTTCGGCCGCCTCGGTCATGACGACCTGCACGCTTGCCCCGGCCTTGATAAGCAGTCGGCACAGCTCCGCCGACTTGTAACAAGCTACGCCTCCGCTGAGACCAAGAACCAGATGTTTGCCAGCGAACTCTTTCATGCAGCTAATTTAGCAGAGTCGGGACTATGGACAGCCGTGGGACAGGGGATAACCGCCCGAGTCCGGGCATGCGAAATGGGCACGCATCTATAATCCTTCTTTACCAACACCTATAAGGCAAGCTTCGCGCAACTGTCGCGCCGTGTGCATTCACGTCCACTTGCCGCTCGATCTGCGCAGAGCTTCTATAAAGACATGACCAAATTTGTCTTCGTCACCGGCGGTGTGGTGTCTTCCCTGGGCAAGGGAATCGCCTCCGCCTCCCTTGCTGCGATCCTCGAATCGCGCGGCCTCAAAGTCACTCTGATCAAGCTC
>Ga0308165_1003978_pt1 | contig 15157 bp, 11 predicted proteins | sample PhyWR2_FD_201032 | JGI IMG/M metagenome (GOLD analysis project Ga0308165, IMG submission 201032) | Phyllosphere microbial communities from UC Gill Tract Community Farm, Albany, California, United States - DLSLW.R2 | ecosystem: Host-associated > Plants > Phyllosphere > Unclassified | place: USA...
AACTCGTTCATGCAGGATCGCTGCGTTCGGGCTTTGCAGAGCTTTCCGAAGCCCTCTATCTGACGCAGGGTTTCCTCTACCCGACCGCAGAAGCTGCGGAAGCACGCTTCACTGGCGAAGACCCGGGTTTCATTTATTCGCGTTATGCCAATCCAACCACAGACATGTTTGAAAAGCGCATGTGCGCGCTCGAAGGCGCGGAAGATGCACGCGCTTTTACATCCGGTATGGCGGCAGTCGCCGCATCTATTCTCTGTCAGGTACAGGCAGGCGAGCACGTCATCTGTGCGCGCGCCGTGTTTGGCTCGTCGCGCTACATTATCGAAACACTGCTGCCACGCTATGGCGTTGAGTTCTCCATCATCGATGGTTCGAAGATTGAAAATTGGAAAGCAGCCGTTCGCCCGAACACCAAAGTCATGCTGCTCGAAAGCCCGTCGAACCCCACGCTTGAGGTTATCGACATTGCAGCCGTTGCAGAGATTGCCAATGAAATCGGCGCAAAGCTGATCGTTGACAACGTGTTTGCAACACCGCTCTACCAGAAGCCGCTAGAACTCGGCGCACATATCGTCGTCTATTCGACCACCAAGCATATTGATGGTCAGGGCCGTTGCCTCGGTGGCATTATCCTTTCCGATCAGGAATGGACCGAAGAAGTGCTACAGCCTTACTTCCGTCATACCGGCCCGGGCATGAGCCCGTTCAATGCATGGATTATGCTCAAAGGCCTTGAAACACTCGGCGTTCGTGTGCGTCAGCAGACGCAGTCGGCGGCAGCCGTTGCCGATGCGCTTGCTGGTCAGGCAGGTGTGAAGCAGGTCATTTATCCAGGCCGTGCAGATCACCCGCAGGCAGACATCATTGCAAAACAGATGACCGGCGGCTCGACACTGATCGCACTCGAACTCGAAGGCGGCAAGGAAGCAGCATTCAAGTTTGAAAATGCGTTGCAGGTCTTCAGCATTTCCAACAATCTGGGCGATGCAAAGAGCATCATCACCCATCCGGCTACAACCACGCATCAGAGCCTCACCGATGAAGCGCGTGCAGAACTCGGCATTTCTGACGGTATGCTGCGTATTTCGGTTGGCCTCGAAGATCAGGATGATCTTGTTGAAGACGTGCTGGAAGCGCTTGCCGCTGCTCGCTGATTGATATTCCAAATAAAGCAATTGCCGGAACATTCCGGCAATTGCAGCCACAAATCGTTGACCTTACCCGCAACTTTGGCGATAGAAGACAGCGACAAGGTATGATTTGAAGGCGGGTGCGTATGTACAGAGCGGTAACACGGGATATTGAGGTAACGGCTGAGCCGTTTTATCTCGAAGACCAGTCCGAGCCGGACGAAAGCCGTTATGTTTGGGGCTACCGGATTACCATCGCCAACAATTCTTCGCAAACCGTGCAATTGCGTTCGCGCTATTGGCAGATCACCGACGGCAATGGCCGCATTGAAGAAGTGCGCGGCGCTGGCGTTATCGGCGAGCAGCCTACGCTCAATCCGGGCGACTCTTATCAGTATTCATCGGGATGCCCGCTTAGCACCACGTCCGGCGTCATGGTCGGGCGTTATCAGATGCAATCGCCCGATGGAAATTCATTTGACGTCGATATTCCAGCGTTCTCGCTGGATATTCCAGAAACTCGACGTACTTTAAACTAAAAAAGGCGGCTCTCTCGAACCGCCTTATAATAGTTTTTACTTCGCAAACTGCACGGGATCGAACTCATAGGTCGTTGAGCAGAATTCGCATGTCACCGAAATCTTGCCGTCCTTAACGCTGTCCTGAACTTCTTCAGCCGAGAAATTATTGAACACGCCTTCGATCTTTTCACGTGAACATGCACAATTATCCTCAACGCGGATCGCTTCATAGACACGCACGCCGCGCTCGTGGAACAGACGATAAAGCAGACGTTCCGAACCGACCTGCGGGTCGGTTAGCTCTGAGCTTTCGATGGTTCCGACCAGCGAACGCGCTTCATCCCAGCCATCATCTTCAGGACCGAGAATAGCGGTGTTCTCGTCGCCATCACCACCCGGAAGATCTGGCATGCGCGCACGCATTTCGGATTCCGGCAGGTACTGGATCATCAAACCGCCAGCACGCCAGCGCTCAGCCAGTTTACCGTCGCTACCGCGTTCAACAAGCTTCGCAACGCTCAGCCGCATATCGGTTGCAATCTGCTCCGACTGGCGGAAATAAGTGCGTGCGATCTCTTCCAGTGTCGATCCATCAAGCGCAACGATGCCCTGATAGCGCTGTGTATGTGCACCCTGATCAACCGTGAAAGCAAGCGTGCCGCGACCGAGCAGTTCTTCGGGGCGGGTTTTGCCAGCGCTGACCGCTTCCGCGACGCGTTCTGCATCAAAACGTGCATAGGCACGTACAGACTTCGGCGTCCGGAAATCCACGACCAGCATATCGACCGGACCGTCAGACTGCGTCTGGAAGATAAACTTGCCTTCAAACTTCAATGACGTACCAAGAAGCGTGGTCAAAACCGTCGCTTCCGCCAGAAGGCGGGCAACATGTTCAGGGTAGTCGTGGCGCTTCAAAATTGCGTCAATGCTTGCGCCCAACTGCACGGCGCGACCACGCACGTCGAGCCCTTCCACTTGGAAAGGCACAACGGCGTCATCACCTGCGAATTCAAAATTATTCATATCGATATGAACGACTTCGGCTTCGTTATGCTCTGTGCTGATCTTGTCAGACAAAATATGCTCCCAATCAGCTGCCTTGCAGGCACCATGCCAGAATGGCCTTCTGGGCATGCAGCCTGTTTTCAGCTTCATCAAATACGACCGATTGCGGGCCGTCGATCACTTCGTTTGTCACTTCCTCGCCGCGATGCGCGGGCAGGCAGTGCATGAAAAGCGCCTTCGGGTCAGCATTAGCCATCAGACGTGCATTTACCTGATAGGGCATGAAAACATTGTGGCCACGTGCGCGATCTTCCTGCCCCATAGAAACCCACGTATCAGTGACGATGCAATCCACACCGTCAACTGCCTTGATCGGGTCCGCAGTGGACATGATAGTCGCGCCGTTTGCCTTTGCCCAATCGATGTATTGATGCTTCGGCTCGCTGCCTTCCGGCGTTGCGATATTGACGTTGAAATCAAAACGCGCCGCGGCTTCCACAAGCGAATGAAGAACGTTGTTACCGTCCCCCATCCAGGCAAAGGTCTTGCCTTTGATCGAGCCGCGATGTTCCTCATATGTAAGAACGTCAGCCATGATCTGACAAGGGTGTGTGTCGTCGGTCAGTGCATTAATTACCGGAACGGTCGCATGTTCTGCCAATTCCAGCATACGATCATGCGATGTTGTACGGATCATGATCGCGTCAACATAGCGCGAAAGCACCTTTGCGGTGTCCGCGATGGTTTCGCTGCGACCGAGCTGCATTTCCGAACCCGTCAGCATGATGGTCTCGCCACCAAGCTGACGCATGCCAACATCAAACGACACGCGGGTACGCGTGGACGGCTTTTCAAAAATCATCGCCAGCACCTTACCCGCGAATGGCTTTTCGATCTCACCAGCTTTAATGCGTGCCTTACGTGCCTTGGCGTCTTCCATGATCGCACGCAGTTCCGTTGCCGGAACGGCTGAGAGGTCAATGAAATGCTTTATACCATTATTCGCCATAATCTCACGCCGTCTTACTGATCGGATTTGCAACAGAAAGCCGCTCAACAGCTGCTTCAATACGCGCCAGCGCTTCACGCGCTTCTTCGGGTGTTATCACCAGCGGAGGCAGAAGACGGATAACATTGTCGCCTGCGCCAACGCTGAGCAGGTTCTCATCGCGCAGAGCCTGAATGAGGCTCACATTTGGAACTACGCATTTGATACCCATCAGCAGACCACGACCACGCACTTCCGAAATAACATTCGGGTAGCGATCAATAATCGACGCAAGACCCTGCTTCATGGTGAGTGCAGTTTCCTGCACGCTTTCAAGGAACCCGTCAGCCAGCACAACATCAAGCACAGCATTGCCAACAGCCATAGCGAGCGGATTGCCGCCATAGGTGGTGCCATGCACGCCAGCCGTCATGCCCTTGGCAGCTTCTGCCGTTGCAAGACATGCGCCCATCGGGAAACCGCCGCCGATACCCTTGGCGACTGCCATGATGTCTGGCGTGATGCCCGACCATTCATGCGCAAACAATTTACCAGTACGGCCAACGCCAGTCTGCACTTCATCGAGGATCAGAAGCAGGCCCTTGTCATCGCATATCTTACGCAGAAGACGCATAAATTCTTCCGGGAAACCGCGCAGACCGCCCTCGCCCTGCACAGGCTCAAGCAGAATTGCAGCAGTTTCATCGGTGATCGCAGCACGAAGGGCTGCTTCATCACCAAAAGGAACCTGATCGAAACCATCGACCTTCGGGCCAAAGCCTTCGAGATACTTGGCCTGACCACCAGCAGCGATCGTAGCCAGTGTGCGGCCGTGGAACGCACCTTCAAAGGTGATGACGCGGAAGCGCTCAGGATTGCCGTTGACATAATGATAGCGGCGTGCGGTCTTAATCGCGCATTCAATCGCTTCAGCACCGGAATTAGTGAAGAATACTTTGTCTGCAAAAGTCGCATCAACCAAACGCTGACCCAGCTTTTCCTGGCCCGGAACTTCATAGAGGTTCGACAGGTGCCAGAGCTTGTCAGCCTGATCTTTCAATGTATTGACGAGATGCGGATGCGAATGGCCGAGCGAATTGACCGCGATGCCTGCCGCAAAATCGAGATAGCGCTCGCCGCTTTCGGTAATAAGCCAGATGCCCTCACCTCGCTCGAAGCGCAGAGCCGCACGATTGTAAGTGTCGTAAAGCGGTTGCACAGTCGTAACGTTGGTCATTGCAGTCAGGCCTCCATTAGCCTTTTTAATGCAGCGCCCCCGGCAAAGCCGGTCAGGCAGCGTTTCCCATATTTTAAACGCGCATCTTATCCGAAAACCGTTTCACACTTTTCGGGATGCGCTCTGCGGAAATAAAAAACCGCCCTCAAGGCGGCATTATTTAATCCCGCGCGTATATTGGCGTTCACAAAAAAAATGTCAATCAAAGCAAGCCCGGATAATCAAGCATCTTATGCATGAGGTGATGCAGGAAACACACCTTATATATATTGCCGGTTATAAGATGGCACCTATGCGGTCGAAGGGGTGGCATTTTGCAGAACGGGGCGATATAGAGACGCCAGAAGTTCTCCCTGACGGGGCGCACCTCTGAAAAGCTGCTGCAAAATACGCGCAACTGACTCAGAAAAACCGTCTTTAGCACCCAAGTTGGGGAAAACCATAGAAATGGAATCCGCCTGACAAGGCTATCCCTTGTCATGGCGTCGTTCAATAATGTAGTTTATTTTTAAAGTAAAAAACCACATTTTGTACGGCGGACCTAGTCACCCGGATAGATATAGTATTTGCACCTGGAGTAATCCGGGGGCGCTGGTGGATTCCGGATAACGAAGATTGATTGGAGCCCAGGGCGATGAACTGGACAGATGAGCGCGTCGAACTGCTTAAGAAGCTATGGAATGATGGCTTGAGCGCGAGCCAGATCGCAGCGCAGCTTGGCGGCGTCAGCCGCAACGCAGTGATCGGCAAAGTGCACCGTCTGAAATTGTCAGGCCGTGGCAAAACCACGACCGCTGCTCCGCGCAGCAAAAAAGTAAACCCAGTTGCAGCGACCCCGCGTCCAACTGCGACAACAACGACCAGCAGCAGCAATGGTGCAAGCCGCCCACAGGCGACAACAACCATTCGCACTGCAACTGTAACCCAGACTGTCGGCGCAACTGCACTTCAGATGGAATATGTTGAAGATGCTGTAACGCAGCGTGTTGTGCGCCCGGCATCTGACGTGGTGGTTCCAATCTCACGCAAGCTGACACTGTTGCAGCTGAGTGAACGCACCTGTAAATGGCCAATCGGCGATCCGCTTAATGAAGACTTCCACTTCTGCGGCAGTGAATCCGGTGAATCGAGCCCATATTGCGGCTATCATTCGAAGCTGGCTTTCCAGCCAACGGCAGAACGTCGCCGCGCACGCTAATCAATCTCTTGAGCGGTTATAATTAAAACCCCGGCAGCATTTACGCTCCGGGGTTTTTCTTTTCTTATAATATGTTGGGTTTATGCCCGCTTTGGCAAACGCACCATAAAAGTTGAACCTTCGCCAAGCTGCGAGCGCACGACAAGACGTCCGCGATGTCGGGCGAGAATGTGTTTAACAATCGCCAGACCGAGGCCTGTACCCTTTTGGGCGCGGCTCGTCTCCACATCGATACGATAGAAACGCTCCGTCAGACGCGGGAGATGTTCAGCGGCAATGCCCGGTCCAAAATCCTGCACCGACACCACGACTTCAGATGCGCCTTGCGATACTTCTTCATTCAGATTCACGATAATGCGCTTGCCGCCCTGCCCGTATTTGCAGGCATTTTCAACCAGGTTTTGGAACACCTGAATAAGCTCGTCCCGTGTGCCGGTAACGTTTAGCGGATGATCTGGCAAATGGCGTTCAATAACCACATCCAGACCTTGTGCCAGCGGGCTTAGTGTATCAGCCACATGATTAAGTACGGCTGTCATATCCACGCATTCGGTCACAGCCAGATGCGCGCGCATTTCAAGCCGGGATAGAGACAGAAGGTCATCAATCAGACGCGACATGCGCTCGGCTTGTTTTTGCATGATACCAAGGAAACGTTCGCGCGCACTCGCATCATTGCGCGCCGGACCTTGCAGCGTTTCGATGAAGCCCAGCAGCGAAGCGAGCGGTGTGCGCAATTCATGGCTTGCATTGGCAATAAAGTCCGAGCGCATACGATCAATACGGCGCGTTTCACTCTGATCGCGAAACAGCAGCACGAACAGTTCTGGCTTGCCGTCGGCTCCGCGAAGCGCCTTCACCATGGCTTTATACCAACGATCAATCGGCACGCGCTCGAAATAATCGATGCTGCGTGGCTCGCCATCGGTGATCACACCCTGAATAAGCGCATGCATCTCCGGCGCACGAAAGCGCAGATAAAGCCCGGTGTCCTTTTCAAGCGACTGAAAAGCATCGCGCGCTGACACATTGGCAAAAAGCACCGTTGCGCGATGGTCAAAAACAATCATCGGATCCGTCAGCAGGTCGGAAAGACGTTCGCCCGTGACATTGTCCATCTCGCTGACGATGCTCACGTTTTGCGGCTCTTGCACAACCACATCATCAGTCGTGGCACTGGCAACCCAGATTGCACCAACGACGATCAGCAGCAACAGCACAATGCGGAACCACAATGGCAGATCCAGCACCATCACGCAGATAATCACAACAAGGCTTGCAATCAGCACACCTTTAACCCGGAGAAGCGGCGCGAAAAAAGATTCATCCGCATTTGAAACGGGTGCATCCTGATTGTTATTTTCACTCATTCTGACTTCTCTCAGTTATTTAACGCGTATCTTTATCCGAAAACCGCTTCATACTTTTCGGGATGCGCTCTCAAGCGCAAGCGATTCACCATGAAGACGCAGATGCGGCAAAAACCAGCATTGCGTCCTTTACGTCCATCACAAACAGCCCATATCATGTAAACAAGAAGAATGGGCATGTTTGAAACATGCTTTTGTCTATATAGCAAAGGAGCTTGCGGTGGGTGACAGTTCAAAGACAGCTAACAAAAAGAATGCCGATAAGGGCGACACAAAACCCATCAAGCTGAAAATTAATGGCAAGACGCAGAAGTTCGACATCAACGATCCGAAACTCCCGGATTGGATTGAAGACAATGCGCTGCAGTCCGGTGGCTATCCTTATCCCGACAAGATGAAGGTCAAGGATTATGAGGAAACGCTTGAGCGGCTACAAATCGAGTTGGTGAAGCTGCAATACTGGCTTCAAGAGACTGGTGGCCGCGTCATCAATGTTTTTGAAGGCCGCGATGCTGCTGGTAAGGGCGGAACAATTTTCACCCTTCGCGAATTCATGAACCCACGTACCGCGCGCAATGTCGCCTTGCCAAAGCCGACCGAGACTGAGCGCGGCCAATGGTATTTTCAGCGCTATACCCAGCATTTTCCGACATCGGGGGAGTTCGTCACCTTCGACCGTTCCTGGTATAATCGTGCAGGCGTCGAGCGTGTCATGCAGTTCTGCACACCAGAACAGCTTGAGACATTCCTGACAGAGACGCCTGACTTTGAGCGTATGGTGGTGACAGAGGGCATTCACCTGTTCAAGTTCTGGCTCGATATTGGTCAGGAAATGCAGCTCAAGCGCTTTCATGAGCGCCGCCATAGCCCGCTTAAAAGCTGGAAATTTTCACCGATGGACGTGGCAGGCATCTCGCGCTGGGATGATTATTCGGCAGCCCTCCATACAATGCTTGAGCGCACGGATACTGGCTATGCGCCATGGACGATCATCCGCTCCAATGACAAACGACGCGCCAGACTGGCTGCAATCCGGCGCGTGCTTTTGACATTGCCCTATACAGGACGTGATCTCGAAGCGATTGGCCCGGAAGATCAGTCCATTATCGGTCGTGGCGCTGAGTTTTTAGCCTCAAGGACACCCATCGTCACCTCATCGAGCGAGTAGAATTTACTCGGCCGGTGTGGCGTCTTCTCCCAAAGGTGAGGCTTAAACACCAGCTGCCACAGGGCACGCCATGCTGAGATCGAAATCAGCACCCAATAGGCGGGTATCGCACATATATAAGCATACCCGCCCAACTCAGTCGGCTCCATCGTCTTGGAACCAAGCACATAAAAGCTGAAATAAGCGAGCAGTATATTGAGTAAATCAATGCGCAACAGCCATATGTTCTCAGAACTCAATGGACCAAAAATCATGGCTCCAACAAGGGCTGCAACCGTAATAAGCATAAACGGGTGCAGAAGCGCTGAGCCAATTATGCCAAGCGTATAAATCTGATTGACCACAAAACGCCACCATCCCAGCTCTGTCCATGTTGCATAGGGGTTGCGTCCATGCACAAGCCATGTCTGCATCCATCCCTTGATCCAGCGAGTTCGCTGCTTGTGCCAGATGGAATAGTCTTCCGGTGCGTCTTCAACTGTGCCACGGGTAATCACATCAATACCATAGCCAAACCGGGCAAGCCGCATGCCGAGGTCAGCATCTTCAGTTACATTATAGGCGTCCCATGCGCCAACCTCATCAAGGCAGGATCGCCGGAAATGGTTAGACGTGCCGCCCAGCGGAATAACCAAGCCTTGTGATGCGAGCCATGGCAGAAGTCCTCTAAACAATGTGGCATACTCAAACGCAAACATGCGTGTGAGCAGGTTCTGCCGGAAGTTTCCGATAATCAAAGGCGCTTGCACACAGGCCAATGTTTTGCCGCCGCGTTGAAAGGCCTGCCAAGCCTCGAGCAACTGATCCGGATGCGGACGATCTTCCGCATCAAACACTGCCACGATTTCGCCACGGGTAAACTGCAATGCGTAATTGAGTGCTTTGGGTTTTGTGCGAGGTCCGCCGGAAGGCACCAAGACCAGTTCATAATTGGATGGCAATACCCTTCCGCGAATTTCAGCAATTGTATCAAAGTCATCCTTTTCGCAGACCAATTTGACGTCCAGCTTGCTGCGCGGCCAATTGAGCCTTTCCAAGGACGTGATCAACTGGCCAACAACTGCCTGCTCCCGATAAAGAGGCACCATCACCGAATAGACCGGCAGGTCGCGTTTGCGAAACGGCATGATTTGCGGAAAATTCAACCGACGACTGGAAACGGCAGCAAATAACCGGATCAGGACACAACCAAGGAAGAACAACGTCAGACAAACATGTAAAACCAGCAGTGTTTGCGCCGGCCAATTGACGATACCGGCAACAAACGCATAAAGCCCCAAAGCGATTATGAAAGCCTGCGGTGTTTCAAGAACACGTGCAGCTGAGAACAATTGCGGCGTCATTGCGTGTGCGCGGTTGATGAGATCTTTCTGGTGTCGCTGACGCAGAATTTCCTTAATCCGCGACGGTGTGCAAATTCTGACCCTGCCTTTCAGTTCAGGTGATTGCCGTATGTGATCGCGCAGGCGTGCAATCCGCTTTTCCGATGGCGCAACATAGAGATAAGATATCCCATCTAGGCCTAGCACCATAATTTGCGCCGCATCAGAGAATATTTTAGCTGTCTCTTCTCCTGTCACGAAGACGCGAGATACGGCGATATTATCGACAAAAGGCAATTCCAGAAATTCGGCGACCGAGGAATAAAGCAACTCGTCCGACACACCACAATGATGTGAAAGCTCCTCACAAAAACCGGTTCCATTATTCACTGCTGCTTCATAAGCCTGCTTTAAGCAATCACGCGGCACGCCACGTCGCTCCAATCTGGCAGATATGGCTGTGCATATCTCCAGATCGAACGCATTCGATCCGTCACTCATAGTACCCCCGCACTACTAATGGATGCTTTATATCTAAAATGTAATTCATATATTTTAGGGTATACTTATAAGTATAGTTCTTTAGTTGAAATACACCCTTAAATAAAACTCTATTCCATATCTTATAAAATAGAAACAGGATTCTTTACTTAGTGAGCTCTCAGTGCCGGATGTTGTATTTTAGCAAAATGCCTGATCTTTCCAATGCCAGCTATTAACCCGAAATTATAGCCTTGAACCCTACAATGCTGCGATGAAACGGCACTTATTAAGCATCGTGGTCACAGCTTTATCGCTGGCAGGTTTATCACCTGCTGGCTCGCAAAGCCTTCCAAAAGCGCCAGATTTTTTCAATCATAAGGAAAGACTTGCATTGCCATCTCTGCAAGGCTTGAACCGATTACGCTTTGTCACAACGCTCGACTTTCCGCCGTTCAATGCATTGAACGAAGCGGGACAATTATCGGGATATAATATTGATCTGGCAAAGGCACTTTGCGCGCAGATGGGCCTAACTGACATTTGCCAAATCAAAACAGTTCCTTGGGAAGAGCTAACATCCCAACTCGAAAACGGCGAGGCCGATGCGATCATTGCTGGATTGAGGACGAATGCGGACCACCGCGAAAAACTCATTTTCACCCGCCCCTATTTGCGACTGCCTGCGCGTTTTGTAACGTTTAAAGCAAATATATTTTCACAACCCGCAGCCAATGCGGTCAATGGAATACCCGTCGGCGTTATCGGCTCAACGGCCCACGAACAACTGCTGAAAGCGTATTTCCCCACCGCAATTGCGAAGCCTTATCCAGACCGCGGCACTCTTTTAAAAGCGCTGCAAAAAAATGAAGTTCAGGCTGTGTTTGATGATGGAATGGCCCTATCGTCCTGGCTTGAGAGCGACGAAGCTAATAATTGCTGCTCTTTCACTGATGGGCCTTATCTTGCGCCGCAATATCTCGGGCAAGGAATGAGTATCGCTGTCACACAGAAAGATACGGCTTTGGCCAGCGCATTTAATAATGCACTTCAATCACTGCAACAGCAGGGCAAGCTTACGGAGCTTTATCTGCGCTATTTTCCAAATAGCTTCTACTAATAGGCTCTAGAGGGTATTTCCAAAAGGCTCGCGCAGCATCAGGCCGGCCATTAATCACCCACGTGGCGTCGTCATAGCACTAATTATTTTGTGCCATTTTGTCGCACCTAAGTGCGCAGCCTCATCTGAATTTTCAGTGATTATTGAAAATACCGATTATTCGATACTTACAGTACCTAAGTAAAATTATTTAAAATCAAAATATTGAATGAGTATTTTTGATTTTTAAGGCGCCAGCAAGCGCCTAATTCCGTAATTTTCGTGTCGCTTTTATCATATTTTCTCAATAAATCCAGATATTTATTTACACTTGCAGATTCTTTCTTTTGATCGATAATAAAAATCAGGGATAAGGAGGAATAATTTATGTACCAAGGCATCAGTACTCATTGGCACAAAGCTCCTGCACAGACACAGCGTTCGCCACACGAAGCAACTTATGTATTCTTCGGGATCTTTCTGGCTTGCCTGACAGTTCCTGCGGCAATAATCCTTTGGGCAATTGCGCAAAGCGTCATGACGCAGTTTTAGAGCGCCGCACGAAAGGGCGAAGCCTTTGCTGATGGCATTCGGTTATATCGAAGCCGCGTGACGAGTTTCACACGGCTGCAGGATTTATGAAGAGGTTTAACGAGACCGCGCCCGATAAGTGCGCGGTAACTTCGTTTATTGGTCACCAGCTAAACGGCTTCCGATATATTTTTATTTGATGGTACTTAATGAATATGAATGTCGACGCGGTTGGTCATTGTTGGTCAATAGGCCGCATGATACATGAGCGGCAAATCGAATTGCTAATGATAATTGTGATGCCCTCAACTTGAAAAGCTTAGCTTTCAACAAGCAAAAAAGCCCCGCTGCATGAGCGGGGCTTTTTTGTTTGAGTGTAATCCCGGCGGTGAACTGAGTAGCCACCGGGATTAGTTTTAATGGGCTGGGCCGCTTCCCTCACGCGGTGCTGCTGGTGCAGGCGCTGGCGCTATAGCTGCATCGTCAGGACGCTTTTTAGGCGGCTTGCGCGCAATGAGGCTGTAGAACATCGGAATGAAGAAGGTTGCAATAAAGGTTGCAGCCAACATACCGCCGATAACGCCCGTACCAATCGAGTGACGGCTTGCCGAACCCGCACCAGAGCTGATTGCCAGCGGAACCACACCAAGGATGAACGCTAGCGACGTCATCACAATAGGGCGGAAGCGCAGGCGCGCAGCTTCAGCAGCGGCTTCCATGGCCGATTTACCCTCTTCTCGTTGCAACACGGCAAATTCCACAATCAAAATCGCGTTCTTCGCCGCAAGGCCCATGAGCGTCACCAGACCAATCTGGAAATATACGTCATTGGTCAGGCCACGCATATACGTTGCCAGAAGCGCACCGAAGATAGCGAATGGAACCGCCGTAATAACTGCCAGCGGCAAGCTCCAGCGTTCATACTGGGCAGCAAGGATCAGGAACACCATGATCAGACCGAAGATCATAGCCTGGCTACCACTGCCGCTCGTCGAGACTTCCTGATAAGCGGAACCCGTCCAAGCAATCTGGAAGCCCTGCGGAAGCACTTCTGTTGCCACTTCCTGCATCGCCTTGATCGCGTCACCTGATGTGAAACCAGGCGCCGGATTACCCGTAACCTTAGCAGCGTTAAACGCGTTGAAGCGTTCAAGCTGATCAGGTCCGACAATACGCTGAACATTTACCAGCGCGCTCAATGGGATCATGCTACCGGAATCGGCGCGCACAAACACATGTTTTAGGTCGCTTGGATCGCGGCGGAACTCGGCTTCCGACTGCAAGTTGACCTGATAGTTACGGCCATAAAGCGTGAAGTCGTTGACATAGACGCTACCGAAAGTCGCCTGCATGGCCGTGAACACCGAATTGATCGGCACGCCCATCGCCTTGGCCTTGTCGCGGTCAAGCTGGATGTCATATTGCGGCACATTCGGATCGAATGTTGTACGCACACCTGCAAGTTCAGGACGCTTGGCCGCAGCATCGGTTAGAAGCTTCGTGGCATTGGTCAGAGACTGAACGCCGCCGCCCGTACGATCCTGCACATAAAGTTCAAAGCCGCCGGTCGTGCTGAGGCCGAGAATCGGCGGCGGATTGAATGCCAGAACGAGCCCATCCTGAATGCCCGCATTCATACCCATGATCGTACCGGGAAGATTGCGCGCGTCGAGATCCGGCGTTGTGCGTTCTTTCCAATCTTTCAGCATGATGAACATCGTGCCAGCACTGGTTTTCAGACCACCCGAAAGTAGATCAAAGCCTGCAACTTCAAACACACTGGCAACCGCAGGATGCTTGCGAATGTTTTCGCTGGCCTCATGCAGAACGTTACTGGTCCGCTCCAGCGATGCGGCTGGCGGCAGGATTGCCACACTGAACAAGAAGCCCTGATCTTCATCCGGCAGAAGCGAACCCGGCACTTTTTCAAACAGATAGTATGTGCCGCCTAACAGACCTGCAAAAATCAACAAGCCGATAGAAGCGCGTTTCAGGAAGAAGCGAACGCCATTTGTATAACCGCGTGTCAGGCTATCGAAGAAGCGGTTGAAGATACGGAATGGCAGCATCGGCTCATGATGGCCAGGCTTCAAAATCAACGCGCAAAGTGCGGGCGTCAGCGTCAAAGCCACGATGCCGGAGATGATCACCGAAATCGCAATCGTGACAGCGAACTGCTTATACATTTCGCCGACCAGACCACCCATGAAGGCGACCGGAATAAACACAGCGCAAAGCACGAGAACAATCGCGATAACCGGCCCTGTCACTTCGCTCATTGCCTTGATGGCAGCTTCGCGAGGCGGCAGTTTTTCGGTCGTCATGATACGTTCGACGTTTTCCAGCACCACGATGGCGTCATCGACCACGATACCAATCGCCAGAACCAGACCGAACAAAGTCAGCAGGTTGATGGAGAAGCCAAGCACATACATGCCAGCAAATGTACCAATGATCGAGATTGGGACCGCGATAACCGGAATAAGCGTTGCACGCCAGTTCTGAAGGAAGATAAACACCACCAAAATGACGAGGATGATCGCCTCGATAAAGGTGTGAATGACTTCTTCAACCGAGACTTTAATGAACTTGGTCGTATCGAATGGAATCGAATAATCGATACCTTCCGGGAAGCTGGTTTTCAGCTCCGCCATACGGCTTTGAATAAGTTCCATCGTGTTAAGCGCATTCGCACCCGGCTGCAGATAGATCGCGATTGGAACCGCTGCCGTGCCATTAAGTGCACTGTCGACCAGATAGCTTTCGGTACCGAGTTCAACACGCGCAACATCTTTCAATAGAAGCGTTGCCGCATTCTTATCTGAACGGAGGATGATGTTTTCAAACGCAGTCGCATCCGGCAGACGACCCTGTGTGGTCGCCGTATAGGTAAAGGGACCTGCTTGTGGATCAGGCTGATCCCCAAAACGACCGGCTGCAAACTGCGCATTCTGTTCCTGAATAGCAGTCTGAACGTCCGACGGCGTCAGGTTATACTGAGCAAGCTTGTCCGGGCGCAGCCAGACACGCATCGAATATTCGATGTTACCCAGAAGCTGAACATCGCCCACGCCGGAAAGACGCTTGAGATCGTCAATGACGTTCAGA
>Ga0308165_1003980_pt1 | contig 15155 bp, 9 predicted proteins | sample PhyWR2_FD_201032 | JGI IMG/M metagenome (GOLD analysis project Ga0308165, IMG submission 201032) | Phyllosphere microbial communities from UC Gill Tract Community Farm, Albany, California, United States - DLSLW.R2 | ecosystem: Host-associated > Plants > Phyllosphere > Unclassified | place: USA...
AAATTGCCTTAATAAATTTAATTATTAGGACGAACTCCCGTCGCTCGCTTGTAATTGTAGTAATGCTACAGTAACATTGCAATATAAGTTTTGTTTAATTACATAGAAATCTCATGCAAGTCATACAAGAAGAAGCATGCTTGTTCAATTTCGTCCTGTTTGGAGCGACAGGCGACCTGGCAATGCGGAAGATTCTTCCGGCGTTGTTCTCCGCGCATCTTGATGGCAAATTGCATCCGGACGGCCGCATCATTTGCGTCGCCAAGCAGGACTTGAATCAGGAGTCCTATCTTGACTGGGTTCATACCCAGGCCGGCCCGCATGTCGGCGAAGGCATTGCCAATAAGAACGCCGACCAATGGCAAAGTTTTCTGCGCCGTATTACTTATGTGGCGCTGGACGCGACCCGCGCCGCGGACTACGCGTTGCTCGGCGAACAACTGAACAACCAGGCCGTCACGGTGTATTACCTGGCGACGTCGCCAAAACTGTTCGAACCCATCTGCAACCACCTGGCCGCCAGCAGCATTGCGCTGGACAACGCCCGCGTGGTGCTGGAGAAGCCGCTCGGCCACGATCTGGCGTCTTCCCGCGCGATCAACGACGCCGTGGCGCGGGTGTTCGCCGAAGACCAGATCTATCGCATCGATCACTACCTGGGCAAGGAGTCGGTACAGAACTTGCTGGCGTTACGTTTTGCCAACAGCCTGTTTGAGCCGCTGTGGCGGCGCGAGTCGATCGAGCACGTGCAACTGACCATCGCCGAGCAGCTCGGCGTGGAAGGCCGCGGCGAGTTCTACGACGGCACCGGCGCCTTGCGCGACATGGTCCAGAACCATTTGCTGCAGCTGCTGTGCATGGTGGCGATGGAACCTCCGACTTCGCTTGATGCCAATGCTATACGGGATGAGAAAGTGCGCGTGCTGCGCGCGCTCAGGCCGTTCAGCCGCGACGACCTGGAAACCCGCGCGGTGCGCGGCCAGTACGCCGCCGGTGCGGTGCGCGGCCAGGCGGTCGGCGGGTATCACCAGGAAGCCGGGATTGCGCCGCAGTCGAAGACGGAGAGCTTCATCGCGCTGCATGCCGAGATCAACAACTGGCGCTGGGCCGGCGTGCCGTTTTTCCTGCGCACCGGCAAGCGGCTTGCTGAACGCACTGCAGAGATCGTGATCACCTTCAAGCCGATCCCGCACGCGATCCTGCCGATGCCACAAGGCGTGGAAAGCAGCAACCGGCTGGTGATCCGCCTGCAGCCCGAGGAATCGATACAGCTGCACTGCTTCGCCAAGCAACCCGGCGACAGCATGACGATACAGCCGGTGGCGCTGGACCTGGCTTTCGACCAGGCCTTCAAGCAAAAGCGGGCGGATGCTTACGAGCGGCTGCTGCTGGACGTGATTCGCGGCAACCTCGCGCTGTTCGTGCGGCGCGATGAGCAGGAAGCGGCATGGCGCTGGGTTGAACCATTGTTGAACCATTGGCAGAGCACTGCTGCGCTGCCGAAATCTTATCTTGCTGGAAGTTGGGGACCCAGTGCATCGTCGGCGATGATGTCCCGCGCCGGCGCGCACTGGCCAGAAGACCGGTGATGGCCACGGATTTGCGCAAAGCGAGCTAATATACGCCCACCAAAAATAAAAGCACCGCATAGTTCGACCGCGCACAGTCTCACCGATACGCACAACAGTTTTTTTTCGGAAAGTTTTACTACATGTCTTCAGCATCGCTCATACATGGCAGCTACAACCCGTCGAACACCTTTATGGATGGTCCGCGTTTGTTGGCTGACATCGGCGGCACCAACGCGCGCTTCGCGCTGGAACGCGCTCCCGGACAGATAGATACGATCCAGACCTTGCGTTGCGCCGACTATGCGGAGTTTTCGCAGGCCGCCAAGGCTTACCTGGAAACCAATGAACATCCGGCCATCCACCATGCGGCGATCGCGATCGCCAATCCGGTGCAAGGCGATCACATCAAGATGACCAATCACCATTGGGCGTTTTCGATTGAAGAGACGCGCAAGCTGCTCGGCCTCGATACGCTGCTGGTGGTCAACGATTTCACCGCGCTGTCGATGGCGCTGCCGCATCTGGAGCAATCGCATTGCGTGCAGATCGGCGGCGGCCAGGGATTGGAAGGCGGCGTGATCGGCCTGGTCGGCGCCGGCACCGGCCTCGGCGTCGGCGGCCTGATCCCGAGCGAAGGACGCTGGATCGCGCTGGGCAGCGAGGGCGGCCACGTGTCGTTCTCGCCGGCCGATGAAAAAGAAGCGGCGATCCTGCAATATTGCTGGCGCACTTACAAGCACGTTTCGGCCGAGCGCCTGATCTCCGGCCCCGGCCTGGAAATGATTTACGGCGCCTTGTGCGAAATCAACAAGATCAGCAATCCGGAAGAACTGTCGGCGCCGCAAATCGTCGACCGCGCACTGAACCAGAAAGACCCGCTGTGCCTGGAAGTGGTCGACTGCTTCTGCGGCATGCTCGGCACGCTGGCGTCGAACGTCGCCGTCACGCTCGGCACGCTGGGCGGCATCTACATCGGCGGTGGCGTGGTGCCGCACCTGGGCGACTACTTTGCTCGCTCGGCCTTCCGGGCTCGCTTTGAAAGCAAGGGGCGCTTCGACGCCTACATGCAAAAGATCCCGACTTTCGTCATCACCGCGCCCTACCCGGCGTTCGTCGGCGTCGCCGCGATCCTGGCCGAACGCCTCGGCGGCGGCAATGCGGTGCCGTTCCTGGAACGCATCCGCAAGGCGCGCTCGCAGTTCTCGCCGGCCGAAGAACGCGTGGCCAGCCTGATCCTGGCGCATCCGCGCGCGGTCATGAGCGAACCGATTTCGGAAATCGCCCGCCGCGCCAATGTCAGCCAGCCGACCGTGATCCGCTTCTGCCGCACCATGGGCTGCCAGGGTCTGGCCGATTTCAAACTGAAACTGGCCTCGGGCGTCACCGGCACCGTGCCGGTCGCGCATAGCCAGGTACATGTCGGCGACTCCGCGCTGGACGTTGGCGTGAAGGTGGTCGACAACACCATCGCCGCCATGATGGAAGTCCGCGACAGCCTCAATGCGGACACGCTGAGCAAGGTCATCGAAGTGCTGAGCCACGCCACGCGCGTGGAGTTCTACGGCTTCGGCAGCTGCGGCCTGGTGGCGGAAGACGCGCAACAAAAATTCTTCCGCCTCGGCATTCCGTCGACCGCCTACACCGATCCGCAATTGCAGGAAGTCTCGGCCTCGCTGCTGAAGAACACCGACGTCGCGGTCATCATCTCCAACTCGGGCCGCCTGCGCCATCTGGCAACCACGGTCGAAGTCGCGGTGAACTCCGGCGCCACCATCATCGCGCTGGCGCCGAGCAATTCGCAATTGGCCAAGCGCGCCGACTACACGCTGGCGGTCGAGCACGACGAAGGCAGCATGATGCACATCCCGATGGTGTCGCGCATCCTGCTGCTGTTGCTGGTGGACGTGCTGGCCGTGGGCGTGTCGCTGAACCGCTCGAGCCCGTTCGCAGAGCTCCAGCGCCAGGCCAAGCGCGGCATCCTGGCGCACATCGCCTCGACGCACGACGTCATCGGCGACAAAGTCTCGGCAGCCGACGATCATCCGGTGGAAAAGCACGGCGACGAAAGCAACAAACCCAATCTGATTTCGCACACCAAGTAGCACCAGGGAAGCGGCGGAGACAGGAAGCCTGGCTGCAGACGCAGTATCGAGCTTCCACATAAAAACAAACCGGCAAGGCCTGTTGGGCTTGCCGGTTTTTCTTTGAAGAGCACCGAAGCCTGCTTCAACGACGCGGCACTGCCTTGGCGTGGGGAATTGTGCAATGGTCCCGATCGCTGCATGCAGTTTTGCATTCCGGCGCAGGATCATTATCAGTAATGGTGACACCGCCAGGAAAATGCCCGCTGTTCCAGGTGCGCAGGAGAATGCGATCAAGCACCGTGCGAGCGCACAACTTGCGGTTATATTGCGCCACCAACCCGGTACCGATACGATCTATCCTTTCCTGAACATCCTTGAGCTCAGGATTACCGCGTACGGAGAAACCTGCAACGATGGTTTTCAGCGACGCGAAGTCCACTGACGCCAATCGCATGTTCGACAGTATCTCGAGACTGCCGCAGTCACCGCTACCCGGTCCGCAGGACTGACCGATCAAAGCCAGCGAAGTCATCCGAATCGTCCGCAGTTGCGGATTATCCCCAATGCTCACACTTTTCCCGACCGATATCGGAGAGGTGATCGAGAGCATCTTGAGTTGCTGGTGGGCCTGGATGCTGACGTCCCCACCGATCGTTTTCAATGAACGGAAGTCGAAAGGTTCAACAATTTCGTCGTTCAGGGGTATCTGCTCTTGCTTGCTGCCGAGATTCGCATTCTTGATCAACGTCAGATTGCCGCCAATTCCCGCGAGCCCTGGAAATACGAGGCGATCCAGAGCGGCATTGCCAACGGCGCTGAGTTCCCCGCCGATCGTCGTCAGGAAAGGTATAGCGACGGTGTGAATTTTCGCACTTCGGTCGACGCTTATGCTCCCCGTCACCTCTTCCAGATATGGCAGGATGACAGCCGCGACCGGACCGTGAATGTACAGGTCCCCGTGGATTTTTCGATAGTGTCCTGTCTCGAACAATTGCAGCTGACGGTTTGCGTCGTCGATGTTGGACGCATCAATGAACACGCTCCCCTCGTAGGTGCGCCCTGTCATCTTGTTGTCGGGCCACTGGGAAACGCAGCGTGTGTGCATGCCGTCGCCAGGGACAGTCACTCCGCGCTGGAAGTCCACGCCATAAAAATCCGAACCGACGCGGTGCAAGTCTGCCGTACTGCTGCTCAGGTACAGCTCGCCCGAAAAGAGCGGATCGAGGTAAGGACGGTTTTGCCCTGCGCTCACCAGGCTCAGAAGTTCATGCTGCGCAGGAACGCGCCAGCGCTTGCCGCCCAGGCCCGATCCGAGACAAGCATCCGCCAGGGCATTAGCGTCGTTGGCATGCACCGTCTGCTTTTGCCATCCCAGTCCGGTGGCATTGTCTTCGACCCAGCTTCCCCGGTCGGTGTAATGACTGTCTGGTTTGGCCTCGTAAAAGTCTGCGACGCACAGAACACCGGCCAGATTGCCCTTTGCGTTTCTGGAAAAACTTCTCCCGTCAAGGAAGTCGATGAGCCAATACGAATCCTTGTCGGCGCCGTTGATATCGGATGGCGTCGCAGTCCAATAGGGGCCTGAACGGATACCAGGCAGACGATCGTGGTCAACGACCGGGTTGGCATATTTGTAGTTAACGAGCGTCTGCAGTTGCTGCCTCGTGGGGATCTGCATCTCTGGTCCGCCCAAGCTTTTACAATAACTTCGGGCGTCTTCGAAAGTCTTGCCGACCGGTAGCGCGAAAGATCTCTTGCTCCACAGCAAACCGGTTGCATCGTCTAACAGGGTGAGTTCATTCTCGGACGACCATTTCGGCGCATCCATCACCGGTTGCCTTGTTCCGTTGACGGTACGGGTAGTACGCCACTCCGCACCGGGGAGCAACGGTTTGTCGCTTTTCGGACGTGTCGTCGCACACGCCGTCAACAAAACAGCCGCCAAAAGCAGGAATGCAAATCCGATCTTGCGATAGCTTTTCAACACAGCACCTCCCCCGAGTATTTCGCTTTGTCATATGCCAACCCCGGCTATCGCCGTGCGCTGAATATACGGCATCGGGTGCAGGAAAGGTAGTGCCGGGAAACTTGCGGAAGGAAACCTGCCCACGTGCAACGCGTCGAGCCAATAAAAAAGCCCGCTCAACATCGAACGGGCCAAGAGGGGGAGTTCCTCAGGATGTCACTACACCTACGACTACTCTGCGTTACGTGTGCCGCCCGACTAAAGTACAGCACGTTTGCTGCAGACCTGCGCGGGACGACTCCATCGCGACTATTAACGATGGAATCATGCCCGCGAGGACGGTGCCGGGATCACGCGATCCCGGGCTTGTCTTGCATCAGAACGAGTGGCTGATACCGGTGTAGAACGCGTTCTGGTTTTGGCCCTTGATGCCGCCGCTGCCATACTCGACTGCAAAATCGGAGTTGGCGCCGTTGCGGACGGTACCGACGGTCGCGTACAACAGAGTGCGCTTGGACAGGCTGTAGTTGCCGCCAAGAACGAACAGATTTGCGCTGCCAACACCGGCATTGACGTTCACGTGGTATGCCGCACCGATCAGCGTCAGAGCTGGAGTGATCTGATAGTTGGCACCCAACCAGTAGTGATTGGAGCGGTCAGGATTGCCTGCCAATGCAGCTGGTGCGCGCAGGTTTTCATAGCCGGCAAACAGCTTCAGCTTGTCGATGGTCAGGGTGCCGCCCAGTGTCAACTCCTTGGAGTTGTTGTACAGATCGTCGAATGTGCCGTTCGTGTTGCGCTGCACGTCATAGATCGCGCGCAGTTCGTAGTTCGATTGTACGTAAGCCAGGGAAATACCGTCACGGCTACCATTGTTGCCATTGGCAGGGCCGGTGCCCTTGGTGAACGAACCTGCAGCTTCGCCGAAGCCGTGCATCACAGTTGCCGTGAAGCCGCCGAAGCTCGGGGACTCATAGCTGACCATGTTGTTGGTTTGCGGCCAGTTGCGTTGCTTGACCAGCGTCGCGGTGCTCAGCGCCTGTTGACCGGTCGGATCCAGCGCCCAGATCGGATCGCTTTGGATCGCCAGGTCTTTACCCATTTTCAGGGTACCGGCCGAACCGCTCAGGCCAACGTAAGAACGACGTGACCACAGCGATCCCGGATTGGAAGCTGCACCGTTGACAGCACCATTGGAGGCGTCGAAGCCGCTTTCAATGGTAAAAATCGCCTTCAGACCGCCGCCCAGATCTTCATTGCCCTTGAAGCCGAACATGCTGGTGCCCCATTCGTTGCCGTCGATACCCCATTTGCTGCCGCGGATGCCATTGGCGCCGGCCTGGTTGCTTTGGTAGTTGATGCCGGCGTCGATACGGCCATACACGGTGACGTTAGTCTGAGCCTGAGCGCTTGCGCATGCGCCGGCCATGACGGCAGCAATAGCGAGCGGCTTCGCAATGAATGCGACTTTTGATGCTTTTTTCATTTCATCTCCTAAATTTGCTTGTGGGGACTTCCACTATTTTTCGAGCATTGCACTCGAATTCTTTTTTATGGGCATTGTTTCCACACATCCATGTGACGGCTGTGTTTCTTTTTGCCTCTCTACATTTTATGTAGTTTTACTAAAAATTTTATTTAATTCTACACATTAAAAAATTATTTTCCACGATTTTTTTACCGCAACTACATAGATTCAATAGATTTATTGGGAATTACAACAGTTGGGAGGCTCTTGAATGAGGAATATGTGTACTAATGCTACAAGTAGCTTTGCTACTTATCCTTAGTTTTAAAACTACATTTTTGGTTTGAGTGTGTTGCCGGTGCGAACTTAGTCTTTCCGGACAGGATGATTTTTGCGGCAGAGGGCGTTATACCCGCTGACAACAAAGGAATGGCATCCGAAGCTTTTCCGGACAGCACAAAAAGCGAAGGCCCGACAAACTGCCGGGCCTTCTATATAGAGAACAAGAAAAACAAGCTTGCGATACGCCACGCGATCAGTCGGCGACGCGCACCACCACCTTGCCGAAATTGCGTCCTTCCAGCAAACCGATGAAGGCTGCCGGCGCATTCTCGATGCCAGCTACGACATCTTCCCTCAGTTTGACCCGCCCGGCGGCAACCCACTCGCTCATGTCGCGCTGGAATTCTTCATAGCCGTCGGCATAGTGATCAAGAATAATGAATCCCTGCACCCGGATGCGCCGAAACACCAGCGCACTCAGCAACTGAGGCAAGCGGTCGGGAGCAGACGACACCCCTGTTTCATTGTAATGAGCGATCGATCCCGATACCGGAACGCGCGCATGATCATTGAGCAGCGGCAGCACGGCGTCGAACACCGCACCGCCGACGCTCTCGTGATAGATGTCGATTCCGTCCGGGCATGCTTCAGCCAGCTTCCGCGCAAAGTCCGGATCGCGCCGGTCCAGACAGGCGTCAAAGCCGAGTTCATCAACGACGTAACGGCATTTGTCCGCCCCGCCGGCGATGCCGATCACGCGCGCGCCCTTTATCTTCCCGATTTGCCCGAGCACCGAACCCACGGCGCCGCTGGCCGCCGCTACGACCACCGTTTCCCCGGGGATGGGTTGGCCGATCTTGAGTAGTGCGTGATAGGCAGTGAAACCGGGCATGCCCAGTACACTCAATGCATAAGAAGGATGGGCGGCATCGCCGAGCCGAGTCAGATCGCTGCCGTCGGATAAGGCGTATTCCTGCCAGCCGTCGAAGCCCAGCACCAGTTCTCCCTTGCGGAATTGCGGATGACGGGAATCCACGACGCGACTGACGGTGCCTCCCACCATGACATCACCCGGCGCCAGCGGCGGTGCGTAAGAAGCGGCGTCGCTCATGCGGCCGCGCATGTAAGGGTCGAGTGAAAGATATACGGTCTGCAACAGCAACTGTCCATCCGAAGGTGCGGGAATGGCGACCTCCTCCAGGCGAAAGTCCCGGGGGAGCGGCGCCCCATCCGGACGATGCGCCAGCACGACGCGGCGATTGAGCAGGGGGTATTGCGGCATAAATTTCTCCTTTCAATAAGCGGATGAATTTCAATATTAATAGACCGGTCGTCTACAAATAAGACAAATAAAAGGCCGCCAAACACTTCCGCATATTGGCGGCCACTATAAATACGGAATCAGCCCGGCGAATCTGGAAGCCCCAGCAATTGCCGGGTGCTCGCCATTGTCGTGTCCAGCGGACCGCGATTGCGACTGATCTTGACCATCAGGCTGCCGCCCAGCCATAACTGATACAGCGTTGCCGCCAGCGCGGCGGGGTCTTGCGTTACCTGCAAGGATTGATCGGCCTTGCCTTCACCGATACAGCGCATGACGCGATCGATAATGCCGCGCGTGCCCCACTCCAGCGTCGCGCGCATGCTTTCTGACAGATCCGCGACCTCGGCGCTGAGCTTGACCGCTAGGCAGCGCTGATCGGGATCGTCGCCGGTCTGGGTATCAAGCCAGTACTGCCAGTAACGCATCAGCCGTTGCGCCGCCGGATCGCGACCGCCCAGCAAGACATCGAGCTGCGCATGGTGACCGGTGAAATACCAGGTCAGCAAGGCGTCGCCAAAAGCTTCCTTGGACGCGAAGTAGTGATAGAAGGAGCCTTTGGGGATCTTCGCAGCCGCCAGCAACTCCGTCAGCCCGACCGCCGTGAAGCCCTTTTCCAACATCAGGGACTTGGCGACGTCGAGCATGTGCTGGCGCAGATCAGGGGTGGAGGTGGTCATGCACGCATCTTAACCAATGATTAGACCGGTCGTCTACAAAAATCTTTGGAATGAGATTTTCACTGTCGAGATAAAACTAAATGCCCACAAAAAAGGGCTTACGTTTTACCGTAAGCCCTTGATATTGCTGGTGGCCCCCCCGTGAGTCGAACACGGCACCAACGGATTATGAGTCCGCTGCTCTAACCAAGCATGAGCTAGGGGGCCTGAGTCTGACCGGGACCGGGATCCCGCTCTGACTTAGTTACCTTCCAGGAAGCTCTTCAGCTTGTCGGAGCGTGAAGGATGGCGCAGCTTGCGCAGCGCTTTTGCCTCTATTTGACGAATGCGCTCACGCGTGACGTCGAATTGCTTGCCGACTTCTTCCAGGGTGTGGTCGGTCGACATTTCGATGCCGAAACGCATGCGCAGCACCTTGGCTTCGCGTGGCGTCAGGGAGTCGAGGATGTCCTTGACCACACCGCGCATCGACGCGTGCAACGCTGCATCGGCCGGGGCCAAGGTGTTGTTGTCCTCGATGAAGTCGCCCAGGTGCGAATCGTCGTCGTCGCCGATCGGCGTTTCCATGGAGATCGGTTCCTTCGCGATCTTCATGATCTTGCGGATCTTGTCTTCCGGCATTTCCATCTTGATGGCCAGCGTCGCCGGATCGGGTTCTGCACCTGTTTCCTGCAGGATCTGACGCGAGATGCGGTTCATCTTGTTGATGGTTTCGATCATATGCACCGGGATACGGATGGTGCGCGCCTGGTCGGCGATCGAACGCGTGATGGCCTGACGGATCCACCATGTGGCATAGGTCGAGAACTTGTAGCCGCGACGGTATTCGAACTTGTCCACTGCCTTCATCAGGCCGATGTTGCCTTCCTGGATCAGATCGAGGAATTGCAGGCCGCGGTTGGTGTACTTCTTGGCGATCGAGATCACGAGACGCAGGTTGGCCTCGGTCATTTCACGCTTGGCCATGCGCGCCTTCTTCTCGCCGGCGCCCATCTTCTTGTTGATGCCGCGCAGGTCCGGCAGCGGCAGCACGACGCGCGCTTGCAGGTCGATCAGCTTCTGTTGCAGTTCCTTGATGGCCGGCACGTTACGGGCCAGCACGACGCTATAGGCATGGTTGCCGCTGACTTCGCCGTCAACCCAGTCCAGGTTGATTTCGTTGCCCGGGAAAACCTTGATGAAATGCGCGCGCGGCATGTTGCACTTGTTGACGGCGACGTCGAGGATCTGGCGCTCGATCTGGCGCACTTCGTCGACTTGCGCACGCAGCGTGTCGCACAGCTTTTCCACGACCTTGGCGGTAAAACGGATGCCCAGCAACTCGTTGGAAATGATTTCCTGCGCCTTGACGTACGGCTTAGAGTTGTAGCCTTCTTTCTCGAAGGCCTTGCGCATGTTGTCGAACTGGGTCGAGATGGTGGCGAACTTGCCCAGCGCATCGCGCTTGAGCTGTTCCAGCTGCTCGGCCGAGAAACCTGCCGCGCCGGAATTATTGCTTTCGCCTTCTTCTTCCTCTTCCTCGCCGTCTTCTTCTTCGTCCTCTTCGTCTTCTTCATCCGAAGCGGCGGCGACAACGACTTCGCCTTCACTCATGTCAACCAGGCCGTCGACGATTTCGTCGACCTTGATTTCATCCTTCGAGATCTTGTCGGCGGCAACCAGAATTTCGGCGATCGTGGTCGGACAAGCCGAGATCGCCTGGATCATGTCCTTGAGGCCGTCTTCGATGCGCTTGGCGATTTCGATTTCGCCTTCGCGGGTCAGAAGTTCGACCGAGCCCATTTCACGCATGTACATGCGGACCGGGTCGGTGGTGCGGCCGAAATCGGAGTCGACGGTCGACAGCGCGGCTTCGGCCGCGGCTTCCGCATCATCGTCGCTGGCGACGTTAGCGACATTGTCGGACAGCAGCAATGTTTCAGCATCAGGCGCGTGTTCATACACGGAGATGCCCATGTCATTGAAGGTACCGATGATGCCTTCGATCGCTTCCGGGTCGACGATGTTTTCCGGCAGGTGATCGTTGATTTCGGAGAAGGTCAGGTAGCCGCGCTCCTTACCCTGTTTGATCAGGGTCTTGAGCTTTTGGCGACGACGCTCGAGTTCTTCTTCGGTGGCTTCGGTATCGGACGAAAACGCGTCTTTCAGCAGCGCCTTTTCTTTGGCCTTGCGGTCCTTGGCCTTGGCCTTGTCGACGGCCTTGAGTTCAGCGCGCTCGACGGCGTTCAACGCAGCGATTTCATCGTTCTCGGGCTGGAATTCCTTCGGCTTGCGGCCACGGCGGCCGGGCACCTTGACGGACGGCAAAATGTAGCCGGACGTGTCGATGGCTGCCAGTGCGGCGGCGTCGGTCGTCTGGCTGACGCCAGGCGCGATCATGACGCTGACGTCTTTGGCTTCGCTCTTGGCTGCTGCTTTGACGGCAGGCTTAGCGGTTTTCGGTTCAGGTTTCTTGGTTGTCACAGAAGCTTTCGATTGCACAGAAGCCGGCTTGACGCTGGCTTCAGATAAGTTCTTCTTCGTTGGCGTTGCAGCCGCCTTGGTAGTCGCTTTGGCGATTACCGGCGCTGCAGCGCGAACCGCCGTAGAAGCAGGTTTGGCACTGGTTTTTTTCGCCGAGGCTGTCAATGCAGCTTTCGCCGGCGAGCTTGTTGCCCTTACTGCCGTCGCCGTTGCTTTGCCGGTGGGCTTTGCAGCAGCTGTTTTCTTCGGGACCGATCGTGATACGGGGGTCGACTTGCTTGCCGGCTTGACGGCCGGCTTGGTGTTTTTAGCGGAAGGTGTCGGAGTTTTTGCGGTTTTCTTCATTGCATCTGCCATAGAATCAAAGCCAAGTGAGTCAAACTCATTGCGCCAATAAAACCATGCTCTTCCTGCATTTCATATCACTTGGATACGATTTGCCCGCGCAACGTTCCTAAATCTTTCGTCCCCTGCATTTCTTGTCCATGCGATGGCTTATTTGCCTTCATTCGCTCTATGGACCGATGGTTCAATGAATCTTTGCCGCATCACGAGTTATGTTTCGCCGCGGAATTAAAGCCCTAGATTATACCATATATAGGGTGTTTTTCCCGGAGATCAAGGCAATCCTGCGTAACATCCAGCCCCGATCGTCCCTCAACACCTCTCAAAATCATCCGAAATCGGCTCCCGTGAGACGTTTCAGATGTTCCTTCCGCTGCATCAATTCGCGGTAGCGGCTTTGGGCAGCTTCATCCCTCAGGCCGGCGATCGACAACTGCGTCATTTCATCCTCGACCTGGCGCATTTTCATCTGACGCACCGCGCCGGCCATTTCTTGCCGGACGACATCGAATTCTGACTCGGCCTCGGTTTCCGCCGCGATTTCAGCGATCAGACTTTCAAAATCCGCTCCGCCATCGCGCAGCAATTCGACCAGCGTCGCGAAATTGGCCTGCTCACCCATGCTGCGGCATGCCTCAACCAGTTGTGTCACCATCTGCGCGTGATCCGGCGCATGGTGACCGACGACAACCAGGGTGTCATCATCCAGGTCGCTCGACAAGGCCGGATGCGCCACCAGCAGCCGCACGATCTGGCGCTCCAGCCCGACCGGCGCCATACGCTTGCTGCGCGGCGGCGGCGCCCGGCGTGCGACGGCCTGCACCACCGGATTGGACAGCTCGAACAGCGCCTCGATTTCGGCGGGCGTGGTCTGCGTCACCTGCGCCAGACTGCGCACGATCTGCAGACGCAAGGACGACGGTGGCAATGCCTGCAGCATCGGCTTGGCGTCGAACTGCGCACGGGCGCGGCCTTCCGGCGTGGTCATGTCGTTGTCGCCGACCACTTCCTTGATCAGGAACTGCGACAACGGCATCGCTTCCTTGATTTGCTGCTCGAATGCTTCGGCGCCTTTTTCACGCACATAGCTGTCCGGATCGTGCTCCTTCGGCAAGAACAGGAACTTGATGATCTTGTTGTCCGAGGCATGTATCAGGCAAGCGTCGAGCGCGCGCCGAGCGGCACGACGTCCGGCCGAATCGCCGTCGAAGCTGAACACCACTTCGTCGGTCTGACGCAATAATTTCTGCACGTGGATCGGCGTGCACGCCGTCCCCAAGGTCGCCACCGCCTGCGGAAAACCCAGCTGCGCCAGCGCCACCACATCCATGTAACCTTCGGTCACCAGCACGTAGCCCGCTTCGCGGATCGCCTGGCGCGCTTCGAACAAACCGTACAGCTCGCTGCCCTTTTGAAATAGCGGCGTTTCCGGGGAGTTCAAGTACTTCGGTTCGCCGCCGTCCATGACGCGGCCGCCGAAGCCAATGACCTGGCCCTTGGTATTGCGGATCGGAAACATGACGCGATGACGGAAGCGGTCGTAGCGCTTGCGGCCCATGCGCTGGCCGCCCTCCTCGTCGCTCTTGTCGATCACCAGGCCGGCCTCGACCAGCGCCGGCACCTCATAGTCCGGAAACACTTTGCGCAGGCTGTCCCATTCATCAGGCGAATAGCCGAGACCAAACCTGGCGGCGATTTCGCCGGTCAGGCCGCGCCCCTTCAGATACTCGACGGCGTTCGGTGCGGCGCGCAATTGCTGGCGATAAAAATCGCATGCTGCCGACATCGCATCCGACAGGGCCATGGTCTTGGCCTGCTGCTCGGCGCGCTGCGCCGGCGGGATGCGGTCGTCGTTGTCCGGCACCGTCATGCCGACGCCCTGGGCCAGATCCTTGACCGCCTCGACAAAACCCAGGCCGGAGTATTCGATCAGGAAACTGATAGCCGTTCCATGCGCGCCGCAGCCGAAGCAGTGATAGAACTGCTTGGTCGGACTGACCGTGAAGCTCGGCGATTTTTCGTTATGGAACGGGCACAGGCCCATGAAGTTGGCGCCGCCCTTTTTGAGCTGCACATACTTGCCAACCACATCGACTATATCGACGCGGTTGAGCAAATCCTGAATGAACGACTGTGGAATCACCGGGAGTTAGCGTCCTGACAAGATTCAGGCGGCGGTCAAGGCGGCCTTGACCAGAGCGGATACGGCGGTCATGTCGGCGCGCCCGGCCAGCTTCGGCTTCAACACGCCCATGACCTTGCCCATGTCCTGCGGACCGGCGGCGCCGGTGGCGGCGACAGCGGCCTGCACTTCAGCCTTGATCTCGTCGTCGGACAGGCCCGCCGGCATGTAAGTGGTCAGAATGGCCAGCTCGGCCTTCTCGATATCGGCCAGATCCTGGCGACCGCCAGCTTCGAACTGGCTGATGGAATCCTTGCGCTGCTTGACCATCTTGTCGATGATCGCCAGCACCATCGCGTCATCCAGCTCGACGCGCTCATCGACTTCCTTTTGCTTCATCGCCGCGGTGATCAGGCGAATCGTACCCAGCCTGGCGGCCTCTTTGGCGCGCATCGCTGCCTTCATGTCTTCGGTGATTTGCTCTTTCAGACCCATTGCATTCTCCAGAAATAGTACGGCTCTCTGAGCCTAGCATAAGCACGGCGGCGCCATCATCGGATTCAAAACAGATTTAAAACCGAGCCGCACGAGATGCGGAAAAGCGAAAACCCGCTGTGGTTTGAGCCAGAGCGGGTTTAACGTGGTCGCGCACGCCGAAGCGGCGCGACGGGAATTTCTTAGTACAGCTTCTTAGGCAGTTGCTGGCTGCGGATGCGCTTGTAGTGGCGCTTCACTGCAGCTGCCAGCTTGCGCTTGCGTTCTGCTGTCGGCTTTTCGTAAAACTCGCGCGCGCGCAACTCGGTCAACAGACCGGTTTTTTCAATAGTGCGCTTGAAGCGGCGCATGGCGACTT
>Ga0308165_1003981_pt1 | contig 15153 bp, 10 predicted proteins | sample PhyWR2_FD_201032 | JGI IMG/M metagenome (GOLD analysis project Ga0308165, IMG submission 201032) | Phyllosphere microbial communities from UC Gill Tract Community Farm, Albany, California, United States - DLSLW.R2 | ecosystem: Host-associated > Plants > Phyllosphere > Unclassified | place: USA...
AATGGTAGTTTAGTAATCAATATGGCATGACGATGCTTTTTAGAGGAGGACTGCTAGAAAGGTCGTCATTTCGAGCGCAGCCGAGAAATCTCAATTCAAGGTTCAAAGATTTCTCCGCTTCGGTCGAAAAGACGATTTTATCGGATTTTCGGGAAGCTCAACGTGACAAATTTGGATCAGATTTAAAATTATGAGATAGCTCTTTTCAGATTCAGTGATCTAAACATGAGCTCAAATCACAATATTTTCTTATCTTGGATAACATGAGAATGTGGCAACTAATAATCCATAATATTAAGCTATGAATTTACAAACTGTTAAAACCGATAAAGAGTACGAAACATTACTACAATGGATTGACGAGCAGTTTGACTTAGGAATAGAACCCGGAAGTGAGGCTGGCGAAAAATTACAAATAGCGCTGTTGTTGGTAAAACAATATGAGGATATACATTACAGCATCCCGTTTCCGGACCCGATAGAGATTGTGAAATTAAAAATGGAGGAAAAAGGTTTGTTAAGCAAGGACTTGACCAACTGGATAGGGAGTAAGGGCTATGTTTCGGCGCTATTAAGTGGCAAAAAACCTTTTACATTAAAAATAGCAAAAGTGTTTCACCAAAAGCTTGGTATTCCTGCCGAAGTGTTTTTATCATAGCGTTTAACCACAGCTATAACTTCATTTTAAAATGCGTCAAAAAATAAATGATGCAAATCACTATTATCGAGTTAATAATAAGCAGAAACCAAGCGATAATCGATGTTCTATCTTTTATCATCGCGATGAATGAGGTAGCATAAGCGATTACCATCATGGCCAAAAACAAATCGATTACACTAATTCCGAGAAAAGAATACCCTGCCAAAAAGAATATTAATAACCCGATTATCAGGAATATTGATGAAGTAATAAGGTAAAATTTGTTTTGTTTCATTGGGTTGGACTTGTATTAAGCGATAAAAATGTTTGGTCTGTAGTCATTCTAGGTCTTAATTTATTGCATAAAATCAATATGGCATGACGTTTAAATTCATTCGTCGCTATATAAGCGCCATGCGTCCCCCTTCGAAGGGGGCAAGGGGGATGATTTCAAAAAATCCTCTCCCAACAATGGGATTGCTGTTTTTTCGTTGCTGCAACCCTCTCCAAAGAGGGACAATCAGACAGTGCGTTAAACCGAGAGCATAAAAACGTCAATGGCAGCAATGAACAACCTCTCAGCGATAAAACAAAATCCTCCAATAAAGCAGTAGCAAGAGCTTGACTTGTAAGGTTCAGGCTGTAAATTTACATCATAGCAGCTTCGCGGTCTTCGCGTGCTCAGAATGACAAACCTAGTGTTTAATCGCAATGCGGTACGGTATAAATCCATGTTTCTGATTCGCCGTTTGGCACAATGTAACCATTTCCCTTGCTATTTTCGAACCATAACTTGCCACGAAGCTTTTCTCTTGTTCCAACTTCATTCATGGTTGCGCTATCGAACAACCGCCCATTAATCATCACATATTTGATTTTTTCGGAGTTGCGGATATCATCCAGCGGGTTGGCATCCATAACCACTAAATCTGCCAGTTTGCCAACTTCGAGCGAACCGATTTCCTTATCCATTCCCAAATAATGTGCGCCATTTAAGGTTGCATTGCGGATGGCCTGAATAGGGGAAAAACCACCTTGTACAAACATCCAAAGCTCCCAATGGGCACCCAAACCTTGTATCTGCCCGTGAGCACCCAAATTTACTTTAGTGCCGCCGTCGGCAATTTGCTTCGTCGCCTTTGCAATATCGATGTGGTTGTAATCGCTATATTCCGAAGTTGTTCGGCGTCTGGCTCTTGCATCGATAATTGATCGCGGCGTGTACGTCATCAGTTTTTCGTTTTCCCACACATTGGTGCGGTCGTACCAGTAATTTTCTCCCCATTGGCCGCCATAGGCAACAATTAAAGTGGGCGTGTAACCAACCGAAGTATTATTCCAAAGGGTAGTTACATCCTTGTAAACTGGCAAAACGGGAATACTATGTTCAATGCCTGTATGGCCGTCTACAATCATGTTCATATTGTGAAAAAACGTAGAACCACCTTCGGGAACAACTTCCATCTTTAACTGACGAGCGGCCTCTAAAATCTGCTGGCGCTGCTCTCTGCGGGGTTGGTTGTACGATTTAACTGAAAAAGCACCAACGGCTTTCAACCTCCTTAGGTTCGCTAAAGCGTCGTCTAAACTATTAATCACAACTTTGAAATCGCCGTCGGCACCGTACAAAATGCCTCCGGTAGAATATACTCTTGGGCCTACCATTCTACCAGCCTTAAGCATTTCGCTTTGACTAAATACCATTTCGGTGTTGCTCGATGGATCGTGCGAGGTGGTAACTCCGAACGCCAAATTAGCCATATAACTCCAGTCGTTCTGTGGCGAAATTCCGTCGGGGCTGGTTCGCAAATGCGCATGCACATCAACAATGCCCGGCATAATGGTTTTACCGGCCACATCAATTACTTTGGCATCTTGTGGAATGGTTACGGCATCAACCTTGCCAATTGCGGTAATCTTGTTCCCATCAGTCAAAATCGTACCGTTTTCAATAATCTCATCGCCTTTCATCGAAATAATCCGTGCACCTTTTAAGGCCACAATGCCGGTTGGCACATCGCTCTTTAAAGTTAAGTTGATGTCGATAGCTGTGGCTTGCGTTTTAGGCGTTGAGCCATCAAAATTGAAGGCGCTATTTACATCAATGCTAAAATATTGAGGCCCAAGCGTCCAATGTAAGGTTTTGCTGTCCGTTCCCCACTGCATGTAAGTTCCGCCATCGGTAGTTATTTTGGCCACAGGAATAGCCTTATTTCCTGCCGATGCATCTTGAGCGGTTCCAATATTAATCATTGGCGTAATGTACACGTTAAAGAGTTCGTTAAATGCCAGCCATTTGTTATCAGGGCTAACCACAAACTGATTGGCATATTGCGAAGTGAAATGCGTTCTTTCGTTAGCGCCGTTTAAATCGATGCTTTTTAAGGCTTTTTTCCCGTCGGCGTAACCCTGAAAGTAAATACGTGTATCTGTATTATTGAAGGATGGCTTTATGCCGTTATCTGAAACCAACGTTTTAGCGCCACCGTTTGCCGGCATGATAAATATTCCCGTGCCCCGGCCATAATTGTAGCCCAGCACATCATTTCCACTCCCTTTTCTGAACACAATTTTATCACCCTTATTCGAATACTGAGGCGAATAGTAGAACCCTTTCTCATCGCTAAGCGTGATCGTTTTCCCCGATTTTATATCCGTTCTTTTAATTGCGCCACGGAGCTCATCGCTCCAGGTTGTATAAACCACAAATTTTCCGTCGGGACTAAAGCTTGGTTCAAATTCGTTATCTAAACCATTGGTTAACCTTTCTGGCGTACCATTTGGCAGCTCTTGTTTATAAAGAAACCCGGCGGCATTAAAAACAATCATCTTTCCATCGGGAGAGGTAGTTAATTGTCGCAGCATTTTCGCTTTGAAACTCGAACTGAACACCTGCTGCTCAAAATGCAATGCTTGCTGAACGGTTTGAATGGTGTTTGCCTGAAACGGAATGGTAGAATTAATTAAAGTGCCCACTTCAACCTTTCTGATTTTTCCTTTGGCGTAGAACACAAGGCTCTTGCTATCGGGCGTCCACGCGAAGTTTGGGTAAACCCCGAAAATGGCCCAGGTTTCTTGTTGGTCGTGTGATAAATCTTCGTTTACGGGCCATTCTTCGCCAGTTTTTATATCCTGCACGTAAAGTGTCGATTTCAAACGAACACGCTTAACAAACGCAATCAGGTTGCCATCGGGCGAAATCTGCGGACGGCAGGCACCGCCTTGCTCGTCGATAAAAGTCGTTAATTTTCCAGTGGTTAAATCCAACCGACGAATGGCATAGATCGTTCCGTTCGGGTCTTTACTGTATTCAAAATTCGGCCCGGGGCTTACATCCTCGCTAAAATAAACATATCGTCCATCGGGCGAAACATTTGGCTCGCCGGCATCTTGCTGATCGTTTTTTCGCTTGGTTAATTGAACGCCATCGCCTCCGTTTATATTGTACATCCACATTTCTCCGGCGCCCAACGAGCGGCCAGCCGTAAAATGCTTACGAGCGATAACGTACTCACTGTTGGGCATCCATGTGGCATTGTTCAACAGCCTGAAAGTTTCTTTCGTAACTTGTTTTTTACCGGAGCCATCGCGGTTCATAATCCAAATATTATCACCGCCACTCTTATCGCTGGTGTACGAAATGTATTTTCCGTTCGGGCTAAACCGCGGTTGAACATCCCACGCAATGCCACCACTAATCAGTTTTGCCACACCACCCGCAATTGGCATGGTGTAAATATCGCCCAATAGATCGAAAACAATTTCTTGTCCATCGGCACTCACATCAAGGTTCATCCAGGTGCCTTCATCAGTGTTTAGCGTAAAATTTTTAGTTGGACCTTGAAATTTTTCTACGTCCCATTTTTTTTCAGGGGTGTTTTTTTCCTGGGCAATTGAGTTGAAAAATAAGAGTGAAAGCGCAGAGGCGATGTAAAGTTTTTTCATTTATAATAGGGCTGATATTTTTTAATTGACTTTTAAAAGTTATTGTTCTCATTTATTTCTAATGTGTATCGGCTAAATATTACTAAGCCGTTCATTTTTATGTCATGTTGAGTTTTAATTTCTTAGCGAAAAAAATATGAGTAAATTATAACCTTTTCGTCATTCCCGCGCAGGCGGAATCATAAAGCGAGCGCATTTGCATTAAGATTCCCAATTAAACTGCGAATGACGACCGTCATGTTGATCATTAGTGTTTTCGGCTAAGTGGAGTATTTAGTTGATTAATAAACAAACAAATAAAATCAATGATAGCGTAACTAAGGTCCTTGCAATGCCCTTCGACTACGCTCAGGGTGACATCCGATAAATCTATGTGCTACATAACGCTAACAAAGTTAACAATCTTTTAAAGATGATTTTTTTAAATTCTGACAATTATAAATGATGATTTTGGAATAAATGTATAGTTTTGATTCCGCCGATTTATGACAGCAATAGAGATTTTACAAAAGTACTGGGGACACCCAGCTTTCAGGCCGCTACAACAAGAGATTATCACTTCGGTTTTAGAAAAGAAGGATACGCTTGCGCTGTTGCCAACGGGCGGTGGCAAGTCGATTTGCTTCCAGATTCCCGCTTTGGTGAACGAAGGCATTTGTATTGTGGTTTCGCCGCTCATTGCCTTAATGAAAGATCAGGTGGAGAACCTAAAATCGAGGGGAATCGAGGCCATTGCAATCTATGCCGGAATGGGCAAACGAGAGATTGACATTTTGCTCGATAACTGCATTTATGGCAAAATCAAGTTCCTTTACCTTTCTCCCGAGCGTTTGCTATCTGATTTGGTTCGGGTTAGAATTTCTTACATGAACGTAAACCTGATCGCTGTTGATGAGGCACATTGTATTTCGCAATGGGGTTATGATTTCCGTCCGCCGTATCTGCAGATTGCCAAATTAAGGGAGATTCTTCCCGATGTACCCGTATTGGCGCTTACAGCAACGGCAACCTCATTTGTGCGTCAGGACATCATCGAAAAGCTGGAAATGAAAGAGCCGCAGGTTTTTGTTAAAAGCTTTGCTCGAGATAACCTGAGTTATGTGGTTTTTGGGCAGGAAGATAAGTATAAAAAGCTAATCGATATCTGCAAAAATGTTCGAGGAACCGGTTTAGTGTACGTTCGGAACAGGCGAGAAACCGCAGAGGTTTCGAACTTTATTAATCGCAATCACATCAAAGCCGATTTTTATCATGCGGGCCTCGAGCGAGCAGTCCGATTCCAGAAACAGGAAGACTGGAAATTGAATAAGACACGTATTATAGTGGCTACAAACGCCTTTGGGATGGGGATTGACAAGGCCGATGTTCGTTTTGTGGTGCATTTAGATCTTCCTGAAAGTTTAGAAGCCTACTATCAGGAAGCGGGAAGGGCCGGAAGAGACGAAAAGCGGAGCTATGCCGTTTTACTTGCCAATCAATCGGACGTAATGGGGCTCGAAGCGCGGTACATCGATACTTTCCCTTCGGCAGATGAGATCAAAAAAGTTTATCATTATTTGGGAAACTACTTTCAACTGGCCTTTGGGGCAGGCGAGGGCATCACCTTTACATTTGATATCGCTGACTTTTGTAAACGATTTAACATTAGCGTTTTAAAAACGATTTCGGCGTTAAAGTTTTTGGAGCACGACGGGTACATTGCGCTGTCTGAAAGCGTTTTTCTCCCATCGCGTTTAATGTTTATTGTCGGTCACGAAGATGTTTATCGGTTTCAGATCGAGAACAGGGCTTACGATGGCGTAATTAAAACCATTCTCCGGTCGTATGGTGGTGCATTCGATGGCTTTGTGAAAATAAACGAGGCCGATCTGGCAAAGAAACTGAAGGTATCGTTTAACGATATTGTCGCTCTGCTCAATAAACTGCAGTCTATAGAAATGCTTACCTATATTCAACAAACAGATCAGCCGCAGTTGCAGTACATTCGCCCGCGTGTTGATATGGACCATTTCGACCTCGATGTGAAATACCTCGCCTTGAGAAAAGAAATTATGTTAAAGCAGATTAATGCGGTTGTGGCTTACACCACATCGAACAAATGCCGTAGCGTGCAGTTGTTAAACTATTTTGATGAACATAACGCGGCAAAATGCGGTGTGTGTGATGTGTGCCTGGCAGAAAAACGTGCAGAAAATGAAGTGCAGATTAATGATGAAATTGAATTTGAAATCGTTTCTTTACTCCAACATCAACCCTTAAGTTTAGATGAATTGGTGCAGAGTATAAAACATGGCGCAGAAAATGAACGAATTGCCACCATTCGCGAATTATTAGATGCAGGTAAGATAAAAACTGATGGGAAGAAGTATTATCTTTAGCCGTTGAGATTTGAGATTTGATCAAATTGCCACTCAATTTAGCGAAAATATATATCAGTTAAAACAATAATTAGTGGAATCCAATTATCTGTGTAATCAACCGCAAAGCGAATGATAGAAAAAGACAATAAGAAAACCATCCGCTCATGGGCTTTCTTCGATTGGGCAAACTCGGCCTATAATTTAGTAATCACGTCAACAATTTTTCCCGTTTATTACGTTGCCATCACCACCACAAAACAACATGGCGATGAAGTAACGTTTTTCGGTAAAACATTCATCAACACGGTATTGTCTAACTATGCGCTTGCCTTTGCCTATTTGGTAATGGTGGTTCTATTGCCCGTATTATCATCTTACGCCGATGCCCGTGGCAAAAAGAAATTCTTTATGCAGCTGTTCACCTACGTTGGTTCTATCGCGTGTATGGCATTGTTTTTCTTTAAGCTCGAAACGCTGGAACTTGGAATTGTTTGCTTTGTACTGGCTGCAATGGGATATGTAGGAGGGGTGATGTTTAACAACGCTTATTTACCGATAATCGCTTCCACAGAAAATCAGGATAAGGTTAGCGCCCAAGGTTTTTCTTATGGCTATATAGGTAGCGTAATTCTGCAACTGATATGCTTTGTGTTTGTTTTGAAGCCCGATTTGTTTGGTATAACTGATCCATCGCTTCCGGCGCAAATTTCGTTTTTATTGGTAGGTATCTGGTGGTTTGCATTTGCCCAAATCCCTTTTAAAGCGTTACCTAAAGATGTGCCAAATGCCGCTTCGGTAGGCAAGGGCATAATAAAAAGCAGCTTTGGCGAATTTATAAAAGTATGGCATCAATTAAGGCAAATGCGGTTTCTAAAAACCTATTTGCTCGCCTTTTTCTTTTACTCAATGGGCGTACAGACTATCATGCTTGCGGCGGCAGGCTTTGGTGCTAAAGTTTTGAAATTAGAATCGGGCAGCTTAATAGCGGTTATTTTAATTATCCAACTCGTTGCTATTTTAGGCGCATGGCTGATGTCGCTTTTAGCCAGAAAGATGGGCAACATCAACGTGTTGATCATTGTGGTGCTCGTGTGGATCGGTTGCTGCATATACGGCTATTCCATTGTTAACGAAACGCAGTTTTATGCCCTCGCCGCAATAGTGGGCTTAATTATGGGCGGGATACAATCTTTGTCGCGATCAACCTACTCAAAACACATTCCGGAAAATACAACCGATACCGCTTCTTTTTTCAGTTTTTACGACGCAACTGAAAAATTGGCCATTGTAATCGGGCTGTTCAGTTTTGCCTTTATCGAGGGGATTACGCACAACATGCGACAGTCGATTATCGCTTTGGCATCATTTTTTATAGTTGGGTTGATCTTTTTACTACTTCTTCGAAAAATTGAGCGCAAAACATCATCAAAATTGTAAGTTTGTAACCTTAACCCTAATTTAATGAAAGTCGAGCTATTTGTCCCTTGTTTTGTAGATCAATTGTATCCCGAAACCGCCTTTAATACGATGCGTTTATTGGAAAAATCTGGATGTAAGGTATCATACAATTCAAAACAAACCTGCTGCGGTCAGCCCGCCTACAACGCGGGATATTGGGACGAGGCTAAGGAGGTGGGTACAAAGTTTCTGAACGATTTTAACGAAAACACTTATGTTGTTGCACCATCGGCTTCGTGTGTTGGCATGATAAAAGGTGGCTACAACGATCTTTTTACCAATACAATGGTGCACAATAAGTGCCGCAACCTGCAATCGAACATTTGGGAACTCTCAGATTTTTTGGTAAAAGTTGCAAAAAAGGACTATTTCGGTGCCGAGTTAGAAGGTAAGGCAGTGTACCACGATTCGTGCAGTGCACTCCGCGAATGCAAAATAAAGGACGAACCTCGTCAGCTGCTTTCAAAGGTACACGGTTTGGAAATGCTCGAAATGAAAGACACGGATATGTGCTGCGGCTTCGGCGGAACGTTTGCCGTAAAGTTCGACGCCATTTCTTCGGCCATGGCCGAGCAAAAGGTGAATCATGCGCTAGAGCAAAAGGCCGATTACATCATCTCAACAGATCTATCTTGTTTGCTGCATCTTCAAGGCTATATCGATAAAAATAGCCTCCCTATAAAAACGATGCATATCGCCGACGTTTTGTGCAACGGATGGTTAGAGAGCACGGAGTATTAACAAATATTTTACGGTTGATTGCCAGATTTTTAACACAATTTAACATGCCCGGTGTTTTCTGTGCACTATCTTTATTAAACCTTTTCGGACCTCTACTATCTAACAAACAAAACGAAGCAAAATGAAACGATTACTTTTCGCATTATTGGGTATTTTCGCAATCGTGTCGACAACGAATGCACAGAAGAAGAAAACTTCGGGAGCCATACAATTCGAAGCGACGGTAGATCCTGCGGCGATGGCCTCAGCAAGTGGCATACAACTTTCCGATCAGATGAAAGCAAGAATGCCCTCATCGAGCAAAACTAATTTCGAATTGTTGTTTACTGCTACAAATGCCAGCTATATGCCTGTTGAAGAAATTGAAGACAGCAACGGTGCCGGCGGCGGCGGTGGCGGAATGGGGCGGATGATGATGCGCTTCGGTGGCGCAGGCGGCAATCGCGAATATTACTACACCTTTGCCGATAAAGGCTTAACGGAAGTTTTCGATTTAAACGATACTACTTATTATATGCCGAGTAAATTGACCTTGTCTACATCGGGGCCGATCGGATCAATGAGGATGGGCGGTGGAAATCCGAGAGATACTACAAAAGCGAAGCCTACACCGCCGCCTACAGTCGAGGTGGTTAAAACAGACTCTACAAAACAAATCCTTGGCTTCACCTGTCATCAGGTAATTGTGAAATCAACCCGAGCCATTAAGATTCTCGATATGGATAAAAATGTGGTAGAGGAAACCAAAATCTGGTACACAAAAGATTTAGGCTTCGATTTTTCGCCAAACCCTAAAATGTGGACGGAAGGCGCCGTTTTGGCAATTGAAGGCAGAGGAAATAAAACCATTGCCACTAGTATCGATTATCGAAACGTGAGTGCCAAGGATGTGACTGCACCCAAAAAAGCCCAACTCATAACCGAAGAAGAGTACAAGACTAAAATGGATAATATGATGAAACGTTTTAGACAGAACAGACCCGCAGGTGGTAATTTTGGTGGGGGCAGGCCAATTGTTATTGGGAACTAAAAGACTCGAGCCTCACGCTTTGAAAGTGTGAAGTTATGTAACTATACTGTAGCCGCCGTCTCCAGAAAGGAGGGTTTTGGCGTTCTGTAATTAAAACCCAGGTTCAAACTGCTTTTTTTTGGAGGCTGTCAAAAAGCAAAACGAAAGTCTAAGTGCAGTATTGAATATGGCGCCCTAAACCTCTCCCTTTTAAAGTCGGTGGGTTTTGCGCTGTCTGTACATCCCTCTCCTCGAGGAGAGGGAAAGCAGAAGCACTGCTTTTAACCCGAACGTTCATAGGGAGAGGTTATGAAAGCACTGCGAATCTATTGGAATAATTCGTAATAAAATTTATGCCAAAGGCATCCCTTTAAATAAAGTCGACCTTTGAGACACCCTCTAGCAGCCAACAACAAAAAGCACTCTTCTTTGATAGGGTGAGGCCGGACTGGCTTTATGTAACAACTATAAACACTTTTTGAGTCGTACTCTAAAAATGTTTATTATTGGAACCGAATTTAACCCCGTCATTTGTGATTGCAGAACCGAATAAAGCCCAACTTTTAACTACCAAACCACACTTTAAATTATTAGATGGCTTACGGGGTTTAGCAGCCGTTGTAGTGGTGATATACCATTTCATGGAAATTGCCATAACCGATTACAGCAAAAACTTTATTGCGCACGGCTTCCTCGCCGTCGATTTTTTCTTCTGCCTTTCGGGTTTTGTGATCGCTTACGCCTATGATACCAGGGCCGAAAACATCGGAATTACTCAGTTTTTTAAATTAAGATTAATCCGCCTTCATCCACTGGTTGTTATCGGCTCAGTGCTCGGTCTGCTTACGTTCTTGTTCGACCCATTTAGCGATTTTTATTCAGTTTATGGCCTTGGCAAAACGGCGCTTTTGTTCCTCACATCGGCATTTTTGATTCCCTACCCAATCATGCCCGAGCGTTACACTAATTTGTTTTGCCTCAATGCGCCCGCGTGGTCGTTGTTTTGGGAATACATTGCCAACATTTTTTATATACTTATATTTTTCCGGCTGGGTAAGAAAATGCTGTTTACGCTTGTTCTAGTCGGTGCGGCTTTAATCTGCTTTGTGGTTATTCGCTCTACCAATTTATCTGGGGGCTGGGGCGGACAAAATTTTTGGGATGGTGGCGTGAGGGTTTTATATTCCTTCGCCGCTGGCATGTTCGTTTACCGTGCCAATTGGATAATAAAAAACAAACTCGGTTTCGCTGGCATCTCAATCTTGCTGCTTGTGGCCTTTTTAATTCCCTATTCCGATCAATATAACTGGATTACAGAGCCGATAATTGTATTGTTTTATTTTCCGCTGTTGGTTGCTTTGGGTGCTGTCACAAACCTCAGTCCATCGTTAACAAAACTCTGTAACCTGTCAGGAGAGATTTCATATCCTTTGTACATGACGCACTATCCGTTTGTGTGGGTGTTTTTAACCTATTTTGCGGTTGTTAAGCCATCGATGCAAACATTGTGGGTGGTTATCCCCGTTTCAGTAGCGCTACTCGTTTTGTTGGCCTATCTAATAATGAGGTTTGTAGACTTGCCGCTTCGGAAATATCTGAGGGAAAAATTCATCAAAGTTTAGCTAACTGTTTGGTGGTGAAACCAAGCAGTAGTAAAATATAAAGTGACGTTTGCCATTTGTACGTTCGCTATCTGCGCTATGTGTCCCCCTTTGAAGGGGGAAGGGGGATGATTTCCAAAAAATCCTCTCCCTTTGTATGGATACTTGTGTTTTTTGGTTGTGCAACCCTTCCGAATAAGGTCGGAACAGGTCTCCAAAGAGGGACAATAAGACAGTGCGTTACACCCAGAGCAATAAAACGTCAATGGAAAGAACAGCCTGTCACGACTTTTCGGGAAAGCATCCGTAACCTACAATCTCACCGTCCTTGCCTACTCACTTTATCTTCCTGGCAGCGGTTTATTTGCGTCCCGCGTTTCATCGCTTGCGGATCCTTCGTTACACTCGGGATGACAGCGTAAAAGTAGTCATTAACAAGAAAGATGTGTCCACACGATAGTATTTCTCGGAATCAGGGGCCTTTATAGCAAGAAAGATGCTGAAATAAATCCGATAGCTATCGGATCAGCAGGACGACCGCTCATGTAAAGGCTCATAAAACAGTAACAAGCACAAACCAATTAAAGGCAATGGTTTTTATCCTGCTGTGCTTGCAGGTCACGGATTCTTCCTACGTCAGAATGACAACGCATGAAAATAATTTCGATTTAGCGCAGTAATTTTTTCTACCTTTGCAGCTGATAGAAAAATCACGTAGTAAGTGATTAATTAACCATTTTTTATAAACAACTTCAAATTCTCTTAAGGGGAATTGGGGTAAATCATAGTTGTAGATGATTAACATTACTTTACCTGACGGCTCAGTTCGTCAGTACGAAAAGGGCACTTCTGCCCATCAAATTGCATTGTCAATTTCTGAGGGCCTGGCCCGTAACGTTTTAGCAGCCGAGGTTAACGGTGAAGTTTGGGATTCCACACGCCCAATTGAGTCAGATTCATCAGTAAAACTGTTGACCTGGAATGATGCAGCCGGAAAATCGACCTTTTGGCATTCATCGGCCCACTTAATGGCCGAGGCTTTAGAGGCACTTTATCCGGGTACCAAATTTGGTATCGGTCCCGCAATTGAAACCGGTTTCTATTACGATGTAGATTTCGGTGATAAGGAATTTTCGTCAGATGATTTCAAAGCCATCGAAACCAAAATGATCGAGCTGGCCAAGCAAAAAGAAACTTTCACTCGCGAAAGTGTAAGCAAAGCCGATGCAATTAAATACTTTACGGAAAAAGGTGACGAATACAAATTAGACTTGATCGACGGTTTGGAAGATGGAAAAATTACTTTCTACACCCAAGGTCAATTTACCGATTTATGTCGTGGCCCGCACATCCCAAATACTGGTTTTGTTAAAGCCGTTAAACTGATGAACGTAGCTGGTGCTTACTGGCGCGGCGATGAAACAAAGAAACAGTTAACCCGTATTTACGGCGTAACTTTCCCTAAGGCCAGCGAGCTTACCGAATATTTGGCGATGATTGAGGAAGCAAAAAAACGCGATCACCGTAAATTAGGAAAAGAGCTTGAGTTGTTCGCTTTCTCAGAGAAAGTAGGCATGGGCTTACCATTGTGGTTGCCAAAAGGAACCGCCTTGCGTGAGCGTTTGGTTAACTTTTTAACCAAGGCACAAGCAAAAGCAGGCTACGAGCAGGTTGTTACACCACACATTGGCCACAAAAATTTATATGTAACTTCGGGCCACTGGGAAAAATATGGTAAAGATTCATTTCAGCCAATAAAAACGCCGCAAGAAGGAGAGGAGTTCTTCTTAAAACCAATGAACTGCCCGCACCACTGCGAAATCTATAAAACCAAACCCCGTTCTTACAAAGATCTTCCCGTTCGGTTTGCAGAATTCGGAACCGTTTATCGTTACGAACAAAGCGGCGAGTTGCATGGGTTAACCCGTGTACGTGGCTTTACGCAAGATGATGCACACTTGTTTTGTATGCCAGAACAGGTTAAAGAGGAGTTCAAAAAGGTAATCGATTTAGTGCTTTATGTATTTAAATCTTTGGGCTTTGAAAACTATACTGCCCAAGTTTCACTGAGAGATCCGGAGAATAAAGCAAAATACATTGGGTCTGACGAAAACTGGAGGCTATCGGAAACTGCAATTATTGAAGCAGCGGCCGAAAAGGGCTTGAATACCGTTGTAGAATATGGTGAAGCCGCTTTTTACGGTCCCAAGCTTGATTTTATGGTTAAAGATGTATTGGGTAGAAAATGGCAACTCGGTACCATTCAGGTCGATTATAACCTTCCCGAGCGCTTCGAACTGGAATACACCGGTAGCGATAACCAAAAGCACAGGCCGGTAATGATCCACCGTGCGCCGTTTGGTTCGTTGGAGAGGTTTATTGCTGTTTTAATCGAACATTGCGCCGGAAACTTCCCGTTATGGTTAAGTCCTGAGCAATTTATCATTCTTCCTATCTCAGAAAAATATGAAGAATATGCAAAAAAAGTTTTAGATGAATTAAATAATTCCGATATTCGCGGGCTGATTGACTTTCGAGATGAGAAAATCGGGCGTAAAATCCGGGATGCCGAAGTTAAAAAGATCCCATACATGCTCATTATCGGCGATAAGGAGATGGCTGAAGGAAAAGTTTCAGTTCGTAAACATGGTGAGGGCGATTTAGGCGAGATGACGTTGACCGAATTCAACGATTTATTGAGAAAAGAAATAACAGTTTAAATTAAAATAATACAAATTTGGCATTAGGAAGACCAGGATTTAACAGGGGGCCACGTCCACCTTTTAAGAAAAAAGAAGCAGAACATAACATTAATCAGTACATTAAATCGCCTGAAGTGCGTTTGGCTGGCGATAATGTTGAACCGGGGATTTATCCTTTGGCAAAAGCTTTGGCACTTGCTGATGAACTGGAGTTGGATTTAGTAGAAATCTCTCCAAATGCCGTACCGCCAGTTTGTAGAATTATCGATTACAGCAAGTTCGTTTACGAACAAAAGAAAAAGCAAAAGGAAATTAAAGCCAATGCTAAGCAAACTGTAATCAAAGAAATTCGTTTCGGTCCTAATACCAACGATCACGATTTTCAATTTAAGTTGAAGCATGCCATAAGCTTTTTAGAAAACGGCGAGAAAGTTAGGGCTTATGTGCATTTTAAAGGTAGGGCAATTGTGTACAAAGAACAAGGAGAGATTTTATTATTAAAATTCGCTCAGGCTTTGGAAGATGTAGGAAAAGTAGAGTTATTACCTAAGTTAGAAGGTAAGCGGATGTTCCTCACAGTTGCACCTAAAGTAGTGAAAAAATAAAAATAGGTTTATAAATTAAAAAACAGGTTATGCCAAAAATGAAAACCAATTCCAGTGCTAAAAAGCGTTTTTCGCTTACTGGAACAGGTAAA
>Ga0308165_1003983_pt1 | contig 15148 bp, 13 predicted proteins | sample PhyWR2_FD_201032 | JGI IMG/M metagenome (GOLD analysis project Ga0308165, IMG submission 201032) | Phyllosphere microbial communities from UC Gill Tract Community Farm, Albany, California, United States - DLSLW.R2 | ecosystem: Host-associated > Plants > Phyllosphere > Unclassified | place: USA...
CGGCGACGGCGGACCATTGGCGAACGCGCCGGAGCCGGTCGTCGCGCAGAGCAGCAGGCAAATCACCAGCCGGCCTGGTGCTGAGATTTGAGAATATGTCATGACGTATGCTCCAGTTCTTTCTGCCTCAACGCTCCAAAAGCGCTCGCGGACCAAGAAAATTCATCGAACGATAATCTACCGTCGAGTGGGTCGTGGCTGAGAATCTGTATCGGACCGCTTCAATCGAGGCGCTTTCGATGATCTGACTCGAGGTCGGCGGTCGCTTCCCGATCGACGATCCCCATTGCCGATGATCCCTTCGCGCCACCTATTCTGCAAGCGAATAATTCATTGACGTATGCTGTGCCACGTGCTCAAAAAAGCATCCTAATCTGCGAGAGAGCTGGTGCAAACAAGCCGGCTCCGGTGACGGAGATCGTCCGCCTCGCAGCCGGTCGCAGCGACGGTCAGAACGGCCACCGCAGCAGGCGATGCGGCGAACGCAACGACAGGAGACGGTTCGATGACGGGATTGATGGGATCAGACGAGGCGCTACGGCGACACTCTGCCATGCCGTTCCAGATATCCAACAGACGAATGGTCCGGTCGCTATGAAGGTGACTCTCAAGATTAATGGTACGCTGACGACAGCCGAGGTCGACGAGGACACCCCTCTGCTCTGGGTGCTGCGCGACACGCTCAAGTTGACGGGCACGAAGTACGGCTGCGGTATCGGCCAATGCGGCGCATGCACCGTGATTGCCGACTTCCAGGCGACCCGCTCCTGTTCCCTTGCAGCGTCGGCGGCCGTCGGACTCGACATCACGACGATCGAGGGCCTTTCCCGCGACGGTGAACACTTCGTCCAGACGGCTTGGCAGGATCTGCGGGTTCCACAGTGTGGATACTGCCAGTCCGGCATGATCATGGCAGTGACCGCTCTCCTTTCGAAGTCGGGCGATCCGACCGACGACGAAATCGATCGAGAGATCACCAACATCTGTCGGTGCGGCACCTATGAACGCATACGTGTGGCGATCCATACCGCGGCCAAGAACCGGACCTGACGACGGCATGCAAAGCGATCGGCGCACCTTGCTGAAGTCCATGGCGGCGGTCTCCGTCGGCGTCGTTTTCCCCGTGGCGATGTCGGGCTGTCGCGTCGCCGACTACGGCCCAGCCACCCCGGTCGAACTCATCTCCTGGGTCGTCATCGAGCCGAACAACACCGTTAGGATCCGGATACCTCAGAGCGACATTGGCCAGGGCGTCATCACCACGTTGTCGCAGGTGCTCGCCGAGGAGATGGATCTCGACTGGTCGTTCGTCCGACCGGAATTCTTTGATCCGCTGACCAACCTGAAGCGCGGCAACGTCTACGTCTACACCTGCACCGAGAGCAGTTGGTCCGCCGACAGGCTGTTCGATCCGATGCGGATGGCGGGCGCGCAGATCCGGCAGATGATACTGATCGCGGCATCGCGCCGTTCGGGGATCGCGATAGAGGAGCTGCAGACAGAGAACAGCAGCGTCGTCTTCCCAGGCGGCGGGCGCCATAGCTACGCAGAGCTCGCTCTCGCCGCCTCCCAAATCAAGCCACCCGAGGCGGCAAAGGTGAAGCTCAAGGCGGCGGCCGACTACCGTCTCATCGGCAAGCCCATCAAGCGTCTGGATTTGAAGCAGAAGACGAACGGCACGCTCCAGTACGGCATCGATGTCGATCTCCCAGGCATGCTCTACGCAGCCGTGCGTCAATCACCTGTGTACGGAGGCAAACTCGTTTCTTGGGATGAGACCGCGATCGCCAAGATGCCCGGCGTGGTGAAGGTCGTGCGCATCGCCGGCGGCTCGAGCGGACTGAACGGGCCGATCGCCGACGGCGGCGAGGACTACGGCATGGACGACGCGGTAGCGGTCGTCGCGGACAGCTTCTGGCACGCCCGCAAGGCCCTGCTGGCCCTCCCCATCGAGTGGGATGAGGGCCCTTTCGCGAACGCAAGCAGCGAGACCATCATGGCCGATCTCACGCGGCGGGTGGGTCAGACGCAGACGGTGGTGCGCGAGGCCGGCGACTACGCGGCGGCCATCGGCCGGGCAGCCCAGGTGCTCGAGGCGGACTACTCGTACCCCTTCATGGACGCGATGCCGCTGGAGCCGATAAACTGCACGGCATGGCTGCGTCCGGAGGGGCTGCAGGTGTGGGCGTCGACGCAGTTCGCACAGGACGCTCACCGGCTCGCCGCAGTCACGGCGGGGCTCCCGCCGGAGAAGGTCCAGTTCAACCTGCCTTACACCGGCGGAGCGTTCGGCCGACGGTGCCAGAACGAGTATGTGTCGCAAGGAGTGCAGATCGCCAAGGCGATCCCCGGCAGGCCGATCAAGCTCATCTGGACGCGGGAGGAGATGATGGCTCGTGGCTATCCGCCGCCGATCACGGTCTCGCGATTCAAGGCGGGATTGGACGAGAACGGCAAGGTCATCGCGTGGTTCAACCGCGTCGTGAGCGGGACGGCTCCCGACCAGAGCTACGGCCCCGCCCGCCTTCCGCACTACGTGCCGAACCTCCAGATAGAATATGCCCGGATCAAGACGCCGCAGCCGTTCGGCTGGATGCGCGGCGTGGCGTTCACCCAGCACGTCTGGATGAACCAGGGCTTCCAGGACGAACTGGCCGTGGCCGCTGGACGGGATCGCGTCGACCTCTACATGGAGCTACTCGACGAGACGACGGTTCCCGCCGACCTGAAGGATCGGTACGTCGCCGTGAACCGCATCCGCAACATGAGGGACGCTTTGAACCGGGTCACAAAGATCGCGGGCTGGGGAGAGCGGTTGCCTCGTGGACGCGGCCGCGGAATCTCCGTCAACGATTTCAGCTACTGGGTGACGTACAGGACCGGAACAGCGGCAGCGGTCGTCGACGTGACGCTCGACGGCAAGGGCGCACTTAGGGTTGATCGTGTCCTCGTGGTGCTGAACTGCGGACGGATTCTCAATCCGGAGGTCGTGCGCGGTCAAGTGGAGGGCAGCATCTTCTGGGCGATCACGACCGCCCTCTACGGTAAAATCACCCTGAAGGACGGCCGCGTGGTCGAGCGCAACTTCCAAGACCACAACGTGGCCCGGCTCGCGACCGCCTGCAGAAACATCCACATCGAGCTCGTCCAAAGCGACGAGCATCCCGCCGGCGTTGGCGAAGATGCGGTCCCGATCGTGATGACCGCCATGCTGAATGCAATCTTCGACGCCGGCGGGCCCCGGATACGCTCGCTACCGCTCAGCGGTCACGATCTCTCCTTCGTCTAGGGCCACGTACCCATAAGCCTTCTCATACGCTCTGAAGCCGAACTTATGCACGCCCAGTCAAGGCAGCCCGTTCGAAGATACAGGCTGCTCGGACCCCTAGCATGGGTGCCACATATCGCCCGCTTCGCTCGTGAAAGGCGTCCGGCTCAGAACGAAGAACCGGCGCGATCCGACACCTCGCACCCTTCAGTCGACATTCGGGGCGACAAAGATCGCGGCCGCTCGTAAACTCTCTCGACGATCGTCAAGCCCGGCGCCGTCGTGGCGGCCGCCTCTTTGTTGCTCATCGCCGCGGTCAGCCCCAGCACCACAGGTGAAAGGGCACGCGCTAATCGGACGGGCTCCAACGGCGGCCACCCTCTGGAAGAGCGGCGGAGATGCCTTTAAGACCTCTGGGGCCCGATGGTCGGTGCGCGTCCGATCCCGGTTCGCTCGCGGTGAGAACCTAGTAGTAGGCAAGGGATGGGGAGCTGGCTCGGCAAACCGTCAAGTCGTTTACTGGGCCGAGAGATTCGAACCTGGAACGAACGGCTATCTGGTGTTGTACGGGTGGCCGAGGAATTCCTTGGTGGGATCCTACTTCGCGGAAAGTTGGGGCAGGCAATTCACGCCGCCAAGGCGGTTCGGCTGAACCGCTCGGGACGGAGAAAAGCGATGGCGGCACCTACACGATCTATCCCATCCGAAGGATCGAGCAGCCGTCCATCGATGGTACTGCGACCTTTGATCAGTACTGGAGCGTTCGTACCGCCAGGCGGAAGATCGATAGGTACAATACCATAACGTTCGCAACCAACGTCGCGGCATGGCGCGCTCGGGACACGGTCCTGGGAACGCTAGACTACGGGGTGCTGAGCACTGAAGATTTCAGCAGCAGCGACGGTTCGAACGTCATCGCTCTTCTAATTCAACTCTGGCGCGGCTTCCTCGGCCGGCCGCTCTCCACGTCACGAAGCCGCGTCGAACGGGGTGGGTCATCGGCAGCGCGTTTGCAGACTCGGACCGGATTGAACCCACGCTCGTGAGGCGCCCCATGCGCCACGCCGGCCCGCCGCCGGACGTCCTGCGGTCAGGCGCACGCGAACACGTGACGGCGGCGGGCCGGGGAGAACGAGTAGAAGGTGGTATTCAGAGTCTACGACGCGCTGCGAATGGCAAGCGCCTCGGCCTTGCAGAAGGCGTTCTTCGAAACGAGCCTGCCGGCTTCGAAGCGCAGGATGTCGAGACCGTCCACCGAAGACACCGATCCGTCCGCTGCGGTCATTACCATCGTCCAGGTGACGAGGGCACGTTGGTCAGACTCGTCAAAAAGGGTCGAGGACACGTCGAAGCTGACACTGCCAAGCGAACCGTCGAACATCGACTTCAGGGACGCCCCGATCTCGTCGACGCCACTGTGCTCGGTGCCGTTCGGGTCAATATATACGGCCTCGGGTGACAAAAGGCCGATCATCCGTTCAAACTCTCCGTCGTTGAAGGTGCTCATGAAGGCGTTGGTGCTATCGGCAAGACTGGGCATCGACATTTTCCTCTTTGGGGTCAGTGAAGTACATCTCAGGCCATGATCGGGAGCATGCGCCCGCCGAATGATCTGACGACAGGTCAGGGCTCGGTCGATCCGGCGGGGTCGGGTTTCAATCCGAGCTCCGCGCGGAACATGTGCGGCGAGCAGTTCGCCCACCTCTTGAAGGCGATCCGAAAATTGCTCACCTCGGAATAGCCTGCACGATCCGCGACGTCGCAGATGGTCAGCGATGCGTCGGCAAGGCATCGCTTAGCGAAGGCGAACCTCGCCTCTGCCAACGTCTCGGCGTACGTCGTCCCGAGCTCACGCAGTCTGCGGCGGAGGGTGCGTCCTGACAGACCCAGCTCACGCGCGATGTCCGACTCGGCAGCATCGAAGCGGGGACCGTCCAAAACGGCGCTCTTGAGTCTTCTGACCAACAGCGGGTCCGTTTCGGAACGGCGGGTGGGCGGAACGAATGATCGATCAGTGTACGAACAACGTTCGGTTCTCTTCACGGCATCTGCGGATGCGATGGGGGCGTCGGGGCGCCGCCGTCGGCGCCCATCCGCCCGGGGGGGGTGCCCGATCGCTGCCATGACGGGCGAGGAGGAGTCACTCTCGACGATCCTCCAAGCAGCCGCCGCGCGCGGTTCCGCAGCGGCAGGGCGAATGCACAACTCGTCGCAACCCGCGAGATCCGTCGGATTCGGCCACCTCGCTGATGTAAACGCCATGGTCCGGCCTTCTCTTTCCTGATCCTCCGACAGTCGCAAGCTCGCGGGCCGGCGACGGGGCGAGTTCCCGCGACGCCAGCTAGAACCCGCCAGGAGAGGTCGCTCGCGGCCAGTGAACGGCAGTCGATCGATCAGCCTAGCGGATCTGACGAACATTGACGATGTATCGTCATCTATGGGCACATCATCAATTATACACATGAAGAAATCAAGCGTTTTGATGAAGCGCGGATTTTGCGGTCGCTTTCCTGTAGACTTTGCAATCAGTGCGCATCCGGCCGTCGTGAAGGACGGCCAGCGGCGGATGCGAAACCAAGCATGAAATACAACTTGTATTTATGCGAGGGCAGAATTAATGTTCCGCTTGCAGAAGAGGAGAAGGTTTTGAGAGCCTATCGCATAGGGCAGATCGTGCCGAGTTCGAACGTGACCATGGAGACGGAGATTCCCGCCCTCCTTCGCGCCCGCGAGTCCATCTCGCCGGAACGGTTCACCTTCCATTCGGCCCGAATGCGGATGAAGCACGTCACGAAGGAGGAGTTGTCGAAGATGGACGGCGCCAGCGACACCTGCGCGGTGGAGCTCTCTGACGCGGCGGTCGACGTGATGGGCTATGCCTGCCTCGTCGCGATCATGTCGATGGGCAAGGGGTACCATCGCGAGTCTCAGGCGCGCCTGCATCAGGCGACGGTCGACAACGGCCATCCGGCTCCCGTCGTCTCGTCCGCCGGTGCGCTGGTGGATGGCATTAAGGCGATCGGGGCGAAGCGCGTGGCCATTGTCGCGCCATATATGAAGCCGCTCACCGAGCTAGTCGTGGAGTACATCCGCGCCGAGGGCATCGACGTCGTTGAATGGCGTGCGCTGGAAATCTCGGATAACCTAGCCGTTGCTGCGCATGATCCGAGCCGCCTCCCCGGCATCGTGGCCTCCATGAAGCACGTCGCAGAGGTTGATGCGGTGGTGCTGTCGGCCTGCGTGCAGATGCCTTCGCTGCCTGCCGTGTCCATCGTGGAGGCGCAGGTCGGGAAGCCGGTGCTGACGGCCGCGATCTCGACTACATGGGCGATGCTCAAGGCTCTAGACCTCGACACGCGCGTACCCGGCGGCGGCACGCTGCTGTCAGGAGCCTACTGATGACACCCACCGGCTTCGGCTACAACGTGCATGCCAACGGCATACGGCATCATCTGGTGCGCCACGGGGCTCCGGGATCACCTGTCATGCTGCTGGTGCCAGGGATCACCTCACCGGCAGTCACTTGGGACTTCGTAGCCTCCCGGCTGGCGACCGCGTACGAGGTCCACGTTCTCGACGTCCGCGGCCGAGGCCTGAGCGAGGCGGGCGACCTGGACTACTCGCTCGACGCGATGGCGGATGACGTGATCGCGGTATCCAGCGAGCTCGGCTTCGAGCGACCGGTGATCTTAGGACATTCCATGGGTGCCCGCACCGCGATCCGGGCGGCTCGCAAGGCATCGGGAGCGTTCGGCGGCCTCATCCTGGCCGATCCTCCGGTCAGCGGACCCGGTCGCCGGCCGTACCCCTCCGCCTGGCCGTGGTACGAGGATTCCATCCTGCTTGCGCAACGAGGTTGCTCCGCCGAAGACATGAGGGCGTTCTGCCCGACGTGGACCGAGGACCAGCTTGCCCTTCGTGCGGAGTGGCTCCACACCTGCGAACTGCGCGCCATCGACGCCGCTTACAAGGGCTTCCATTCAGACGACATCCATGCGGATTTGCCGAAACTGGACTTGCCGACGAGGCTCATCGTCGCGGGCGGATCTCCGGTAATCGAAGCCGACGACGTCGCCGAGATCCGCTGTCTCGCACCGGCGATCGAAATCGTCACAGTCGAGGGAGCCGGGCACATGATCCCTTGGGATGACCTCGATGGCTTCCTCCGCGCAGTGGCGAATTTCCAAGCCAACATCGACGAGGCTCCAGAACATGGATAGGTCCAGCTTCACGGAGATTTGCCTCCATCAGCTGAGGATGTCGGGAGTTCGGGCGGACGAACGTGTCGTCGTTCTGACCCAAGGGGACGAACGACTGGACTATGCCGACGCCTTCCTCGCCGCCGGCCGGGCGCTGAAGGCCAACATCTACCACATGCGCCTCCCCGCTCAGCCGCCGATGGGCGGCTGGGCGGTGGGCCAAACACCGCTGTCGAGGATGCCCGAGGCGGTGGAGGCGCTCAAGAACGTCGACATGGTGATCGACTGCATCTTCCTTCTGTTCTCGCCGGAGCAGATGGCCGTACAGGCAGCGGGCGCGCGGATCCTTACGGTGGTCGAGCCACCGGAGCTTCTCGCCCGGATGCTTCCATCGAAGAAGCTGCGTGAGAAGGTAGAGACGGCGGGTGAGCTGCTGGCTCGCGCCAGAACGATGCACATCACCTCGCCTCACGGTACCGACGTCACCTACAAGATCGGGCACTATCCCACCGTCACCGAGTATGCGTGCACCGACGAGCCGGGTCGCTGGGACCACTGGCCGTCCGGCTTCGTGTTCACGGGCGGCGACGACGATGGCGTCGATGGTCAGATCGTCGTGGCGCCCGGCGACGTCCTTCTGCCCCAGAACATTTACGTCCGCGAGCCGATCACCTACACGATCGAGAAAGGCATCGTAACGTCGATCCGTGGCGGCTTCGAGGCGGAGATCGTCAAGTCCTATATGGCCGACTTCGACGACCCGCGCGGCTTCGCGATGAGCCACATAGGCTGGGGCATGAATCCCGATGCGAAATGGCACCGCATGACGCCGGGCGAGTTCCCAGGCGGAATGGGGATGGAGCCGCGGAGCTACCTTGGCAACGTCCTGTTCTCGACCGGCCCCAACAATGAACTCGGCGGTGCGAATGACACCGACTGCCATCTCGACATCCCGCTGCGCGGCTGCTCGCTGTTCCTGGACGGCGAACCCGTCGTCCTCGATGGCCGCATCGCGGCCAAGGATCTTCTCGACGAGACCCGCGAGGTCTTCGATGTCGCAGGATGAGGTCTACGACAAGGCGGGGTTCGGTCGCACCGTGCCACGCGGCGTGCGCCCTGGGATCGTCGTTGTCGACTTCAGCTACGGTTTCACGGATATCAGCTACCCCACGGCCGCCGACATGCGGGATCAGATCGCTCGGACGCGGAAAATAACCGATTTTGCGCGCGAACGCGGCTTTCCAGTGATCTACACCACCATTGCGTACCAGCCTTCGGAGGCCGAGACGCTGCCCTGGCTCCGGAAGGCGACGGGGATGAGGGCGCTCCTAGTTGGCACGAGGCTGGTCGACATCGACGCGTCGACCGGCATCGTCGACGGCGATCCCGTCGTCGTGAAGCACGGAGCCTCGGCGTTTCATGGTACAAACCTTGCCGCGCTGCTAACGGCCGCCGGCGTGGACACGCTCGTCGTGACGGGCGCAACTACGAGCGGATGCGTACGTGCAACTGTGGTCGACGCCGTACAGTCCGGCTTCACTGTTCTGGTGCCGCACGACTGCTGTGCCGACCGGGCGACCGCTCCCCACGATGCGGCCCTTTACGACATCGGCCAGAAGTACGGAGACGTCACCGACGCCTCGGACGTCATGGAATGGCTGGGACGGATCTAGAAGCGACAACCACGGCGCGCGGCGCCGGTACCCAAGATGGAGACGGATAAAATGGCTAAGCATGTGATCGTCGTCGGTGCAGGACCGATCGGCCTCCTCACCGCCTTCGGGCTCGCCAAGGAGGGCACGCGCGTGACCATCCTCGAAGCGGAGGATAAGTTCAACGACAAGCCCCGCGCGCTTGTCTACCACTATCCCGTTCTGCCGCACCTCGACCGGCTCGGCCTGCTTCAGGACTGCGTGTCGGAAGGCTTCCTTCGGCAGAGCTTCGGCTGGCACATCCACAGCACCGGCGAGATGATCGAATGGAAATGGTCCCCCGAGGGCATGGGCGGGCACGCCCTGCACCTTCATCAGGGGCTGCTGTCGAAGATCCTGGCGCGACACGCCTCAGCGCTACCGAACGTCGAGATCCGGCTCCGCACGAAGATGACCTCGTGTCGCCAGAACGACGCCGGTGTCATCGCGGAGATAGAGGGGCCGGATGGCCCAGCGGTGCTTGAAGCCGACTACCTCGTCGGTGCCGACGGAGCGAACAGCACGGTGCGTCGGCATGTGCTAGATCTCCAGTTCCTGGGAACCACGTGGCCCGAGCGGTACGTCGCCACCAACACGCGGATCGACCTGTCCTCGCGCGATTATCCCAAGTCCGTCATGCAGCTCGACCAGAAGCACGGGTCAATCATCTGCAAGATCGAGGAGCCCGAAGTGTGGCGTGTCACTTTCGTGGAGGATCCCGATCTGCCCATCGAGGGGATCGAGGGTCGGATCGAAGCCATGTTTGCCGACCACCTGCCGGACCTGCCGTATGAGGTGCTGGCCTACTCCCCCTACCGCATGCACCAGCGGATTGCGGACCGCATGCGCGTAGGCCGCATTCTGCTCGTCGGAGACGCCGGCCACGTGACGAACCCGACCGGCGGCCTCGGCCTCACCGGCGGCATGTTCGACGCCTTCGCGCTGATCGGAGCCCTGAACCGCGTCATCCATGACGGCGCAGGCGACGAGATGCTCGAGTTCTACGAGCGCGACCGCCGTCGCGTGTTTGCCGAAGTCACTTCGCCCCGCGCGTCCGCGAACCTGCGCGGCCTCTACCACCTCAAGGAGGGCCAGGAGAAGGAAGACCGCATCCAATTCCTCCGGACCGTCGCGGGCGACGAGAGGCTCCTCGAACACGAGCTGAGCTTCACCAAGCAAATGGAGACGCAGTTCTGAACAACCAGCCGCCCTTCGAACTCGCCGACTTCGGCGGCACCTTCCTGACGTCGGCCCCCGTGCGGGACGGCGACAACGTCTCGCCCGGCGTAAACGCCTACGTCCAGTGGTTCATCCCGGTCGGTCGCCGCCCCGTGTCGCTGCTCCTCGTGCACGGCGGCGGCGGCCAAGGTGCGGATTTCATCAGGACACCGGACGGGCGGCCGGGATGGGTGCACAGCTTCCTGCGCGCCGGATATGCGACCTACGTCATCGATCGGCCGGGCCATGGCCGATCTCATTGGAACGATCGGGCCTTGGGCCCCACGGCGCCGGCCGCCGACTACAATGCGCTCTACTCGCGATTCGTCGAGCCGGAGAAGAAGCGCTTGTGGAGCGAGGCCGTCGCTCACAACCGATGGCCCGCCGATCCGCTCGCCGGAGACCGCTTCATGGCAAGTCAAGGGCCTCTGGCCGACAGCCTTGCATCCAGCCAGCGCCACGCGGAAGCCATTGCAGACCAGCTGTTCCAGATGACCGGTCAGACGATCGTGGTGAGTCACTCGATGGGGGCGCCTTGCGGCTGGGCACTGACCGCCGTCGGTGGTGAGAACGTCGCGGCCGTGGTCGCGGCGGAACCATTCGGTTATCCTGGCATGGTTCATCCTCTGGGCGTCTTCGACAACGGGTTGGTCTCGGCCTCCTACCTCGGGCACCATGATCCATTTGCCAGACCGATCGCGGTGGTCACCGGAGAGGCCACTTGGATGCGCGAGGCGAATGCCTACGCGGCCGAATTCCTCCGCGCCCGCGCACCGGTCTTCGAGCACATCCTCCTCGAGCGGCACGGAATCACCGGCAACGGACACATGCTTATGAGCGAGAGCAATAGCGACGAGATCGCTGACCTGATAGTGCGCTGGCTTGACCGTAACGTCTGGAACGAGGCTGAACAGGTCACTTCTGTCACGCGACATTCAGGTTGAAAAATGCGAGACAATCACATTCCCATCTTGTTTGTCGCGCTACACACTTCCTAGCCAGCGTGTTCCTCGCTAACGCTTGTGGATAGCGATGATGTTGGAACGGGGCGAATGGAAGCCGAAGTGATCGACGCCGATGAGGCGCAGGAGAAGAGCGCAGTGGAGAAAGCGCGGAGACCGGGTCGCCCGCGCAAGGACGGCAACCACCGCGAGACGATCTTGAACAAAGCCGAGATCGCGTTCGCGGAAGGTGGATACGCGGGCATCAGCATCCGCGACATCGCCGATCGTGCCGGTGTCAATCAGGGTTTGATCCGCTACTACTTCGAGAGCAAGCAGCAGTTGTTCGACGAGGTGTATCGGCGACGCGGCGGCCTGCTGTCCGGTCACCGTCATGTGCTGCTAGACCGCCTCCTGGAAAGTGGCAAACCGTTGACGGTGAAATCCATCATCCGGGCATACCTGCAGCCGCAGTGGGATCTGAAGTACAGCGGCGAGGCAGGCGGTGCGTTCGTACGGCTGCAGGCTCGTCTCCACGCCGAGCCGGAGGAGCACGCGCTCCGACTGCGACGCGAGGTCTACGATGCTTCCGTGAAGCGTTACGTGGATGCCCTCAGCGATGTTCTCCCCGCCATATCGAAGCACACCATCGGACTTCGCATGGCCTTCCTCGTCGGCACATACCTTTTCATGCTGAACGATCTGGGCCGCATCGAGGATCTTACAGAGGGCAAGATACTGCAACTCTCCAAGGACGAAATGCTCGACCACATGGTTGAATTCCTCACCGCCGGTATCCAAGCTCCTAATCCTTGAAAAGGAAGGTCGGGCACAGCCCGGCCTTCCTGATCGATCACTTGGTCGTCGTTCCGAAGCGCATGCCCGCCTTCCTGCCGTCGTACGTCGCCTGGGCTATCTGCCCGGCACCAAGGCAGTCGCCAATCCGCTCGACCGAACGGATGAGGCCCGCCTCACGCTTCTCCACCAGCTGATGATACAGACTTTCCTCGGACACCTGTCCCGTCACCAGAACGACCGCATCTGCGGCGATCTCGCTGTCTGCGCCGTCGAGCAGGCGGTTCAACTTTACCGAGTCCTCCGAGATCGACGCGATGGACGTCCCCACAACAATCGAGATCCCCGCCTCGTTCATCGAGTTGATCACGTGGACCATCTCGAGGGTGTTGTGCGTCCACGGTGAAGGATCGCTTGCGGTCGTGACGTAGGTTACCTTGCATCCCGCCCTGGCCAGCCGATCGGCCACGACGGCGGCCATGTAGTAGTAGTCCTCGTCGTAGACTACGACGCTTCCGGACTTCGGCAGTCGATCGTCGAGGATGTCCTCTGGCGTGAGAACGTGGGGAAGATCGTGACCGGGGATCGGTTCGTCATGATGCCGGCCGACGCCGCCGCCCCGCCACTTCGCACCTGTGGCGACGATCACGTGATCCGCCTCAAATCCGCCAACGTCGTCGGCGCCCAGCAGGCTGTCGAGGTACATGTTGACGTTCGGCATCGTCTGCAGCTGACCGACCCGATAGTCGACCACACGGCCCCAGGCGCTCAACCGGGGCAGTCTGCGCTCGCGCACGAGTCGACCGCCCCACTCCCTTCCCGCATCGGCGATCGACACCTGGTAGCCACGCTTGGCTAACGTATGAGCCGCCTCCAGGCCAGCCGGTCCGCCGCCGACGACGAGGATCGATGCGTCCGGATCGTGCGCCGCAGGCACCTTCTCCGGATGCCAGCCGCTGACATGCTCCTCTCCCGCGGACGGATTCTGGGTGCAACGGATCCGCGACGAGGTCATGACTTCGGCGGTACACGCGTTGCAGCCGATGCACTCGCGGATGTCGTCCTGGCGCCCCTCATCGATCTTATTCGGAAGGAATGGATCCGAGATCGACGGCCGCGCGGCTCCGATCAGGTCAAGCACGCCCCGCTTGATCTGGCTCACCATCGCGTCGGGCGACGTAAAGCGGCCAACTCCGACCACGGGTTTGCTGGTGACCTTCTTTACGAAGTCGATGAACGGCTCCTGCTGCCCCTCATCGAAGAAGCGGCTGCTTCCGCTGTCCCACGCCCAGTCGCTGACGTTCACGTCCCAGAGATCGGGAACGTCGGCCAGAGCCTCGACGACGCGTCGGCCGTCCTCGAGGGCTGTGATGCTCGAAGCTCGGCGCCGCTCTTCCACCGCGAAGCGCACCGCGACCGCACATGTGTCGCCGACCGCGTCCTTGACGTCCGACAGCGTTTCGCGAAGCAGGCGCACCCGATTCTCGAACACTCCGCCATATTCGTCGGTTCGCTTGTTCACGCCGCTGTCGAGGAAGTCCTGGAGAAGCGATAAGTTGTGCGCGCAATATACGTAGACGATGTCGAAGCCCGCCTTCTTGGCGCGGATCGCCGCTTCGCGGTACCACCGCCGGAAGTCCAGGATGTCCTGCCGGTCGATCGACCTCGCGGCTATCGGGTTGTAGAAGTAGTGCGGATACTTCGTGGTGGGCGACAACGGATGCTCGCGGTGATAGATCGCCGGCCCCGAGGCGCCCGCATGCGCGAGCTCGACGCCCGCCAGCGCACCATGCTCCTTGATCGCCGACACGACCCGCGAGAGCGGTTCGATGTACTTGTCGTCGTACATGCGCGGATCCGGAAGGGGCGCGTGGTCGGAGGTTTGGTGGATCATCGTCTCCTCAAGGCAGACGACGCCCCAGCCACCCTCGGCCCGAGCCTTGCGGAACGCGATCATTTCCTCGAGCGCAGTCATGCCCATCGCGGTCGCGTGGGGAACCACGTAGAAACGGTTCTTCGTCCGGACGGGACCGATCTGCACTGGTTCGAAAAGGATGTCGTATCGGGGATCGCGCATCTATGTCTCCGCCGGCGGCTCGCTTGGATCGGTTTTCCGACGTTTGAAGTCGGTGGTCTGTCCATCCCCGCCGGAGTCGGATGGACCGAGTCAATCTAACGCAACGCGCGTCTAGCCGAGTATGGAAAGCGGCCAAAAACCAACCGCCTGGACGCCCGGCGCCCGCCGGGGACCCGTTGACCGGAGGTCGTCGCCGCGCTCCGGATATACGGCGAAGCGAGGAAACACCAAGTCGGAGCCGAACTCGGAACGCCTCCCATTCGGATCGACGCTTGGAACGCCCACGTCGCGTCAATCGTAGCGCCGCATACTCAGAATCGTCTTCCTGCCGCGGTCGCGCCGAGCCGCGTGGAGCACGCGGGCCCCGCTTCCATCCTGCGACCGCGGCGTGGCCCGTGCGAGGCCGAACTCGAGAACCGCGCGCCGCGCTCAGGCATGGCCGGGATCGCACCTGCGACGACCACTGCGACAACAACCCCGACCAGGGGAGCATAAAAAAGCTGGGGGTGCTGCGGCTGATCCGGTAGCTTCATGACATGTCCAGACCGGTTCCGCTTGTCGTTTACCGTTTGAAGGTCAGCCTCCGGGATATATCCCCGATGATCTGGTGGCGCTTGCTGGTTCGCAGCGATCTGACACTTTTCGGCCTGCACCGGGTAATCCAGATCGCGTTCGGGTCGGACGACTATCATCTCCACGCCTTCAAGGTGCATGGGCGTCGCTTCGGCACGCAGTGGACGGGTGATCAGCACCACCTTGTCGAGGACGGAAAAGTATCGAGGGAGCTGACCTTCGCGGACCTGTCGCTACGACTGCGGCAGCGCATGATGTACGAGTACGACTTGGGGGCATCGCAGAATCTGGTCGTAAACGTACGCTCTCATGACCGTCATTTTGGAAGCGGAGCCGCACAGAACCTACACCAAAACTGAGGTCCGGTGTAATTGAAACTGATGATG
>Ga0308165_1003984_pt1 | contig 15145 bp, 14 predicted proteins | sample PhyWR2_FD_201032 | JGI IMG/M metagenome (GOLD analysis project Ga0308165, IMG submission 201032) | Phyllosphere microbial communities from UC Gill Tract Community Farm, Albany, California, United States - DLSLW.R2 | ecosystem: Host-associated > Plants > Phyllosphere > Unclassified | place: USA...
GCGGCTAAATATATTAAACTTGCTAAAAAGCAGAACAAGTTAGAAACTGACTATAATTTTAAACTAAACTTGCAATACCTTAATAATTTGCTCCAATATTTAACTACCGGGGAAATGGTGTATATCGAACGAGTACATGATTTCATCCACATATTGGAAGATATAGGAGAAGACATGCACGCTGAGCAAGTAAAAAAAGAGGTGAAAATACTAACACTCGATAGAGATAGCAATAAAATGATGTCTAGTTATGATGTTGGTTTATTCAAAAAGAACTAAACTTTTACAAATTATCCAATCTCTTTCAATTGAAATGTGATATAATCAATTTGTTAAAAATAATATATCGAATCGAGGGTGAAAAATGAAAAAAGTAGGTTTATTGTTGTTAATGGGATTTTTTGTACTTGTGGGATGCAAGCCTTCGGAAAAAGAAGCAGGCTCATCTAAAACCATATCAAGTTTAGAAAAAACAGTTTCTAGTTTAAAAGAAGAAAATATAAGTTTAAGTAACCAAGTTGAACACTATCAAGGTATGATCAGAAAAAAAGATGACACTACAGGTAGTAGTACAAGTTCTGAAAAAACAGCCAATCAAACGAAGTCTTATTCTTTAAATGAATCTTTAGATTTGACAGATGGCAATAAAGAGACTGTGAAACTCAAGGTGATTGAAGCTACAACAAACCAAGGAGCATTTCCAAGCCATATGATAAACTTGGATGACTACGATACAAACAAGATGGTGGCCGTAACTATAGAATATACTAATGTTGCATACGGAGAAGCTTTTCTCCCTCTTTCTCAATATTTTCAAGCATTTGATAAAGAAGGAAAAAAATTAACCAAAGTGAATCAACAAAACGGGCAAGACCGTGTCGACGAGGGACGAACTGGTACTACTCAATTGTTCTGGGAACTTCCTGATGAAGGTTCTCAATTTAATGAGTTAGAAATAGACTTTGTGCCGGTAGATAAAAAAGTCGGAACTTTTAGTATCCAAGTGACACATTAATCGACTAAAAAGCATCCACCCTACTATACAGATAGAGAGTGGGTGCTTTAAAAATAAACATGCAATAGGTTTACCAAGTTAAGTCTATTGTATAAATTACATAGGAGTGATACAACATGGCTAGGCTCGTTAAAAGAGGTAACTCCTGGCAATATGAGATTTCGTACAGGAAAGAAGATGGTAAATTTACCAAGCTAAGAAAGTCAGGCTTTAAAACAAAAAGCGAAGCCAAAGCAGCTGCCGTTGATTTAGAGTATGAAATTTCAAAGGGGTTGTCAGCAGAAAAGAAAAACATGTTTCTTGCTGATTATTTTGAGGATTGGATGATCCTATATAAAAAAGACAGCATCTCTCCGGTGACTTACAAAAAATACGAGGACACGCTGAAGAGCTTGCGGAAACTGGCACCTTTTTTTAAACTCTCTGAAATGGACAGAGACAGCTACCAGAAGCTTTTAAATAAGTATGCAAAGAATCATGCCAAAGAAACTGTAATCAAGTTTAACAACCACATACGAGCCTGTTTAAAGGATTCTATCGATGATGGTGTGATTAATAGAGATCCCACAAGAAAAGCTGTCATAAAAGGGAACAATCCATCTAAGCCAAAAGAAGACAAATATCTCGACTATGCCGAACTCAAGCTTCTGCTCGAAGAAACTGAGAAACATTTGAATCCTGAATATGCCTCTCCTTATTTGGTTATCACTGCAGCAAAGACAGGTTTAAGATTTTCCGAGTTGTTAGGGTTGACATGGGATGATATAGATTTTGATAAGCGACTAGTTGATGTTAATAAAACTTGGAATTACAAACTAAAAGAATTTGGACCAACGAAAAACGAATCGTCTGTCCGCAAAGTTGTATTAGATAGCAAAATAACAGATATTTTAGCGAAGCTTAAAAATGATCAGTCTAGGTTGTTTAAAATGTCAGGTATTAACAATCCAGACAATCTAGTTTTTTATAATCTAAAAAACGGGACCGTCTCGAATAATGCAGCTAACAAATTTTTAAAGAAAATGCTCGATCGCTTGAATATCGGTACTAATTTAACATTACATGGACTCAGACATACATATGCATCGGTTTTATTATACAAGCAAATCAACATCCTTACTGTGTCAAAATTACTAGGGCATAGAGATACAACCACAACACAAGAAACATATGCTCATATAGTTAAAGAACTGGAAGACCAAGACCTTGAAAAGATTGGTGATATCATGAAATACTTATAACCCATTTGGCACAAATTTGGCACAAATAAAATAAAACACCTATCAAATCAACGTTTGAAAGGTGTTTTATACGTTCCCGACTGGAATCGAACCAGCGACCTATCGCTTAGGAGGCGATCGCTCTATCCTACTGAGCTACGAGAACATTCTTTCTCTATTTTAAAAGTCTTTATAGTCACTGTCAATGAAAAATAAAGAAAGAGGAATCCTGACTTAAAATCAGAATCCCTCTTCTCCTTTATTTTTTACTTTCTTTTTTGCCCTTCAGCATTTTAACGAAGTAAAGCCCTCCGATGACTACAGCTAAAGTTTTGCCGATCTTACCATTTCTTGCAACTTTTTCTTCTTTTGTTTTACTCATACTTTTCACGGCCTTTCATTAATTGACAATTTTGTGCCTCTATATTTATATTATAAGGACTTTCACTAACTTGTACCAATCATTTGCTCCTAAACAAAAAACTCGCTTAGTATTTTTATAGATGTTAGGATAGAACTGTACCACTTGCAATCAACAAAAAAAGAGATGGAGGTAACATGTATGACTGATAAGACAAAAGAAAAGATTTTTGCCGAGCGTCAAGATCAATATAAGCAGGAAAAAGAAGACATTTTTAAAGAAGCCTTAGAAGAGTACCATGACTCCCCTTCAAAAGAAAAGACGCAAGATAATAAAAGGAAACCATAAATCCAAATAGGCGAAGTGAGTGTTTAAATAACGAACTCACTTCGCCTATTTTTTAGAAATAATCAGCTAAAATCGGCTTACCTTTCACTAAACGCTGGTCTAATGACTGGATCAATTCTTCATTTCCACCAAGCTTTCCATAAAACCTTAATTCACTCCCCGTACGATAGCCCATGAAAAGCTGCGTCAAGATTTGGATTGTGCTTACAATCATTTCATCTTCTCTCAATGATTCAGGAATTTGTTCAAGTTTTCTTATAGAACTCTGACCACTTTTGGTTACGCACAATTCCCATATCCCTTCATTCCACTGACCGTACTCATCTTCAACTTTAAGAATATAAGTTTCTTCATTCCCTTTTACAAAAGGATATTTACCAAGAAAACCTTCTAGATCAACAATTCTTCCCATCATAAAAGACGTGATGTTCATTTCTACCAATGGAGAGGACATTAGATAGCTTAAATTCGTGCCGTCAAACCCTATTTCTAAATGAAATTCTCTTGACGAACCATTATGCGAACCAATGAATCGAACGAGAGATTGAAAGGCTGACTTCGTTAAATAGCCCCATTCTTTAATCACAAAGCGTTCTGCACTCGATTGATAAATCAAGTATCCCTGTGGATTTCCCAATTCATCTTCATAGAGTGCAAATTGATTCTTATCATCTAGACCAAATGTATAATTAAACCACCAAGCATCCCGAATCACAGCCCCTCTTTGATTGTTTGGTAAGTCAGAGTAAATGTGCTGACAAACACTTTTAGCTTCTTCATAAGTAACTCGTTTTATCTTACCAGACATGGCCTTCACATTTGGCCAATCTTGGGCTTTAACTGTATAACTAATTTGTTCAAAGACTTGCTCAAAACCATATTTCCGATAAAAAGGATAAGAAAATGGGGCTAAGTAAGCAAGTTCCACCTTAGTTTCAGCTAATTCTGTTAACATCTGTTTCATAATCGTTGAAATACCACCTTGTCCACGATATTCAGGATAAGAAGATACACAACCGATTCCAGCCATTTGATAACTTATTCCATGAAATGCTACTTTAAATGGCGTACAAATCACTTGACTGGTTAAGACATCCTCTGAAAAATACCCATAATTCAAAGAATGTCTAACTATACTCTTAAAACGCTCTTTGCGTTCTTCAGTTCTAGCGGCATTAAAGGCATATGCAGCTAAATCAAACATCCCATCAATTTTTTCTTCACTCATAAGACAGACTTCTTTTTCCACTGTGACCACCCTAACTAAAAGTAACTCTTTATTTTTCATTGTACCCCAATGAAAAACGATGTCCAGAAAAAAGCTAACGCTGCAACCTATAAAAATAACTGGGACACGACCACTAACGTCGTTATCCCAGTATCGTTCATTCATATTCATTTACATTAAACCATCACAATAGCTGTTTCGCTTATTCTTCTGGCTCACCTAGAGTTGGATCCATTTTATTGGCTGCAATCACAAATGGCGCCCAGATTACCAATGCGACAGCCAGATTTACAAGGGTTAAGACAATTGCACGCCAATCACCAGCCGTTGCTAAGAAGCCACTAATGATCGTCGGCATAACCCAAATCACATTCACAACTACAGGATTTACTAAACCAGCCATTGTCGCAAAGTAAGCGATTGTAGCGGTTGCTAATGGTGCAACAATGAATGGAATCAGCATAATTGGATTCAATACAACCGGCATACCAAACATTACTGGTTCATTGATATTGAAGATTCCTGGCCCTAAGCCGAGTTTACCGACTGTTTTGTAATCCGCACGTTTAGAGAACAGTAAGATTGAAATAATCAAAACGAGTGTAACACCTGCTCCACCTGGCCACACAAAAGCCTCAAAGGAACCAGCAACCCATTTATAAGGGATTTCTTGTCCTTGTTGGTAAGCATTCGTATTATCAACCATTGCCACACCATAAATTGATTGTAAAACGGGGGACATAATGTTGGTGCCATGTAAGCCGAAGAACCATAACACATGTACGAGCAACACAATCAAAACAACTGCCCCGTAGCCCTGAGACAAACCAAGTAAAGGCGTCTGAATCGATTCTGAGATCCAGTCAATCAATAGTTTACCTGTTAATTTTTCAAACACATGATAAATCAATCCTGAAACATATAAAGCGACCACACCTGGAATAATAGCAGCAAACGCTTTTGAAACTGCTGGAGGTACTGAATCAGGCATTTTGATGACAATATTTTTCTTGATCAATTTAGCAAAGATAATAACAGAAATAAAACCAAAAATCATTGCGGTAAATAAACCTGTTCCACCCATGTATTGACTAAATGGGAAATACCCCCAAGCACCTGCATCTACTGCTGAAACACCATCAACTGTGTTAACAGTAGCACCTGCATCCGTGAAAAGTTGGGCAATATTCTTTGGCAATTTTTCGGCCAAAGTAACAGTCGCTGTTGCACTTTGTGGCAACCCAATAAAAAATGCAGCTAATGAGACCAACATACCTGATAAAGCATCGACATCATAAGCTCTTGCAATGTTATAGCCCAAAGATGCAGCAAAAACAACGGCCATGATCGCTAAGGTTCCGGTCCAAACTAAACCATTGATTGCAATCACTGGTTCAAAGAAACTAGTAATAGCATTCCCTTCCCCAATATACGTGTTAGGGAAATCACGCATAAATGCATTTAACAAGACAGCAATGGCTCCCGCCATCGTAACCGGCATCATACCGATAAACGCATCTCTGAGTGCAACTAAATGTTTCTGTGACCCAATTTTCGCAGCTACAGGTAAAATGTATCTTTCCATCCAAGCTGTTAATCCATTCATTTTTTTTCCTCCCAAAATTTATTTATTCAAAAAGCTTTCACTTTTTAAAACAGATTCATCCAGACCAGTTCATAAACGCATTTACAACACAAAAATGTTGTATCAATATAATCTTACATTCTTATAATAAGCAAAAATCATGCCAAATTGATCTAGACCAAAACCTTTGTATCATAAAGCGCTTTCTTTACACTCTGCTTTTACACACAATATACACAGTGCAATTTGTGTGTAAAAGAACGTAAAAAAAAGAGTGCCTTTATGACACTCTTATCAATATGACTCTTCCATCATTTTTAACATTTTAGTAAACTGGCGTTTTTTAAAAAACATAAGTATCGTACCAAGTACAGCATCATTCATTTTTTGTAAAAATCCATACGATTCCATTTTTTCATTATACCGAATTTCACACGATTTTTCATCTAGTGGTTTGATATCATATTGAACCAAGAAATCATTTTTTGTGGTAGATGTTCGAAAATGGTAAGACGTATTTTCAACAAGTTTTTCTACTTTGATACGCGCTCGACTATTTTTCGAAAATTCCTTAACATATTCAAAGTTGTTGAGTTGTTTTCTGGTTAAACTTTTGCCCGTATGCTTTCGTATATCAAACAAAACAGAATCCATGACTTGGTCATAAAAAACAGATGCAGGAATATTCATTTTCTTGATAATTTCCATTATCTTTTCACCTCGTTGTTCTTTTTCTTATTTTGTTCTTCTTTCTTTCTTCCTTTGAAGAAAAAGTAGCCTCCAACAACTACTAAGAAAATACCTGTCGTCATACTTAACAAATCATATTTCATTGATGCAGGATTAAGCGCATATAAAATTATAATTAAGCCAATACTGCAGACAAATAAACCATTTCTTACCATTTTACATCCATCCAATCTTTTTAAACTGCAGCTGCTTGGAAGAACAAGACACCGCCCCAAGGTTGTGCTTTGATTAATTCTTTTGCTTTTTTAGCTGCTTCTTCTTTGTCCCCTGTTACGTCAAATGCTAATTTGATGCCTTTTTTTTCTTTAAAAGTGTATGTAAAATCTCCACCCTCATAGCTTTCTAATAAGTTCTTGATTTCTTCTTGTTGCATTGCACTTGCGATTGTGATCATTTTAATCTCTCCTTAAATAATGAAGCAGTTGCTCTCACCTTGTTAAAAGTGAAAGCAATCCGCTATTTAATTTTAGTTTATTCGAAATCAGTTGGTTCCATTCTGTTAGCCGCAATAACGAACGGTGTCCAGATCAAGAATGTTACAACCATACATACAATTGTTACGATTGGTGCTCTCCAGTCTGCTCCTGTTGCTAAGAATGATAGCAAGATTGGCGGAACAACCCATGTTACTTGTTGAGATACTGGCGCTACTAAGCCGAAGTATGTTGCCAACCAACCAATTGTTGTTGCAACAACTGGTGCTACTAAGAATGGTACAAACATGATAGCATTTAATACGATCGGTAAACCAAACATGATTGGTTCGTTGATGTTGAAGATACCAGGTCCTAATGATAATTTACCAACAGTTAGGTAATCAGCACGTTTAGAGAATAACAAGATAGCAATGATCAAGACGATCGTACCACCTGAACCACCAAACCACGCAAAGGCGTCAAATGAACCACGAACCCACATGTACGCTTTGCCTTCATCAATAGCTTTCAAGACAGCTGGTGTACCAGTCAAGCCTTTGTAGCCTTTTTGGAAAATATCGATATTGATCAATTGTGCTTGTCCCCAGATTCCTTCTAAAACTGGTGCCAATACGTTTGGACCATGAATTCCGAAGAACCAGAAAATTTGAACAAAAATTGTTACAATTAATACCGCACCTAACCCTTGAGATAAGCCCAAGAATGGTTCTGCAATATATTTTTGGACCAGATCGATGATCAATTGTCCATTTGTTAATTTACCTACTACAAAGTTAATAATTGCGATAACATATAACGCGATCGTTGCAGGCAAGATCGCAGCAAATGCTTTTGATACTGCTGGCGGAACTGAATCAGGCATTTTGATCGTAATATTCGCCAACATTAATTTACAGAAAATAATAACAGAAATTGCACCCATGATCATGACAGTGAAATATGCATTACCATTTAGGTGATCTAGTTTTAACCAACCCCAACCGCCTGCTGTTAAGCCTTCAGCTGTAGCTGACCAACCAGAATCTGCAGAGCCAGCATTGATTGTGTTCATTAATTCTTTTGGAACAGCTGTCTCTAAAGTATTAGAATAAGAAAAAGCAATTCCTTGAATCAATGTTGCCAAACCAACGATACCACCAGCTAAGTCGTTTACTTTGTACGCTCTTGCTAGATTATAACCCCAAGAAAAAGCAAAAATCAAACCAGCAATTGCCAAAGTTCCGTTCCAAACAAATCCATTGATGCCAATAATAACATTAATAACTGCAAAGATTCCCTTGTCTGCGGCAAGGTTTGTTGCGTAATCAGAGAAAAATTGTTGGGGCAAGTCACGAATTATCGCGTTGATCATTACGGCGATCGAACCTGCCATTGTTGCCGGCATTGTCCCAATAAAAGCATCACGTAGTGCGACTAAGTGCTTTTGTGCACCAATTTTGCCGGCCACAGGTAGAATGTATTTCTCCATCCAGGCTGTTAATCCATCCATTTTTTAATTCCTCCTATAAATAATATATATTTAAAGAGCAAAGATACTCCTTAAAACAATGTAGTTGTTAAAGCTCCGTTCAAAAACTTTAACCTCTATTTTCTTCCGTTCAAAAAAGAAAATAACATAGCTTACTCGTTGTCCATACGGCGATATAAATCAATGATCTCTTTTGCTAGATCTGTAAAAGCGATCGATGTCATTAAATGATCTTGACTGTGAACAGTCAATAAAGTCACTTGGATATGATTTCCTTGCGCTTCTTGTGTTAGCATTCCTGTTTGAGAATGATGTGCTTGGACTAAAGATTCCTCTGCATCAACGATTTTTTGATCTGCTAATTCAAAATCTCCTGCTTTCGCAGCCGCAATCGCTTCCATTGCATCGCTTTTAGCATTCCCACCATACATAATCAATCCCATTACTGCTTCTAAATTTTGTTGATCTTCCACGTTTTGTAACTCCGTTCATTTTTTATTTTTTTATTTGTCCATTAAAGCAATTGCTTGATCAAGGACTTTCTCACCATTCATCATGCCATAGTCTGACATATTAATTACATCAAACGGAATACCTTTAGGTGCTAGTTTTTGTTCAAATTGCGCTTTCATGAAACGAACTTGCGGACCTAAAAGTAATACGTTTACATCTTTTGCTTCTAAGTTGTTATCAGCATCTGATGCAGATACTGCAAAAATGTCTGTTTCCATTCCACGATCTTCTGCTGCCTTTTGCATTTTTGTTACTAATAGACTTGTACTCATCCCTGCTGAACATACTAACATAATTGTTTTTTTAGCCATTATTACCACTCCTTCTAATTTTTTTGTACTTACACTTTTATATAAAGCAAGAAGTGTGCCAAAGATACGTATAGACCAAATCCGATTGTAACAAGGGTTTTGGTCTATACATATTGTGTACACACTATTTTCCATTAGCTACACACTGATTCACGTGTACACACTACTATATTTTTTTATACTCAGTTGCTACTTCGATCCTATTCTCTAAAAATAGTTGCGTTAGGTGGGCAATATCCGATTCTGTAAAGGATAAGCGATATGTTTTTTCAATTGCCATCAAATTAGTTCTGATTACATCTGATTCTAAACGGTTTTTCTTCATAAACTCCGTCAGATTATCGAATTCGTTTGATTTTTCTCTTTTTAAAATCCCATCGATTAAGAAAGCTAGATGAATCACGATCCCTGCGTCTACCCCAGGTTCGACAATAATATGCATGTCCGTTTGAATCTGATGTACTGTTTTTTGTAATGTAATAATCAATTTTTGTAAAGAATCAACTGCTGTAATCGTTCCACTTAATGATTTCACGATTTTTTCTGTCGGCACTTCATCGCCTGCAATACGTTTTAGTACGTTCAATTTTTCATCATCAAAGATATCGTATGCAGAGAAGAAGGGAATATTCTGATACTCAACATCTACTGTTCCCGCAATGGCTTTGATTTCATATTCTTCCATTAAACTGTCGATATGCTTTTTAAACGCTTCACGTTCTAAAAATTGCATTTGGATAATTTCGACTTTGTTTTCATCAATCACAGGTAAAATTCGCTGATACAGTTTAGCGGCAACGCCTTCCCCAGTAAAACAAGTCACAACAACAGCTTTTTTGACTTCTTCTCGATTTTGAGGACTGGTTCTAAACTGTTCTCGGATAATACTTTCAAAGGACATTTGAATATTTTGGTAGATATCTTCTAAGCTTCGTCCAACACTAGCCATCCGGATCGCTTCTAAAACGATCATCGTACTAGTCATAGTAATCGCTTTTGTCCGAATACCCGTTTCTTCAAAAATTAGATTTCCAAATGAGTTCAATGAACCCATATCTGTCAAAAGCAACATCCCATTCACCAATTTCTCGCGATGACTCAAGACAAAACTTTTTAATTGTTCATACATGGTTTGAACTTCCATTGTAAGCGGCATATTCATCGCTGCACCGGTTTCCGTGCCAAGTAATTCTTGCGCGGTTTTTAACATACTGGAAGCTGTTGAATCCCCATGCATCAAAACAACTACACCTACATTATTTTCGTGAACTTTTTCTTTGTTTCCCACATTGATCGATAAAAACATACTGATAAACCCAATTTCGTCGAATGGGATTTCAATATTGTTCTCTTCTTCGATAATGGCAGACAAGTCCATTGCTACTTGAAATTCTTTTTTCATTTTCTTACGGACATTATTCAAATTAGGATGAACGATCACATGCCCTTCTCTCACTCGATCAATGGTACTTTGTAGATGTAGGGCAAACGCAAAGCGAGCTTTTTCATTATACATACGTTCTAATCTTTTTTCTGCAATATCATATAGGCGGTCTGTCAATTTCCAAATCGGTTCTGGTAATAATTCTTTATGCACAGGATTTTGTGTCAATTCGTCTACATAGGTTTGAAAATAAGCATCCATGTCACTAGAAATCAGCTGTTCTAAATTCACATTCTCTAGTTCGTTTGCTGATAAGGTTGCAACTTTTTCTTCAATTTCATTGTACACTTGCATATCACGAGCTGGATCTTGTGACCAGACCACTTCATTTGTCCCCGGCTCAAAGCTTAAATAATTACTTTTGCTATCAACAAAGCGATCTAAACGATCCGATACTTCTTTGATTTTTAGTAATCCTTTTTGCACTTGCAAAGGTAAATCTCGTTTTCGGATGACTAAACTAGACTCATTATGCGTACGATAATGCAGGAATGACTTGGCACAAACCAGTTTCAAATCTCGCTTGACTTGACCGATATTCCCTTCTGCTTCATAAAGCATAAAAGCCAAAATGGCTTCTCGTTTAATATCGATCCGCTGATTTAAACGGTTGGCTTCTTGTTTGATAAACAACGAGATAATGTCATAGCGCTCATCCAGCGAGCGAGCATCTAAGGACGGTAACGTGATCGCCATTGGAATTCTGCGGTTAAACGTCGTCAAAAAGCTTTCTGAAGATTCTGTTGTTGCCCCAATGATTTGGACTGATGCTTCATAGGTTTGACCACTTTCACCAAGTGGACGATAGATTCCTTTATCAATAAAGGTAAAGAGCATTTCTTGTCCTTCTGGTGGTAAACGATGGATTTCATCTAGGAACAGAATCCCGCCATCTGCTTTTGACATCAAACCAGGACTGTCTTCATTTGCCCCAGTATAGGCTCCTTTTTTCACACCAAAAATATGGCCAAACAGTAACTGTGGATTCTGAGCATAGTCAGCACAATTAAATGAAACAAACGGTGCGTCTGATGCCAATGTTTTAGAATCAACAGCAAAATGATACATACATTCTGCAAAAAGCGATTTACCGGTTCCAGTCTCCCCAAAAATAATTGTATGTAAGCCACGCGGTGGATATAAAATCGCCGCTTTTGCCTGTTGGATACTGACCTTTAAAGAATCTTGTGCTCCGACTAAGTTATCAAAGGTGACCTCGCTAGAATTGTCTACATGAACCTTTTCTTCTTCCGTTACAACGGAATAGACAACTGGACGTCCGTCACTTTTAATTATTTTCTGTTCTTTAAATAGCTCACTTAGATAACGACTGGCATTGCTTCGATCGATTGCCATCTCGTTGGCAACATCAGCTGCTGTCATCCCTTGTTTTTTTAGTTCTAAAACTGCTAAAATCTCGTCTTTTCTCGATTTCATGGATAGCCTCCTCAAATCATGACGTTCTTACTTATTCTCTATTATTGACGATTTGCGTCTAGCACCTTTATTTTTATTGTTTTTTGGACGCTTTTTAGGCTTTGCTGTCTGCCCACTAGTGTCTTTTTTTGTTGGTGCATCTTTCTTAGGAGTCGCAGTTATTGCACCTTTGTCTTCAGTAATACTTTTTTCTTTTCGTGTTGAATGGATGGCTCCATCGTACAGAAAGACTTCTTGGTAAGGGAGCTCGATTTTTTTCATCAAACGTTGATAATCTCTTTTCGTTGCATCGTTGACAAAGGTGATGACAGAACCTGCAGCACCCATTCGGCCAACACGTCCAGCTCGATGGATATAGCTTTCTTCTGATAAAGGGACTTCAGCATTGACAACAAAGGGAATCGCATTAAAATCTAAGCCTCTAGCCGCAATATCCGTTGTCAAAAGCATTACTGCCCGTTTTTTAGAAAATTGATCGATCGCTAATTTACGTAAAGTTTTGTTCTGATCCGAAGCTAATCCAGCCACCGCTAGTCCTTCGTAAAGTAATTTTTCTTCCACAGAGCCTAGATCAGCCACTTGATTGAAAAAGACCATTGCACGAAAATCCGGCGTATACGCTAAACTTCTTAAATAGTCACTTTTTTTCCGCGGTGATAAGGCTATAAAATGATGATTTACAACTCCACTGGATTGATCTTCTGCTGTTACATCGATCACGGTCAGCTGATCTGCTAATTTTTGCGCTTCTTCGGCCACTCGATCTGCTGTCGCTGAATAAAAGACTAATTGAAATTCTGTTGGTGCACTCGTTAAAATTTGTTTCGTTAAATTTAATTCTTTTTCATGGAAAAGCTGATCCACTTCGTCCATCACAATTGTGTGTAACAAGTGACTTTTAATTTTTTTGGTCTTGATCAACTCTAATACTCGCCCAGGTGTCCCGATTAAAATTTCAGGTTTCTTCTTCAATTTCTCGATTTGACGGCCTACATTTGCCCCGCCAATCAGCGTTTGTGTTTTTAAATGAAGTAACATTGCCCAATCACGAACAACTTGACTAATTTGTACCGCCAATTCTTGTGAAGGCGCTAAAATCAATAATTGACTGCCTTGACCTTTTTCTACATTTAAAAGTAACGGCAATACATACGCTAATGTTTTACCTGAGCCTGTTGGTGAAATACCTAGCACATTTTCTTTTTCTTTTAAAGGTTGGAAGCTTTTCTCTTGAATCATTGATGGCTCGCTAAAACCAGAAGCTTGCCAATGGGTTTGCCACGCTTCTGGTAAATTTTTAATAATTGTCATAATAGTCCTTTCCTCATTAAAACTACTTAATCTTTGTCGGCATCAAACACAATACCGGCACTTTTCCTTAATGTTGTAACAACTTTATTCACATTACGTGACAATTCCACCCACTCTTCATAACGTACACCTATCGTTGGATCATCAGGATTTTCTAGTACATCTGCAAAGTCATGGGCTTCTTCGATCATCGGATTTTCTTCGGTCGTTAACGCAATGATATCACGTTCCTGGTGATTTCGATCATGAAATTCAGCTTTGGAAATTGCGTTCACACTATCCAAAATCAATGTGCCGCCTTCAAAATATATTTCGGAATCTAAAAATGAATCTGCATTTTTTCCAGTTTGAAGTGTCACATCAAATAAATCATATCTTAAAATCGCTGTCCCGATCCCATCAACACCAGTTTGAATTTTTCTTGCAAAATAATGACTTTCATTTGGCAACCCAAACCAACCAACAGCGGCATAGACCAAGTAAACACCTAAATCAGCCATAGCTCCTCCAGAAAAATGGGGAGAAAAAATATTTGGTTCTTGTCCGTCAAGCACTTGATCATAACGTGAGGAGTATTTCATATAGGTGAAATTTGCACCTGTAATTTGATTTTTTAAAGGTAATAGTTCGCCGATTTTTTTAAAGCTTTTCTCATGAATATTTCGTGCTGCTTCAAAAAAGAAAACTTGTTGTTGGTTTGCTAATTCAATAATTTCTGCCATCTCTTCAGGAGTTGAGAAGGCTGGTTTTTCAACAATAATATTTTTTTTTGCAAGAAGTGCTTGTTTTGCTTGTTCAAAATGTAATGAATTAGGAGAAGCAATATACACTGTATCCATATGAGAAATCCCAAAAAATGTCGCTAAATTTGTAGCGTATTCAACATCACCATATTCTTCACCAAATTTTTGAGCCGTTTCCAGCTTGCGTGAATAAACAGCAGTTAAATCATAGCGATTGGTCTCCAATGCTGCCTTGACAAATTGATGGCTAATCCAGTTTGTTCCAATAATACCTAAGTGAATCATATTTACCCTCACCTTTCTGAATTTGGATCTTCAAACATTTTTGTGACATCAAATGGTACTGGATGTTCTATTGCTATTGTATCAGGTGTGACACGACAATTGTAAGCAATGACACTTAGACCTTGTTTTTGCCCCGACAAAATCATTGCTGCTAAGGCTGGCTGCATGTTGGTATGGATCGTAGCCGCTTCAACGTTTTCAAACTGAATCACAAATAAGACATAGCTTTGATAGCCCTCTTTGATGGCTTCAATCAGTTCAGTCACATGTTTTAAACCACGTAAGGTTGGGGCATCAGGAAATGCACCTAACTTGTTATTTTCTAAGGTCATTCCTTTGACTTCAACAAAGGCTTGATGTCCTGTATCTGTTTCTACCAATATATCAAATTGAGACTGTGCAAATTTTTTTTCTCTTTTGACTGTGACGATCTTTCCTTTTAAATCAGGTAAAACGATTGTACCATCCACTAATGCTTGAGCTGCTAACGCATTAGGAACTTGACTATCGATATTGAACCAAGCATCCTTTTTTTTGACCGCAATCAAATCATAATCTGTTTTTCTCTTTGGTGAAGGCTGGTACGACAACGCAACTTCCACCTCTGGATAAAATAGTTCTTTACAACGACCAGTGTTTTTTACGTGAACCGTTACCATTTTACCGCTTTCACGCAGACGACACTTTGC
>Ga0308165_1003985_pt1 | contig 15144 bp, 17 predicted proteins | sample PhyWR2_FD_201032 | JGI IMG/M metagenome (GOLD analysis project Ga0308165, IMG submission 201032) | Phyllosphere microbial communities from UC Gill Tract Community Farm, Albany, California, United States - DLSLW.R2 | ecosystem: Host-associated > Plants > Phyllosphere > Unclassified | place: USA...
TTTCTGATATTGTTCAGCATCGATGGCTTTTTTCGCGTCATTTAAATCTTGAGCAAAAACTGCAGAACCCATCAACACCAAACCTACATTTAAGGTTATTGCTTTCTTTAAAATTTTCATCGGATTATTGTGTTTTTTTAATAAAAATGAAGTTCTTTTCACGTTACTTCGTGGTTCAATTATAGTTAATTTAATTTAATTCTACTTGGTTAAGTTAATCGTTCTCGGCATTAATTTGTGCGGTCCAAGTCCAGATTTGAGTACAATTAATTGTCCTCTCTGACTTCTTAACCATGTTGCAAATCCTGTGCCTAAACCATCTCTGCCTTCGCAATCTACAATGTTTATATTCCTTAGAAAAGGATACACACCATTTATCAAATTGATTTGTGATGGTTTATAAAATTGATCGTCGCCTACCTCACCTTTTAAATTTTTAACACCAAGCACTTTAACTTTACTCAGTTCCCGGGCCATTTCGCTGTTCCTCCCCGAAACCCAATTCACACCCAAAATACCAATAAAATTTTTATCATTAGCAATTAGTTTTATTACTTCGTTACTTGAGTTTTTTGAGTAAACACCGCTGGCCGGAAATTGGCTGATTTTTGCCAGTGTTTTGAAATACTGAAAGGTACTTGAATAAGCGTTATCAAAGACCAATTTTTTATCTGACTTCCCCCCTTGTAAAATATCAATCACCTCTTTAACGGTAATTGTGCTATCAATATTATCTTTATTTGTAATTAAAGCTATTCCATCAATGGCAAACCTCGAAGTATTGATTTTGATCTGTCGCTTGGTGTAATACTGCTCTTCTTCTTTAGTTAACAGCCTTGGCAAAACAATTACCCTTACGCTATCATTTAAAAAGGTTGGCAAGAGTTTTTCAAGCGGTTTAACAGTTGTTTGAAAATTGGCCTGGGGATAATCAAGACTAAATATATCAATCTGTTGTTGTACAATAGGGCCAACGCTTTCATCTACCAGCATCTTCAAAGTTCCACTGGTTCGGGTTTCTTTTACAACGTTGGTTTGTTCTTTTCTTCTGCAAGAAACGCATGCCAACACACAGCAAATAAAAAGGAATTTCTTCATTAAAAATTAATCTCGCCTGCTCAGGCTTAAGAGCCTGACAAAGGCATAAATAATTAAAAAAATACCTATGGTAATCCTGCCCCATTGCGGGATTGCGCTAAGCCTTTGCGCCAGTGGAGCCCAAAACATGAATGCCACACCTAAAACAAGGTAAAACACAAACATGACAAGGCCTAAAATAAGCAGAAACCGCTGTTTAGGCGATTTCTGCTTAAAAATATCAAAATTTAACATCTACAATTTAGTTCAATGTAAAGTTAACGTTGATGTTGTATTTAACCCTTACTGGCTTACCGTTTTGGATTCCTGGATTCCAACGTGGACTCGCTTTCAAAACGCGGATGGCCTCTTGATCGGTACCGCTACCCAAACCACGGGTAACTGTAATATCGGTAAGTTTACCATCTTTTTCAACAACGAAAGATAAAAATACTTTACCCTGAACATTGTTTTCTTGTGCCATTGGCGGGTATTTGATTGCTTTACCCAGGTAATCGTAGAACTTTTTCAAGCCTCCCGGAAACTCAGGTTGCTTTTCGATACTGACGAAATCGTAAACCTGGTTATCATCAACTGCAACAGCCTCTGTTCGTTTCGGGCCTTCGCCTACCGGACCAACAATTACTTCGTCGGCCGCATCAGGATCACCTTTCAGCTCTCTCTGCCCCGGATCTGCCACTTTAAGTTTTTCAACTGTAGGTGGTTCATCGCGTACCTCAATATCGGGTTTAACGATTGGAGGTGGCATTTTTACCTGATCCACTTTTGGTGGGGGTGGCTCTACCGGTGGGGGTGGAGGTGTTTTAGGATCAACTGGTGGTGGAGGTGCGATAATCACTTCCTCTGCCTTTACCTTCTCCTCATCCTGATTATTCATATTGCCTTTGATAAGGCTATAGATTTTCGGAGAGAAAAATAATAGTAAAAAGACAATTGAACCGATTATTAGTGCTCTTGTGGTGTTCGATCCGTTGGTTTTACGCAACTGATAAGCACCATAGCTTTTGTTCTTACCTTCAAAAACCACCTCAATCCATTCTCTTCTTAATATATCTAACTTCGACATAACTTATGGTTTAATGGTTATAAAATTCCTTGTTCTTTCATGGCTTGCTTCTCATTATCCTGAATGTTATCATCGTCAATCTGACGAACCTTAACTTTAAGGATTTCAAGTTCATCCATCATATCTACGAAGTTCTGGAAAGTAGATCCTGATGTTGGTTTTACCAGCACCACAAAATCTCCAGCAACTCCCGATGCGTCGGCGATTTTTCTGTTCTTTACAATATCATCTCCAACGTTAGCTAAAGGACCGATATTTGGTGCGGTTTCGCCGGCTACGCCCATGTACCATGCTACTTTGTTGTTTTTACCCAACAAAATGGTCATTGTTTTAGAGGCCTTAAGCTCTAATCTATTCTCAGGTTGCTTATCATTTTTATCTGGCTTTACAATATCCATCGCCTGTGGCGTAGAGATTACTGTTGTTAAGATAAAGAAAGTTACCAAAAGAAACATCAAATCCACCATCGGAGTCATATCAACCCTCGGTGTGGCCTTCTTCCCGCCTGTGTTTAATTCTGCCATTTCTTATTTCTTTTTAGCTTCAGCGTTGGTTACCAACAAAAACTTGTTAACCTTTTGATCTTGAAGTATATCAATTACCTTTTTAACTACAGGATACTCTTCTTTCGAATCGCCTTTAATACTGATACGCATATCCTGTTGATTTATTTCCTTAGTTGCCTTACGGGCATTTAACACCCAAGCACTTAACTGATTATCAGTAGAATCGGTTGGAATACCTGGTTGCACACCTGGTTTCATACGATCGCCCGGGTTCATTTCGATAAGCTGTTTTAAGCTTTGAAGCGGAACACCGAAACTTCCAATTCCCATAAATGCTTTCAGCTCTTCGGGGGTAAAGGTCATATTGTACTGTTCGGCCATTAGCTCTAAGGTTCTTTTCCTCACATTAACTCCTGCTACTTCAAAGAAAACCTTTCCCTGCCCAATGGTTAATGTCGCATTATTTTCTGCCGGCACCTTAAACTCGTAGGTTGATGATGGCGTAGAAACCGCTAGTGGTTCTGGTTGTCTTGCCGTTGCAGTTAATATAAAGAACGTAAGTAGTAATGCAGCTACGTCGCACATGGCGGTCATATCTGTTACAGTACTGGTTCTTTTAACTTTAATTCTTGGCATAATATTTTAACTTTTTAATAATGATGAATTTTTTTCCGGTTTTCCATAAAGCCGGTAAAAATATTTTCAAAATTTTTATTTATGCGAACTAGCGTACGTTTGAACGATGCTGAAACCAGCCTCATCGATAGCGTAAGTTAACTTGTCGATTTTAGAAGTTAAGATATTGTACATGATGATAGCTAAAGTTGATACAGAGATACCAGTCATCGTGTTGATTAGCGCCTCAGAGATACCTACCGCTAACGCTGATTGATCTGGAGCTCCAGAGTTTGCTAAACCGGCGAATGCACGGATCATACCTGTTACTGTACCCAATAAACCGATCAATGTACCAATAGAAACCAAAGTTGCAATAATAGTAAGGTTTTGCTCTAACATTGGCATTTCTAATGCTGTAGCTTCTTCAACTTCTTTTTGGATAGCAACGATTGATTGCTCAACATCCATGTTGGTATCAGCTTCTACTTCGCTGTATTTTTTCAAGCCAGATTTGATTACGTTAGCAACCGAACCTTGTTGTTTATCGCACTCAGCTTTAGCAGCTTCTATGTTACCCGCGTTTAACAAACCTTTTACTTTAACGATGAAAGTATCTAAGCTCGATTTTCCGCTTGCTTTTCCGATAACGATTAAACGCTCAATTGAGAAAACGATAGTTGTTAATAATAAACCGATTAAAACGGCTACAATTGGACCACCTTTGTAAGCAGTACCTGGATAGTTATTTGGTAATGGAAGATTTTCGGGGTTGTTATCGATAAAGTTTGAAGGATCTCCTAATACGAATTTCCAAATAACGAATCCAATTACGATACAGATCGGAATAACCAATGTTGCGAAAACATTTGAAGCTGTAGCAGTGCTCTCTTTTTTAACAGTTGTTGGTTTTGGTGCGTTTGCCATTTTTTTTTAAATTTTAGTTTTAGTTCTTGTTTTTAAATTTAGCTGTTCTATCTTTTTGTAATACACACAACGTTTCTTATCTGATATTGTTGCGAAAAACAAATTTATAAATTGATTTCAAATTACAAATTAATAAATCAATAAACAATTAAATCGTTACTTAAGATTTAGTTTACGGTAATTAAGTAGTGTATATAACAAAAAAATTGCCTCAGCCGGAGGCAATTCTTCCACAATAAAAACTAAAAAAAATTCCATTTGCAAATTTTTGTTACAAAAAATGCATTTTAAAGTGCTTTTAACACAATTTTAACGCTTCATCTTCTGTTTTCGCCCCGCTGGCAGCCTCAAATTGCTCGAAGTTTTTCTCGAAGGCGAAAGCAAGTTCATAGGCTTTCATGTAGTATTCTTCGCTATTTGCCCAGGTTGTGGCCGGGTCCAAGATATCCGATGGTACACCGGGGCAGTGCAGGGGCATCATCAATTTAAACACATGGTGCCTTTTATATTGTTGATGATTTAAACCGCCATTTAATGCAGCGGCAATCATTGCCCGGGTGTAACTTAGTTTAATTCTTTTGCCAGTGCCATAAGCACCACCGCTCCAACCGGTATTTACCAGCCATACGTCTACGTGGTGCTTCCTCATTTTTTCGCCCAGCAGTTGTGCATATTTCGATGGGTGCAACGGGAGGAAAGCCTTCCCAAAACACGCAGAAAATGTTAATTGTGGTTCTGTAACCCCGGTTTCCGTTCCGGCAACCTTTGCGGTGTAGCCACTCATAAAATGGAACATGGCCTGTTCTACATCCAATTTGGAAATTGGAGGCAATACGCCGAAAGCATCGGCGGTTAAAAAGAAAATATTTTTAGGTACTGTTGTAATTGAGGGTAAAATGGCATTTTCGATGTGCTCTAAAGGATAGGCAACCCGTGTATTCTCCGTTTTCGAGGTGTTCGAGTAGTCAACTTCTTTAGTGCCCGGAAAAAATTCGATGTTTTCCAACAATGCCCCCGCTTTGATTGCGTTGTAAATTTGCGGCTCCTTTTCTTCAGATAAATCGACGCATTTTGCATAGCAGCCGCCTTCGAAGTTAAACACAGAATCACTTCCCCAGCCGTGCTCATCATCGCCTATTAAGCCCCTGTTTGGATCTGCCGACAACGTTGTTTTGCCTGTACCGGATAAGCCGAAGAATATGGCCGTATCGCCATCACTACCGACATTGGCCGAACAATGCATCGAAAGCGTATCTTTATACGTTGGCAAAACGAAATTTAAGACCGAGAAAATTCCCTTTTTAATTTCGCCGGTGTAGCCCGTGCCGCCAATTAAGATCATTTTTCTGGTAAAATTGATGATCGAAAAATTTGCCTGTCGGGTTCCGTCGATTTCTGGTACCGCCAAAAAGCCTGGCGCAGCAAGAATCGTCCATTCGGGCTTATTGCCTAAATCATCTTCATTTGGGCGGATAAACAGATTATTGGCAAAAAGATTCTGATAAGCGGTTTCTGTAATTACCCTGATCGATAGCGAATATTCGGGATTTGCACAAGCCAGGCAATCGCGAACGTAAATTTTCTTATCGGCCAGATAGTTCGTCATCTTATTAAAAAGGCCATCGAAACGCTCCGAACTGATCTTAACATTGATGTCGCCCCACCAAACCGTTTCTTCGGTAAGAGCATCACATACTATGAACTTGTCTTTCGGAGAACGGCCGGTAAATTTTCCGGTATCAACCGCAAGTGCGCCCGAGGTTGCCAGCACGCCCTCTTTATTTATTAAGGCTTCATCAGTTAATTCCTCGGGCGATAGCTGGTACATTACAGCAATGTTTCCGCTCAGATTTAAGTAGCTTAAATCTGGCGCTTGCAGTTTCTTTTTGCTCATAACAATAAGTTAGTTAGTGAAGCAAAGGTAAGAGGTTAGCATCTTAAAAAACAAATGTTTTGAAGCAATTATTTACATATTGTAGTTATTACACTATTATATAATACACTGTAAATCAATCAATTATACAGCCATTTAGTCAGTAAAAAAATCCGATATAAATACACTAAGCCTATATACCCAATCTTCCGTCAGTTGAAACTGACGGCAATAAATTACCTGCGAATTTACATTACCGTCGACTTCAGTCGACGGTAATTAACCTCCGGCCTTCTTTACTTTATAGCCGTCTTTTTGAAGAATAGCCATTACTTTATCGCGAACATCGCCCTGAATCATAATTTCACCATCTTTAACTGAGCCGCCAACACCACACTTGGTTTTAAGCATCTTGCCAAGCACATCTAAATCTTCCGATCGCCCTTTGAAACCTGTAACCAATGTTACGGCCTTACCGCCCCTGTTTTTTTTATCGAGCATAATTCGCAAATCCTGCTGGTTTTGGGGTGGGGTAACGGTATCATCAATCTCTTTCTCGAACTCAAAATCTGGATTGGTAGAATACATAATTGCGCCCAAATCGCTTAAACTATTTTTTTTGGCTTTCATATTAATCATTTTATAGCTGCCGCAAAGCTACGGCACAAGTACTTTAAGTGAAAGCGGCTTTACCATTACTTCAATTTCCTTGCCCATTTGCAAGGGCTCTCCATCTACATGTACAGCACCATCGTTTTGCCTTATAATTTTGATGTGCCTGCCTTTGATAATCTCGACCATATCGGAAGTTTCTGCAGTGCCTTTCAACATTACATAACTTAACACAGGCAATTTTAGTATAGAAAAGGGCTTAATGATACAAACATCGAGCAAGCCATCTTTTACTGATGCGTTTGGAGCGATGTATACATCGTTTCCGTATTGTGATGAGTTAGCGAAACTGATTGCAAATGCCTTACGTTTATATTGTTTGCCATCAATCTCAAGCAAATAGGTTTCTGCCTTATAGTTGAACACTTCTTGCAGCCCCAGCTTAACGTAGCCTGATAGACCTCTTTTTTTATCTTTGGAAAAAATAGCGCTTAAATGGGCATCGAAGCCCAAACCAGCAAGGTTAAAAAAGCACTTTTCGTTAAATTCTCCGGTATCGATCTCCTCAATCTTTAACCGATTAATAATTGAAAGTGCGTATCGAATATTTTTGGGGATTTTTAGGAACCTGGCCAAACCGTTTCCTGAGCCCAGAGGCAAAATGCCCAGCACTTTGTTGTATTTTAGCACCTTGCCCGCTACCTCATTAATGGTACCATCGCCACCACAGGCAATAATAACATCGAAGTTTTTGTTAGATGCTTCTTCTGCAAGCTCGGCAGCGTGCCCCACATATTCCGTAAATACAAAGTTTGCGTTGAATTTCTCCTTATCAAGGTATTTATCGATAAAATCGGGAATAGCAAGTTTCACCCTGCCACCAGATATGGGATTAATAATAAAGAGGATATTAGTCTTTGTGTGCAAAATGTAAGATTGAGTGCACAAAATAATCTATAATTTTTGAAATAAAGAAAATATGCTAATTTTGCAGCCATTAAAAGTGGATTGATTTGCTATCCCGAATCTTCGGGACCGGATTGCAACCACTTAAAAAAATTGCTAATACCTCCTTTAATCAATTACCACCTGTTTCCGAGGGGTTTGGCAGTCTAATTTTTTGTTTATTCATCACTTATAATATTTAATAAATGTCGTATTTATTTACATCAGAATCTGTTTCTGAAGGCCACCCGGATAAAATTGCCGATCAAATTTCGGATGCATTAATTGATAACTTTTTAGCCTTTGACCCAGAATCGAAGGTTGCTTGCGAAACTTTGGTTACCACTGGTCAGGTTATTTTAGCGGGTGAGGTAAAATCTAAAACTTATTTAGATGTACAGCAAATTGCTCGCGACGTAATCAAGAAAATTGGATACACCAAGAGTGAGTACATGTTTGAAGCCAACTCATGCGGCATTTTATCTGCCATTCACGAGCAGTCGCAGGATATTAACCAAGGTGTAGATAAAACGAATAAGGAAGAGCAAGGCGCTGGCGACCAGGGCATGATGTTTGGCTATGCAACCAACGAAACGGAAGATTATATGCCTTTGGCGCTAAATCTTTCGCACAAGTTGTTACAAGAGCTGGCAGTGTTGAGACGCGAAAATGATGAGATTAAGTATTTACGTCCGGATGCAAAAAGTCAGGTTACGCTGGAATACGACGACAATAACAGGCCGGTGCGCATTGATGCAATTGTAATTTCGACCCAGCACGATGATTTCGATGAGGAAACTGCCATGTTGGCCAAAATTAAAGCTGATTTGGTAAACATTTTGATTCCACGCATTATTAAAAACAATCCGCAATATGCGCACTTGTTTAATGATAAGATCGAATATCACATTAACCCAACCGGTAAGTTTGTTATTGGTGGGCCGCACGGCGATACTGGTTTAACTGGCAGAAAAATTATCGTTGATACTTATGGCGGTAAAGGTGCCCACGGTGGTGGCGCTTTTTCGGGTAAAGACCCAAGTAAGGTAGATAGAAGCGCGGCTTATGCCACTCGCCATATCGCTAAAAACCTGGTTGCAGCTGGTGTTGCCGACGAAATCTTAGTTCAGGTATCGTACGCCATTGGGGTGGCAAAACCGATGGGTATATACATTAATACTTATGGAACGGGCAAAGTGGGCAAAACTGATGGTGAAATTGCGAAGATTGTTGAATCGATATTTGATATGCGCCCATACTTTATTGAGCAACGCCTAAAATTAAGAAACCCGATTTATAGCGAAACTGCAGCCTACGGCCATATGGGAAGAACTCCTGAAACGGTAACCAAAACTTTTAAAACGCCAAACGGTGAAGAAAAAACGGTTACCGTTGATTTGTTTACGTGGGAAAAGCTGGATTATGTGGAGCAGGTGAAAAGCGCTTTTGGTATTTAAAAGCCTTATACCTCTTAAAGAAGTCAAGTTTGTTAGAAACTTGACTTTTTTTTTGTTAAAATACAAACGGTCGTCATCCTCAAAGTTTTGTTTTGAAAAAATAAAGGCGTGCAGACGACAGGTTTTAACACAATCAAAGGTAGCCATTTCGTCATTGCCCCAAAGGGCTACTTTGTAGCGAAGCTGGGCTTGAGCGAGCTGAAGCAATCTTAAAACGGCCGCCACAGCGAGATTGCTTTCCCGAAACTCCGGAACAGGCTGTACCTCGCAATGACGATCGTTCATAGCCGTCATCGGTAGCTTCTATCGATAGTGGATGTGCTTTGCCAGAACTTTACAGTTTGCACTACGATTCCCGCCTGCGCGGGAAAGACGAAAGTGCACAGACGCGATTCATACTGATTTTTTGAAAAAATTAAGACTCAACCTAACAAAATCATCGTAACCTCAAACCAGTTTAACAAGGTAAGCTGGAAATTAAATCCCGTTCGCTTTCATAAACTCTTCTTCCCTGGGCGAAATGTGATCGTCGTCGATCGCAAACGATTTAACATCCCCAATTTTCATTTCATCTACAGCATCAACAAAATTCCTGAACTTTGAGGTCTTACTCGGCTTAATAATTACGATCAGATATTTCGCGGGGTTATTATGATGAGTTTTATTTACACGCAGTTTATTCAAACTTATTTCTGATTGGACAGCATTCATATCGATCACTTTCATTTGCGCTCCTTCTGTTGTGCCCATGTAAGAAACGGCTTTGTTGTTTTTACCCAATAAAAGCGTCATCGTTCTCGATTCGGGGTAGGGTTCGGTAACTTCGCCTGTTTTATCGGGCTTTGCAACATCGGCTGCATTTAATTGTCCCAAAGTGGTGGTGAGCATAAAAAATGTAGTCAGTAAAAACATCAAATCTACCATTGCGGTTAAATCTACGCGTGGTGCTGGTTTTTTGGTTCTTCCTTTTACGGCCTTGCCGCTTTGAGATTCGTTAAGAGTTGCCATCGTTTCAGGTTTTTATTTTATGATGCCAACGTGCGATAAATTGCATAAAAAAAGGCGATTAAAATAATCGCCTTTGGTTGTAGTATGCAAAAGTTTACTTGACGGCTTCAATAACGCCGCAGCCAACACGAGGCCCGGAATTGCCTGTAGGCTGTGTTTTATAATCGTCGGTGCCACCGTGTACAATAATTCCACGTCCGATAATGTTTTTTATATCGCCCTCCGCGGTGCTCCAGCGGTCAGTAGTAACCGAAATCTTGCTTTTTCCATTATGATCGAGCATAATATTGCCAATATCGCCACTGTGGTAAGCGGTTGATTCCCATTGACCATGGGCTTCATTTGTTGGGTTCCAGTGGCCATGTGCATTCTCGCCCATATTGCCGCAATCGCCGTGCTCATGAAAATGAACGGCGACATTGCTGTCTGCTCTCGCGGCAAAATCCATCTCCAAATCCATCCTGATCTTCCCATTACTTAATTCATAAAACTTTGCGGTACCAATTGTTTTGGCGTTATCTGCAGTCGCGGTAAGGGTTGCCTGGGCAACTTCCTTGTCTGATTTTGTGCAGGCACTCATTAATGTAACTCCTGCAATAGTTAAGCCTAGAAAAAGTTTTTTCATCGTTTGTAAATTTAGTGTAACTATCAAACACATTGAGCTTCATTTGGTTTGCGAATAAATGCGCCGAGCCAAAACCATTTAAGCAACCCGTTGTTTATATCAATACAAATAAATTAGACTATGGAACGGCCAATAGCAATGAATACTTTAAGTCAGATTTTAGAGAAACTTAGGCTTAAAGGAATGGATAACGAGTTAAAAATGACAGATCATGGAAAGATGCAAAGTAAAACGCTAGGCACTATCTATAAGCCGGATGATTTAACAATTGTTAAAACCTACCGCTTTGAGGGCGACTCTGATCCGGCAGATAATTCGGTTCTTTATCTGGTAGAAGATCAACAGAAGAACATTGGCTATGTGTTGGATGCTTACGGCATTTATTCCGACAATGAAGGCTCTGGTTTCGACGATTTTCTTAAAAAAATTCCTGTAGCAGATCGCGATGAACAGGAGTTGTTTTCTTAGACACTTTTAAACAGCATTTTAGGCGCATTGTATTTACATTGCGCCTTTTTTAATTTAGTGAAGACACAATTCATTAAATTTGCCGCTCATTTAACCAATCCCAAATGAAAAGCAAGTTTAATATTCCGCCCATACCGGCAATTTTGTTGGCCATCGTTAGTGTGCAATGTGGGGCCGCCATAGCCAAAGGCTTGTTTCCTGCAATTGGCCCTGCGGCAACGGCATCGTTAAGAATTGGTTTATCGGCACTGATACTCTTAATTGCATTCAGGCCGAATGTTACCAAACTAAGCAAAAAACAGTGGAAATATGTTGTTTTATACGGATTGAGCCTCGGCGCAATGAACATGGTTTTTTATCTGGCCATAGCTCGAATACCGATAGGACTGGGTGTAACACTCGAGTTTATCGGCCCATTGGTAGTGGCCATTTTCGGCTCGAAAAAAATAATCGATTTCTTTTGGGTAATGTTAGCTGTGGCCGGCATTGCATTGATTACACCGTGGACAAACAATGGCCTTGATCCTATCGGGATACTATTTGCCTTAATGGCGGCTGCATGTTGGGGTGCATATATTGTTCTGGGCGGAAGAATCTCCAAAATTATGGACGGCGATCAGGCCGTATCAATAGGAATGGTGGTAGCTACGTTGCTTATTGTTCCTTTTGGTATTGCAAACGGCGGCCTTGGCCAATTAAATCCGCACTTATTTGCTTTAGGTTTTGCGCTGGCTCTACTGTCGAGCGCCATCCCTTTTACCCTAGAAATGGGCGCACTGAAACAACTTCCGGCACGAACGTTTAGTATTTTAATGAGCTTAGAGCCAGCTGTTGCCTCCATTGCGGCGTTCTTTTTTCTTCAAGAGCGCTTATCAATTAAAGAATGTCTGGCTGTTGTTTTTGTAGTAGTAGCTTCTGCAGGGTCGTCAATTACTGCCCGAAGGGCGAAATTATAAACCGCCGAATTGTTTTAAGATTACCGTTGATCTTCGGCCATCATTTTTTGCTGCAACGCGTCAAAGAAACGGACACCTTTTCGTGCCCTAATGACTGTTATCCTCCTTAGTTGTAAGAAAAACAGTTAATATTGCTGAGAAACACCAGTTGTAAAAACATTTTTAATAGGGTGATGGTTAGTATATCATTCGCTGCGAAAAGTAGTGAGTAGCATGCGCTTTTATCCACCTTTTAACCAGTTTTTTATAATTTTAAGCAATTCCCAAATCTTATGATGAGCGATAAAGATTACCTTTTAAGCCCACAACAGCTATTGTCTGTTTATGATCAAACGGTTACGGCAACTGCTATACATGTTACGGAGGATGCTATAATTCAGGTGGCCAACGATGCCATGCTTAAAATATGGGGAAAGGAGCGGAGTAGTGTTATCGGCAAATCGTTAGAGAATGCTCTGCCCGAATTGAAAGGCCAGCCTTTTATTGGTATGTTTAAAAGGGTTTGGAATGAAGGGCTTACGCTTTCGGGAAAAGACGCGGCGGCAGATTTAATGATCGATGGCCAAATTAAAACCTTTTATTTCGATTTTGAATACCGTGCAATCAAGGATACTGAGGGCAACACTTTTTGCATACTGCATACCGCGATTGATGTAACCGAACGGTATTTAAAACAAGAAGCAGAACAGCGGGCCAGAGAAAAAGAGGAGGCTTTAGAGCGTGAACAAGCGCTAAATGAAGAGCTCGCGTCTACAAATGAGGAGTTGAGTGCTACAAACGAAGAACTTCAGGAGACGCAGGAGCAGCTCCATTTGCTAAACAGTGAACTGGAAGCGCGGGTAGCGGCCAGATTAAATGAGCTGGCTGAAAGTGAAAAAAGGTTCAGAACCATGGCCGAGGGAACTGACTTTTTTATTGCGGTTGCCGATGAGACAGGGAACGCGGTATATTTTAACCAGGCTTGGAGCACATTAACAGGACGGCTGACGAAAGACCTGGTTAAGGTTGGGTGGATTGACCTCATTCATCCGGATGACAGGGGAAAGTATGTAAATATGTATCTGTCGGCCCTCGATAGCCAACAAGCATTTACGGCGGAGTTCAGAATCTTAGATAAAGAGGGCGATTACCATTGGCTATTGGCGCAGGGTCCTCCTCGCTTTAACGCTGATGGTTCGTTTGCGGGTTATATCACTTCGTATGTAGACATTACGGAGCGTAAACTTGCAGAAATTGAAAAGCAAAACTTAAATACATTAATTGAGGCCAGTTCTGAATTTATTGGTCTGGTTAACTTAAACTTCGAAATAAAGTACCTAAACCCCGCAGCATTAACGAAGCTGGGGTGGAAATCGATCAGGGGCCGAAGCATTGTAGATTGCATTTACCCGGAAGACCGGCCATTTAGCCAAAGGCTTTTGCCCAAAATGCTTCAAAACAAATTTAAGCACGAAATCAGGTTTTGGAATGAAGAAACTAAAAAGCCGTTTTGGATTGAGTGGAACAGTTTTTCGATAAAAGATGAACAAAACAATGATGTAATTGCTACGGTAAGCCCCGACATTACTGAAAGGAAACTTTATCAAGAAGAATTACAGGATATCAACATGGAAATGGCGGCCGCCAACGAGGAACTTATTACTACCAACGAAGAGCTGGCGCAAACGCATGATGACCTGGTGGCTTATTCGGCCAAGCTTGCCGATAGCGAAGAAAAGCTTAGGCTGGCAATTGAAACGGGTAAAATGGGAACGTGGAGTATAAATCCCAACACGTTAAAAGTTCACATTTCAGGCTTTGTAAAAGAACAGTTAGGTCTGCCTGTAAATGATGAGGTGATGTTGGATGATATTATGCAGGCAATTGACCCCGACTATCGGAAACTGCTACGTTCCACGTTGGGCAATTCGCTTAAAAAGCATTTACCGAGCGATACTGAATATCCGATCAGAAACCTGATAACAGGTGAGGAGAAGTGGATTAAGGTTACGGGCAGCATGTTTTTAGATCAAAACGGTAATCCTGTTGAATATGCAGGTCTCTTTATGGATATTACAGAACGCAAGTTGGACGAGCTGAGAAAGAACGATTTTATCGGAATGGTGAGCCACGAGCTTAAAACACCGCTAACGGCAATTAACGGTTTTGTGCAGGTGCTGCAACGCAAGGCGAAAAAGGATAACGATAATTACGCCTCTGTTGCCCTCGAAAAAACACACTCGCAAATCAGAAAGATGACCGCAATGATCAATGGTTTTCTTAACGTTTCGCGGTTGGAATCTGGTAAGTTATCCATCGAAAAGAAACCTTTTAAGCTCGACGGTTTAATCAGCGAGACCATTGAGGAAACGTATATTTCGCAATCGTCGCACCATATTATAGTAAATCAGACCTGCGACGTTGAAGTTATCGCCGACCGGGATAAGATAGGCAACGTTTTGTCGAACCTGCTTAGCAACGGGATAAAATACTCAGATAATGGAACCACCATTACCATAAATTGTATTGCGCAAGAAAACCAGGTTGAGGTTCAGATTAAAGATCAGGGAATTGGTATCAAAGAGAAAGACATCGACAAGCTTTTTGAGCGCTACTACCGGGTTCAGGGAGATCATACCATTTCTGGCTTCGGCATTGGGCTTTATTTGTGTGCTGAAATTATAGAACGACACGATGGCAAGATCTGGGTGGATAGCGAGGTTGGCCAAGGTTCTACTTTTCACTTCACATTACCACTGTCGTAAAAGGTTAACTCAGCTGTGTTCTGTTTTGGTTCTACAGGCTGCCAATATGAGCGCTAACAGAGAAAAATGCTGACCCCGAAATTTTGGGATGACTGCTTTTAGCGCTGTCATCCTGAGTTTTAATTTTTCGAAAAAAATCAATATGAATGACGTTAAAGGCTGAAAGAGTCTTAAGCGTTCTGGTTAACCGCCGCGTCACCCTGTCCCGTACGTACGCTATGGTGTGGACACATCTCGTTTTTTG
>Ga0308165_1003986_pt1 | contig 15143 bp, 19 predicted proteins | sample PhyWR2_FD_201032 | JGI IMG/M metagenome (GOLD analysis project Ga0308165, IMG submission 201032) | Phyllosphere microbial communities from UC Gill Tract Community Farm, Albany, California, United States - DLSLW.R2 | ecosystem: Host-associated > Plants > Phyllosphere > Unclassified | place: USA...
TTGATTCCACCCATTATGCATCGCAGCTTCTGTGGCTCGCGATCACTTTCGGTCTTTTCTATCTGTTCCTGTCACGCGTGGTTCTGCCGCGTATCGGCGGCGTGATCGAAAACCGTCGTGACCGTATCGCACAGGATCTCGAGCAGGCTGCACGCCTTAAGCAGGATGCAGACAACGCTATTGCTGCTTACGAGCAGGAACTTGCTTCTGCCCGCACAAAGGCTGCTTCGATTGCTGAAGCTGCTCGCGAAAAGGGCAAAGGCGAAGCGGATGCTGAACGTGCTGTTGCTGAAGCCGCACTCGAAGGTAAGCTTGCTGAAGCTGAAGAACGTATCGCCGCAATCAAGGCCAAGGCCATGAGCGATGTCGGTACGATCGCCGAAGAAACCACGTCTGCGATTGTTGAACAGCTTCTGGGAACCAAGGCCGATAAGGCTGACGTGACCGCAGCCGTTAAAACCGCAAACGCCTGAGGAGACGAAAATGGATTCAACATTTTGGGCATTTATTGCTCTTCTTCTCTTCATCGCACTGATTGTTTACCTGAAGGTTCCGGGCATGATCGGTCGCTCGCTCGATGAGCGCGCCGAAAATATCAAGAAGGAACTCGAAGAAGCCCGCACCCTGCGCGAAGAAGCCCAGCAGCTTCTTGCTGAATATCATCGCAAGCGTAAGGAAGCGGAAAAAGAAGCTGGCGACATCGTCGCCGCTGCTGAACGCGAAGCAAAGGCTCTTCTTGAAGACGCCAAACAGGCTACCGAAGAATACGTTATTCGTCGTAACAAGCTTGCTGAGCAGAAGATTGCAACCGCTGAAACCGATGCAATCAATGCAGTCCGCGCTTCGGCTGTTGATCTGGCTATCGCCGCCGCAGGCAAAATTGTTGCCGACAAGGTAGATGCCAAGGTTTCAGGCACCCTGTTCAAGGATGCACTCGGTCAGGTTAAGACCAACCTGAACTAAGTTCAGTCCTTTAAGAGTTTTGAAAACGCCGCCTCAAAAGGGCGGCGTTTTTGTTGTGTCTGCAATCTATTTTTAATAAGAGATTTTAGCCCTATGCGTCGGGATACGCATTGAGCATCTGTTGAGAAATTTTGGCGGTCTTTATCGATGTGGTCCAAGAGGCCAGTGGTCTTCTTGCGGCTGTAAATGAAAATGGGCTGCACTCTGAACGCACTACGCGTTTGAAGATGCGGTTTACTTCTGCGGGGACTGTCTTGCTTATCCTTAATGACCGTATCTGGTCCGATTTCTCCTGTACGACACGACCGGGGATCATCTTCTTGATCGGGTTGGGTTCCTTGGCTCTTATAGTTTCGATGGCGCTGCTAAGGGAAAGGCTATTGGGTCGTCATTTTGCGGTTCAGCAAGGCGTTGCGCCGCCGGCCATATGGGTTGGCTCGAAGATAGCTTATTGGTCTGTTGGATGCGTGGTGGCTCTGGTTTTCGCCGCGATGGCGGTGATTGTTTCGCTCTCTCCGAACCTCACGCATCTCATGACGGATGGGCGGTTTCTCATCGAAAAGGGCTGCTTCCAATTGCTGCCATACGAAACGAGGATTGATCTAGCGTCAGCCAACGACGTTCATCAATACAGTGAGCGATGGAAAGCGCTGCGCGGGACGCTTCTATTCATGCAGGATGACAAGAAGATCAGTATCAATCTCAATACGGTTTATAAGGACGCTATTCTGGCGCAAATAGCACCCAATGCCATGCGCGTATTCGCACGCCGACATGATGCCTTGGGATATACATTGCATCCATCCGTGCGGGCATTGCTAAACAACTGAGCCGGAAGTTTCGTGGCCTCAATTCGCTATGAGAATGTGCGCCCTTTGATAGGGGCAAATGTATAGCGATGAATGCCCGGAACAGGGCCAGCTGTCTCGATTGCATTGCGATGCTTGAGCGTTCCGTAACCGGCATGAACTTCGAAGCCGTAGGCTGGATGCACCGCTCCGGCGCGGTCCATCATGCGGTCTCGCGTGACCTTTGCTACAATGGATGCAGCGGCAATCGAAATCGAGCGCTGATCGCCTTTTACCAATGCCGAACCGGGGCAGGATAGGCCTGGAGGAACATCGCGCCCGTCGATCAATGCGTGGTCGGGGCTAAGTGTCAGTCCCATGAAAGAGCGACGCATGGCTTCAAGTGCCGCTTTGCGAATATCGCTTGCATCAATGCTACGCGCACTCAGACTTGCAACGGAAACGTTCACCGCTTTGGCAAGGATAACGTCATAAAGCGCGTCACGCTTCGCAGCTTTCAACCGCTTGGAGTCATCAAGTCCGTCGGGAAGATCGTCGGGATCAAGCACGACGCTTGCTGCAACAACCGGACCTGCGAGCGGTCCACGACCTGCTTCATCAATGCCAGCAATATGCTTTAGCCCCCGCGCCAGATATTTCGTCTCTTCCGAGAAGTCTGGAGCAAGCGGAATTTCAAAGAGGCGCGGAGAATCAGAAATTAAGCGTTTCATTTGGCGGAAATGTTCGCACTGCTTCTGATTCTCCGCAAGGTCCCTGCCGAGGATATTGGCGTAAAAGCAGGGGCCTTCCGTCCGAAAAAATCAGACGGGGATGGAACGCACAACTGACAACTCATGCACACGTGAACTTTAGCGTGTCTTCTGCACCAGAACGCTGAAGTATCGCGCTCTGATATCCAGAATTTAGAAAAGCGAAAGCTGCTTCCCGCCCTTTTCGACGGGTTCGAACAGGTCGGTACGCAAGGGAATGCGCTTTGAATTGAAACCGAGCTTACGTGCGCTAATTTCGAAGCGGCGCCCGATCTGCCATGCATAAGGGCCAGTGCCGCGCATACGCTTGCCCCATTCCGCATCATAATCCTTGCCGTCGCGCATGGAGCGTACAAGCGACATCACATGGCGATAACGGTCGGGATAATTACGCAGAAGCCAGTCCTTGAACAAAGGTGCGACTTCAAGCGGCAGGCGTAGCAATACATAGCCTGCCTCACGCGCACCTTGTGCGTAAGCTGCATCCAGAATGCGTTCAATCTCATGATCATTGATGCCGGGAATGATTGGCCCCATCATCACACTGGTTGGAATGCCAGCTTCTGTAAGTTTGCGAATAGCTTGAAGGCGCAGTGTCGGCGTTGAAGCACGCGGCTCCATGGTGCGTGCAAGCGTGGCATCCACAGTTGTGACGGACAAGGCAACCTTAGCCAGACCTTTTTCAGCCATGCGGCTCAAAATATCGATGTCACGTACGACCAAAGCTGATTTGGTAACAATGCCAACCGGATGATTGGCGGCTTCCAGCACTTCAAGAATCTCGCGCATGATGCGCCATTTTTTCTCGATTGGCTGATAAGGATCTGTGTTGGTGCCGATAGCAATCGTCTTTGGTTGATAACCGGCTTTGGCCAGCTCGCGCTCAAGCAGACGCGGAGCATCGGGCTTGGCAAACAGCTTCGCTTCAAAATCAAGGCCAGCAGACAAGCCCATATAGCTGTGTGTCGGACGTGCGAAGCAATAGATACAGCCATGTTCGCAACCGCGATAAGGATTGATCGAACGGTCGAAACTGATGTCGGGTGAATCATTGCGCGTGATAATCGTGCGCGGTTTTTCAACCTGCACATCGGTCTTGAAAGCGGGCAAATCTTCGAGTGTTTCCCAGCCGTCGTCAAACTCATGGCGTGTGGTGGGTTCAAATCGCCCGGTCGGATTGATACCAGCGCCGCGCCCGCGTCTGCGGGAGTGATCAATGCGCAGGCCAGCTTCACTGACAAGCGCATTGGCGTGATCTGCACGTCCTGCTCCGAATGCTGCCTGATCTGCCTGCTGGATGATTTCCATAACCGACTCTTTCGTTTTCTATACTTATTCTATCGCAGAGATTGGAACAAAGCAAGAACACAAAATCTTGAGCCGATATAATAAAACACCGACGTGATCGCTCACGACGGTGTCTGGGGTCTTATATTAGTAGCGTGGCTGCTTCTTTGGTGGGTGGCCCTGGTTATGGCCAGGCTTGCCTGGGCCACCCGGACGACCGGGACGGTTCGCATGCGGCCTATCTGGACGGCCGGGGCGATGTGTTGCCGGAGGCTTGCCGGGACGGTGAGGACCGTTGTTCCAATGCGGCGGCCGTGGCGGTGGCGGACGATGCCAGCCGTGCTTGTTGGAGCTAAGAATTGCTGCTGCTATCAGCGGGATGCCGATGGCAACTGCCGCAGTTCCAAAATTATTGGAGTTTCTGGCCGATCCCTGTGAGAAGGCCAGATAATTAGACGACGCCCATCCGAGGCGACCGCCGTAATCGACCTGACACCAGTTATAGCCAGTTGTGCAGCCAAGCACATCAATGCCTGCACCATTTGGAATCGCACCAATCACCGGATAATTCGTACCCGGACCCGTGCGCACGTTCAGATTGGTTGTCGCTATAGCATTCGCAGCCTGTGCAACAGGTGCTGCAAGCATTGCCGTTGCCAGAACAATCGATGTAAGAGCTACCCGCATCAGCTCACTCCGCAAAATATGGGGTTCATAACAGAATCGACTAGATCACTTTGCTTGCTGATTTCATATGTTATTTTTGGCTTATAATTAATATTAAAGAACAGAATGAATATTCGTGTTGCGGTGCGTTAGCAGGCAACCAACTGTGATATAGAAAATAATGCTTTCTGTTTTGCTCGTCACAAATAATTCTGAAAAAGCTTTGGCACATACACTGGCCGGGTTGGTGCCTGCCGTTGTTGATGGGCTTTTGCGCCGCGTTGTCGTTGTCGATCAAGGCTCGACAGATGATACTAAGCTCGTAGCAGAAGGCGCGGGTTGCGCGCTTTATGATGAAGAAAATTTATCTGAAGCATTCCAGGCATTGCGAACATACTGGTTGCTGATCTTGCAGCCCGGAGCAACATTTCCGGATGACTGGATAGACGCAGTCGGGCGCCATTTGGCAGCGAGCAATTCTGCCGCACGCTTTACATTGCCGTATGAAGCACGTTTTGGACTTCTTGGAAGGCTGTTTACATGCAAGCCCTCTTTAGACGCGGGATTGCTGGTGAAAGCTGATACGCTCAAGTCATTGCCGTCGCGTTTGGACGAACTTGAAGATTTGCCGCGCCAGTTGAAGCCTGTGCGATTATCGCCAGTCATTATACTTCCAAACACAACAAAAGGCGGAGCCTGAGAGGCTTCGCCTTTTTGTGCAGTCCTACCGGCTGGTGCCGATATTAGTTTTGATAGCTTGAAGGTGATGCGTCGCCAAAACGATGAGCCGAACCATCCTGATAGACCTTCTGGCCAATCGAAGCGGTAGCCGTGTTATCAACCTGCTGCGAAGCAACTGGTGTACGGTCATTGGCATAAAGATCGGCAGGAGTGCCAACATTTGGGTTTTCAGCGAAAGCAGCACCGGCACTAAGAGCAACGGCTACGGCAGCGAGAGCAAACTTCTTCACTTTTCTATTCCTTTTTCAATCGCCCTTTGGATGGCATCAGTGCTTCCGGGGCACCGGAGTGGCATCAATGCCATCCACCGGGGAGATAACTGGGATTGCCTTTTGGATAAGTCCGTCAGGCGGGATTGTTCATTAATTCTGTATTAGTTCTGGAAGCTCGAAGGCGATGCGTCGCCAAAACGATGAGCCGAACCATCGAAGACCGAAGCTTTGCCGATCGAGGCAGTTGCAGTGCGATCAATCTGCTGTGCAGCAACTGGAGTGCGGTCATTTGCATAAAGATCAGCAGGGGTGCCAACATTTGGGTTTTCAGCGAAAGCAGTGCCGGCGCTCAGAACAACAGCAACAGTAGCAAGAACAAACTTTTTCATTTTCTATCTCCTTGGTTTGTGTGAAGCGGCGATGTGTTCGTCGTTTCGATGACTAAGAGATAGGCCTTTCAATCGGCTGCGTATAGCCAGCGTTTGGTTCACGCATTGTATCCTAATTGGTAGACAATGAACCCTTGAAACAGGGGGGGTTGTTCTATAGGCAGCTATTTATTCAAATATATGTGAACAGTATGAGGCGGGAAAGTGGCTGTTTTCGTCACTGTGCGGACGGTGCCGTATGGCTTGAGACCACAAACCAGTCAGGCTTAAGTGCAAGAATATGTGATGCGGCGGCATCTGCGCTCTGCTGGTCTTTAAAGATAGCAAAGCAGGTTGCGCCGGATCCAGACATTTGCGCAAAAAGCGCACCGCTTGCGCGTAAGAGAGCAAGCTTGTCGTTGATGTGCGGAGCAATGGATAGCGCTGCAGGCAGAAGGTCGTTGCGCGTCGAGCCGAGATAGGAGCAGATATTTTCGACGCTGCTGTGAGCAGGTGCGGGAAGGGGGGTATTTTCTCGCTTTGTCAACGCACGGAAGACATCTGGCGTTGCAATGGCCGTCCCGTCATTGACAAGCAGCATGGAGAGCGATGGCATTTGAGGGGCTTCGGTTAGTTGCTCGCCGATGCCCCGCGCAACAAGTGGAGCACCGTAAGCTGCACCATGTAGGCACATGGGCAAATCAGCGCCGAGCTTCAGACCAAGTTCGGCCAGCGTATTGTGATCAAGGCCAAGCTGCCAGATTTCATTGAGTGCAAGCAGTGTTGCCGCCGCATCACTCGAGCCGCCGCCGATGCCTGATGCAACTGGCAGGTTCTTTTCAAGGTGGATGGAAACGGGCGAAAGCTTGCGACCCGTATGCGATCTTAAAGCATCGCGCGCTTTGATCACCAGATTGCCGCTATCAAGCGGGATGCCCTCAGCAAAACGTCCGTCAATGGTGAAATTGTCTTCGTCGGATTCTCGAATGGTGATGCGATCACCGAAATTGGCAAAGACCACCAGCATATCGAGCAGGTGATAGCCGTCATCTCTGCGCCCCGTCACATGGAGCGCGAGATTAATCTTGGCCGGAGCAGTGTAGTGAACCGTTTGCGCGGCCTGAACTTTATTATGCATTTTAAAGGTAAGTCAGGACTAGTCTTTTTTGACGTAATATTCGCCGGTCTTAGGATCCTGAACCAGCGTGCCATGCGCACGGTTTTGCGCTTCTTTTTCTGCCCGACGCACGCGCTGGGTTACGCGAACCGCTTCGCGCTTGAACGAACGATAGCCGTACCAAGCGGCAGCGAGTATCAGCAGCAGAAAGATAAGCTGGGGCATGGCCTCTAGTCCTCAGGCTGTCATACGATCCCGAAATGCCTTTTCAGGATCACACAGGGAAACTTCGTTGCAAGAAGCATAACACTAATTTGTAGGATTATGCATCATATCATGGTGAAATGGTGAATTTCAAAGACCATATCGCGCCCAAAGTGCTTTTTCTTCAGCAACAGAGAGAAGACCGTCGCCGAGATTAGCCGCAATAGATGCCGGATCGATGCCGCCAAGCGCGATTTCGACGCCGGGGGCTTTGCGTCCGAGAAGTCCGCGCTTTGGTTCAATAAGCTTGAGCTTCACCTTGTCGCCATAGGTTTTGCGCAGGAAGCTGCGCATGTCACCAAGGCCATCAATAAGGCCGAGTTCTTTGCCCTTGGTGCCTGTCCAGAACATGCCGGTAAACAGGTCGTCGTTGTCTGCCAGCTTGCTGCCGCGACGCTCCTTGACCATGTCGATGAAGGTCGCATGAATTTCAAGCTGAAGCGATTTGAGGCGCTCAATATCGGCTTCTTTTTCAGGCTGAAACGGGTCAAGTACGGCTTTGTTTTGGCCAGCAGTATAAACGCGGCGCTCGACGCCGATTTTCTTGAGCAGTTCCGGGAAGCCAAATGAGGCGGAAACAACGCCGATAGAGCCGACAATTGACGACGGATCGGCAATAATTTCATCACCCGCAAGCGCGATCATGTACCCGCCGGATGCGGCTGCATCTTCGACAAACACGAAAACACGCTTCTGGTTTTCGTCTGCAAGGTCACGAATGCGGCGATATATCAGGCGCGACTGCACGGGTGAGCCGCCGGGCGAATTGATCGAAATGGCAACGGCTGGCGTTTCTTTGTCGCTAAAGGCTTTTTCCAGCACACCGGAAGCGCTTGCGAGTGAAAGCGATGGGCGCAGCGAGGAGCCGCCGCTCATGATTGCGCCATGTAGACGCACAACAGGAATTTCAATTTCTTTTTTGCGAAAACGGCGCGGAATGAAACGGCACAAAATCCCGGACAAATTAAACTCCAACTCGAAAAATCACGTTGCAGCGAATGTAGGAAGCAATTGTGCAAACACAAAGAGAAATGCCCGGAATTTCGTTCCGGGCATTGAATATTCGTTATTTTTTTGGCTTTGCCAGCATTCTAAGCAGCATGTAACCACATATTGCGGAAAGTGCTGAGCCAGTGAGAACGCCGATTTTCGTCTCCGCCTGCAACAATTCTGACGGGTAAGACAAAAGCCCGATGAAGATGCTCATGGTAAAGCCGATGCCGCACAGGATCGCTACGCCATAAAGTTGCCCCCAGCTTGCGCCCATCGGCTTCTGCGCAAAGCCTGCTTTAATCGCCAGCCATGCAGCGCCAAATACGCCAATTTGCTTGCCGACAAAAAGGCCGAGCATGATGCCAAGTGGCAGAGTGTCGAAGATGATGGACGGCGTCATGCCGGTAAAGGAAATGCCAGCATTGGCAAAGCCGAATACGGGCACGATCAAGAAGGCGACAGGCTTTGCAAGCGCGTGTTCCAGCGTATGCAGTGGTGAACTCATATCATCCGGCTTGGCCTTGGCGGGTTTCAGCGGGATCATCAGTGCAGCAACAACACCTGCGACGGTGGCGTGTACGCCTGAATTGAATACCAAAAACCACAACAGTGCCGCGCCGATAAGATAAGGCAGCAAGCGGGAAACGCCCATGCGGTTCATCGCAAACAGCACGGCCGCTGTTGCAAAGGCAGCACCCAGGTAAGGCATGGAAATTTCGGCGGTGTAGAAAATCGCAATGATGATGACGGCTGCGAGGTCATCAAGGATTGCAAGCGTTGCCAGAAACACCTTGAGACTTGACGGTACACGCGATCCAAGCAGTGACAAAACACCAAGCGCAAAGGCGATGTCGGTGGCTGACGGCACGGCCCAACCATGCACCTTTTCCGGGTCGTCATAGTTAAAAGCAACGAAGATCAGTGCAGGTACGATGACGCCGCCAGCAGCGGCAATCCCTGGTAATATGCGATTGGGCCAGCTGGCCAACTGACCATCGAGAAACTCGCGTTTTATCTCAAGCCCGACGAGAAAAAAGAAGATGGCCATGAGGCCATCATTGATCCAGTGCGATAGGCTAAGCGGACCAATATAGAAATGCAGGGCGTCGAAATAGGCTTTTGAGAAAGGTGAATTGGCAACAATGAGGGCGAGCGCCGCCGCGGCCATAAGCACAATGCCTCCGGCAGATTCACTATCCAAAAAACGGCGCATAATGGAGCCAGGGCGGACGGGCTTCGGATGTGAAGTCATTCTTCTTCTTTTCAGGTTATTTCCGGAGCGTCTACGTTGTAGAGCATGAGATTGCGGTCCGTAATGCCCAGCGCTGGCCAATGGGATCGCCAGTGTTCTATGTGGGGTGTTCCGAAGTGTTTGTCCAGTGAAACCCGATCACGCCAGAGCTCTTTTACATGAATGAGACTTGGTTGAAGTACATCCTGAGAATAGGTGTATTCGATGCACCCATCTTCAGCGCGGCTTGCTTCAATCATTTTCTGCATAACTGGCCGAGCTTCATCAAGTTTTCCGGCAGGCAGACGGATGGTTCCAATGATCAGAAGCATGTCTTCAGTTTTCCTGATTATATTGTTAGCAGACTTCTGAGAGCCACGGGATCAGTGCTTTTGCTTCCCGCATGGCCTCGTTTTGGTCATTGTAAAGTCCCGAAGCGTAAGTCGTACCCCAATAGGTATAGGGGCCGAGTTCGGGCACGTCATCGAGAAATTCCTGGGTTTCCTCAAAGGAATAAAGCCCATTGCCATGGTCAAAAAGTTCGAACCGGGCCTTTGTGTCGGCGCGCCCCATTGCTTGCAAACATTTCTTCACGGGCGTTTCTTAAAGCAAGGATGTTTGGCCATTGCTGATTGCTATGGCACGTTGCGTAAACTCATTGCCAGCATCGCCGTGGAGAACAAGCGCTGGCATAAGAGAAAGACCAGCTCGGCTGCCGCGAATGCCCGTAATCACAATGCGGATGGCGGCTCCATCAGGGCGAGGAAGGATTGGAATGATTTTTAGTCCGCCAAAGCGCCGGTTCAGTGCATCTAATATCGGCGCAAGCGAAGCAGGGCGCGCTATAATCGAGACGCTGCCGCCGGGGCGGAGCAGCGCCGATGCGGTGCGCAGCCATTGGTCAAACATGCCCTCGGGCATGACATGCGCTTCGGCTTTCACGGGATCGGGCGTTGCACGGTCACTCGCTTCATTGAACGGCGGGTTCATGATGACATAATCGAAGCTATTATCGATCAGTCCCGCTTCGGTGCGTGCTTTTCCGGTGAGCGCAACATCAGCTTCCAGAATATCAATGCGATCACGTAGGGCAGCATTCAGTGGATGGTTCACGCTTTTGTGCGCAAAGCCGAGCATAAAGCCAGAGCGTTCGATAAGCGTCACGCGTGCATCTTTGCAACGGGCCGCAACAGCGAGGCCGGCAGCGCCTGCGCCGCTTCCAAGATCGGCGATACGACCTTTGAAGTCATTCGGCAAACTGCTTGCGAGAATCATTGCGTCCACGCCAGAGCGATGGCCTTTCATCGCAGGTTGCACGAGATGAAATGCACCGCGATGAAACACATCCAGCGTTTCTTCTATTTGTTCCCGCACTTTATTTGCCATGTTCTTTGAGTTCATGCTCCAGACCCGCATCAATTAAGTAGCGTCTGGCTTCATCCAGTCTGTCTTCTTCAACCAGAAAACGTCTCGGTATTATACCGAGTGAACCTTCAAGAATGCTCATATTGGTATCAGCGATGAAATAGATGATGCCGGCTTCTTTCATCAGCGCTTCAGCAACTGACAGCAAAACGGAATCATTTGTGCGCATAAGTTCGATCATTTCGACACTGTGTATTCAATAGACCGCATTGACAACTGCCTCCTTCAATGGTGAACAGGCTCTGAATAAAAAAGCTTGGGCGTTGCAGGGGCTGTGAGGCACCTTGAGCGTTCTGATCCACGCACATAGTGTGGTCAGCAGCTAGGAGTAACGGCATTGGGTGTGGTTTTGAATCTTGACGGGAATACGAAGCGGGAAGGATCGGTTCAGCCTCTGGTCGATCTGACAAAGGCTGATATGGGTCGTGTAAACGAACTGATCCTGTCTCGTGCCGGCTCCGATGTTGAGATGATCCCGGAAGTGGCAAACCACCTGATTTCATCCGGTGGCAAGCGCCTTCGCCCGATGATGACGCTCGCAAGTGCGCGTATGTTTGGCTATGAAGGCGAAGGCCATGTGCGCCTCGCAACTGCCGTCGAATTTATGCACACAGCAACGCTTCTTCATGATGATGTGGTCGATGAAAGCGACCTTCGTCGCGGCAAAAGCACGGCACGCATGATCTGGGGCAATCAGGCAAGCGTTCTGGTTGGTGACTTCCTGCTCGGTCAGGCCTTCAAAATGATGGTCGATGTAGGCTCGCTCGACGCGCTTGATATTTTGGCAACCTCTGCTTCGGTGATTGCCGAAGGTGAAGTGATGCAGCTTGCTGCCGCCAAGAACATGGAGACGACCGAAGACGAATATCTGGCGGTGATCAAAGCCAAGACCGCAGCGCTTTTCTCGGCAGCTGCGGAAGTTGGCCCGATCATCGCTGATGCAAAGCCGTCTGATCGTACAGCCCTTCGTGATTATGGCCTTTACCTCGGCCTCGCATTCCAGCTTGTCGACGATGCGCTTGATTACGGCGGCTCGGCTGCTGATCTTGGCAAAAACACGGGCGACGATTTCCGCGAAGGCAAAATCACACTACCGGTTATCCTGAGCTATCGTCATGGCTCCGATGACGAGCGCGCTTTCTGGAAGCATGCCATCGAAGAAGGTGCGAGCGATGACGCTTCGCTCGAAAAAGCCATTGGCCTCATGCTGAAACATGGCGCTATTGCTGAAACTGTTCAGCGTGCACGCGATTTTGGTGAAATGGCCCGCGATGCTTTGGCACCGCTGACGGCATCTCCTGAAAAGGATGCGCTGATTGAAGTCATCGACTTCTGCATCAGCCGGGTGAACTGATTTGCTGCATAGCTAATTGAATAGAATAAAAGAAAAGCATCCATCACGGATGCTTTTCTTGCGCTTGTACCCCAAAAAGGCCATGCTTGAGGCTCCTCTAAACAGAGGGTGCTTATACGGAATCGGAAAGAGGACTGAGCTTTATGCGGCAGGGATCTAAACGTCGTCCGCTTTACGGATTGCTTCTTCTGGCTTTGGCTGGAGTGGCGATGCCGTTCAATGCGGCAATGGCTAAAACAAGTATAGATCCGGCTCCACAAGTCCGCGCGGGTTCCTTTGCAGGCGCTTATCTTGCTGCTCTTACCGCTGAATCCGACAACAATATTTCCGCAGCCGTCGATTTTTATCGGCAGGCTATGGCCTTTGATCCGAGCAATGATCTTATCAAGCAAAATCTGCTGCTGGCATTGTTGACTGAAGGCCGTTTCAAAGAAGCATTGCCAATTGCCGAAGAGCTGAAAGATCAGCCCGAGATTGAACGCTTTTCTCGCGTTGCGCTGGCGATTGATGCTCTTTCGAAAAAACAATATCGCAAAACTGAGCCGTTGCTGATGCTCTCGGTTAAGTCCGACATGGACGAACTCGCGACCAGTCTTATCAGCGCATGGGTGAAAGTCGGGCAAGGAAACGCACAAGAGGCACTTTCCGACGTCGTCAATATCAAAGGGCCGGAATGGTACAACCTGTTCCGCATCTATAATGCGGCGATGATTGCCGATGTTGCTGGTCTGAGAACAGATGCGCGTAACTACTATCAGCAGGCTGTTGATGATCGTCAGGGTGGTGCTGCGGCTCCTGATACCTATGAACGCATTGTCATGTCTTATGCTTCGTTCAAGCTGCGTCGCGGCGACAGGGCAGGGGCGATCCAGCTTCTCAAGGATGCTGAAGAGCTTTTGAATGGCCGTATAACGATCACCGCACTGCGTGAAAAGCTTGAGGACGGCCAGAGACATCGCCGTCTGGTTAACAACGCCCAGCAGGGCGTTGGCGAAGTGCTTTATACGCTTGGCACTGCGATCAATCGCGGCGGGGCAGAAGCTTTTGCAAAGCTTTATTTGCAAATGTCGCTGCCATTGCGCCCGGATAATGACGCAACGCTTTATCAGCTTGGTGATATTTCAGCCAAGCTGCGCCAGCCCGAACAAGCCGTTCGATATTATGCACGTGTGCCGGAATGGTCACCTTACAGGCGCGATGCCGAGATGCAGCGCGCGCTCAATCTCGCTGAAAATGAAAAGACTGGCGATGCAATCGGACAGCTCAAAACGCTGCTGAAACGCGACAAGACAGATATCCGCACCTATCTTGCACTGGGCGGCGTCTATGCGCAGGATAAGAATTTTGCCGATGCTGCAAAAATCTATGATGCGGCCGTTGAGCAAATTGAAAAGCCGGAGCGCAAGGATTGGCCGGTTTTCTATCAGCGCGGCATCGCGCATGAACGGCTAAAGGAATGGGATCAGGCGGAGCCGAATTTCCGCAAGGCGCTGGAACTTTTTCCGGATCAGCCACAGGTTCTCAATTATCTTGGTTATTCATGGGTTGATCGGGGTGAGAACCTCGATGAAGCGCTCGGCATGATCAAGAAGGCGGTCGATCTACGCCCACAAGATGGCTATATCGTCGATTCGCTTGGCTGGGCCTATTACAAGTTGGGCCGTTATCCGGAAGCAGTCGTTGAGCTTGAAAAGGCCGTGAAGCTTCGCCCCGAAGACCCGACCATTAACGACCACCTTGGCGATGCTTACTGGCGGACGGGTCGTCAGCTGGAAGCAACGTTTCAGTGGAACCACGCCATTGCTGGCAAGCCTGAGCCAGAAGAACTGGTCAAGATCGAAGAGAAGCTGAAAAAGGGTCTGGCGCCGGATCCTAACCCTTCCGAAGCGTCGGTTCAGGATAAGAGCTTTACCCCGGCAAAAGCGCCTGAAAGCAAAACCGAATAGTTTTTAAGCCCGGAAGTCTTATCGATTTCCGGGTTTGCTGGCACAATTCTTAAATATGTGTGATTTCACTAAGCGCGACGTCACAATATTCCAGTCGGTTAGCTTCACTCTTGGGTTTATATTGGTGCCATTTCGCCGGATCGTCCACCCAAGGAGCATTACTGGGGCGCCAACTTCTCCAAAATTGCACTGTTTTCTGCATTTCTGGATCTTTTCTATTTCGGTAAATATAGCGGATTTCTGAGTTGACGATTGACTTTATTGGGGATCCGCTTTTGTCAATGTTCATTGTTTTGTTAATTACGCTGTCGATGTCTATATCATCTAATATGTAATGAACAGTATGCCCATTTTCTTTTGCCCATTGTATACCCGCCTTAGATTTCCTTGAATAAAATTCTTGAATTTCATGGTCAATGTCATCTGTTTCATCAAATAGAATATTTGAGTGTAAAATAATGTTGTATTTTTTGTGATTTTTTATGCTTTTTATGAATGATTGTGTAGATTTATGATCTGGCGAAAAAAATTATATTTAATTGGCTCTTTTATATTTACGGCGTACTGATACATCGTGCTTGCTTTTTTATAAGGGCTTGCTCTTCCAAATGTATCTACATTATTAATGTAATTAGATATGCTCGATCCCATTCCATACACAAGATCTCCATCTATGTATTTTATTGGATTGTAATTATAATTATAATTTGAATCGTAATCGTAGAAAGGCATAAAAATCTCCTAGAGATAAAATTATTTATAAGATTTTGAAATATTGAATGCAGACACGTTTTTTTATAATAAATTTTATTTTAATATTTGTACTTTATAATTAATAGCTGTAATTTATTGTCGAATTTTATTGTATTTCTGTAGATGACGGTGCGCCTCTCGACGTTGTCCAGCGATCAAATGTCATGCTTGACCGTGGCAGGCGGACAAATTAGACCGGGCCAATCATTTCAATAACAAGGCCTGACCCTGTGTCCAGTACGTTGCCAGCACATATGCACCCCAC
>Ga0308165_1003987_pt1 | contig 15143 bp, 9 predicted proteins | sample PhyWR2_FD_201032 | JGI IMG/M metagenome (GOLD analysis project Ga0308165, IMG submission 201032) | Phyllosphere microbial communities from UC Gill Tract Community Farm, Albany, California, United States - DLSLW.R2 | ecosystem: Host-associated > Plants > Phyllosphere > Unclassified | place: USA...
CACAGAAAACAGCAATTCAACAGCGAAATCTGAATCCTGTGCTTGACTTGGAAATGTCCATATAGGACATTTCTATTTGGTTATTAGGTAGGACATTTCTACTTGGGAATAACACCCCATAAAAAAAACCACCCGATTTTTCAATCAGATGGTTCGGAAAACTTGAATTAAAAAATTATTGAGCAGCTTGCTGCTCTGCCTGAATCGCAGTCAAAGCAATTGTGAATACAATATCATCCACCAAAGCACCACGTGACAAGTCATTCACCGGTTTATTTAAACCTTGCAGCATTGGGCCTACACTCACCACATTTGCAGCACGTTGTACTGCTTTATAGGTGGTGTTGCCGGTATTCAAGTCAGGGAAAATAAATACATTGGCACGACCGGCAACTGGTGAGCCAGGAGCTTTAGATTGACCGACACTTTCAACTGATGCTGCATCGTATTGCAATGGACCATCAATCAATAAGTCTGGACGGCGTTGCTTGGCAATTTCAGTGGCTTTCGCAACTTTTTCTACATCGGCACCTGCACCAGAGGTACCGGTTGAATACGAAATCATGGCAATGCGCGGGTCAATACCAAATGCTTTGGCAGAGTCGGCAGACTGAATTGCAATTTCTGCCAGTTGTTCTGCATCTGGGTCCGGATTGATGGCACAGTCACCATAAACATAGACTTCATCCGGTAGCAGCATAAAGAACACAGAAGATACCAGTGAGTAATCTGGTGCGGTCTTAATTAGCTGAAATGCAGGACGAACCGTATTGGCAGTGGTATGTACCGCACCCGACACTAAGCCGTCGACTTGAGCCAGAGCCAGCATCATGGTACCCAGTACCACGGTATCTTGCAGCTGTTCACGTGCCTGCAATTCGTTGAGCTTGCCTTTACGTAGCTCGACCATTTTCTCGACATAATTTTCGCGAATCAGGTCTGGATCCAGAATTTCTAAATCATGCGGTAATTCAATTCCACGTGCTTTAGCGGCCTCAACCACAGCTTCAGGTTTTGCCAGCAGAATGCAGTGGGCAATCCCACGAGATTGACAGATTGCTGCTGCTTGAATAGTACGCGGTTCATCCCCTTCTGGAAGGACAATACGCTTTTTCGCCGCAATTGATTTTTGCACCAGTTCATGACGGAATGCAGAAGGGGACAAACGTGCTTTGTATGAACCATTGATCAGCTGAGCAATCCAGTCCGCATTAATATGGCTAGACACGAAGCGTGAAACTTGTTCTGCACGCTCGATATCATCGACTGGAATTTCATTGCTGAGATTTGCGAGACTTTGCGCAGTTTCAAAAGCACTTAATTCGGTATGCAGAACCGGTAAGCCATGGTTCATGGCCGACTGGCAAAATGCTAAAACAGCGGGATTCGGCTCAGCATATTCAGTTAAAACCAATCCTGCCAAAGGAATACCATTACTGCTGGCCAGACTGCTGGCCAATAAAACGTCAATTCGGTCAGCGGCACTAATAATTAGTTCGCCTGCAACAAACTTAGTCAGTTCATGTTCTATATTTGCAGTGATGAGGCTGCTGTGTAACATGCGACGTGTGGCTGCTTCACCCTGGTTAATCCAGCTTGCTGAAATATGGGCTGCCAGGTCGGAAATACGGGGCACACTCAAGGTGTTACTGAAAGGAACCAGGCCAATCACGGGCAGTTTTTCAGAACCAATATGGGCATGGGTTTTTTGAATTTGTGCAGCAAATTTGTTGGTATCACTAATTAAACGCAAGTTTGGATTAAACGTGACTGGGATTTCTGCTGAATCTTTGGCTAAGCCTTTGGTTCGCATAAACAATACGCCAGCATTACGGGTAGAGGCTGCTCCACCCAAATAGCGTAATTGATTTTCAACTTTTTCTGCCGCAACTTCAGGTTTGTTGATGTCTGCATTGCTGACAATAATGACTTTAGCATCCAGTGCTTGAGCTAATGTCGCATTCAGTTCTGCAGCAAAGGCATCACGATGATTTGGAACCAAACCTTCCACAATAATCAGGTCATGCTTTTTGGCAATTTGGCGGTGCAAATGAACAGCCTGTTCAAGCAATTCATCAGTTTCACCTAAGCTGAGCTGCTGAGTGAGACGAGTATAAGGAATCGGTTCTACCGTTCCACTATTCGATAAATGACGGTAAAGTGCGGTTGAGCGATCAAAGTCTTGCTGCGGTTCTTGTGAAAAAGGTTTCAGAAAACCAGCTTTTATGCCTTGGCATTCCAAAGCATAGATTAAGCCTAGGCCGGCCGAAGTTAAGCCTACACCTTCCCCAGTTGGCACGAGTAAAATTGTTTTCATAGTTTGATTCTAAATAAAAGGATGAATAATCGCATTGTAAAATATGCGATGACTTAAGCCATCGCTACATCTGCTTCAGACTTTTTTGCCGTTGCCTGACTCACCTCGCCTTTTACAACGTGCGCAGTCTCTTTGGCAATACGGCCTTCTTCATCGGTTGGAATGACCCAAATTTGAGGGCCTGTGCCTGTATCAATACGACCTTCTGTACCGCGTTTCAAATTATCGTTTTGTTCTTTGCTTAAGTTGAAACCGAAATGAGGTAGGTAAGCCATGGTTTTTTCACGGATATACGCCGAGTTCTCGCCAATACCACCGGTAAAGAACAGACCATCCAGACGTGGCAAGCCACAGCTCAATGCAGCCAAAGATTTAGCAAGACGGTAGCAGAATACTTCAATCGCAATCGTGGCATCTTCATTGCCTTGTTCTGAGGCTTCAATCAGGGTACGCATGTCATTTGAAAGATTGTTTGATAAACCCAGCAAACCACTTTCTTTGTTTAGCATCTTGTCAATTTTATAGACATCCCAACCCAGGTTACTGGCAAGAAAGCTGTGTAAGCTTGGGTCGACATCACCGCTACGGGTGCCCATCACAATGCCTTCAAGTGGGGTTAAGCCCATTGAAGTATCGACACTTTGACCATTCCATATCGCACAGGTCGAGCTACCATTACCCAGGTGTGCCGTTAACCAGCCGCCTTGTTTAAAGCTGCCGGCCAATTCTGAACCACGTTCAGATACATAAGCATGGCTAGTACCGTGGAAGCCGTAACGACGCACATTGTGCTCGGTATATAAGAATTTTGGCAATGCATAACGGAATGCGTGTTCCGGCATGGTTTGGTGGAATGCGGTATCAAATACAGCTACTTGCGGCAAGTCCGGGAAAAGACGTTTGGTGGCTTCAATACCGACTAAATGCGCAGGGTTGTGTAGCGGCGCTAGTGGCGTCGCTGCACGAATTTTTTCAATAATGTCGTCAGTCAGTAATTCAGCTTTGGTGAGTGTGCCACCATGGACAATACGGTGACCGATGGCATCAGGCTTATAGTTGGCTAGACGCGCCAAACCGACTTCAAGCGCCTCTTTATGATCAGCATTGGGAATACGAATATCGACAGGTTCATTGCCTACCGTCACACCTTTAATACGTGCTTCAGGTGTACCTAAGTTTTCAGCTAAACCATGGATGCGGAATTCTTGGTCTTCAAGCAATAATGCAAACTTAATTGAAGATGACCCACAATTGATGACTAATACTGATTTAGGCATGAGGTATTCCTTAACTGAAAATTTTCGTACTTGAATTGTTGTATTACCCGTGATCGTCGATATTCATTTTAGTATGCATCTTTCGATCTGTTTAATAGTTGTACCATGAGCTTTTTTATTGTCACAAGCTAGACTTTAGGAGATTAGACTTAAGCACTATCGACCGCTAAAACAATAATAATTAAAATTTATCAGTTGATAGTTTTCATTTATTAATAAAATAGTACTAAATCATCAGATGTCTATTTTGCATTCATACTCAGCCTAGCATGTGTATGCCAATTTGAGCAGAGCATAAAGGTTATTTTAATGCTTAGTTTTGATATTTTATTTCTGACCAGCGTACGATGACATAAGCAATCAACGCCACCATAAAAAACACCAGCATCATCCAGGCTAAACCTTGTAGGGTTTCAATAATCGTCCGGTAAATTTCCAGTACCCAACGCTCTTGGGTCAGTTCAATCACAATTTTCTTGTCATTTTCCGTGTAAGTCAGCGGGGTAATGTATTTTTCCATATCATAAATACGGATGCCTGACGAAGTGCCGACCACCATGCCGGCAAATTTGGTGTATTTCGCCCAGGCTTCATGAATCGGATCGTGAATGATACGGGCAAGAATGGCGTTAATAGAATTAGAAAAAATTTTCATTACTGCAAAAGACACCAGCAATGCCAGTAAGAAGGTACAAATGATCAAATAATAAAACATGCGATTTCCCCTTTATCTTTCTCATTATTTTTATCATGTTACGAAATTTAAGACAGGGATAATGTAGTGACTGTGTTCAGCCTCATGCTTGAAGCTGAACACTGAAATATACTTTAAATAGGAGAATTACTGGCGAATTTGACCATCACCAAACACAACCCATTTTTGTGACGTCAGACCTTCCAGACCGACTGGACCACGAGCATGAATTTTATCGGTGGAAATACCAATTTCAGCACCCAAACCATATTCAAAACCGTCAGCAAAACGGGTAGAGGCATTAATCATCACTGAACTTGAATCGACACGAGCCAGGAACTGGCGAGCAAGACTATAGTTTTCAGTAATGATGGCATCGGTATGATGTGAACCATATTTGTTGATATGATCAATCGCTTCATCAATCCCGCTCACCACTTTAACCGCCAAAATTGGACCTAAATATTCAGTGTACCAATCTTCTTCGCTGGCCGGTTTTACGCTTGAACCGAGAATGCGCTGGGTTTCACGGCAGCCGCGCAGTTCAACCTGTTTTTCTGCATACAGTTCAGCAATGCTTGGCAAGAAATCTTCAGCAACCTTCTCATCAACCAGCAAGGTTTCCATGGCATTACATACGCCATAACGATGGGTTTTTGCATTCAGTGCGATCGGCAGGGCTTTTTGCAAATCAGCCTGTGCTTCAACAAAGACATGGCAATTACCATCTAAATGTTTAATTACCGGAATACGAGCTTCATTACTAACCCGTTCAATCAGTCCTTTGCCTCCACGTGGAACAATGACATCCACATATTCAGACATGGTAATCAGGTGGCCGACTGCAGCACGATCTGCAGTATTAATCACCTGTACCGAAGTTTCAGGTAAGCCTGAAGCTTTTAAGCCATGTTGAATGGCGTTGGCAATGGCTTTATTGGATTCTAGCGCTTCCGAACCACCACGCAAAATAATGGCATTGCCTGACTTCAAAGCCAGTGAAGCAGCTTCCAGAGTAACGTTTGGACGTGATTCATAAATCATGCCGACAACACCCAAAGGCACACGCATTTTTCCGAGCTGAATGCCTGAAGGACGGTAAGCCAGATCCGTGATTTCACCAATCGGGTCAACCAGATTCATGACATCTTTCAAGCCATGCAGCATGCCTTTAAAGCGGCTGGGGGTAAGTTCTAAACGATCAAGTAATGCACTATCCAAATGATTGTTACGACCTTTGGTCATATCGATTTGGTTGGCCGCCAGAATTGCAGCTTCACTGTCTTGTAATGCAGTGTAAATTGCAGATAAGGCATTGTTTTTTGTTTGGGTAGAAGCGCTTGCTAACACGCGAGAAGCTTGGCGTGCCTGTTGTCCTACCGTTTGCATATATTGTTCAATCGAATCTTGCATAGCGGTTTGATCACTTAGAAATTACACCTTCGATAGTAACAGTCTGGAACCCGACAATGAAGCATCTGCTCAGAAAAAAGTCCCTGAAACTTTCCGGCTGTTAATATTTTGAAATCCTTTTATAGGTAAATTTAGATAAGTGGTCATAGAATCAGTTGCTTGAGTAAGCATCCTCTGTATATTATGAAATGATAAGGACAGTGACGTCTGATAATTACAGCGAAGAATGGAAGCAGTATGGCGCAGAAATTCTATATTTATTTTCTTGCAAAATAACAATAAGGCAAGAATGGAGGAAGGGATATGAATTCCATGATCCAAATGGACTCGGAAGTAGAAGAATCAAACTCAAATTTTGGTTTTTTTGATCTTTACCATAGGAACAGTTTTAAAGAACCAGCCCGTACCACATGGATTGATGGCTGGAAAATTGAATATATGGCAATTGCTCAGCCAGAAACCATTCACAACACCCCAATTGTCATTGTGGGTGGGGCATTTCAAAATTTTAATTCTTATAAGTATTGTGTTGAACAATTACTGAGTGCCGGGCCAATCATTTTAATTGATCTGCCTTCCATGGGTGCCAATCAGCAAATTACCAATCGCGATACCGGCATTTCTGCAGGAACACTGGAATTACCTGATTTAGCTCGTATGCTCGGTGAATGGCTAGATGTAGAAAATCTTCCCAAAGTTTCAGTCATGGGGATGTCTTTAGGCTCTGTGGTGGCTTCAGGTTTAGCACATCAACGTCCTGAATTGATTGATCGAATGATCTTGATGGGCGTGATGCAAAAGACCCGTAAAAGCTGGCGTATGTTGCTGGAAGAGTCTTTACATTTAATGAATGAACAGCGCATGGATGAGTTTGGTCAGGCAGTGATTTTGTATCTGGTCAATCACGCCAAAATCGATCAAACCCGCATGTCACCAACAGCAAAGCGTTTGTTCTTTAAACAGATGGCGGAATTTACTGCAACCGAGCAAGACCGCTATGAAATCAACTGTAGCCGGTTATTGCGTTTAACCGATGTACCGATTCCGCAATGTAAAGTCCTAGTGGCATGTGGACAATACGACAGTTTTACCTTGCCGCATGAAAATGCCAATTTTGCTTTGCAATGTCCAGATATGGAATTTGCCATGATTGCCAATGCCGACCATGTACCGCAATTACAGCGCCGTAAAGAAACCATGGGTCTGTTTGCAACATTCCTGCAAGGGAAATCTATTCATGAGGTAGAAGGGATTATCCCGATGACACGTGCACAGCTGCTGACTCTGGAGCGCCGTGGCGAAGAACGTATTGCTGTACAAAAACCAATGACTGTATTGACGCATCGTCATTCAGATTTGCAATTGTCTACCCGTATTGTGGATTTAAACTTTTTTGGCGTTTTACTGGAGTTTACTTCTGGATTGGCAGAAAAAGCTGGACAGTACCCACGTGACTTGGCTCTGCATCTGGAAGATGAAGAAGGCCAATTTAAAATTGAGTGCTTAATTTTCGAAGTTCATGCAACACGCGTTCGTGCTTTATTCAAGCATGGCAGTTTTGAGGTGGCTGAACGTTTACTGCGTTATGTGCAACGACAAAAAGAAGTGATGACGGTTTTAGAATCAGTCAGTTAGTTTGTGGTTAAGTTGCAATAAAAAACAGCGTTATATAACGCTGTTTTTTTTGCTTGCATGAATCATCCAGACCAGATCACCCAAATGTTCTTCATCAGAGGGGAAGGGCACAGTCGGATTTTGAAAATACTGCTGCGGTTGTACAATACTGACCTGTTCGAAACCAGCTTGCTGGAAAAAATCCTGCGCTTGCTGAGGATTAATAAAATGGAAACTGAATGCACTCTTGGACATCCATTTCAGTAATTTGCTGCTGGCCCAAATAAAATTGGCCAGTTTATTTTTGACTGGTTCTGGATAGATATCGGTCAGGTAATGCAGTTCTTTAAAATTTTGACCGTAACGGTAAATAGCTTGAAGTAGTTGTAACAACATGTCTTTATTAAAATAGTTGATCAGGCCTTCACTAATCACCACCAAGGGGCGATTCGGATCAAATACGTGAAAAGCCTGTTCAAAATCAGCCGTGAATAAATCTACGGATAAAACTTCCGGACTATGGACATCAATCTGTCTTAGAGCTTGGGTTTTAACTTTTGCCATATCGGGTAAATCAAGTTCACGATAATCAATATGGGGAAACTTGTGCCGGAAATTCCAGCCACGCGGAGAAAGTCCGCTGGCAATTTCAAGCACTTGTAAATCCGAGTGTTGTTCAATCAGCCGAGTCAGATGCTGATCAATCATGCGGTGGCGTTGTTTCAATGTAGTACGCATACTGCCACCAACAAATTTTTCAGCCCAGCTTTCTAAAGGGTGAACCAGCTTGGCGAGCATTTTCCCTTTAGAAGTAGCAAAAACGGGATGAGAAATGCCCATGGTGTACCAGATATATCCGGTGTAATGGGCCGTAAATGAAATATGTCGATGTTCTGAAAGTTGTTGTGTCATGTCATCCTGACCTTATCTGTTTTTTTAGTTTTTAATGTATTACTGTTTTCTGTTGGGTTTGTTACCGAATGAACCTGGCTTATTTGTGTTTATCATAAAGAAAAAGGAACACCTTGTCGTGTTCCTTTTGTCGTATTAATTCAATGATTTTTTAAAGTTTTCGATACTATCACGAACTTTTTGCCATTCCGAACCCAAGTCCAAAGATTCTCCAACCGTAATTTCTGGAATTTTCCCTCTCATATGCTCCAGACGTGCCTGGTTAGGTAAAGGTAAATCACCAATCCCTTCTAATGCTGTACATGCTGCTGAGCGGTCATTACAGACCAGTCCCATATCACAACCGGCTTTAAGTGCAGCCTGAATGCGTGCATCTGCACCACCGGCAACACAAGCTGCCTGCATGGTTAAATCATCGGAGAACAGCACGCCATCAAAGTTGAGTTGCTGACGCAAAATATTTTGAATCCAGTAAGGGGAGAAACCAGCAGGATTTGGATCGACCTGGTCATAAATCACATGCGCAGGCATCAAGGCATCCAGTTGCGGCATGAGCTGAATGAAAGTCTGCATGTCCTTTTGATAGATTTCCTCATAAGAACGTGAATCGACTGGTGCGGCGATATGCGAGTCTGCCTGAACAGAACCGTGACCCGGGAAATGTTTGCCAGTATTGGCCATACCTGCACGCTTCATCCCCCTGATGAACGCACTGGCAAGCGGAACAATATCAGCAATGTTTTTGGCAAACCCACGGTCGCCAATGACATCGCTGACATCGTTCAAGTCCAGTACCGGTGCAAAACTAAAATCAATACCAACTGCGAGTACTTCCGTAGCCATCAACCAGCCACATTGCTCGGCTAAATCAACGGCCTTTTCAGGTTCGGTCAGATAAAGTTCACCCAAACGTCCCATGGCAGGAAGTAAGGTAAAGCCCTGTTTTAAACGCTGTACACGACCACCTTCCTGATCGACGGCAATTAAAATATCCGGTCTGATACGACGCATATGATCGGTTAAAGCGCGAACTTGTTGTGGTGATTCTATATTTCGTGAAAATAAAATCATGCCACCTACTTGCGGTGCTCGTAATAGTTCAATATCTTCTTGAGTAAGTTCTGTGCCAGCGATGTCTAGCATCAATGCGCCAATCATATCGGTGTCCGTGTTGGAATTTTATAAAGAAAAACAATACCCGAATTCTGCAATGATTTGCTACATTTTGACAGTACAGAATATGATAAAACTACACGACATACATATTAAGTTGTTTAAGATTTTGAATATACTCGATTCATGTTGAAAAATGACGTTGTAATATTGGTCAAAGACCAAGGAAGTACGAATTATTTATGAAACTTCAGACATTAGCTTGTGCAGTTGCAATTGCGACTGGAGGATTTTTCTTTTCTCATGTAATGAACGAGGCAATTGCAGCTAATAATACAGAGGCAGTTTCTCAATCGATTCAACCTACCCAAGAACAGGCATTGGTTTCGCGCCAATTGGCGACTTTGGTGGATCGTCAGCATTATTTAAATCAGCGTCTTGATGCAGCAACGTCTAATCGTATTCTGGATTTTTATCTGGATAGTCTGGACGCAGATCACTCATTATTTTTGGCACCTGAAGTAGAACAATATAAGAAAAAGTATGGTGCAAATTTTGGGGCGGCTTTAAAAGCTGGAGATTTATCGGGTCCGTATTTAATTCATGCACAGTATCGTGAACGCTTAAAACAGTTTTATGAGTTTATGTTGGCGGAATTGAAAAAGCCGCAAAATCTGAAACAAAAAAATGTTTATATTGAAACTGACCGGGAAAAAGCACCTTATTTTGCGACTGCTGAAGAGCAGCGTAAGCATTGGCAAAAAATGCTGGTATCTCAACTGATTAACTTGACCATCAGTAAAGAAGAAGAGCTGGCGAAGCAAAAAGCCTTAAAGGATGATCCGACACTGGCTAATGGTCAGGATCTGGCAAGCCCTGAAGATTTAACGCCAGTTCAAACTCTGACCAAGCGTTATACTCGCCAGCTTGAACGCGCCAGCCGTGTGAAAAGTGATGATGTCCTGGACAAGACTTTGAATGCGATGATGCTGACTTATGATCCGCATAGTAACTATTTCCCGCCAGTAGATGCGATGGAATTGAACCGTCAGACGACCTTGCAATTAGAAGGGATCGGGGTTTCGATTCGTCCTGAACGCGGTAATGAAGATTACACCAAGATTGAAACCATTGTTGAAGGTGGGCCGGCCAGCAAGTCAGGTCAGATCAAGCCCGGCGATCGCATTATTGGCGTAGCGCAAGACGGCGATAAAATGGTGGACGTCGTCGGGTGGGCCAGTAATGAAGTAGTCGGTCTGATTCGTGGCAAGCGCGGAACCAAGGTCAGCCTGCGCTTATTGGGAGCGGGTGCATCCATGGGGCAGGCACGTACAGTCAGTCTGGTTCGTGATGTGATTCAGGAAGAAGATGCCGGTGTCCGTTCACGTACCGTAGAGATCAAACGTGATGGTAAAAATCATATCTTTGGTGTGATTGAAATTCCGTCGTTTTATTTGAATTATCGTGCGCGCCGTGCCGGTACGGATTATCGTTCAGTTTCTGAAGATACCAACAATGCTTTAAAAAGCCTGGCAGCCAAGAATGTAGAAGGGATTATTATCGATTTGCGTAATAACCCCGGTGGCTCACTTGAAGAAGTTGCCCGCATGTTGGGACAGGTCATCAAGTCCGGTCCAGTGGTGCAAATTCGAGACGGTAATGGCAATGTCAGCGTATTTGAAGACGATGACGGTGGTGCACAAACTTATGCAGGTCCACTGGCAGTCATGATTAATCTGGCATCAGCATCGGCCAGTGAGATTTATTCTGCGGCGATTCAGGATTATGAGCGCGGAATCGTGATTGGTAGTACCACTACTGGTAAAGGTACAGCTCAGGTGCAACTGGATACCTTGGCCTATGGTCAGGCTACCCTGACCCAGCGTAAGTTTTACCGGGTGACTGGGGGAAGTACCCAGAATAAAGGCGTAGTCCCAGACATCAAACTGGTGGATATCTATAACGAAGAGTTTGGCGAGCGTAAAGCCAAGAATGCCTTGAAATGGGATACCATTCCAACGGCACCATTTAAGCGTGAAGGTTCGGTACAACCTTATGTGCAAAATCTGGCGCAAATGTCACAGCAGCGGGTAAGTGTTGATCCCCAATTTAAATATCTGGAGCAACGTAAAGCCATTGCGAAAAAAACCGATGAGCAAAAGCGTGTAGTGCTGGATATTGATCAACGCAAAGCCGAGTTGAATGCACTTGAGCAGAAAACGCTAGAGGCGGAAAATCAACGTCGTAGCTTAACCGGGCAAAAGCCTTATGCCAATTGGGAAAGCTATCAGGCTTCAGTTGATGCCTTGATTGAATCTCGTGCAAAAATGAAGGCAAACCAACGACCGGCTTTGGCGGAAGAAGAAACCTTTGTTACCGAATCTGCCAATATTTTATTGGATTATGCAAAATTACAATCCTCTAAAGCTGCTAGTCAGTAGAAGTTGTAATTCGGTATTTTTATTTTAAATATTCAAAAACCAGTCAGTTGATCTGACTGGTTTTTTATTTATGTATGCACGAAAAGAAAAAAATTGCTTTTAGAACAATTTTAAAAAAAATATGAACAGTGTAGGAATAATGGTAAAAATATTGAACTAGGTTTCTTTTGTAAAATGAATAAATTAGAAATAAAAAAGAATAGAGTAATTATCACTTGACCAAAATAGAAGAGTATTAGATTCTTGTTTTAATTGATTGTTTTTATAATTACTCTTTAAAAGATAAAAATTTTTTAATTGTATAAAGAGTATGAATCACGTGGATTAAAACAAGAAAGATAACTTATACGGAACTAAATATGGTTCATATACATTATGATTTTAGCCTGGTAATTGCTTCGATAGTTGTGGCTATTTTGGCCTGTTATTTTACAATTTCCCTTGAACAATTATTATTTCGTGGCTTGGGTCAGAAATATGAAAAAATGCTGCTCATCATTAGCGGTCTGATGCTCGGGGCCGCAATTTGGTGTATGCACTTTGCCGGCATGCTCGCTTGTCATTTACCGGCAGATTACTCTTTTGATTATGGACTTACTTTTGTTTCGTATGTGATTGCATTTATGGCATCAACTTTTGCCATTTGGTTGACTACCAGAGAAACCTTACCTTTTGGCCGGCTTGTTTTAGGTGCGGTACTGATGGGGATGGGAATTGCCGGAATGCACTATACCGGCCTGATGGGACTGGTCGTAAATCAGCATCGCCTTTATTACGATCCTCTGCTGACCATTTTTTCCGTTTTAATTGCAATAGCGGGGGCAGGTTTAACGTTCTGGCTCACCTTTAAATATAAAAATGCAGCACAAAAAAAGCTGATGATCAAGATTTCCCTGGTATTGATGATGGCGCTGACCATTGTTGGGATGCACTATGTCGGGATGGGGGCAATTGTTTTTTATGCTATTGCGGCAGATCAGCCGGTTACACATTATCAAACCGGGCAAGGACTAATTTTATTATGTGTTATTTTAGTTACCAGCTTAATTTTTCTTGCTGCATTATGTGTTGCGGTAATGGAACAAAAACTGGAAATCCGAAATAAACAGCTTTCTAAAGCTAATCGAGAGCTTGCCAATCAGGCCGTACAGGACAATTTAACCAAATTACCCAACCGTTTATTCCTGGCAGAATATTCACATTTTTTATTTACCGATCATCGTTATAGCGATAATAAAATTGCTTTTATTTATATAGATCTAGACCGGTTTAAAGCGGTGAATGATGTCTTTGGACATCATGTGGGTGATCAATTGCTGGTGCAACTGGCTACCCGTATTCAGCATCACCTGAAGCAAAATGAAAAACTGCTCCGTATTGGGGGAGATGAGTTTTTGATGGTGCTGGAACAGGCCACTATCGATCAGGCAATTGCAAAAGCAGAACAGCTATTGGGGCAGATTCAGGGCAGTTTCTTAATCGCAGGGAAAGAGATTAATATTTCCTGCAGTATTGGTATAGCCATGTATCCAGATCATGGCAATAATTTGCAGGATCTGCTGATTAATGCCGATGCAGCCATGTTAATGTCAAAATATCAAGGCAGAAACACATATTCCGTTTTTAGTTACAGTGTCGATCAACAGGAAACCAAAAGTCAGACCAAACTGATTAATGATCTGTATAAGGCAGTTGAGGAACAACAATTTGTTCTGTTTTATCAGCCCAAATTTACTACTCAAAATTATGCCATTTGTGGGGTAGAAGCCCTGATTCGCTGGAATCATCCAAGTTTGGGAATGTTGACGCCGAACATGTTTATTAGCGGGGCTGAAAAAACCGGACTGATTATTCAAATGGGCTATTGGGCATTAGAGCAAGCCTGTAAGCAAATTCAAATTTGGGAACGAAATGAGTCAAATTATTTTCCTCTTGCGGTGAATTTATCTGCCGTGCAATTTGAGCATAAGCATTTGTTTTCCACGCTGGAAAATTTATTTAATCAATATCAGATTAATCCGAATCATTTGGCTATCGAAATTACAGAATCGACCGCCATGCATCATGTTGATTCGACCATTCGAAGTTTTGAGCGGCTCCGTCAGATGGGTATTAGACTGGCCATTGATGACTTTGGAACCGGACATTCCAGCTTTTTATATTTGAAGAATTTGCCCGTAGATGAATTGAAAATAGATCGCGAATTCATACGCGACCTGGCCGTCGGTTCAAAAGATGAAATGATTTTAGAAAGCATTATTCAATTGGCGATCAAATTGGGTCTGGTGGTCACTGCTGAAGGGGTCGAAACACCGATGCAGGCAGACATACTGACCCGTTTGGGGTGTCAGCAGTTGCAGGGCTTTCTGCTGGGAATGCCGATGGATGTGAAACGTCTGGAAAAAATGGACAAGGCATTATTTACTTAAGATTGATGCGGGCTGAACAAGTTTAGTTCATTTCAAAAGTTTTATGATCTGCTACAATATGGCCAATTTTTTATATTGATCAGTTCTGATCTTTTTGCACTGCCATTCTGCAGTAGGTATCTTTCATGAGTTTTAAAGACGAATTAGCGGCGCAGGTCGCACAGCGACGGACGTTCGCGATTATTTCCCACCCCGATGCTGGTAAAACCACCATGACAGAAAAACTGCTGTTATGGGGTAAGGCAATTCAGGTTGCAGGGATGGTCAAAAGCCGTAAGTCAGATCGTGCTGCAACGTCTGACTGGATGGAAATGGAAAAAGAACGTGGTATTTCGATTACCACTTCTGTGATGCAATTCCCTTATAAAAATCATGTGATTAATCTGTTAGATACTCCGGGGCATGAAGATTTCTCGGAAGATACCTACCGTACCTTGACTGCCGTTGACTCTGCATTAATGGTCATTGACGGTGCAAAAGGGGTCGAAGAACGGACCATTAAATTAATGGAAGTGTGTCGTATGCGCGACACCCCGATTATCTCTTTCGTTAACAAAATGGACCGCGAAATCCGTGAGCCATTAGAACTCCTTGATGAAATTGAAAGTGTTCTGAAAATTCGCTGTGTACCGCTTACCTGGCCAATGGGTACAGGCCGTGATTTTGCCGGCGTGTATAACATCCTCGAAGAAAAATTCTATGTTTATAAAGCCGGTTTTGGATCGACCATTACCGAGATTGAAATCCGTGATGGCTATGACCATGCTGACTTGCGTGAAAAAGTGGGTGAGCTGGCATTTGCTGCTTTCGAAGAGTCTTTGGAACTGGTGCAGATGGCCAATGATCCATTAGATCAGGAAGAATTCCTGGCGGGTCGTCAAACACCGGTACTGTTCGGTACCGCATTGGGTAACTTTGCAGTCGATCATGTCT